>BBPD01000075.1_pt2 | contig 17597 bp, 20 predicted proteins | sample 1344911 | NCBI WGS metagenome assembly BBPD01 (sample SAMD00019088, study PRJDB2971) | groundwater metagenome | biome: freshwater biome; feature: mineral spring; material: ground water | place: USA: CA, Sonoma | collected 2011-09 | depth surface m
CTGGCCGTTGGCGCTCTCGCGCCAACGGCCAGCCGCACCAGACACCTTGTAAGCCGGGTTCTGTCCTCGGGGTTTCCCCCGATGGGCGACCATTCCTCTAGGGCGCGTGTCGCCACGCGTCTCCAGCAACCAACCCGCGCAGTCCGGCCGGATCCAGCCTGCCCCCTTGCCGAAGCGCAGGGGCGCGCTGCGCCTATTCGGTCTTGCTCCCGGTGGGGTTTGCCGTGCCGACCCTGTTGCCAGGGGCGCGGTGCGCTCTTGCCGCACCCTTTCGACCTTGCCGGAAACCTGTTGGTCCGTCCGGCGGTCTGCTTTCTGTTGCACTGTCCCTGACCCCGGGCTTCGACCCGGGGCCGGCGGGCGTTACCCGCCACCGTCGATCCGTGGAGCCCGGACTTTCCTCGGCACCCTTTCAGGTGACGCGGCCGCCTGGGCCTCTGGCACGGCGCGGAACTTGTGCGTGTGCGTGCAAAAGGTCAAGGTGGCGCCCTGGCAGCAGCGTGCGATGGCGGCCGACACGAATGATTTCCAGATGAACAAGCCGACGGTGATCAGCCTGTTGTATCTGGCCTCGCTGCTGGGGGGGATCACGTCGCTGATCGGGGTGATCCTGGCCTATGTGTGGCGCCGCGAGGACAGCGCGGTTTGGGCGGAAAGCCATTACCGCTATCATATCCGCACCTTCTGGCTGGGCTTTGCCTGGGCGATCGTGGGCGCGCTGCTGGCGATCTTCGGGATCGGCTTCCTGATCCTGCTGCTGATCCCGGCGTGGTTTGCGGTGCGGGCGGTGAAGAGCCTGATGGCGGCGCAGCGGAACGAGCCGATCGGGAACCCGACCACCTGGCTGGTGTGACCCCTTCGCGTGCCGGACGGGCTGCATCGGGCAACCGACTTCGGAACGTCGCAGCGCCGTGCTATTCCTATCGGCATACCCTAGGTGGAGATGACCGATGGCAAGGCCGGGCAAAGACGACGACACCTCCGAGGCAATCAACCGCGAGCAGCAGGACGAGGGCCAGGCGCAGGATGTGGCCGACGACGCGCTGCATCCGGGGCGCGGGCTGGGCGAAAGCAGCCGGGCGCCGGGCGACCGGACGCAGATCCTGCCCGACGATGTGCCCGATCTGGTCGACACCATGACAGCGATGGTGACCTCAGGCGTGATCGACAACGGCGCCTATGCCGGCGAGCCGCAGCACGACGACGAGGAGGATGCGCTGGGCGATACCGAGCGCGACGGCGATGAAGAGGCGCTGTTCAACGAGCTGTCTAACGGCAACGAGGACCCGCTGGCCGACCCTGTCGACCTGTCGGAGATTGCCGACGACGGCGACGATCCGCTGGGCCGGGTTGCATCGGAACTTGGGCTGGAGGACGAGGGCCCGGAAGACGATGACGACGACTATGACGACGCCGATGACGATGATCTGGCAGACGAGGAAAGCACCGACGGGGATGGCGCCGGCGGGGATGGGGCTGACGGGGAAAGCGCTGACGGGGATGGGGCCGGCGAAGGGGCTGACGGGGATCAGCGACCTGTCTGAGCCCTTTGCTGGAGCTTCATGTCGGCGAGCACAAGCGCCATCATCGCCTCGGCGACGGGGGCCGCGCGGATGCCGACACAAGGGTCGTGGCGGCCCCGGGTGATGATTTCGGATGCTTCGCCCGCGCGGGTGATGGTGTCCACCGGGGTCAGGATGGAGCTGGTGGGTTTCAGCGCCAGCCGCACCACCACGGGCTGGCCGGTGCTGATGCCGCCGGCCGTGCCGCCGGCGTGGTTGGCAAGGAATGCGGGGCGCCCATCCGGGCCGGGGCGCATGGCGTCGGCATTCTGTTCGCCGCGCAGGCGGGCTGCAGCGAAGCCGTCGCCGATTTCCACGCCCTTCACGGCGTTTATGCCCATCATCGCAGCGGCGAGCTGGCTGTCGAGCTTGTGATAGACGGGCGCGCCCCAGCCAGCGGGAACGCCTTCGGCGGTGACCTCGACGATGGCGCCGAGCGACGAGCCGGACTTTCGGGCAGCGTCGAGCGCGGTTTCCCAGCGGGCGGCGGCCGCGGCGTCGGGGCAGAAGAAGGGGTTGCGGCCGATCTCGGCGGAAACGAAATTCGCGCGGGCGATTGCGTCTCCGCCCAGTTCGACGAGATAGGCGCTGATGGTGATGTCCGCGCCGAGCACGGCGCGGGCAACGGCGCCAGCCGCCACGCGGGCTGCCGTTTCGCGGGCCGAGGAACGGCCCCCGCCGCGCGGGTCGCGGTGGCCGTATTTGGCATCATAGGCATAGTCGGCGTGGCCGGGGCGATAGGCCTGTGCGACCTGGGCATAGTCTTTCGAGCGCTGGTCGACGTTGCGGATCAACAGGCTGATGGGGGTGCCGGTGGTCAGCCCTTCGTAGGTGCCCGACAGGATTTCCACCTGGTCGGGTTCCTGCCGCTGGGTGGTGAAGCGGCTGGTGCCCGGGCGGCGCCTGTCGAGGAAGGGCTGGATGTCGCCTTCGGAAAGCGGGAGGCCCGGCGGGCAGCCATCGACCACGCAGCCGAGCGCGGGGCCGTGGGATTCACCCCAGCTGGTAAAGCGGAAAAGATGGCCGAAGCTGTTGTGGGACATGGGGGTGGGAATGGCGGAAGCGGGGGGCATTGGCAATCATCGTGACGGCACGATGGTGACTTGACTTGGGACGGGACTGCGGCAGAACATCCATGCCGTAAACTGTCGGGGAAGAAAATTCGTATGCGTTCGATGCCTGCTTTGATTGTCGTTTCGATCATTTCGACGTCTGCGGGCGCGCAGTCCGGGTATGTGACCCAGTTCAACAGTGCGGGCGCCCCTGCAACTGCTGGTCCTTCTGCTTCGGTTCCATCGCCCGCTTCTGCAACGACGCCCGGTTCGACCCAGCACTCGGTCGTCATGGCACAGTCGGGCGAAAATGTGCTGAGGGCCGGCACGCCGATCGCGCTGCGCATGCGGGAAGGCCTTACGACGAAGGGCAAGGATCTTCGGGTCGGCTATCGGTTTCAGATGGAAGTGGCAGAACCGGTAACGGTAAACGGCATCATGGTGATCCCCGCCGGGAGCCCGGCGACAGGCGAAGTCACGGATGTCCGCAACAAGGGGATGTGGGGCAAGTCGGGCAAGATCAATGCCCGTGCCATCTTCGTGCGCGCCAACGGGCGGCAGATCCGCCTGACCGGGCAAACGGACGACAAGGGTGTTACTGGCACAGCTGCTGTCGTCGGTGCAGTTGCGCTGTTGCCGGTGGCAGGTTTCTTCATGACAGGAACGAGCGCAGAAATTCCTGTGGGGGCGCCGGTGAATGCGTTCATCGACGAGGATGTGCCATTCGCAGCGACTGTATCTGCTGCTGCACCGATGGCTGTTTCCGCTCCGCCCCCAGCAGTTGGGCCGGCTGCATCGCCGGCCCCTGCTCCGACGACCAGATAAGGCCGGCCGATCAGCGGCCGGCCATGTTCTGGAGCAGGCGGCGCACCAGTGGCAGGGACAGCCGGGCTGTGCCGATGGTGATGACGGCGAAAACGAGCTTGCCCGGAATCGTGTCGGGCCAGCCGCGCAGGGCCTTTAGCAGGATAGAGATGAGCATCACCTTGGCCAGAAGGGCAAGGCCGATGGCGACGTACATGGGCCGGTCGTCTTCGGCGAATTCCTCGTCGCGGCTTTCCCATGTGAACCAGCCGAGAGTTGCCACCGCGTGGGTGACGAGGAAGAAGACAAGGAACGTGCCCATCCCGGCTGCGGTCTAGCGGTTGGCAAGCGCCTGCAGGGCAGAGGAGCCCTCGGCGGCCATGCCCACGACATGGTAGCCGCTGTCGACGTAGATGGTTTCGCCCGTGGTGCCCGAGCCGAGGTCTGACAGGAGGTAGACGCCGGCGCCGCCGACATCTTCGAGGGTGGTGTTGCGCCCGAGCGGCGCATTTTCCTCGTTCCATCTGAGGATGTGGCGGAAATCGCCGATCCCGCTGGCGGCGCGTGTTTTCACCGGGCCGGCCGAGATGGCGTTCACGCGGATATTGTCCCGGCCGTAATCGACGGCGAGATAGCGCACGCTGGCTTCCAGCGCAGCCTTGGCGACGCCCATCACATTGTAATGCGGCACCACCTTTTCGGCGCCATAATAGCTGAGCGTAACCAGGCTGCCGCCGCCCGGCATCATGGCGGCCGCCCGACGGGCAACGGCGGTGAAGCTGTAGACCGAGATGTCCATCGACATCAGAAAGTTCGCGCGGCTGGTTTGGGCATAGAGGCCGCGAAGCTCGTTCTTGTCGGAAAAGGCGATGGCGTGGACGAGGAAGTCGATCGTCGGCCAGACCTTGCCGAGGTTTTCGAACAGGGCGTCCATGGAGTCGTCGGAGGCGACGTCGCAATCGAAGAGGAGGGGGACGCTCCCCGTTGTCTGGGACAGGGATCCGGCGAGCGGGCGGACGCGCTTTTCGAGTGCTTCGCCCTGATAGGAGAAAGCCAGTTCGGCACCCTGTTCCCCCAGCATCTTCGCGATGCCCCAGGCAAGCGAGCGGTCGTTTGCGACGCCCATGATCAGCCCGCGCTTGCCTGTCATCAGTCCCATCGGTTTCTCCGCCGTGTAATAGGTCGCCCTTAGTCCGCCTGACGCACGCGTGCCAGTGCCGCGTTGAGTTCGGCGCCGAGCACGAGGGCAAAGCCGACGGCGTAGAAGAAAAGAAGCGCGACCATCACGCCCGACAGCGCGCCGTAGGTGAGGCTCATCTGGCCGAAGCTGGCGAAGGCCGGGCCGAGCAGAAAGCTGCCGCCGACCCAGGCGGCGCTGGTGACTGCAGCGCCGGGCCAGGCGCGGTTGTGGCGCAGCGCGCGGGGGCTGAGCAGCTTGAACAGCGCCCAGAGCGAGAAGAAGACGAGAGCGGACGAGAGGATGCGCGACCAATCGAGCAGGACCGGGACATCCGTTTCGACGCGACGGATGACGGGAAGCGACTTCAGCGCGACCACAAGCACGACCTGCGAGAGGATTGTGACGAGGATGAGGAGCATGGCGACCAGCGTGCCGGCGATGCTGCGCATCCGGGCCTCGACGAAGCTGTGGGTGTTGGCCACGCGGAAGGCGCGGTGCAAGATGTCGCGCAGCGTTTCGAGGAAGGTGGAGATGGTCCAGAGTGCGACCAGGCCGCCGAAGAGGAGGAGGTTGCCGGTGCGGGCTTCGAGCACTTCGGCGATCACGGGTTCGAACAGGTCGGCGACATTGGCGGGCAAGGCGCGGAGCATTCCATCGATCGCGGCCTGGCCGGCGTCTGTCTGGCCCACGGTGACTGCGACTGCGGTGATGAGGATGACGAGCGGGAGCAGCGTGACGAGGCTGAGATAGGCGATGTTGCCGGCGTGGATGTAGCCGTCGCGCAGGGTGACTTCGACCACGTCGCGCAGCACGCGGTAGGTTTTCGGCAGGCGCGCGGCGAAGCGGGCGAGTGCGGTGGCGATTGGGCCGGGGGTTGCCCCCGCCTCGACGGGGGGCTGGCCCATGCTAGGCAGCCTGCACGCGGGCGCGCAGGAAATCGGCCAGTTCCAGATCGTTCGGCACCTCGACCAGCACGCGGGCAAGGAGGTCGCCGCGGGTGCCGTCCTTGCGGGTCCAGCCCTTGCCCTTGAGGCGAAGCAGCTTGCCCGAGGACGTGGTGGGGGCAATGCTTGCCATCACCTCGCCTTCCGGTGTCGGGACACGTGCCTTGCCGCCGAGCACCGCCACCTCGAGCGGGACCTGGATGTCGGTGCGCAGGTCCGCGCCGTCGCGGGTGAACCGGGGATCGGTCTGCACGACAAAGGTGACGAGCGCGTCGCCGGGGCCTGCGTTGCCTGCGTCGCCCTGGCCGGCGAGGCGGACCTGCTGGCCGTCCTCGACGCCCTTGGGGATTGCGAGCTCGATGGTCTTGCCGTTGCGCAGGGCCAGCCGGACGGTTCGGGCGAGCGCCGCGTCGGCGAAGGGGACGGTGAGGCGGTAGCTGACATCGGCGCCGCGTTGCGGGGGGGCGCGGAAGCCGCCGCCGCCAAAGCCGCCGCCCGCGCCGCCGCTGCGGCCGGAGGCGCGGCCGAACAGTTCGGCAAAGAGATCGGACGGGTCGCCGCCGAGATCGAAATCGGAATCGGCCGTGCGGCCGGCGCCTGCCCCGGGGCGCGTGCTGCTGCGGGTGCCGGCCCCGCCGGCTCCGAAGCCACCGCCGCCGAAGCCCGCGAATTTCGGATTGCCCTGCTCGTCGATCTCGCCACGGTCGTATTTCCCCTTCTTTTCGGGGTCGGACAGGATGTCGTAGGCGCCGGTGATCATCTTGAAGCGTTCGGCGGCCTTGGGATTGTCCTTGTTCTGATCGGGGTGAAGCTCTTTTGCGAGCTTGCGGTAGGCGCGCTTGATGGCAGCGGCGTCGGCCGTGCGGGGCACCCCGAGTTCGGAATAAAGGTCTGCCATCGGCTGCTTGTACCTGCTTCCGTCTGACTGTTGCGCAAAAGACACAGCGGATATAGGCGCCGCGGCGGGCTGCGGCAAGACCGGCCTCTTGCCCCGGCCAGCCTGCGCGCCTAGCCGCGGGGATATGACCGACCCTTTCGAGCAGTTTGCGGCCTGGTTTGCCGACGCGCAAGCCAATGAGCCCAATGATCCCGATGCCTGTGCACTGGCGACGGTGGACCTGGATGGCGACGGACCGCCGCGCCCGGACGTGCGCATCGTGCTGATGAAGGGCTTCGATGCGGCGGGATTCGTTGTTTTCACCAATTACGACAGCGCCAAGGGGCGGCAGATCCGCGGCAATCCGGTGGCGGCGCTGGATTTCCACTGGAAGAGCCTGCGCCGGCAGGTGCGGATGCAGGGCGCGATCGGGCAGATAAGCGCGACGGAGAGCGACGCCTATTTCGCGACCCGGCCGCGGGAAAGCCAGCTTTCGGCCTGGGCGTCGCTGCAGTCGGAGCCGCTGGACTGCCGCGCGACCTTCGAGGCGCGGCTTGCCGGGTTCGCCGCGCGCTTTCCGGGCGACGTGCCGCGGCCCGCGCACTGGGGCGGATACCGGCTGGTCCCGGACTGGATCGAGTTCTGGGAAGATCGGCCCGGGCGCCAGCATTGGCGCACGCGGTTCAATACGACCGGCGCCGGCTGGGCGAGCGGGTTGCTTTATCCCTGAGCGTCGGCCCTAGGCACAGACGGCGGCGCGTTCGCCGAAGAAGGCAGCGATGCTTGCCTGTGCCTTCGAATCGAGGTGGAGGCCCATCTTGGTGCGGCGCCAGAGCACATCTTCGGCAGCGGTTGCCCATTCGGCGTCGCGCATGTGCTGGAGTTCGGCCTCGAACAGGCCGCCGAGGTTTCGGCCGAGGCCTTGCGTGAGGAGCCGGTCCGAATCGGTGCCGTAAAGGCGCGCCATGCGCTGGACGATCGCGGGATCGTAGAGGTGGTGACGGGCCTTCAGCGCCACGAGCCAATTCTCGAAATCCACCTGGGCGGTGGCGCGGGTGCGCGGAATGTCGCCGCCCGGAAGGACGGCGCCCTTTGTCCAGGCCCTGGTTTTCGGAAAGAGCTGTTTCAGCACGGCCTCGGCGAGCAGGCGGTAGGTGGTGATCTTGCCGCCGACGACCGTCATGGCGGCGGCGCCTTCGTGGCGGACGAGCTTCCAGTCGCGGGTGGTTTCACGAGCGCCCTTCCCTTCCTCGAGCACGAGCGGACGGACACCGGCAAAGCGGTGGACGATGTCGGCGGCTGTAAGCGGCTTTGCGAGGCTGCGGTTGACGGCTTCGATAAGGTAGCTTTCCTCCGCGCCGGTGAGGGCCTTGGCGCCGGGTTCGTCGATCGGCGTTTCGGTGGTGCCGATGAGGCTGTAGTTGCCCTCGTAGGGGATGACGAAGATGATCCGGCCGTCGGGCTGCTGGAGCATCCAGGCGTCTGCCGTGCGGTTGACCTTGCGGGTGACGATGTGGCCGCCCTGCACGAGGCTGAGGCGGGGCGCGTCGTTCACGCCCATGAGGCTGCGGGCGACCCGCTCGGCCCAGGGGCCGGCGCAGTTGAGGAGCTGGCGGGTGGCAAAGCTGCGACCCGAGGCGGTGGTGACCTGCCAGCCGAAATCGGTGCGGCGGGTGGCGGTGACGGGATCGCGGGTAACGATGGTGGCGCCGCGCGCAGCCGCGTCGCGGGCGTTGAGGACGACGAGGCGGGCGTCGTAGACCCAGCCGTCCCAGTAGCGGAAGGCCCTTTTCAGGGTCGACACGAAGGCGGGGCCGGCGGCGTCCTTGCGGAGCTGGACGGTGGAGGAGCCGGGGACTTCGTGGCGGGTGGCGAGATTGTCGTAGAGGAAGAGGCCGGCGCGGATGAGCCATGCGGGCCTGAGGTGCGGCTCGTGCGGCAAGAGGAAGGGCATCGGCCAGCTGATGTGGGGGGCGGCCTTCAGGATCACCTCACGCTCGGCAAGTGCCTTTCGGACCAGGGCGAACTCGTGGAATTCGAGGTAGCGCAGGCCGCCATGGATGAGCTTGGTGGACGCCGACGAGGTGCCGCCGCCGAGGTCTCCGCCTTCGATGAGGGCGACCTTCAAACCGCGCCCTGCGGCATCGCGCGCGACACCGGCGCCGTTCACGCCGCCGCCGATGACGAGGAGATCGAGGATGCTGGAGGTTTCGGGTTCGGGCGCCATCGGAGGGCTGCCGTAGCGAAAGGGGGGCGGGGATGGAAGTGGCGGGGATCCGGGTGATGAGGGAATGCGCCTGCGCTGCCACAAGCGGGAGGCGCTTCCGGGCGAGCTGCACTGTTCCAATGGGGCCGAGCCCGTGGGCGCGGGCGTTTGCGGGGCGGCTGGGGGCCGACGACATGATCACCGCCGACCACCGGCCGCACCATGTGGCGGTGTGCCGGGGGGTCGATCTCGACCGGATGTCGGCCGAGCTGTTGGGGAAGAAGCCGGGGCTGAGCCAGGGCAAGGGCGGGCACATGCATATCTATGATCCGTCGGTGAACTTTGCTTCCAGCGGGATCATCGCCGAGGGGATGGCGCCGGCGGCCGGGATGGCGTTGGCCCGGCGGCTGCAGAAGCGGCCGGGCGTTGCAGTGTCGTTCCCGGGCGAGGGGGCGGCGAACCAGGGCGCCTTTCACGAGGTGCTGGTAGAGAAGGTGACACTGGAGCTCGACGCGCCGGCCACCGGCACGCTGAAGATATTGGTGGAGCCCGAGATGGTAGTGAACAGGGGCGACACGGTCGGCCATATCGCGTGAGCTGTTCCTCGTGACGGGGCCGCTGAAGTTCACCGGCATCCGCGGCCTGATTGCCCGGCGGATGCTCGATTCGGTGCAGACAACGGCGCAGCTGAGCTTTTTTGCCGATGCCGATGCAACCGCCATGACCGATGCGCGACGCTGGTGGAAGGATTGCGGCCGCAAGGTGGGGTATGAGGATCTGGTGATTGCAGCGCTTGCCCGCGTGCTGCCGGCCTTTGCGCTGTTCAACCCGCACGAGGTTGACGGCGCGGGGGTGCCCCGGCCCGAGATCAATTTGGGCGTCGCCATCGGCTTGCCTGGTTCGCTGGTGGTGCCCTGCCTGTTCGATTGTGCCGCCAAGACCTTGCCGGAAATCGCGGCCGAACGGGCGAGCGCGGTGGAGCGGGCGGGACGGGATGATGGGGATTTCGCTGAAAGTCGACCACCGGGCGACCACCGGGCGACCACCGGGCAGCCGACGGGCAGCCGGCGGGCAGCCGGCGGGCAGCCGGCGGGCGAACTCCTGACAGCGCTGGCCCACACGCTGGAAGGGGCACAGCCGACACCGTGTTGCGGCCCTTGGGGTGGACCCCTTGACGGGGGGGCCTCCGGGCCGAAACCCGGAAGCCTGCCTAGACGCCGAGTTTCGCGCGGCTTTCGGGGGACGACCAGTCCCGGTCTCCGGCATAGCGCCAGACTTCCCTGCCGTCTGGCCCATAGAGGATGGTGAGGGGCAGGCCGCTGGCACCAGCCAGGAAGCCGAACTGCATCTGGCTTTCGACCCGGGTGACAAGGTTCGGGTATTTCGCGGCTGTGAAGGTGTCGGACACCCGGCGCCACCCCTCCATGTCCTGGCTGATCGGCACGACCACCAGCTTGCCCCTTGTTTCGGCGGCAAGACGATCGAGGGTCGGCAATTCCTTAAGGCAGGGCGCGCACCAGGTGGCCCAGAGGTTGACGAGGACGGGCTGGCCGGGGTTTGCCTTCAGGATGGCGGCGATCGTTTCGGTTGTGCCTTCGGCAGCGGTTTCCAGCGGCAGGTCCGGGGCGGGCGTGCCGGCGAACTGGGTGTCGAATCGGCCGCTCAGGGGGGCTGCCTTTCCGGTTGCGCCCCGGGGGCCTGCTGTCGCACCGGGTTGCGTCTCTCCGGTTTGCGCCCCTCCGGGTTGCGACGTTCCGGTTTGCGCCCCTCCGGGTTGCGACGTTGGCTGTTCGGCCTTAGGGCCTTGGCCCTGGCAGGCCGCCAGCAGGGCAAGGGTTGCAAGGGACACAGCGCGCTTCATGGGAACCTCCGGCAAGACTGACGGCGCCGACGCCCCGGCCGGGGGTGCCAACGCGCTTTGGGGTGGCCGTTTCGAAGGCGGCCCGGCAGCAGTGATGGCCGAGATAAATGCCTCCATCCCCTTCGACAAGCGGTTGTGGCGCCAGGACATCGCCGGTTCCCGGGCGCATGTGGCAATGCTTGGCGCCCGCGGCATCATAGACCCCGACTCCGCAGCGCGCATTTCAGCCGGGCTCGACACCGTGGAAGCCGAATATGCCGCTAACGGGGTGCCCGTCGACCGGCGGCTGGAGGATATCCACATGACGGTGGAGACCCGGCTGGCCGCAATCGTCGGGCCGGACGCAGGCCGGTTGCACACGGCGCGCAGCCGCAACGACCAGGTGGCGACCGGCTTTCGCCTGTGGGTGCGGGATGCAACCGACGGGCACATGTCCGCGATCCGCACCCTTGCAGCCGTGCTTGCGGCCCGGGCGCTGGCGCATCACGCAACCGTGATGCCGGGCTTGACCCACCTGCAGGTGGCGCAGCCCGTGACGCTGGGGCACCATCTGATGGCCTATGTGGAAATGCTGCGGCGGGATTTCGGGCGGTTCCGGGATGCGCGTGCACGGCTGAACCAGTGCCCGCTGGGCGCCGCAGCCCTTGCCGGCACCGGCTTTCCCATCGACCGGGCAATGACTGCGGCAGCCCTGGGGTTCGATCGGCCGACCGCCAATTCGCTCGACAGCGTTTCCGATCGGGATTTTGCAATCGAGTATCTGACCAGCGCAACGCAATGCGCACTGCACCTGTCCCGGCTTGCAGAGGAGATCATCTTGTGGGCAAGCCAGCCGTTCGGCTGGGTGCAACTGCCCGACCAGTGGTCGACCGGCAGTTCCATCATGCCGCAGAAAAAGAACCCCGATGCAGCCGAGCTGGTGCGCGGCCATTCGGGGCGCATCCTGGGCCTGATGACCGGCCTGATGGTGACCATGAAGGGCCTTCCGCTGGCCTATTCGAAGGACATGCAGGACGACAAGGAGCCGGTGTTCGAAGCCCATGACCTGCTTGAGCTGAGCCTGGCAGCCTGTGCCGGCATGGTGGAGACCATTGCCTTCGTGCCCGACCGGATGCGCAGCAGCGCCTCCAGCGGTTTTTCGACGGCAACAGACCTTGCCGACTGGCTGGTGCGGGAAGCCGGCGTGCCGTTCCGCGAGGCGCACCATATCACGGGCCGGGCGGTCAAGGCGGCCGAAGCAGCGGGCGTGATGCTGGACGGGCTGAGCCTGGCGCAGCTCCGGGCGATCGACCGGCGCATCGACGAACGGGTGTTCGATGTGCTGAGCGTGGAGGCGAGCGTTGCCAGCCGGACCAGTTGGGGCGGGACTGCGCCGGAGCGCGTGAAGGCGGCAGCCCAAGCCGCGATTGCCGAGGTCCCGCTATGGGCATGAGGGCGCTGCTGATGCCGGCGCTTGTGCTGATGCTGGCGCTTGTGCTGATGCTGGCCGGCTGCGGCTACAAGGGTGCGCTGACCCGGCTGGAGCCGCCGGACCCGGCCCTGTCGCGCGAGGCGCAGACCGCCGCGCGGGCGGCCGAGCGGCGCGAGGTGGCGGCCGGGCTGGACGTGCCCGCATCCGTGCGGCCGATCCGGGTGGACGAGCTGACGGTGAAGCTGGACGTTCGGCAGGACGACCCCTTCAGCCTGCCGCCCGAGGGCAGCGAGAGCAGCCGAAAGGTGCCGTTCCCCGGCGAGGAGGTGGAGGCAGGTGCGCGGCCGCTCCCCCTGCCCGCCCCAGAGACCACAGCCGCGCCGGAGCATTGATGGACTATTTCGAGCTGAAGCGGGGGCGGATGCACGCCGAGGGTGTGCCGCTGGAGCGGATTGCCGCAGAGGTGGGGACGCCCGCCTATGTCTATTCGGCGGGCACGCTGAGGCGCCATGCGCGGGTGTTTCACGAGGCGCTGTCGGCGCTGGACGGGCCGCTGATCGCCTTTGCGGTGAAGGCGAACCCCAATGTGGCGGTGCTGAAGCTGCTGGGCCAGGAGGGTTTCGGCGCGGACGTGGTGTCACAAGGAGAGATGCGGCGCGCGCTCGCGGCCGGCATCGCGCCGGCCAGGATCGTGTTTTCGGGCGTCGGCAAGACCGACGGGGAGATGAAGGCCGCGCTGGAAGCCGGGATCCTGCAGCTGAATGTGGAGAGCGAGGGGGAACTTCGCCGCCTGTCTGCCGTTGCCGCTGCGATGGGGGCGACGGCCAGGATCGCGATCCGGGTGAACCCCGATGTGGATGCCGGCACGCTGGCCAAGATTTCGACCGGCAAGGCGGAGAACAAGTTCGGCGTGCCGCTGGACCGGGTGGAGGCGCTGTATGCCGAAGCCGCCGCCCTGCCCGGCATACGGCCGGTGGGCATTGCGGCGCACATCGGAAGCCAGCTGTTCGACCTGGCGCCGCTGGAGGCGGCCTATGCCAAGCTGGGTGCGCTGGTGGATCGGCTGAGGGCGGGCGGCCAGGTGGTGACGCGGGTGGACCTGGGCGGTGGCCTTGGCATTCCCTATGATCCGAAGTTGCCGCTTCCGCCCTCGCCTGCCGAATATGGCGCGATGGTGGCGCGGGTGACCAAGGGCTGGGATGTTCGGCTGCTGTTCGAGCCCGGGCGGCTGATCGCGGGCAATGCGGGCGTGCTGCTGGCCCGGGTGGTGACGGTAAAGAGCGGGGCCACGCGCAGCTTCGTGGTGCTGGACGCCGCGATGAACGACCTCATCCGGCCAACGCTGTACGGCGTTTATCACGATATCCGGGCGGTCGAGCCCAGGCCCGGCGAGATGGTGGCGACCGTGGTGGGGCCGGTGTGCGAGACCGGGGACATGTTTGCCGAAGGCCGGACGATCACGCCGGTGGAGGAAGGCGACCTGCTGTGCCTGATGACGGCGGGCGCCTATGGGGCGACCATGGCCGGCACCTACAACAGCCGCCCTCTGGTGCCCGAAGTGCTGGTAGACGGCGAGCGGTATGCCGTGATCCGGGCGCGGCAGACGATCGAGGAACTGGTGGGCGCCGACCTGGTGCCCGGGTGGCTGTGAACAGGGAGAAGTTGGCATGAAGCCGGTGAAAAAGGCGGTGTTTCCGGTTGGCGGCATGGGAACGCGGTTCCTGCCTGCAACCAAGGCCGTGCCCAAGGAGATGCTGCCCGTGGTGGACCGGCCGCTGCTGCAATATGCGGTGGACGAAGCGCTGGCAGCCGGGATCGAGCAGATGATCTTCGTGACGGCGCGCGGGAAGGCTGCGCTGGAGGATTATTTCGACGTGGCGGGCGAGCTGGTGGCGACGCTGAAGGCGCGGGGGAAATCCGCCGAGCTTGCCGTGCTGGACGAGACGCAGCTGGCGCCGGGCACGATCGCCTATGTGCGCCAGCAGGAGCCTGCCGGGCTGGGCCATGCGGTGTGGTGTGCGCGGCACATCACCGGCGACGAGCCCTTTGCGGTGTTGCTCCCCGACGAGCTGCTGTGGAGCCCGGCGGACCCCTGCCTTGCCCAGATGGTGCTGGCGCGCGAGCAGGTGGGCGGAACCGTGATTGCGGTGATGGAGGTGCCCGAGGATGAGACGCATCGCTATGGCATCGTCGACCCGGGCGCCGTGATGGGCGCGCTGACGGAGGTGAAAGGCTTTGTGGAGAAACCGAAGGCGGGCACGGCGCCTTCGCGGCTGGCGGCTGTGGGGCGATACCTTATCGAACCGGAGTGCATGGGCGTGCTGGCCGAGGGCAAGCGCGGGGCGGGCGGCGAAATCCAGCTGACGGACGCGCTGGCGCAACTGATCGGGCGGCAGCCCTTCCATGCCTTCACCTATGCGGGCGCGCGTTTCGACTGTGGCGACAAGGCGGGCCATGTGACGGCGAACATTGCGCTGGCGCTGGAGCGGCCCGACATCGGGCCCGCCGTGCGGGCCTGGCTGAAGGCGAACGTCTAGTTGGAAAGCCTGCCCCTTTTCCACCGCGTGGCCGGGCGGCGGGTGCTGGTGCTGGGAGATGGCGAAGCGGCGGACGCCAAGGCACGGCTGGTGGAAGAGGCCGGCGGCACGGTGGTGCACGACATGGCGGACGGCGTTCGGCTGGCCTTTGTTGCGCTGGACGACGGCGCAGCGGCCGTTTCCGAGGCGCTGCGCGCGCAGGGCCTGCTGGTGAATGTGGTGGACCGGCCGGAGCTGTGCGATTTCACCGTGCCCGCGCTGGTGGACCGCACGCCGGTGCTGGTGGCGATCGGGACGGGGGGAGCGTCTGCCAGCCTGTCGAAGGCGCTGAAGGAGCGGCTGGAGCTGTGGTTGCCGGCCGGGCTGGGGGCGCTGGCGACTGCGATCCGGCAGGCGCGGGCGGCCGTGGGCGCGGTGCATGGCACGGTTGCAGAGCGGCGGGATTTCTGGGCGCGGGTGCTGGCGCCCGGCGGTGCGCTGGATCCGCTGGTGCCGCAGGCCGACCCGCTGGCGGCGATTGCGGACGCGCTGGCGGGGGCCGGCGGGGCCGCGGACCGGCTGGACGAGATCGCAGTCGGCGCAGACGGTGCAGATGCGCTGACGCTGCGCGAGCTGCGGCTGATGGCGCAGGCAGATCTGGTGCTGCACGAGGCGGGCGTGCCGGCTGGCGTGCTGGCGCTGGTGCGGCGGGATGCGGCGCGACGCGTTGCAACAGACCCGCCCGAGCGGCCTTCGGGGCGGGTGGTTGTGATCCGGATGCGGGTGGATTGAGGGGGACAGGATGATAGCGACGGGTTTGGCCTGGCGGAGCCTGCTGTATCTGCCGGCATCGAACGCGCGGGCGGTGGAAAAGGCGCGCGGGCTGCCGGCGGATGCCGTGATCCTGGACCTGGAGGATGCGGTTGCGCCCGAGGCAAAGGCTGATGCGCGGGCGGCAGCGGTTGCGGCCGTGGCGGATTGCCCTGGCGGGCGCGCGGGCATTCGGGTGAACGGGTTTGGCACGGACTGGTGCGCGGCGGATTTCGCGGCCGTTGCGGCTTCGGCTGCGGCGTTCGTGGTGGTGCCCAAGATCAACGGCCCGGACGAGGCGGCGCAGGCGGTTTTACTGGTGGGGGACAAGCCGCTGTTCGCGATGATTGAAACCCCGCGCAGCGTTCAGCGGGTGGATGCAATCGCCGATGTGGCCGGCGTGGCCGCGCTGGTGGCGGGCTTTGCGGATCTGCAGAAGGACCTGCGCGCGAAGCCCGGGCCTGACAGGGGCGCGCTGCTTTATGCTGCGAGCCGGATCGTCAATGCGGCGCGCGCCTCCGGCCTGCTGGTGTTCGACGGCGTGTTCACGGGGATCGGCGACGAGGCCGGGTTGCTGCGCGAGGCGCGGCAGGCGGTGGAGCTGGGCTTCGACGGCAAGACCTGCATCCACCCGAGCCAGCTGGACGGCGTGAACCGGGCCTTTTCGCCCAGCGCCGAGGAGGTGGCCCATGCGCGCGGGCTGGTGGATGCGCACGCCCGCGCGATGGCCGAGGGAAAGGCGGTCGCGACCTTCAAGGGCAAGCTGGTGGAGCATCTGCATGTGGCCGAGGCCGAGCGCACGCTGCGGCTTGCCGAACTGGTGGGCGAGCTGGGCGGCCTGGCCGAAAAGGTGATCGCAGCGGCGGTTGACTAGAGCGCAACGCGTCGGGCTAGCTGCCGAGGGCGCGGTTCGCGGCATCGACCTGTTGTTGTGCGGTATCGGCCGCGGCCGTCGCGCTGGCAGACAGCGCCTCGACGGCCTGGCGGTCCACGTCGGCCGGGGGGAGACTTTCGACACTGCGCTGGAGCGGGGCGAGGCGCGCGCGGATGTCGACTAGCGGGCTGCGGGCGAGATCGTGGCGCGACAGCGCCAACTGTGCAGCAGACCAGCCGTCGGTGCCGGAGCTGCTGCCCCGGGCTGCGGCAAGTGCGCGGTCGAGGACAGCGCCTGTCTGGCGCAGCTCCGCCTCGGTCTGGTCGAGGAGCGCCTTCTCGCGCGCGACATCGGCGCGAAGGCTTGCCCGCTGCTCGGCCGCAAGCAGCGGAATGATGCCGTCGCCGGGCGCCGCGATCTCGCGGGGAAGCTCGGCCGGGCGGGGTGCAAGCGAGGGAAAGCCGGTGCCGGAGCCGGCGCAGGCGGACAGCGGCAGAAGCGCGAACAGGAGGAACCGGGGCTGCATCCGGGCTTCCCTAGCGGGCCGATGGCACGGCTTGCAATCCGCGCATCTCTGCCCTAGTGCGCGCCTTCCGCAGTGCGCGCCCGTAGCTCAGCTGGATAGAGCACCAGACTACGAATCTGGGGGCCGGACGTTCGAATCGTTCCGGGCGCGCCAAATCTCCCTAAAATTGCAAGCGGTTGCATTCAGGGAAGGCTGGGACATCTTTGGATAACCCTACCCGATAAGCGAGCCGTAAGCACCGGGCCGCTCAAGCCACTGCTGACTCTTCCTCGTCGTCTGCAACCTTCCCTGTGCCAAATCGCCGACTCATACTGCGATAGGCACCACTAACGGCATCTCGCCATCCATCGGCGGCAAGGCTCAAGCTCTCGGGCTCAAGAGCTTTTTTCACGTCATCTGACGTCCACTCGCGAACAAGCTGTTTGGCTTGGGCGTAGATTACCGCGTAACCAACCCGCCCCATTATCAGCCGTTCAGACCACTGGCGAGCCAGTTCGCGCACAAGCTCTGGATCATCATATGTCGCATATCTATCCTGCAAGTGACTCTGTGCATTACCAACAGCAGAATAAGTCAAGTTGATGAACAGTTGATTTGTTTCTCGAACATATCGAGCTGCTTTACTTGTTAATCCCTTCTCTGAAACCTCCGCCTCGTCGTTCAAGGGTATTATCTCTGGCGCTTGCTCAAGGTTTTTAGAAATATTGGCTCTCTTGGTTCCGCTTGGATTGAATATTAGGTCGGTGGGGCTAATTGGCGCTCTATCACCACTCCCACCGCTTCCATCTCGATGCTCCGGCCTCGCGCCTCGCGCGCCACCGTCATCTACAATCTGGATACCATCATCCGCCTCTCGGGGGCTCTTCGTCTGGACACGCAATTCGTTTAGCAAATCTTGAAGCTCTTTTCTCAGGTCGTCGGTTGAGGCCGACGCCTTAGAGCCTGATCCGAAATTAAGTTGAGTGGTATCAGCA
>BBPD01000237.1_pt1 | contig 17530 bp, 23 predicted proteins | sample 1344911 | NCBI WGS metagenome assembly BBPD01 (sample SAMD00019088, study PRJDB2971) | groundwater metagenome | biome: freshwater biome; feature: mineral spring; material: ground water | place: USA: CA, Sonoma | collected 2011-09 | depth surface m
CCGGACGGTGGGCGCTGGTGTGATCACCAACGTCCCGGACTAAGAATCTTATAATCCAAGTACGGGTGAAATGGCAAAGAAGAAGGGAGAGGCTCGCATCACGACACATCTTGCTTGCACTCAGTGTAAGGAGAGAACGTACACTACATCCAAGAACAAGAGGAACGATCCGGGGCGGTTGGAGCTAAATAAGTACTGCCCCCGCTGCCGTACGCATACTCAGCATCGCGAGGTCAAATAGAGGGGACATTGAAGCGACGGGTTGAGGCAAAGAGAGAGAAGCCTGGATTCAGGTTTGTAAGGAGCATCGTTGCCGAGCTGAGGAAGGTTGTCTGGCCCTCAAGGCAGGAGACCATCCGCCTTACGGTGATTGTGCTGATTGTGACCGTCGTAATAGCGATGATGCTTGGGGTGATTGACCTTGCATTTGCCGAATTAGTGGAAATCCTAATAATAAGGTGAAGCTCAATGGAAGATAACGGCAAGAGCTGGTATGTGGTTCACACCTACTCAGGGTATGAGCAGCGCACCAAGACCAATCTGGAGCATCGGGTTGAGTCTATGGATGTTCAGGATAAGATTTCCCGGGTTGTAGTGCCTACGGAAGATGAGGTCGAGATCAAAGGGGGACAAAGGCGCACTGTGGCCCGGAAGATACTTCCCGGCTATATGCTGGTTCAGATGAAGATGGATGAGGAAAGCTGGTATGTGGTGCGCAATACGCCGGGGGTTACCGGCTTTGTGGCAGCGGGAAACCGGCCCGTGCCACTGGAGGAAGAAGAGGTTGAAAAGATACTGAACCGGATGAAGACCGCTGTTCCCAAGATCAGGATCGGTTTCTCTAAGGGGGAGAACGTTCGCATAGTGGATGGACCCTTTGCCGAGTTCATCGGTACCGTTGATGAGATCAACCTGGAGAAGGGTAAGGTAAGGCTTATGGTTTCTTTCTTCGGACGCGAGACTCCTATCGAGCTGGATCTATCCCAGGTGCAAACTATTTAGAATCATGGCAAAGAAAGTCAAGACAATCCTGAAAATTCAACTCCCGGCAGGTGGGGCCACTCCTGCTCCACCCGTAGGCCCCGCCCTGGGGCAGCACGGGCTCAATATCATGGCCTTCTGCAAGGACTACAATGAGCGCACTGCCTCACAAGCGGGATCGATTATTCCCGCCGAGATCACCATCTACGAGGACCAGTCCTTTACCTTTATCACCAAGACCCCACCGGTGACCGACCTGTTGAAAAAGGCCATAGGGGTGGGGAAGGGAAGCGAAAGCGCCAGGCTAAAGCCGGTCGGAAGGATAACCAGAGATAGAATCAGGGAGATCGCCGAGATAAAGATGAAGGACCTCAATGCCATTGATCTGGATGGTGCGATGCGGATAATCGAAGGTACCGCGAGAAGCATGGGCATCGAAGTATCGGATAATCCAAGTACTCTGGGTCCTCTCTGACCCAGAGTTGCGCCGTCGGGGTCAGGGACGTCGAAGTACGTGATACGGGGTAGAGACAATAATGACAAAGCATGGTAAGAAATATCAGGAAGCAGCCAAGCTTGTGGATCAGGATAGACTGTATAGCCCTCAGGAGGCTGTTGAGCTGGCCAAGAAAGCTTCCTTCACCAAGTTCGATGAGACCGTTGAGCTTCATTTCCGATTGGGGGTTGATCCTCGCCACGCCGATCAGCAGGTCCGTGGGGTGGCGACCCTCCCTAATGGGCTGGGCAAACAGGTGATGGTTCTGGTTTTCACCCAGGGGGAGGGAGAAAGGATTGCCAGGGGGGCGGGGGCGGATTACGTTGGCGCTGATGAGCTGATCAAGCAGATTGAAGGTGGCTGGCTGGGGTTTGATGTAGCTATCGCAACACCAGATATAATGCCCAAAATAGGCAAACTGGGGAAGATCCTGGGGCGGCGCGGACTCATGCCCAATCCAAAATCGGGAACGATTGCCAATCCTGATGATCTCCCAAGGGTTATCAGTGAGGTGCGCCAGGGCCGGGTGGAGTTCAAGCTGGACAAAACCGCTCTGATACATCTTCCTATCGGCAAGGTAAGCTTTCCCGCAGACAAGCTTCTTCAAAACCTGTCCTCGGTGGTTGAGGCCATCCTTAGCGCAAAACCCAGTGGGTCCAAAGGAGAGTTCATCCGAAGCATCTCACTGGCAACATCGATGGGGCCTGGCATCCGACTGGACCTCAAAACCACGCTTAGCTTGAGTGCGGGTTGAATAGGGCTTGCCATCCTAAACTCAAAACTCGGTAGATAGGGGGAACAGAGGGAAATAGCCAAGTAGCGTAAGAAATCTACACCAGAGACAGTGGGTGCCAAGAACTTATCCTAACGGGCTCAAGGTTCAGGGTTCAAGGGTTACCCCAACCGTGAACCTGACAACCTGACCAGGATAGATTCGAAAAGGCTTAAATGTGTGCCTGCCGAGGTGTTCCCGGTTTATACTTGAGGGTTAGACTGAGGAGTCCTTGTGCTGGAGCGCAGGGACTCTTTTTTGAGCCTGGAACGCCTGCATGAGAGGAAGGGAAGATGGTAAGGAAAGAGAAAAAAGCAGAACTGGTTGATCTAATAAGAGAAAAGCTTGTTCAGGCCGAGATCGTGATTGCCACCGATCATAGAGGACTCACGGTGGCTAAGATATCGGGGCTAAGAAATAAGCTGCGCCAACAGGGGGTCGAATACCGCGTGGTAAAGAACACCCTGGCAGGCTTTGCGGCAACCGCCGCTGGAAAGCCGGACCTCTCCAGGTTGCTCACCGGGCCAACGGCTCTGGCCTTTGGATATGATGATGTTATCCAGCCAGCCAAGTCATTGCTCGATTATCAGCGTTCTGCAGAGACGACCCTGATCATAAAGGGAGGGATGCTTGCTGGGAAACTGCTGACGGCTGAAGATATCGTTGCCCTGGCTAAGCTTCCTCCCAAAGATGAGTTGATCGCCAGATTTGTGGGACTTGTACAATCGCCGGTAAACAGATTGCTGATCACCTTGAATGGCAATCTGCAGAGCCTTATGGGAGTATTACAAGCTAGAATAAGACAGTTTGAAGGAGGATAGAATGTCCGAAGATCAGAACATCGACACAGAAGCTGCCACAATCGAACCTGCCGGGGAGGAGAAGGCTAAGAGGAAATCGAGCGCTCCTGCCGCAAAGAAAACCCTCCTTAACAAGGATGAGTTGATTGGTGCCATCAAGCAGATGACCGTCATTGAGCTGGTTGATCTGGTAAAGGCGCTGGAGGAGGAATTCGGAGTCAGCGCTGCTGCTCCTTTTGCAGTAGCCCCATCCCCTGCTGCTGTCGAAAAGGCAGCTCCAGCCAAGGAACAGACCGAGTTCACCGTCATTCTCACCAGCTTTGGTGAGAGCAAGATCAACGTAATAAAGACGGTTCGCGAGCTAACTTCACTAACCCTGAAGGAATCCAAGGAATTAGTGGAAAGCGCCCCCAAAGCGGTGAAAGAGGGGGTCACTAAGGATGAGGCTATGGCTCTGAAGGGGAAGTTGGAAGCGGCCGGGGCCACTGCCGAGATCAAGTAAGCGGTCAGCCATCAGCGGTCAGCCATCAGTGGTTAGCCTTAAGCACCTTAGAAGCACGTAAAACTTAAAACGCGACCACTAGGGCTGACTGCTGACTGTCAACTGCCGACTTATATTCAGACTATCTCTAACGCGGCGCGAACATTTCGCTTTACCGCTACAATCCTTAGAAGTGTTCGAATTGCCCTGGCAGTCTGCCCCTGTTTGCCAATCACCCTCCCTTTGTCCTCCAGGGCAACCTCAAGCTTAAGGATGACTCCATCCTCACCAGGTTCTTCAGTGACCTTTACTTCATTGGGATTATCCACTATGGCTCTGGCAATATACTCAACGAGTTCCTTCATTGTTTCTCCTCCGACTCAAATTTATCCCAAATACCCTGCTTGCGGAGCAGGCTTGTGACCGTTTCTGTTGGTTTGGCGCCTACCCTGAGCCACTTCAGCGCTTTGTCATGGTCTATGACCACCGTTGCCGGGTCGATCAGGGGATCGTAATGTCCGAGGATCTCAATAAAGGCACCGTCCCGAGGGGCTCGGGAGTCGGCCGCTACAATCCGGTAGCTTGGCCTGTTTCGTCTGCCTGTCCGCTGAAGTCGTAATCTAACCATTCGATTCTCCGTATCCTTTCTCTATTCGTTGTCGTTCACCGCAAACCATGCGGAGTCAACCGCTTTAGGGGGGTTTCAGGGGGAGAATCCCCCTGATGATCCTGGTGCTCAAGTATCACCCGGGCATCCGCTGCTATCGCTCCATCGGCATAAGCAAATATCGGATTGAGGTCCAGCTCCTTGATCTCAGGTGCGCCTTCGATAAAACTGGAAAGCTTCAGCAGCGTATCCTCCAGGGCGGTGATATCGGCGGGCTCTTGTCCTCGATACCCCTGGAGCACCGGATAGCCTTTTATCTCCTGGATCATTTGCCTGGCATCCCTCCGTACGATGGGAACGATGCGGAAAGAGACATCCTTGAGCACCTCAACGAAGACCCCACCAAGTCCAAACATGAGCACCTGGCCAAACTGGGCATCTTTGGCCATTCCCATTATCACCTCTACCCCGGCAGGCGACATCCTCTGGACCGAGACACCGAATACCTTTGACTTGGGGGCTTTCTGCTTTATGGAGGCCATAATCTCGCTGTAGGCTCTCCCCACTGCGGCGACATTGCTGAGGCCCAGCTTGACACCTCCACTGTCGCTCTTATGGATGATGTCCGGAGAGACTATCTTTAGCACTACCGGGAAACCCATCTCCCTGGCTATTGAAATAGCCTCTTTCTTTGTCCTGGCTAATCGGGATTCCACAACCTCTATTCCCGCTTCACTGATAATCTCTTTGGATTCGACTTCGGTCAGGGATGTTCTTCCATCCTTCCTCGCCGCGGTGATGATATCATTTCGCTTGCTCACCATTGCCTCCATCTGAGTTTAGAGTATCGAGTATTGAGTTTCGAGGAGGGGAGAGGCCTCAATGCTCACAAACCCAAAACTCGACTTACCATTGTACGAACATCGGCATGATAACCTGAATCCAGTCGCCGTCCCCCATGGGGCGAAAGACCCCCGGGCTTGAGGGATTGGTGATCTCCAGCACCACCTGTTCATCCTCCATAACGCTAAACACGTCCATCAGATACTTGCTGTTAAAGGCGATCTTGGCCTCATCGCCCTCTATCACGGCCTCGATTTCCCCCAGGTTGTCCCCCACCTCCTCCGCCCGAGCTGAGATGGTGATCCTCGATGGCTCCACCGCCGAACGCGTCATGAAGAGCCGCACAATGCCGCTGCCATCCCGGGCAAAGATCGAGGCACTCCTGGTCGCCCGAAGGAATTCCTCGACATTGACCACGGCCCTGGTGGTGTAGCTCTGGGGGATCAACTGGTTATAATTGGGGAAGGTGCCTTGAATCAACTGAGAAACTATCTCCACATTCTTGAGACGGAAGAGTATCTGTTTCCTTTGGGGATCGATTGTTAACTCAACAGGATCCTCCTGATCCTTGAGCAGCCGGTCCAGCTCTCTCAGGGACCTCGCCGGGATGATGATGCTCACTTCCTCAGCAACCGGGGCAGCCAAAGTCAGATTATGCACTGCCAATCGGAACCCATCGGCGGCCGCCAGGGTGAGCTTGTCGCCGGAGAATTGCGCATAACCACCGGTGAGCACCGGTCTAGAATCATCCGTCGCCGCAGCGAAAACAACCTGCGTTATGGCAGTTCGCAGCGGACGGGCATCTACTCTTGTGGTTATTCCCTCACCGATCTCAGGAATCGGGGGGAACTCATCGGCCTTCTGCCCACTGATACGAGCCTCAGATCTGGCGCACTTTAGCTCCATAGTGCCGGAGGCGACACTTATATCGATTCTCTCGCCCGGCAGGGAGTTCACAAAATCGGTCAGCAGCCCTGCGGGCACTGCGATAGCCCCCTCCTGTTCGATCTGAGCCCCGATCCAGCAGCTAATGGCGATCTCCAGATTGGTGGCTGCCAGTTTAAGACGTGACTGGTCCGAGCTAATAAGAACGTGGGTGGTAATAGGCAAGGTGGTCCTGCTAGTTGTTATTCTTCCTACTACCCCCAACCCGCGGCTTAAATTTTCTTGAAGACAAGATATCTGCATCGATTGCCCCCTCCAGAAGTGTGTGGAAGATAGTATACTACAAAACAATTACAAAATACAAGTGCTACCCTTTGATGGTTATAGGTTATGGGTTATAGGTAATGGGGGTTACGCCGTACCCCTATCACCTATTACCTCTTACCTACGAATGATGATATGGGCAGCCGTGGCCTTGAACGAGGCATAGACACGTTTACCGACCTCTAGTCCCATCTCCTGGGCCGATATCCTGGTGATCAGCGCTACCAGGGGAAACCCGCAGCCCAGTTCAACACGGGCAAGCGGCCCCGACAAAAAGGCTGCCTTTATTTCCCCGGCATACGAATTCCGGGCGCTGCTTGAGGTCCTGGAGAGGGCTAGAGTGATATCCTCCGGCCTGATGCACACGTATACCTCCTCACCGGCAGATAGTTGATAGTCGCCAGTCGCTAGCCCTCCTCCTCGACTGTCAACTGCTGACTGTCGACTGCTGACTGCCTGAATGATCTTTCCGTTAACGTCTACGCCAACGACCCCGCTCTCATTCCATCTGACGGTGCCCTTTATGATGTTCTCCATCCCGACGAATTCGGCCACCTGCATATTCTCCGGCCTAGCGAAAACCTCCCATGGTTTCCCTAGCTGCATGATTTCACCGTTCATCAGTACGCCTATCCGGTGTGCCAGTCGCTGTCCCTGAGCCATATCATGCGTTGCCATTACTATGGTGACGTGGCGACTAAGGCGCATTATCAGACCTTCGATTATGTCCACGCTTCTGGGGTCGAGATTTGCCGTCGGCTCATCCAGTAACAGCACCTCGGGCTCGATTACCATCGCTCGCGCCAGGGCCACTCTCTGCATCTCCCCTCCCGACAGGATGGGTGCGTTTCTATTCTCGTACCCGGAAAGGCCAACCATCTCCAGGGTGCTGGTGACCTTTTCATGAATGTCGCCCTTTCGCCTCACTCTCAAACCATATGCTACGTTGCTATAGACATTGGCGTTAAATACCACCGGCTTTTGAGATACCATTGCCATTCGCCGGCGAGTATTCAGCTTGATCCTCTCGCTCGCCCTTGTGGCATCCAGGCCGTCAAATAGCACTTTGCCACTGGTGGAGGTGTCGAGTAGATTCAGCAATCGCAAGAGCGTGGTCTTTCCGGAGCCCGTCGGTCCTATTATCGCCAGGGTCTCGCCTTTCTCAATTCTTAGACTGACGTTTTTCAAGACCTCCGCCTTGCCATATCTCTTATGTAGTTCGCAGACCTCGATCAAATACATAATTTAGGTCATAGATAATGGGTTATAGGTAATGGGTGTACGGCGTAACCCCTATCACCTATAACCTATCGCCTATTACCCCCTTCTTACCTCTGTTGTATTCGATTCAGGAGCAAATTGACCACCAGCGCCAGCGATATGAGGATGATTCCCAGCGCCATTGAGAGCTCGATGTCTCCCCTCGCCGTTTCGAGGGCCATGGCAGAGGTGAATACTCTGGTGAATCCCCTGATATTCCCACCGATCATTATAGCAATGCCGACCTCGGATATCGCCCTCCCAAAGCCCAGCACCACCGCGGCCAGGATGGCAAACCTCGCCTCTTTGATGATGGTGAGAATTGCCTGGAAGTTGCTTGCCCCAAGCGATATGGCGGTGTCCTTTATCTGCGGGCCAATGGCGCTGAGGGCTGAAATGGTAAAACCAATCATGAGCGGCGAAATCAGTATCATCTGCCCTATTACCATGCCGGTTGGGGTGAAAAGCAAACCGAAGACGCCCAGCGGTCCTGCCCTCGATAATAGCAAAAAGACAAAAAGCCCAACACTAACAGTTGGCAGGCTGTAGAGCGTCTGGATGATATTGATCAAGATGCGCTTGCCGGTGAAATCGTGGAAGTGGACCAGACCTCCTAGAGGTATGCATACCACGGAGGCAAGAAGGGTAGCGGTCAAGGAGATAGCCAGACTTCTCCCTGCTATCTCCATGACCTCGGGGTCGAGCGTGACTATGAGCTCGATCGCTTTCAGGAATCCAGTCGTTATCTCATTCATTTAGCGTCCATCTGCAGGCAGCAAGCACTCCTCCCAAGAGGCGGGTAATAGGCGATAGGTTATAGGTGATAGGGGTTACGCCGTACACCCATTACCCATTACCCATTACCCATTACCTAAAAAAGCATGCCGCGTTTTTAGTGAAACTTCCAAGCCTCTTCTCTTGTTTATGGCTGTGAATTCTTTTTCCATTTCTTGCCTTACCAATAGCTCATTATAGTTAAACTCTTTTAGCACCTGGAACATTTCTTTGACAAAATCCGTCTTCCAGACTGTAAACGACGGTACATATGTAAGAAGAAAAGCGCCAAATCTACCAGCATCTCGCTCTTTCTCTCCTGTGCTATAATCCTCCAGATCAAACCCATATATCTTGTCATTTTTCAATATGAAGTTTCTTAGATTTATATCTTCCAATATAATATTTTCGCCGATAATCTCTTTTGCCAGTGCATAAAAATTATTCAACCAGCAAAAAAGAGATCTTATCAGTTGGTAATTGGAGCGATAAATATAGGCGTTTTTATTTGTTGCGATCTCTTCTTGCCGACAGATTACAGTAAGAAGATGGGGACCAGCCAGATATTCCATGATAAAATTATTTGTGCCGGCGTAGTAAACCACCGGTACAGTCAATCCTTTTTCGTTTAGTTTTTGTAGCAAGCTTAATTCTTTCTGCATATTATTTGGCGAACCTTTATATATTTTTACTACAAACCTTGTTTTGTTTCCATTATGTTGCACAGAACTAATTTTATATACATTATTTTTCCTGCTTGTAAATTTCTCTTCAACAATATATGTCTTTATAGCGCGGGCTTCTATAAATTCCTGATCAACTATCATTTATTATTCCCCTATTTTGATGGTCACTTTTGCTCCTTTACGATAGCCTTTCAGTTCTTTTACAACCCCTTCAACGGCATTGTGCAGTATGTTTTGTACAAACGGTACCATATCTATCTCTGTACCGTCTATCACTAATTTTATACTTTTATCTGAAATCAGGCAATCCTCTCTTTTTGCCTCTCCTTTTAATATCCTGACTCCCAGTTGCCGGCAGTTATATCCACATATATTACAACATTCGGGAGGAAAGTCGGGAAGTTTTTCATAAACTTTTTCTTCTATCAAATCAACCAGAGCGGTAATATTATCCATAGCATTTATAATGGGAATCCCTTTATATTCCTCTAACTGATTAGAAATTTTGCCTGATATGGCAAACACGCTTTCATCCGATCTTTCTGCAATTTCTTCTGTGTTATGTGCCGTTATTATTTTCGGCAGATTATAATCAGTTACTCCTTCCAAAACAACATAATCCTGATCATAAAAGTTTAATATTTTTTCGATTGATAGCTGCCTGGGAAATAGAATATCTGTCTCATAGTAACCCCTGGCTGTTACCAGCTCTGATCCGGCCATCTTGTGTCTGTGTGTATTGCTCCCCTCCGAGTCAATGGCAAATCCTTCAAAATGAATCTCTTTTACTGAACCGACAGAATACCTTCTGCGTTTCAATTCACTTATAATATTTTCAATAGTAGTTGTCTTCCCCGATTGGGTAATACCAAATACGGAAAAAATTTTCACCTTTTTCGTCTCCTAACCCTTCACTCTTCACATATAATATACTACCACAACTGAAGCGGATACCAGTATGCTAAAACTGATAATCGCATAATCCGGCAAAGCCATTTTCAAGGTCATATAACTTGTTCTCCGCGGATAAGCTCTAAAGGCTCTGGTTTCCATTGCTGTAGCCAGTTTTTGGGCTCTTATGACTGTTCCGACAACAATAGGAGTCAAAATATAGGAATATATTTTTAACTTTTTCCTAAAAGGGATCTTATCTAATTCCACACCTCGCAGCTGAATAGCCAGCATAACATTCCTTATCTCTTCCGTTAACATAGGTAAAAACCTGATCCCAACTGATACCATGAAGGCTATTTCATAGGGGATTTTCCACTGCACTAATCCTTGTACTGTTTCTCTGGAACTGGAAGTCGCAACTATAGTTGCTGAAACCACAATTACGGCCATGCGAAGTATAAACTCAGCCCCTCTTATTAATCCACCTGTAGTTAACAAGGGAAATGTTCCTATGGTAATAATAGTTTTGCCGGCAGGAGCAAACAAGCTTTGTATGACAGCTATAATGACGATCAGCAATAATAAACGCTTCACTTGCTTGAATGCCGGGAACAAATCGCCTTTAAGAATGACAGATATGACGAAAGATGCCAATAACACCCCCCCGAGAACATAAATATCTTGTATAAATACTGCCAGGGATGACAAACAGAGTACCATTATCAGCTTTGTTCTAGGGTCTAAGGTCTTTGCTGCTGTCATAAACAATCTCCCCTTCTACCATCTCAATTGTACGCTTGGCATGTTGAGCAACAAAGCCTTCATCATGACTTATTACCAGCATCCCAATTCCATGACCGCTAAATCTTTTGACTATATCGGATAATATATTTTTTCTTTCTACATCAAGCCCGGTGGTAGGCTCATCCAGTATGAAATAGTCGAGATGGTTTATAAAAATTCCGGCTAGCGCAAGCCTTCCTTTCTCTCCATGACTCAAATTAAAAGGCGATGAATCTTGTAGATGGGTTAATTGAAATAATTCCAGCATATTTTTAACTTTCCTGGCTATTTCTCCCTTATCATGCCCGTTCAACTCCAGTGAAAATGCTATATCTTCGGCTACCGTAAGAGCAAATAACTGCTGTTGCGGATTTTGAAACAAGTAGCCGATTTTTTTGCCGATTTCTCCCAGGGTCATCTTCGCGCTATCCTTACCGCAAATAAGAACCTTTCCGGAAGAGGGCTTAAGTATCCCTGCTGCCAGTTTGGCAAGAGTAGTTTTGCCACCGCCGTTAGGTCCTGTCAGAGCCGTAAATTCATTTTGACGCAAATGCAGTGTTACATTGTTTATGGCCACTTTGCCTCTGGGATAACTCCTGGGGTAACTGAAGCTAACATTATTTAACTCTATATAGCAGCTCAAATAACCGCCCCACTTCCGGAAAGTTCTCCTGTGAAGTTTGCCAGTTTGCCCTCCTGGATAGCCATAATCCTATCTGCAGCATCAAGATTGTTCAAGTTGTGCTCTATCATTACTATCGTTTTGCCGCTTTTCTTTAAGTTTTTTACAACTTCTTTTATGCGTTTCTTTCCTATCTGGTCGATTTGAGACATTATCTCATCAAAAATCAAAACATCCGGCTTTAAACTCAGTACAGAAGCAATAGCAATGAGCTGTTTTTGCCCTCCTGAGAGATGGTTAGGGCTGGCCAACCTGTGTTTTGTCATTCCTACCTGTTCTAGTGCATCTGTTATTCTGTGTCCGATTTCTTCCCTGTCCAGGCAGAGATTTTCCGGTCCAAAGGCTACTTCATCCTCCACAGTAGGAGAAAACAACTGCGTATCAGGATCCTGGAAAACTGTGCCCACCCTGGTGGCAATATCAGCTATCTTCATATTTTTTACCATATTTTCAAATATAAAGACATCGCCCTGGAGTTCTCCCTTATAGACATGTGGAATCAAACCGTTCATACAATAACATAATGTGCTTTTGCCGCTGCCGCTTAAGCCTACAATAGCAACTACTTCCCCCTTTTTTACCGCGAGATTTACCTTGTCTAATATGCTTCTTTCTTGGCTGCTGTATTTATAACAAAGGTCTCTAACCTCAATAGCAAACATTATGTCACTTCAACTCAAGTTCTACTGCATATCTGGCCCAACGCATAGCAAACGGGTCCTGTCGTACTATTATCCGGTAAGGCCCTGTACCTCCGTCTTCCCTGGTGCCGAGTGGTTCTCCATTTACTTTATAAACAATGTAGATATTATCTTCTGCCATCATCTCGGCCAAAGTAAATGCTACTGCAAACCCGTCGACAGATCTCACTACACCCCTTTCGATGGTATCAATATTTATGTCGTCTCTATCTATAAATAGATTTCGCAGCGGTACCCCGGTAAAACTATACTCCACCGGAGTTCTTCCACTTCCTCTTAAAGTAGCTTTGATTCCCGTTTCTCCCAGCTCTTTTATATCATCCATTTTATACACAATATTTACCTCCCCAAAAGTTACAGTAAACATCCCTTTCTCCATTGCTTCTCGTCTTTCGGCCAGGTCTCCCCTGTTGAGATAAGCCGTTACTCCTACTATTGCAGCTAATACAACCACAATCGCTATTATTCTCTGCTTTCGCATAACTATTCAGCCTCCATAATAATGATAGCAAACAAAAGCACCATCGCTTCAAGGGCGGCAGCTTGCCAGCCTTGCCTTTGTCTGTGCGCCTGCCAGAGAGAATCAGAGGTTTGATGTTGCTGTTGCTGATCGCCTTGCAAGCGCTGACCCTGCTGGAGTTTGTGGCCCAGCGGGAACTGGCTGAGCGCAAGGAAGCGCTGGCAGGACTGGTGCCGGGCAATCCGAAGATGAAGACGACCCGATATTATCTCCCTCTTCCGTTGGTGGTCAGTCGTCAGGATGACCGATTATCAAATACGGTACAAGCAAATCCTCAAAGCGAAACCAACCATGTTGCCCTCCATCCGGAGTAGAATGCATACCATGATCAGAGGTAATGATGACTCTGCCGGGCCACCTAGCCGCCAGATCGGCCATATAACCATCCACTGTCTTTATTGCCGACATAGTTTCCGCACTCAAATCGCCATAGCTTTCGCCGGTATCATCTATGCTGTGAAAATGAACCATTATAAAGTCAGGTTTTTGCTCTAAGTGATGTAGGGCCGAAGCAAATATTTCATCATCGACGGTACCGCTCTCATTTTTATCAATATTTAATACCCATTCTATTCCCCCATTGAGTACTTTTATACTTCCACCGATGAGAACAGCTTCTTTCCCCTGCTCTGTTAACACTTCAAACAGGGAAGGGATTATTAGATCTCTCTGCCTCCAATAAACACCACTATACTCCGGGGGTTTGCCAGTTATCATGGCCGCAAGACCAACATTGGTTATCGGTGGGTAAAGAGCTGTAACCTTAGAGGCTTTTTCCAGGCTCGCTAAAAACGGTGCATACCCCTTTTCGATAGCATACTCGTATTGATGCCAACCAAAGCCATCTAAGAGAAAAGTCAACACTCTTTCATTACGATCTTGTATATAGTACAAAACATCGTGATAATGATCCATTATGCTGCCATCCGGGGCGTTTAATAATACTCCTCTAACTTTTTCGATCTCTTGTTTTCCGCCAGCAGAAATGTAATTTATATGGTTGCCTTTGAGCACAAATAAACCGCCTTTTTCTAATAAGCCGTAACCACCTCTTTGACCCATAATTAAATTTCTGTCACTATAGCAAAATTCTACCAGGTCGCCAAGCTCAAATACCCTTTTTAAGGTAAATATACCTGTTTCATAAACCCGGTCATCATGTTTTATTGCTGACCGGCCTTCAAAATGGCGGTATAATCGGGGATGGAAAGGTGCCGTTCCGGAATAAGCTTGTCCGGGAGTAATGTTCATAACATTTTTATCTTTTTTGATAATATTAAAACCATAATCCCAGTGATTTTCTCTGGCAACAACTATTATTTCTTTTATTTCTTTAATATTAGCGCTTCTGGGGTGCTTATGGTTCATGGCTTCCCATCCGTTGGCAGCAGAAAAAGTCAGATAGGATTCTGCCAGGGTGTCAGCATCTATTTCTGCTACCAGCCCGTCTCTTCCCACCAGGAGTATTTTATTTGATTTCGTTACTAACCCGGCAGCTGCAATTAAATCCTGTAAACTGAGGGCTTTTATCTCTTGCTCTCTATGCTCAATTCTTTTTACTTCCCAGGTGTCGGCTGCTTCAGCCATGCTTCTGATTGTTAAACAGGTCGCAACATCTCCTGTTATCCTTAATGACGGGATATAACCCTCGCTCTGCGCCTTAAAGTGTCCCCAAAAAACCAGCGTTAACAATATAACAACAACAACTCCGATAATAAACACCCTCTTCAACAAAACCCTCAACCCCCGATTCTCAATTACCCCGTCCCTCAACTCAAGACCAGTCCCTAACCCCCTCCCGTCAGCCCCCCTGCTTTAAACTTCTCAAATCGTTTAATTATACTAAAGGCAATCAACCCACCTAACCCACCTGATAAGGCTCCGCTGCTGAGAGCCAAAAGTAGCGGTATAAGCGGCAACCTGAAAAACACAAGCATTGTCAAAAATGTACCGCTTATATTCGCAGCCATACCGGCTAAAAAGTAATGCCCGATATTATATTTTTGACGTCTTGCAAACAGAAACACAACATCTGCCGCTATACCAGGAACTGTATATGTAACCAAAGTTGCTATACCGTGGGTACCAAAAGTACCTGTAGCCATTACCACTATAGCCTGTACAATAGCCGTCAGCGTAGCCGCCCCGGGTTTGCCCACCAATCCCGCCGCCATTACCAGCCACATCATATAAAGTCCGCCGGCCAGTGCTCCTCCGGGAATGAGTAAGGGGCCGGTAATTATACGCACAAGAGGCACAATTACCGGTTTAGTTGCTATTCCAAGTACGGCCATCAGAGCAATAAGAACTAAATCGAACATGTAAAAACGAGCAAAAAATCTTCTTGCTATCATTTTTGAGGCCCCTACTATTTATGTAACTACTCAGGCTGTCAGGTTCACGGTCGAGGTGTGTTGCATCCTGGATGCGACCTCCACTGCTTTGCGCTCTCCATACTTCATGCTTCATCGCTCTCTAACCGTGAACCTTGCAACCTTGACCCTGAGTAGTTACCTATTTATTTACTGTTATTCTGACAACATTTCTGACCCAATACCTTGCTGGTTTGCCGCCAATTATTGTTTGTGCCGGTGCACGTTTCTCATCAAGCGCTTCCCCATCCAGCAAAAGTCCCAGAATACTGTCGTCAGCGTTAACTATATCCGGCGTATATTCCATGGTGTAATCATCGCCGGCTATTACCACTATGCTGCTAAACTCGATTACACCCAGGTGATCCATAACGTTTCTCAACGGAATGCCTTCCCAGCTTTGTGGTGTTTCAGTACCATCTCTTCTCCTTTGCACCACATCAACAGTTATCATCGCTAATTTAGCTGCATCAATATCTGTAAACTCCTCGACACCTTCAACCCCCTCGATAGCGATAGACCACACAGGTTCTGCAACCGGATCGTCTTCTACATCTACTTGCGGTGCGGGGCATCCTGCCAGCATGCTCCCCAAGAGCAGGATGCACATTAGCAGACCCATCATCGTTCCCTTGGACATCTTTGTTCCTCCTTTAAATTTAGTCAATAACCCCCCAGCTCAGGATGCACATTAGCAGACCTATCATCGTTCCGTTGGACATCTTTATTCCTCCCTTAGACCATCTTTGTTCCTCCTTTAAATTTAGTGAATAACCCCCGTGCCGGAGACTGTCTTGACCTCATAATCTTTTACCCGCTATCGGGTACCTGCCTCTATAGATAACAACCCTGTGACTCTTTTACCCAGCTCTGCAAAGTAAGTAGCAAGCTCGCCCTCACTTGTCACATATACTATGCTCTCATCGATATCAGCAACTGCTATCTCAACACTATATCCATCAGCAGCCGTAAATATATATGACTCGCTTGCAACCAGCCCTGTTGCTTTTATGATTTCTTGCACGGCAAGCCCTCTTTTCTCCCCTGCTTCGATAACTCCAAACACCTCCAGCCCTCTTTCCACCGCAAAAAAGCTGGTCTCTCCATACGAAAGCCACAACACCTTTTTTACATGCATGCCTCGGGGTAAATTCGGTGCAAGAAAGCGGGGCGCGTATTCACCGGTAATTTTTAGATAGCCGGCCAGGAAAATCTCTCTTGTTTCGTTCTTGTCCAAACCGTCAGCAGCTTTTATAAAAACAGTCCCCACCGTATTACCTGCAGCAAAAGCATCAATAAGGTCTGCTGTTTTTACAGCCTTATAAACATTTCCATCATGCTCATAATCATGTTGTTCAACCCTGGCTACGACAGTTTCCAGTATGATTATTCTATTGACCTGGGTTTCTTCTGCCTCCGGTATAAGATTAATTTCTATAAGATAGAATACCCAGTACATGGCTCTCTCACCCGGAATAATCACCCTTAATGGCTGATGCTTTTCTTTCAGCGGCCGGCCATCTATTTCATAGGCCAGTATTATCTCCCTGTTTCTAAGAATTTCCCGGGGAACTTCTATAGAATAACCGTCGCCGGCAATGAGCCGTATTGCCTGGAAGTCCTGCTGTGATTTGCCAAAAAGGTTGTCTAAAACATCCTCGAGCAAAATCCCTGTTGCACTAATAATCAGTCCATTTCCTCCTCTGACAAGCTTGGTAGCCTCTCTGGTAACACTGCCCATTTCGCGTATTTCTGTTACGCGTATCTCTTTATCGGTCTCAAAACCGGTGAATACTATTTTCCTATCATTTTCTACATTATACGGCACCTCTTCCGCTACGTTAACACCCCAACCAATAACCGCCAGCACAAAAACAATCCCCCCTACGAACGCACACAACTTCTTAAAATTGAACTGTCGAGAAGACATATTTTCAACCTCCTTCAGTAGCGCCGAGGTTCATCCTCTTCTCTACTTCTCCAATGCCTGTTTCACCTTCATGGGTAATCCTTGCCCGGCCATTTTTTCACCATAGCGGGCATCTTCGGACTTATCAATGGCTATCCGCTCAGACATATATCCCTCAATATCTGCCTCCACTGACTTGAGTGCTTCCATCAGGGCATACTTCGTCTTTGCCCCATATTCATTTAGCGTCCATCTGCAGGCAGCAAGCACTCCTCCCATGTCGGGCATCCTTTCCTTTTGCAGTCGCGTGCTAATGGGGAAAACAAGGATCTTCCGTCCACGACGCCAAATTCACCGATTTTTTGCTGGATCTCCGGCGACATGAGGAAGTTTATGAAGTTGTTTGCCATCTCGAAGTTCACATGTGGGTGCAGTTCAGGATTGACAGCAATCACCCCATAGGGGTTGAACAAGATGGCCCCCTCCTCAACGAGCGGAACGATATCCACCTCGCCTGCAAATGCTAGAAACGTTCCAATATCTATCAGTGTATGGGCGGACTTCTCGTTAGTCATCCTCAGTGTTGCTCCCATTCCTGCCCCGGCCTCTACGTACCATGGTCCCGATATTCTGACCATTTCGTAGTCATGGCCAGCGCTCACCCATATCGCTATCTCTCGGGCATGTGTCCCTGAGTCATCTCCTCTGGAAACAAACCGGATTTGTGGGTCCTTTATGCCTGCTTCCATTATCCTTGTAA
>BBPD01000010.1_pt1 | contig 17348 bp, 14 predicted proteins | sample 1344911 | NCBI WGS metagenome assembly BBPD01 (sample SAMD00019088, study PRJDB2971) | groundwater metagenome | biome: freshwater biome; feature: mineral spring; material: ground water | place: USA: CA, Sonoma | collected 2011-09 | depth surface m
AAGGCATCTGACCCCAACGCGGCCTTCGCCGGATGGATACGCCGCAGCAGACCCCAAAAAGCCTGCAACCAAACCATATCCAACGCCGAACCCCCAAATCCGCTCAAACCACCGGGTAGACGGAGGTGCTCAGGTGCCCGGATGCTCAGGCGCTCCGACCTGAATCCGGTCGAGAAGGTCTGGCAGTTCATGCGCGACAACTGGCTGTCCAACCGGGCCTTCACCTCTCACGACAACATCGTCGATCATTGCTGCTTCACCTGGAACCGACCCACCGATTTGCCATGGCGCATCATGTCGCCGGGGCCGCGCCAATGCACCCATGGGTGATAGTCGAGGGGACTTGGTATGAGCCAGCGGCAATCGTGATCAGGGTAATGCGGCGCACATCGATCAGTCCGGGCGCGGGGCGAGCAAGGTCTTCAGCAGCGCTGCCGCTTGCTCCTGCCCTTCGGCATCTGCGGCAAAGCCGCCCTGCATCGGGCTGATCGCGATGTCCCTGCGATAGACCACGCTTTCATCCTGCACCTGATCTTCGCGGGGACGCTCGGTGGCAAATTCAAAGGTCAGCCCCGGAAGTTCAGGCAGCTTGGCTCCGCGGGCAGCCGCCATCGCCTTCATGGTCGGCGAAGCATCGCGCGCGAGGTTCATGGTGAAGCCAAGCTTGTAGGCGTTGTAAGTGCCAACCTTGGTGATCCGCCACGCCGCACCAGCCGGATCATCCGGAAAGTTCACATTCAGCGCCAATCCGCCCGGCAAGATCGGGCCATCGCCTGCCACCTTGTCGAGTGCCCTGACCAGATCTGCCGAACGCTCGGCCACCTGTGCCGAGATCGGGTTTGCCAAATCAGGGCCATCCGTGTTGGCGCCCGCGCTCAGCGCAATCGCCGGAATGCCCTGGAGCACCGCTGCCTGGGCCGCTCCGACGGTGCCCGAGGAAATGATGATCGCACCGACATTCTGGCCCTCATTGGGGCCGGAAATCACCAGATCGGGCATCGCACCCCAGCGCTGTTTGCCCGCGACATGCAAACCATGCAACAGAGCCATCACCGGCGTGCCGTCGACATAGTAGAAATCGCCCGGCGCAACGCTTGCAAGCATGATTGGCCCAACCGCCGGATCGCCCGGCTTTGCAGCATTGTGCCGGCACGCCTGCCCCAGCGGCACCAGCGGGCGGTCAAAGGCAATCGCTGCCCCCATCCCGCTCTGGTTCTGGCATGGCACTGAAACAATCACATTATGCCCCGCCGCCACCAGCGCCTTGTGCAAGGCCACCACATTGCTGGTCAGTCCGTCATCATTGGTAATGAGGATGTTGCGAGCGCTGAGCGGAGCGCACAGAGCCAGTGCCACCGCGCCGACGACTGCCACCCTTCCGGGCAAACGACGATCATCTTTCATAAGACTGGCACCTTTATCGGCTCCGGCACCCGCCGGCGCAAGAGGACAGCGATCAGAACCGAACCTGCATATCGAGGCCAAGTTGGCGAGGCTCGTTGAAGAACCCGATCTTTCGGCTGAGCTGCGCGTTGTCCAGCGCAAACTGAAGCTGTGCGCGATCGAACAGATTGCGCGCCCAGGCAGCAAATTCGACTTTCGCGTCGCGGCCCGCCGCGATCTCACCAAGCGATATCCGACCATTTACCAGAAAGCTGCGATCCGACAGGGTCGGGCTGTTGAAGATACCACGATAGCCGTCAGACAAATTGGCGCTGATATTGGCGCGGAACACCGCCTGGCCGAAATCATGCGTATAGGTGCCGGCAAAGCTGGCTGCATTTTCTGGCGTGAACACGATGAAGGACTGTTCCAGCCGCCCATTGAAGGGGTTTAGCGCCACCGGCAGATCGCCCTTGGTATAGGCATAGCTGGCCGAAAGCAGCAGGCCTTTCACTGGCGCAAGGTTGAAATCCACCTCGATCCCGCGAATGCGCCCGTCGCCTTCGGCGTTTACGGTCTCAATCGTGGTGCGGGTCGTGCCTTCTTCCAGCTGGGCGTTGAAATCGATCTGGATGTCGATGTAGCGGGTGGTGTAAGCCGCAACATTAAGCTGCGCCTTGCGGTCCCAGAGGTCGGCCTTGAAGCCCGCCTCGAAGGTTTCCACGCTTTCCGGGTTGAACGGGCGGTAGATGATCGAGCGCGAATTGGCCCCGCCAGCGCGATAGGCAGTCCCGAATTTGGCGTAGAAATGAAGGTCGGTTGTTGGATCGAAAGCCAGCGTGATCATAGGATCGACCCGGGTGTAGGATGCGGCGAACGGGATCAGGACATCACGCCCGTTCACCTTGGTAAGATTGCCACTGCGCTTGTCGTGCGTCAGGCGCGCGCCCGCGGTGATACTGATCATGTCGTCAAGAATGGGTGGGTTCCATGTGCCTTGTGCAAAGGCGGCGTAGCTTTCGGCAATTGCAGTGCTGGCCCGGTCGGGAAACGGGGTGACAGCACCGGCCGCAAGCGTCGGCAATCGGGTCAGTGCCGTGCCGGTCGCATTCCATAACATGGTGTTGGGCGCCCAGGCATCGTCTGAGCCCTCCTCGTAATAGAAAAAGCCGCCCAGCACGTAATTAAAGCGCGGCAGGGTTCCGAGCAGCTGCAACTCCTGGCTGATCTGATACTGGTCCAGGTTGGCAAGACTGTATCGCACGGTCGGGCGATTTGGCGCAAACGGCACCAGCGCCAGGCCCAGCCCATTGTCCCACTGATCCTGCTGGACCTCCCGGTAGGAACTGATCGATTTTAGCGTAGCGGTGTCGCTTGCAGTCCATTCCATCGTCAGCAGATGGCCTTGCGTGCGTCCGATCGAGTTCTGCTGCGGCACGCCCACGTCCGCAGTGCGCAGCCGATCGGGGCGCACCTGTTGCAGGGGCGCCAGCGGCAGCAAACCGGGGCGTCTTTCGACAATCTGGAACGCAAAGGGGGTGGTGGCATCGTAGGCGGTGTCGTAGGCGTAGAATGCCTCGAAATCGGCGCTCGGCTGCCAGCGCGCCGAGATCCGCAAGCCGCGCCGGTCGAACCGGTTGAAATCCTCCTCGCCCACGAGTGGATTGGCAACCGTGCCTTCGCGCAGGGTCGAGATCGCGTCGATCTTGAAGCTGAACCCGTTCCATTCGGGCAGATCGATATGGGTTTCGGCCAGATAGCCGCCGAAATTGCGCAGGCCCACCGTGGTGCGCATCCCGAACTCTCCGGTTGGCTTCTTGGTCACGATGCTTACCGCGCCACCAACCGCGTTGCGTCCGAACAATGTGCCCTGCGGGCCTTTGAGCACTTCGATCCGGTCGATGTCCAGCAACGCCGCCCCAAGGCCTTGCGAGCGGCCAAGGAACACGCCGTCGACATAGACCCCGACTGCGGCATCGCGGCTCGGCTGGTTGGCATCGAACGGCACGATCCCGCGGATCCCAATCGACAGGGCCGAGGTGCGGTTGAAGAAGGGCGCGATCCTGAGCGAGGGCACCGAGCCATCGGCCAGATCGGCCAGGCTGCGGATGTTGCGATCAAGCAGACCCTGGTTGTCGACCACCGAAATCGAGATCGGGGTCTTCTGCAGCCGCGTCTCGCGCCGTTCGGCAGTAACCACGATGTCGCGGATCCCTTCATCGGACCGCGCCGGCTGGATTTCGGCGTCCTCGGCAGAAACCTCGTTTGCCAGCGCCGGACTGGCCATCGCCACCCCCGCCAGCGCGCCAAACGAAACTGTCGCCAGAATTGTCTTTGCAGTCTTCATTGCTGTGCCCCGTTATTTGACATTGCATCGCCAAGGACTGTCACGGTGCCACTCCGGTCAGTCCATCACCCGCAGCCATTTCTGGCCAAGCCAAATTATGCTGGAAAGCAGAACTTCCAGCAAAACTTCGTCACCATAATTGGTGGTGACCCTGACTGTTGTTGCGGGACGCGTTAGAGCGTCTGTGTGTCTGTTTGATGAAAGACGGGCAGCTCCAACAACCACTCGGCATTACCGGCCTGATTTGATTCATTGCTTCTGACTGGAGGCGGCGATGCGTCGGGCGGGATTGTTTGGATTGTCGGAACATCTGAAGCGGTTTTCGGCGCATGGTGATCCGCTGGAGGTGCTGGGCCGGATCATCAACATCAACAGTACTGGACCACAATCCAACCTGCTGCAGACCAATGATCCCCTGCTGCAGAACCTGATCAAGAAGGGTTTGGCACAGCCAGATTCACTGGGCCTTGGGCTATCCGCGGACCAGGGGGGCGTCTGATACCTCATCCCGTTGATAGCAACCCATGGCCTCGGCGGAACGCCGCCAGCGCGACCGCGCGCCGGCCGACAGGCCGAACGCGACGCATCGTCCGCATCGAGACTGGGGATGAGGGCTGCGAGGCCAGGCCGCGCCCGGCGGCAAGCGCGCGAACGCGCGCCTCTCAGGCGGCACGCACGTCGCCGCCAAAGCCCGTATGCGCCAAAGCCCGTATGCGCCAAAGCCCGTATGCGCCAGAGCCTCGGCCCGCCGCCCATCAGCGCGCGGTATGGAAGTCCACCCGGACTGTCTTACCCCGGCCGACTTGCAGCAGCGGAGGCAGGCCGCTTCCATGGGGGGCAAAATACGCTGCGCCCGTTTGCAAGCACCCGTGGGCTACATTCGAAGTTGGTCAACGGCAAATGTCATCGTCGTCCCTTGGGTGTCCCCCGCACCTTGCCCCACCTGTTGGTCCGCGTGCCCGGCCGGCCGGCGTCGGCCCTGCCCTTGATCGGGGCGGTGCGTTCGGTCGCAATGCCCAGTTCCCCGGCCTCCAGCCGCCGGATCTCGTCGCGCACCCGGGCCGCCTCCTCGAACTCCAGGTCGGCGGCGGCCTTCTGCATCCGCTTCTCGAGATCGGCGATATAGGCCTTCAGATTGTGGCCGACGAGGTGGGGGGTCTCGTCGTCGATGTCGACCGTCAGATGGTCTTTTGCGGCCACTTGCCCGACCACATCTGCAATCGCCCGCTTGATGGTGGTCGGCGTGATGCCGTTCGCCGCGTTATAGGCCATCTGCTTGGTGCGCCGCCGCTCGGTTTCGGCGAGCGCCCGGTCCATGCTGCCGGTCCGCCGGTCGGCATAGAGAATCACCCGGCCTTCCACGTTGCGTGCGGCCCGCCCGATGGTCTGGACAAGCGAGGTTTCCGAGCGCAGGAACCCCTCCTTGTCGGCATCCAGGATCGCGACCAGGCCGCACTCGGGGATGTCCAGCCCCTCGCGCAGCAGATTGATGCCGACCAGCACGTCATAGACGCCCATCCTGAGATCGCGGATCAACTCGATCCGCTCCAGCGTCTCGACATCGGAGTGCATGTAGCGCACCCGCAGGCCCGCCTCGTGCAGGAACTCGGTCAGGTCCTCGGCCATCTTCTTGGTGAGCGTGGTGACGAGCGTGCGGAAGCCGGCTGCAGCGGTCGCCTTCGCCTCGGCGATCAGGTCGTCCACCTGGTCTTCGACCGGGCGGATTTCCACCGGCGGGTCGATGAGGCCTGTGGGGCGGATCACCTGCTCCACGAACACGCCGCCGGTCTGCGCCATCTCCCAGTTGCCGGGCGTCGCCGAGACGCTGACGGTCTGCGGGCGCATCAGGTCCCACTCCTCGAACTTCAGCGGCCGGTTGTCGACGCAGCTCGGCAGCCGGAAGCCATATTCGGCAAGGGTCACCTTGCGCACCCGGTCACCCCGGCTCATGCCCCCGATCTGCGGCACCGTCACATGGCTTTCGTCCACGAACAGCAGCGCATTCTCGGGCAGATATTCAAACAGCGTCGGCGGCGGCTCGCCCGGCAGGCGCCCGGTCAGGAAACGGCTGTAATTCTCGATGCCCGCACAGCTTCCGGTCGCTGCAATCATCTCAAGGTCGAAATTGGTTCGCTGCTCGAGCCGCTGATATTCCAGCAGCTTGCCTTCGGCCTCCAGCTCCTTCAGCCGTTCGGTCAGTTCGAATTTGATGGCTTCGGTCGCCTGCTTCAGTGTCGGGCCGGGCGTGACATAGTGGCTATTGGCATAGACCTTCACGCTCTCGAGGTTGGCGATGCGGTTGCCGGTCAGCGGATCGAACTCCGTGATCGCCTCGATCTCCTCGCCGAAGAAGCCCACGCGCCAGGCCATGTCCTCATAGTGCGACGGAAAGATCTCCAGCGTGTCGCCCTTCATCCGGAACGCCCCGCGGGTAAAGCTCATCTCGTTGCGCTTGTATTGCAGCGCGACGAGCTTGCGCACCACCTCGCGCGGGTCGATCTGCATCCCCTTCTTCAGGCTGAAGGTCATCGCCGAATAGGTCTCAACCGAGCCAATGCCGTACAGGCACGAAACCGACGCCACGATCAGCACATCGTCGCGTTCCAGCAGCGACCGGGTCGCCGAATGGCGCATACGGTCGATCGCCTCGTTGACGCTCGACTCCTTCTCGATATAGGTGTCGGTGCGGGGCACATAGGCCTCTGGCTGATAGTAATCATAGTAGCTGACAAAGTATTCGACTGCGTTGTCGGGAAAGAAGCTTTTGAACTCGCCGTATAATTGGGCAGCCAGGATCTTGTTGGGGGCCAGCACCAGGGCCGGGCGTTGCAGCTGTTCGACCACCTTCGCCATGGTGAAGGTCTTGCCGCTGCCCGTCACCCCCAGCAGCACCTGGTCGCGTTCGCCGGCCGCCGCCTGGGCGACAAGTTCCGCGATCGCCGTCGGCTGGTCGCCGGCGGGCTCATAGTCGCTTTTCAGGACAAAGGGCCTGCCGCCCTCGCTCTTTTCCGGGCGGCTTGGCCGGTTGGGCGTGAAGCCCGGCGCCAGCGGAATGTCGGCAAGGCTCGTGCGAATCGCGATGGACATCGGCGCAAGGTAGGCGTTCGTGCTTCGTTCTGCCAGATCGTCGGCTTGCACCACAAGGGCGCGCTGCTAGCGTCGGCCGATGCGCCGGCTTGCAGCCCTGCTTCTGTTCCTCGTCGCCGGATGTGACCGGCAGCTTTCGAACGCGATCCCGCCCCAGGCAAGGCCGGTCGAGTTGATGCAGCCGCAGACCTCGCGCGTGGCCCTTCCGGCGGAGGCCGAGCTCGACCTCCTGGAGCAGCGCCTGAACGCCCGCCTGCCCGCGACAGTGGTGACGATCGACGAAAAGCGGGACCGGTGCCTGCCGAAATCCAAGCTCAAGTACGGCTGCCGGCTGGTTGGAGACGTGACGCGCGGGCGGATCGCGCTGTCGGGCACGGGCAACACGCTGCGGCTGACCATGCCGGTCCGGGGCGAGATCGAGGCGCGCGACATTGCCGGCTTCATCGGCACAAACGAGGCGACGGGCAAGGCGCTCGTCACAGCCGACATCCGCCTGGCACTCGACCGCGACTGGATGCCAAGGCCCAGGGTCGATATCCGCTATCGCTGGGAAGAGGAGCCCGGCGTCCGCCTTGCAGGCCAGCGCATCACCTTCACCGGCCTAGCCGACAGGGAACTGGCCAAGCTGGTGGCGAAGCTTGAGGGCGAGGTGCCGCAGATGCTGGCGCAAGCGCATCCGCGCCGACACGTGCAGGAAAGCTGGGAAAAGGCCCACACCGTGGTCGAGCTGAATGCCCGCAACCCGGAGGTCTGGATGCGCGTCACACCGCGCGGCTTGGGCTATGGCGGCTACCGGATCGAGGATCGCACCCTGAAACTGCTGCTGGAGTTCGATGCAGCAACGGAAACCTTCGTCGGCATCCGTCCCGCCGATCCCGCGCCGACGCCGCTTCCACCGCTCGGAATGCTGGAAGGCGGAACGGGCTTCCGGCTGACGATCCCCGTGGTTGCCGATTGGTCGGTGCTGGAAGGCGAGCTTGAAAAAGCGCTCGCAAAGCTTTCGGCAAAGGGCATCCCAATCGAAGGGACCGGGCGGCTGAACCCGACGTTCGGGCGGCCGACCCTCTATGCCACGGATGGCGGGCGGATCGCGGTCGGCCTGCCCATCAAGGCAAAAGGCCCGCGCGGCCTGCTGGACGTGGGCGGCCTGGTCTGGCTGACAGGGGCGGTTTCCAATGCGCCCGACACCCAGAAGCTTATCGTGTCCGACCTTCTGATCAGCGGCGACATAGCGGGCGCCCACGGCGCGCTGCTGCTGGCGATTGCCCAGGCGCCCGAGGTGCGGGACGTGATCGCAGCCGAGCTGGCGACCAACTTCGCGCGCGACTTCGACAAGCTTCTCGGCAAGATCCAAACCGCTCTCACAGACAAGCGGATCGGGGCCTTCGTGCTGAACGCCCGCATCACCGACATCCGCAACGGCGTGATCCGGCCGCTGGGCCAGGGCGCCTATCTGCTGGTGGAGGCGAAGGGCGACGCCAACCTCGCATGGGCACCGCTGACACCTGCGCAAAGGGCAGATCGCTGATGCCGCCCTTCCGCTGCGCCGATGGCGGGCCCTGCCGGCTGCGGCAAACGGCACCCCTCCCCAAGACTGTTCAACAGGCCTAAAGCGTGATCATGCCAATCGACATTCCCTGGTATATCGGCCTTCTCGTCTTCGTCGCTCTCATCCTCGTGATGGAAGTGGTGGCCATCTATGGTCACAAGCATGTGATGCACGGGTTCGGCTGGGGCCTGCACAGGTCGCACCACAGCGCGCGCGAAGGCTTTTTCGAAGCAAACGACTGGTATGGCGTGATGGGCGCTGCAGTTGCCATCGGCTTCATTTTCTACGGCGTCGAAGGGGGCGGCGGCTCGCTGTTCACCTGGATCGGCGCCGGAATCACCGGCTACGGCGCCATCTATTTCGGCTTCCACGACATCATCGTCCACCGCCGGATCGAAACGGGCTATATCCCGCGCTCGGCCTATATGAAGCGGATCATCCAGGCCCACCGGCTGCACCATGTGGTCGAATCGAAGGAAGGCACGGTCAGCTTCGGCTTTATCTGGGCGCCGCCGATCGACGAGCTGAAACGCCAGCTGGAGGAAAACCGCCGGGCCGGGATTGCGATCGTGCGCGCGAACCCGGTCGGGCGGAACATGGCGGGCCCTGCCGAATAGGGCCGGGCTTCACGCGAAGGCAGGCGTCCACAGGCCGGTGCGATCGGATGGGGTGCTCACGCGGACATTGCGCTTCCAGATCGCCTCGGGCGCGGCCAGCGCGACTGCGATCAGCTTGTCGCGGCGGCGGGTGTAGGCGCGGCTTTCCATCGCCTGCGGGCCCTGCCCGCGCACCTTTCGGCCGATGTCGCCATAGATCTGCGCGGCCGAAAGCACGGCCCACGCCTGGCGGTTGCGCAGCCGCGGCACGCCGTGGGCGGCAGACGCCTCATAGCGTTCGGCAAGGTCGACAAGGCGGGTGACTGCCCGGTGCAGCGCGTCGCGGTTGGCGGGGTCGGCAAAGCTGTCGGCGTCCAGCCCTTCGCCTGCCAGCCATTCGGCCGGCAGATAGCAGCGCCCGCGCGCCGCGTCCTCGGCCACGTCGCGGGCGATGTTGTTCAGCTGGAACGAAAGCCCGAGGTCCGAAGCCCGCGCCAAGGTCGCATGATCGTCCGGCGACACGCCCATCACGATTGCCATCATCACGCCGACGCAGCCGGCAACATGGAAGCAATAGGTCAGCAGGTCGTCGGCCGACTGCACCTGCTGCCACTCGACATCCATCCGGAAGCCTTCGAGGAGATCATGGGCATAGCGCGGCGGCAAGTTTGTTTCCGCCGCCACCCGGCCCAGTGCATCGAAGGCAACCTCGCCTGTCGGCTGGCCGGCCAGTGCGAGGTCGGTAAAATGCCTCAGCTTCGCCAGCCGCTCCTCCGGGCTGCCGCCCCAGTCATAAGTTCCTTCGCCCAGATACTGGCAGTCGATCACATCGTCGCAGTGCCGGCACCACGCATAGAGCAGCGTGGCGCGGGCCCGCGTCGTGCCGTCGAACAGGCGGCTCGCCAGCGCGAAGCTCTTCGAACCCTGGCGGATCGCCTCTTCGGCGCTTTGCAGCAGACCATCTTCCACGACGCCGTTTCTAGCCGAGGCATCGGCGTTCCGCCAAGCGGCGATCGCGGATTCGGGCGGCGCACACAGGCGCTGTCGAACGCGTGCTCCAGCGGGCGATGCGCAACCCTGATGCCGGCGATCACATCTGCTGACCATTCGACATAGCTCGCCTTGCGCGCAGGCGGCCAGCCGGCCGGTCGCCAGTCGATCAGGTCGTTCAGGTTCACCGCCTTGTCCGCAAGCTTCACCAGCCGCGTCGGGTGGCTGAGGCGGGGCGCGGTCTCGGTGGCCCGGGCGCGCATCGCGGCCCTGTCAAGCTGGGGCGGATCAGACAGTTCGCGCACCACGCCCGTCTGCACCGGCAGCCAGAGCAGCCGGATCGGGTGGTTGATCCCGGGCGTTTCCCGGTCCTTGCGGAACTAGATCCGGTGTGCCCCGGCCGCGAGAGCCCGGCGCGCGATCCGATGTCGCCCCGTTGCGGATCCGGATCCGCCGGGGCATCGCCCTACTGTGCGGCCTCAAGGCGCGGACCACCGTTCGAAGGCCAGGCTGCCGGATCGGCAGCGCCCAGATCCGCCAGCATCAGCTTGGCGGTCGCCTTGGCAGAGCCCACGACGCCCGGAATGCCGGCGCCCGGGTGGGTGCCGGCGCCCACGAAATAGAGGTTCTTCAGCACATCGTCGCGGTTGTGGGTGCGGAAATAAGCCGACTGCCACAGCACCGGCTCCAGGCTGAAGGCAGAGCCCAGGTGCGCGTTGAGCTCGGTGCGGAAGTTTTCCGGCGTGAACATCGACATGTGCACCAGATTTTCGCGCAGGCCCGGAATCAGGCGCTGTTCCAGGTAGTCCAGGATGTTGTCGGCATATTTCGGCGCGACCTTGTCCCAATCCAGCGGTGCCTTGCCCAGGTGCGGCACCGGCGACAGCACATAGAAGCCCGAGCAGCCCTCGGGCGCCATTGCCGGGTCGGTCGCGGTGGGGTGGTGGAGGTAGAGCGAGAAGTCGTCGGCCAGCCCGCCGCCCGAATAGATGTCGGCCAGCAGCTCCCTGTAGCGCGGGCCGAACAGGATGGAGTGGTGGGCGATCTCCGGATGCGTCTTCTTCAGGCCGAAATAGATCACGAACAGCGAGGGCGAGAAGCTCTTGCGCTGCATCGCCCGGCTCATCTTGGCCCCGCGCGGGTGGTGGCCCAGCAGGTCCTTGTAGGTGTGCACCACGTCGCCGTTGGAGGCGACGGTGTCCACCTTGATCTCGGTGCCGTCGGCCAACGTCACGCCCATCACATGGCCGGCGCCCGCCTCGATCCGCGTCACCTTCTGGCCCAGGATGAACTGGCCGCCCAGGTCCTCGAACAGCGTCACCAGGCCCCGGATCAGGGCGTGGGTGCCGCCCCGCGGGAACCAGACGCCCCACTTCTTTTCCAGCGCGTGGATAAGCGCATAGACCGACGAGGTCTTGAAGGGGTTGCCGCCAACCAGCAGCGCGTGGAAGCTGAAGGCTTCGCGCAGCTGCGGGTCCTTGATGAAGCTGGAAACCATCCCATAGACCGAGCGGAACGCCTGATACCTGATGAGGCTGGGCGCTGCCTCCAGCATGGAGCGGAAATCGAGGAACGCCTCGGACCCGAGCTTCAGATAGCCCTCGCGGAACACCCCTTCGGAAAACGCCATGAAGCGACGATAGCCCTCCACATCGTCGGGGTTGCGGGCGGCGATCTGCGCCAGCAGCTTCTCGTCGTCGTTCGAATAGTCGAACACCGCGCCGTCTTCCCACATCAGCCGATAGAAGGGCGTGACGGGCATCAGTTCCACATAATCGGCGATGTTGCGGCCCGAGAGCTGGAACAGTTCCTCAAGGCACGAGGGATCGGTCACGACGGTCGGCCCGGCGTCGAACTTGAACCCGTCGACCTCATAGACATAGGCCCGCCCGCCCGGCTTGTCCCGCGCCTCGATCAGAGTGGTCTGGATGCCGGCGGACTGAAGCCGGATGGCAAGCGCCAGCCCGCCAAAGCCGCTGCCGATAACCGCTGCTGTGCGCTGCATCGAACTCTCAACCCTTCAATATGCCGCGGATCGCGCGGGGGATCGGTATCGGGGGCTTCCCCGTGAGGACCCGGATCTTGTCAGGGAGTGTGCTATGGCCAGCATAGAAGCGCTTCACAAGCGGATCGGACAAGCCATAGAAGCGCTCCAGGATGCCGCGCCGTTCGTGGGGGTATGCCGCGCGGAACAGCATCTTGTTGAGAAGCCTGTAGAAACTGCGGGTGTTCCAGACATTGATGGCATACTCCCGCACTGCGCGGTCTATTGCCGCGCCATCCAGGCTGGGCAGTTTTGCCACATGCAGCGCCAGTCGCACGGCATCGGGAAAGCTGTAGCCGGTGGCCGGGTGGAACAGCGCGGCCGCCATCCCGACGGGGACCACGCCTTCGGGTATGGTCGCCAGATGGGCCCGGATATCGCCGGCAATCGTCATCGGCAGCACGCCGTCCTCCTCGCGCAGGATCCGGCGGATGCGCCAGCCCTGCGACGCGGCGTAGGCATGCACCCGGTCCGCGACGGCTGCCCTGTCGAGCTGAAGGCCGTCTGCGAAATAGGTGTCCTCGATCATGGCGGTCGTGGCCGTGAACGGCAGGGTATAGACGAACCGGTAGCCATCCATCTGGTCGACATTGGCGTCCATGATGATGGGGCCGTGCAGGCCGTGCGGTTCCTCCAGCTCGACTTCGAGCCCCACGAACTTCTGGAAGCCGAGCTCCAGATGCTGCGAGGCGCGCTGCCCGCGCGCATCGAGCACGGCGCCTGCCCTGATCGTCTGCTGGTTCGCAAGCGTGACCCCGGTCGGCGTGACGGCTGCAACCGGCGTGCCCAGGAACAGCGCGTCCGGCCGAAGCGCCGCCACCAGCGCATCGTGAAGCTTGTGCGAGAAGGCCGACTGGTAGCCGGAGTGGAGTTGCCGCGAGAAGCTGGGAAAGCGGATCTCGTAGCTGGGCCAGCGGTGCGCGATGATCGGCGCCACAAGCTCGGTTCCTTCCGGGCTGAGGTCGCTTGCGAAGCTGGACCAGGTGTGGTTCCCGCCAAAGGCAGTGCCCTGTTCGACGATCGCGACCGACACGTCCGGGCGGTGCCGCGCCAGCGCAAGCGCGATCAGCCCGGCCGACAGCCCGCCGCCGACAAGGAGGAGATCGAAATGTCGGTCAGGCGCTGTCACGCCTGAGGCCTTAGACCCGTCCGCGTGGCAGGTCGAGGGTGAGCGCCGCGGCTGCCAGCCGGCCCGACAGCGTCGCCATCGGCACACCCGAGCCCGGGTGGACGGAGCCCCCCGCCAGGTAGAGGCCCGGCAACCGCGACCGGGCGCCCGGGCGGCTGAAGCTGCCCATCATGCCATGGTTGGCCTTGCCGTAGAGCGCGCCGCCGGTGCCGGGGAACAGCGCCTCGAAGCCGTCCGGGCCGGTGACAACGCTGCTTGCCGCGCCGAGCGCCAGATCGAGCCCGCAGTCCTTTAACAGCGACCGCACCCGTGGCGCGATCTCGTCGCGCGCAAGCGGTTCGAAGGCGCGGGCGTCGCCATCGGCGGGCGCGTTCACCAGCACCAGCATCCGCTCGGCCGTGCCGGGCGCGACCGAGCCGTGCCCCCGGTCCTGCGCACAGATATAGACGGTCGGGCGGTGGCAGACAGTCCGGCGGGCGAAGACCGCGTCGAACTCTTCCGCATAATCCTCGCCGAAAAAGACATTGTGGTGGTCGAGCGCGAAGCCGGCGGTCGGCTCCCGCGCAGTCCAGACAATTGCGGAAAGCCCGCGCTGGGCAGATGTTGCAGCCCTGGCCGCCGGCCGCGCGCCGTCGCCCAGCAAGCCCATTCCCAGCGCGCTCATGTCGCCATTGAAGACAATGGCGTCGGCCTCCATCCGTTCGCCCGACGCCAGTTCGACCCCCGTCGCGCGCCCGTTCGACACCAGGATGCGCCTCACCGGCGAACCGGTGCGGATGGTGGCACCCAGGCGTTCGGCAAGGCCGGCAACCGCCCTCGCCAGCGCGTGCATCCCCCCTTCCACCAGCCACACGCCCTCGCCCTCCACATGGGCGATCAGCATCAGTGTGGCGGGCGCCCTGAACGGAGAGGAGCCGACATAGGTGGAATAGCGCGCGAAGAGCTGCCGCAACCGCGGGTCGGGGAAATGCGACCCCAGGCTGCCCCAGAGCGTCGCCCACGGCGCGGTTCGCCACAGTGCGGCAAGGTTGCCCACCCGAAACGTCAATTCGGCCATGGTGGGCCGCTGGCTCGCCATGAAGGGCGTGGCAAGCGTGGCGTGCATGTCGGCCGCGCGCGCGCAGAAGCTGCGGAATCCGGCGGCATTTTCGGGGCCGGCGAAATCCCGGATAGCCGCTTCCGAGCGGCCTGTGTCTGCATGGAGATCGAGCACGCCACCGTCGGGCCAGGCGTGGCGGGCGAGGATATCGGCCCGATGCAGGTTCAGCGCCCCTTCCAGTGCGGCGCCCGCGTCGTCGAACAGGCTCTCGAACACCCAGCGCATGGTAAAGACGGTTGGCCCGGCGTCCATCGTGGCGCCACCCGCTTCCAGCCGGCGCATCTTGCCGCCCACCGTGGGCGCGGCCTCCAGCACGGACACGGCCAGCCCCTGCCGCGCGAGGTCGACTGCGGCGGCGAGCCCGCCGGCGCCAGCGCCGATAATGATGACATGGCGGGTTTTCAGGCGACGGACTTCCGCGACCCGTGCGCGCGGTTCAGCCGCGCCCAGTGCCAGATGATCGTGGCAAGGCCGGCAACCAGCGGGATCGCCCAAAGCCCCGGGTGCAGCGCCAGTTCGGGCACGAAGCGCACCGCCCCGAACGCAAGGAAGGCGGTGTAGACCGAGATCCCGGTGCCGATCAGGCCCTTCACATGCTCCCGCAGCGCATAGACCGGCCGGGGCCTTGCCGTGAACAGGAACCACAGGTTCGTGCCGACGGTCGCAAAGCCGATGGTGGAGATGCCGACCATCAGCGGCTGGCCCACCAGCACCCCGCGCACCGCGGTGTTCAGCGACAGCACGAACAGGATCAGCTGCAGCGCGAGGTTCAGCGCGCTGCGATTGGCGCCATGGTCGCGCCGGTTCAGCAGCGCGTTCCAGCCATAGGCCGTCAGGTTCACCGTCAGCACGCCGAGATACAGCATCATCCAGCCGAAGATGTTGCGGGTGAATTCCGGGTCCGCAATGTGCGGATGCGTGCCCAGCGGATCGTGCAGGTTCAGAAGCGCCATCAGGATCGCGGTGGCGGCGGTTGCGAACATCAGCCGGTTGAACAGCCGGCCATAGCGCCTGTGCGCGGGCCCGCCCTTGCGGCCGAGCACGGGCACCCAGAAGATCATGAGCCCGATCGCGCCGGTTGCCACGTGAAACACCACAAGCATCTGAAACAACTGGGCGGTCGTCATTATTCCCTCGAACCACGGCAACCCTGCGCTGCCCCGATACAGATTGCAATTGCGTTCCGGCCGAAGGGCCGCGCATGAATGCCGCATGGCCCGTGCCCCAGTCATTCCCAAGCCCTACACGCCCCCCCGCCCCCGTTCGCTCTCGCCGCTCGCCGGCCTCGTCCGCACCGCCTGGCGCGGCGACGGCAACCTGCTCACCCTGCTGCCCGCCAGCGCCTACCGGATGCGAATCGGCCAGCTCGGCTGGTCGCGCCGCACCACCTGGATCATCAACGATCCCGAAGCCGCCCGCGCCGTGCTGGTGGACAGCGACGACGTCTATCCCAAGTCCGACTTGATGACGGGCGCGCTGGAGCCGCTGATCGGGGACAGCATCTTCACCTCGTCGGGCGCCCGCTGGCGGCAGCAGCGCCGGATGATCGACCCCAGCTTCTCGGCCGTCCGCGTGGCAGCCGGCTACCGCTTCATGACGGGCGCGGTCGATGCGTTCCAGCCGCGGCTGGAAGGGTTGGCGCACAGCGGCGCGGCCTTCTCGCTCGACGCCGCAATGTCCGACCTGACGGCCGACGTGATCTGCCGCGCGGTCTTCGGCAGCCCGCTCGACGGCGGCGCAAGCGCCGAGGCCTTCGCTGCCTTCCACATCTTCGAGCGTTCGGTTGCCCAGGTGGAACTGGGCCGCCTGATCTTCGACCCACCCTTCAAGCCGGTGCCGCAGAAGCCCGAGGTGCTGGAGGCCTGCGCGACAATCCGCCGCCTGCTCGCAGACCTGCTGGATGGGCGCCCGGCCGGCGGCGACGACATGGCCTCGGCCATCCTCGGCGCGCGCGATCCCGAAACCGGCGCCGGCTTCATCCGCGAGGAAGTGATCGACCAGCTGGGCGTGCTGTTCCTGGCCGGCCACGAAACCAGCGCGTCGGCGCTCATCTGGGCGGTCTTCATCCTCGCGCAGCGGCCCGAACTCCGCGAACGGCTGCGCGCCGAGGTGCAGGCGGTTGCCGGCGATGGCCCGATCGGCATGGAAATGGCCAGGCGCATGCCGTTCGTCCGCAACCTCTTCCGGGAGACGCTGAGGCTCTATCCGCCGATCACCTTCCTGCCGCGCGTCGCCATTCGCGACACGGTGGTGGGCGGCGTCAGGATGAAGCGCGGCGCGATGCTGATGATCTCGCCCTGGACCATGCACCGCCATGAAGGCCACTGGGAGCAGCCCGACGCCTTCGATCCCGACCGTTTCGCAGGTTCGCGCGAAGGCGCAATCAAGGCCGGCACCTACATCCCGTTCGGCACCGGCCCGCGCGTCTGCGCCGGGGCGGCCTTTGCCACCACCGAGGCGATCCTGATCCTCGCCGAGCTGTTCCGCCGCTGGGATTTCAAGGTCCTCGACGCCGACAGGGTCCAGCCCGCCGCCCGCCTGACAACCCGACCGGCCGATCAGATCATGGTGCGCGTGACGCCCGCATGACAACTGTCCTGCTGACGCTGGGCCGGCTTCCGAAGGCGCTCGACCTTGCACGCGGCTTCCACGCCGCGGGTTGCCGGGTTCTCGTCGCCGAACCGATGAGGCGCCACCTGACCGGCGCTTCCAACAGCGTTGCCGCCAGCTTCGTCACCCGCGCGCCGGCCACGGATCATGCGGGCTATCTCGAGGACCTGCTGGCAATCGTCACGCGCGAGAAGGTCGATCTCGTCTGCCCTGTCTCCGAGGAAAGCATGCACGTTGGCTTCCTGCATGGCCGGCTGCCGCCCGGCGTCCGGCTCGCCGCCCCTGCCGGCGAGCACCTCGTGGGGTTGCACGACAAGCTCAGCTTCGTGGAAACAGCCCGTCGCGTCGGCGCCGCCATCCCGGACAGTGCACGCGCCGACACGGTGGAGGCAGCCGCCATCGCCGCGTCGGGCCGCCATGTCGTGAAACCAATCCTCAGCTGTGGCGGCCGCGACATCCGCATCCGCGACGCCGGCCCGCTGCCGGCGCCCTCCCCCGCCGATCTTGTCCAGCG
>BBPD01000792.1_pt3 | contig 17317 bp, 13 predicted proteins | sample 1344911 | NCBI WGS metagenome assembly BBPD01 (sample SAMD00019088, study PRJDB2971) | groundwater metagenome | biome: freshwater biome; feature: mineral spring; material: ground water | place: USA: CA, Sonoma | collected 2011-09 | depth surface m
ACCAGCTAGGAAGGCTGGGGCTGGGTAGGGCCGGGGTGAGGAATCGAAGCCTGCGACTGACGAACCCCGGCTCTGCCCGGCTCCAGCCGCTGCCACCAGCTAGGAAGGCTGGGGCTGGGGCTGGGCGGCGCTGCCCTGCTCCCGCCGCGGCCGCCCGCTGCGCACGGGCTGCAGCCGCCGCGCCGTTTGCTGTTGCAACAGCGCCACAAAATCCGGGCTGCCCAGCGCCCAGCCCTTGAGCGCGGCCTGCTCCAGCCGCTGCTGCGCCGCCTCGCTCAGGCCCTGCGCCGCCAGTGCCACATAGGCGGCCTCGCGCTCAAACGGGGTGTTGCCCAATTGCCAATAGGCCGGTGCCGCGCTCAAGGCGGGGTCGTGGCGCAGGCCCGCGCAATGGCCGTGGCTGCTCCAAGCGTACTCGGCCGCCGTGCGCGCCAAACCCAGCCGCACCGGCAGCGCGCCCAAGCACAGCAGCGCGGGCAGCAGCTCGGTTTCGGGCTGCAACACCGTGCCCCGAAAACGCCCCTCCCACAGCGTGCCCACATGGCCGTGGCGCAGGTTGTAGCGGCGCACATAGCTGCGCCCGAGCGCTTGCATGGTGCGCGACACAGCCCCCTCGGCCAGCGGCGTCAAGAGCAGCCACACCTGCTGCGGCAGCAGCACATAGCCATGCCACTGCAGCGGCTGCGCACGCACGCATTGCGCCATCAGGTGCAAAAAATCCAGTTTATCAGCGGCTTGCGGGAACAGATCAACGCCTTGGTGGGCACGCCAAATCAGCAGATGCGGCAAACCGGGTACGCTGAGTCGGGGCTGGCGCGCCATTGCAAGCCAGCCCTTAGTCGAACAAACTCTGCCCGGTGAGCCGGGTGTGCTCGCGAATGGCGTAGCGGTCCGTCATGCCCGCGATGTGGTCGGCCACACGGCGGCACAGGCTCAGGGGCGCGGCCGCGTCAGCCGGTTGCGGCAGCTCCTCCGGGGCCTGGTGGTAGATCAGGTACAGCTCGGTTACCACCTGGCGCGCGCGCTCGGTCTGCACCATCACCTGCGGGTGCCGGTACAAATGGCTCATCAAAAAGCGCTTGAGCGCGCTCGATTGCTGGCGCATGTCGGATGAAAAGTGCAGCAGCACAGGCTGCGCGCGCACATCAGCCAGCGTCTGCACGCCGGCTGCAGCCAAGGCAGCGCGGCTGCTGGCTATCACGTCATAGACCTGCTCGGTGAGCATGCGCCGGATCGACTCGTACAACAGCCGCTTGCCCTGCAAGGCCGGGTAGCGCTGGCGCACCGCCAGGCAATGGCGCTCAAACAGCTCCAGCCCCTGCAATTGCTCCAAACTGAGCAAGCCAGAGCGCACGCCGTCGTCGATGTCGTGCGCGTTGTAGGCAATTTCGTCGGCCAAGTTGGCCAGTTGCGCCTCCAGCGAGGGCGACTGGCCGCTCAGGAAGCGCTGCCCCACCCCGCCCGGCTCGCGCCCTTCGAGCCAGAGCGCATTGGCGCGCGAACAGTGTTTGAGTATGCCCTCGCGGGTCTCGAAGCACAGGTTGAGGCCATTGAAATCGGCGTAGCGCTGCTCCAGCTCATCGACCACGCGCAGGCTCTGCAAATTGTGCTCGAAGCCGCCGCTGGGCTCATGGGGCGTGCGCGGGTCGCACCAGCCATCGGGATCTTCCACATCGGGGGCAAACTGGTGCAGGCAGGCGTTGAGTGCATCCTGCCCGGCGTGGCCAAAGGGGGTGTGGCCCAGGTCGTGCGCCAGCGCAATCGCCTCCACCAAATCCTCGTGCAGCCCCAGGCTGCGCGCGATGCTGCGCCCGAGCTGCGCCACTTCCAGCGAGTGCGTGAGCCGGGTGCGAAACAAATCGCCCTCGTGGTTGAGGAACACCTGCGTTTTATAGACCAAGCGCCTAAAGGCGCTGCTGTGGATGACGCGGTCGCGGTCGCGCTGGAACTCGTTGCGCGTGGGGGCTGCCTCTTGCAGGTAGCGGCGCCCACGGCTGTGCTCGGGGTTGCAGGCATAGGGTTGCAAGGGGCTGTTCATGGGCGTGCTCGATTAAGCTGGGTTTATGGGCTGGGCGTTTTAGCCACAGCCCGCCTCCAGCACCTCGGCCACCAGCGCATCGGGCACCGCACGCAGATGGGCCGCGCCCTGCTCATCGACCAGCACAAAGCGGATTTGCCCACCCTCGGCCTTTTTGTCCACGCGCATCAGCTCCAGGTAGCGCGCTGCGTTGTCGGCCGCCAGGCGCGGGGCCCGCACCGGCAGGCCGGCGCGCTCGATCAGGCCCTGCAAATGCTGCACCCTGGGCTCCGAGAGCAGGCCCATGCGCTGCGACAGCCTTGCAGCCAGCACCATGCCGCAGCCCACCGCCTCGCCGTGCAGCCACTGGCCGTAGCCCATCCCGGCCTCGATGGCATGGCCAAAGGTGTGGCCAAAGTTGAGGATGGCGCGCAAGCCCGACTCGCGCTCATCTTGCCCCACCACCGCGGCCTTGATTTCACAACTGCGCTGCACCGCGTAGGCCAGGGCCGCGGGTTCCAGGCAGCGCAGGGCTGGCAGGTGGGCGTCGATCCAGTGCAAAAAATCAAGGTCATAGATCGGGCCGTATTTGATGACTTCGGCCAGCCCGGCGCTGATTTCACGCGCTGGCAGGGTGCCCAAGGTGCCCAGATCGCACACCACCCGGATCGGCTGGTAAAACGCACCGATCATGTTTTTGCCCAGCGGGTGGTTGATGGCCGTTTTGCCACCCACCGACGAATCCACCTGCGCCAGCAAGGTGGTGGGCACCTGCACAAAGGGCACGCCGCGCATATAGCAGGCGGCAGCAAAGCCCGTGAGGTCGCCGATCACGCCGCCACCCAGGGCAAACAGCACGGTTTTGCGGTCGCAGGCGCGCTGCAGCAAGGCATCGAACACCTGGTTGAGCGAACCCCAGGTTTTGTAAGCCTCGCCGTCGGGCAGCTCGATCCGGTGCACATGGGCAAAACGCCCTGCCAAAGCCTGCTCCAGCCGGGTGGCATACAGCGGGGCTACGGTGGTGTTGCTCACAATCAAAGCCTGCTCGGCGCGGGGCAGATCGGCCCAGGTGCTGGCGGCGTCGAGCAAGCCCGGGCCGATCAAAATCGGGTAGCTGCGCTCACCGAGCTCGATGCGCAGCTCGGCGCGGGTGGCCGGGGCTAGGGATTCAAAGGGATGGGGCACTGGCATGGCAAGAGTGTAGCGCCTACCACCCTCAGGTCCGCTCCAGATTCAAGGGGCTGCTGCCAGGTGCGCTTTTGGCTTGCGTATGCACCTGGTACGCGCTGACCAACTCATGCAGTTGTTGCGCCACCGCCTTGAGCCGCTGCGAAAGACCATAAGAAGCTTGGGACTGGTTGCGATTTTCCATCACCAAGTCCAGCAATTGATCAATCTTTTGTTGAAAGTCATCCAGCATAAACGACTGCACCTCGATCAAGTTAAAAACCTGACCCATCCGATCGCCAAAATCCGGCACCTGCACCGGTTCGGGCGCGCTTGCTAGTGCCGCCAGCTCGAGCCGAATCTCATCCAGCAGTGCGCGCATTTGTTTGAGCGGCTGGCTGTGCAGGGTGCTGCTGGCGTCGCTGAGCTGATCATACTGCCGCTCCGTATAGTCGCTGATATCGAAGAGCGAATGATTCAACTGCGCACATTGCATGTTGATCTCACGGCCGCAATCGATGATTTGCTCTGTGATCACGCGCAGATGCAACTGCATTACCGCATTGGCTTGAATCAACTTACCGCTTTCACCATAACCTTGAACTTCCACCTCGGCCGACAAATCGCCTTGTGCAATTCGATCCAGGCTGCGCATCGCGCGCTCCAACGGCTCCACGATCTCGCGCACAAAAATGCCCCCAACCAGCGCAATCACCAAAATCCCAAACGCAATGCCAACCAAGGCCAGCAACTGGATCAAGGTGTTGCGTTGCTCCAGTTGTTTCCAGTCATGCAGCGCCGCACTGTTGACCGCCTGCTGGTAGTCGCGCACTTGCGTGTGCAAGGCGTTGAAATATGCCAGATATTGCGCCAGCGGCAGATCGGCGGGAGCGCCCACAAGGCCCCGACTGATCACCTCGCGCTGAGGCTCAAGCACCTGGCTGCGAAGTTCCGCAAAGCCCAGTTGCAATGCACTCAGCTGCCGGTCTTGATTGTGCACTGGGTAGGCTGCAAGCATCTGGGACAAAGCCTGCTCTGCCTTGCTCTCAGCCAGTTGCAGCCGTTGCAGCAATTGCTCCCGTGTGGCGGCAGCAATGGGTTGCAGCGGCGTATGTGCCGGATAATGCATAAGGTAAAAATCGGACAACACCCCACGCTTTTGGTGCAATGCCGAATCGAACTCGCTCGCCCAGGCCATGGGCTGAATGCGCTGCTGGTAGAGCGACGCTGCCACGGTATTGGAAACCTGCAATCCACCTATGCCCAGAATTCCGCCTATCACCATCAACAGGGTGACAAAAATACCTCCGGCCGCAAAGCCTTTGCGTATCGTCAAGCGCTGCTTCCAACTCGCCGCCGAGGCGCTTAATCTGCTGGGTTTGGGCTTATTGGCGTAGAGCTTCTGCGCCGCCTCGATTTCCGCGCGGCTGGCGGCCTCACGCACCGACATATAACCTATTGTCACATCGTTCTGGCGCACCGGTACAACCACCGCCCGCACCCAGTAATAGCCTCCATCTTGGCGGCGGTTTTTAACAATTCCCTTCCAGGGCACGCCACGCTTTATGGTGCTCCAGAGGTCGGCAAAAGCCCACTCCGGCATATCCGGGTGACGCAGCAAATTGTGCGGCTGGCCCAGCAGCTCGCTCAAGGCAAAGCCGCTGGCCTGCACGAAAGCTTCGTTGGCATAGGTAATGACGCCGCGCAGATCGGTCTTGGAGACGATACAGACCCCAACTGGCACGATGTACTCGATTTCGTTCACAGGGAAGTTTTTGCGCATGATGAACCGATCTCAGAAAGTGTGCGGTAAAACTCAAAGCCACAAACGGCGTATAACCAGCTTGGCCGACAGACATTGCTCAGGTGCCAGGCATTCCACAATAGAAAATTCCGGCTGATTGGTGTCGCGCATCAATGGGGTGCTGCGCACCATCCCATCACGGTCATAAAAGGCATAAACTATAGGGCTGCGCCCTGGTGGCGATGAATTCTTAACCACCGCCGCCTCTGCACTCTTTAATTTGACCAACGTTCCTGGTGGATAGAGCCCCAACTGCCGCACCAAAATGGCAATCTGCTGCTCACTAAAGTTGGCGTTTTTCACACCCACCAACTGGCGCATACTCACCGGCGGTGCCATGCCCTTGCGCCTTTGGTTGCTCAAGACCATGCCAGCGTAGCTATCGGACAAGCCCAGCAACAGCGCCAGGGGGTCGATTTGTTCACCGGCCAAGCCAGCGGGGTAGCCCGAGCCATCGAGTCGCTCGTGATGCTGCTCGACGATGCGCAGCCAAGCAGGGTCTTGAATGCCTTGCTGCTGCAAATAATTCACGGAGCGCAGGGTATGGGCCCGAACCTTGGCACTGGCAGCTTCAGGCAGCGGGGTCACGGCAGCGAAAGCCCGGTCAATTTCAAACAAACCCAGATCGCGCGTCAGGGCGGCTTTGATCAAGGTGAGTTTCTGCTCTGGCTGCAACTGCAATTGACCCGAGAGCATTGCGGCCACCGCAGCACCCAATACCTGCTGGGTAGGCCGGTTGTCCTTGGCTTCGTTGAGCAGCATGCAGGCCGCCAGCACGGCATCTGCCTCTCTATCGAGCAAGCTGAGCAATTGCTGCGCTTGCTCGCCTAGGGTGGCGCCGATGTCTGGAATTGGCTCCAGCAGCCCAACCATCTGCCGCTGCAGGCTGCGCACGCGGGTGATCATCTCCGCACAGAGCTGAAACACCGGCAGCACAGGCTCTCGTGCAGCCACCACGGAATCGGTGTTTTTGCTACCGAGCGCAGCGCCTGCGCTGGCGCCGCGGCCTGGGTCGGGGATGGCTTCCTTGGTTTCGGGTTCTTTTTCAGGCTCACCAATATAGCAGCCCCGGGCCAAAATCTTTTCGCCAAACCCAGGCATGGTCAGCACATAACCACGGCGCAGCAACAAACGATTGCTCTCGTCGTAAATCGAGTGCTGGAGCGGCTCGTTTAGAGGAAAATCTTTTTCCGTGGCGGTTCTGATTCTTTTAACCATATAGCTTCACGCCCACCCATTAAACCGGCAAAATGGATTGAAAGCCGACCTATTTTGCTACTTTACCCATAGAAATCAGCGCGTCAAGCTGCGTCTTGTGGCATGCGGCAGCACCAGTTTAGCACATCACCCTTTTATCGCCCAGCGCTTTTCGCCCAGCTCGGCAGCCGCCTGCTCAGGCCTAAGGTGCACCAGCCGCACTGGCTGCCTGCTCGATCTGCGCCACGATTCCATTCACCAGCCCCGAAACCGAGGAACGGCCAGTCTCGACCACGTGGTGCGCGGTCTCGCGGTACAGGGGGTCGCGCTCATCGCAGAGCTGGCGCAGCTTTTGCAGCGGGTCGGCCACTTGCAGCAAGGGGCGGGTCTGGTCGTGGCGCAAGCGCCGGTACAGCTCGGGCGGCCGGGCACAGAGGTAAAACACCCGGCCGCGCTGGCGCAGATGCGCCCGGTTCGCTGGCCGCAACACCGCCCCACCGCCGGTCGAGAGCACGCACGGCGCGCCCTGGGTGAGCTCGTCGAGCACATCGTGCTCCCAATCGCGAAAGCGGGCCTCGCCCTCGCGCTCAAAAAACTCGCGGATGCTGCAACCCAAGCGCTGCTCGATCACCTGGTCGGAATCGATGAAAGGCAGTTGCAAGCGCCGCGCCAGCAAACGCCCAACCGTGGATTTGCCCGATCCGGGCAGGCCGATGAGGATGATCACGCGGGGCGAGTCAAGGTTGTAGTGGACAAGCCCGGGTAGAGTTCTGAATCGTAATCACAGAAGACGCTACCGAGCCGATGGAATCGACCACGGTGATGGTTACATTGACCGCAAGGATCTGATTATTGGTTACTCCGATTGTGCCAATTAAACAACGGCTTTCATTCAACCCCGTGACTATCTCAATTGCAGTCGTTTCGGCTGGATGCGTCGGGACCGCCGGTTTCAGCAAATTGAAGTCCGAGCTAAACACCGTAAACGGCCCCACCGCTCCAAAAACCGTCAAACGGATCGGTTCGTCGACGTCTGTACCCAGCTCCGAAATGGTCAACGCCGACGGCGACAGGCTCAGGCTTGGGCTGGTAGCACCCGGCGAACCGCCACCGCCGCCGCAAGCAGCCAATAACAACAGCGCCAAAATACTCGCCGCTGCGCCAAAAATTCGTGCAATCTGCTGCAACATATGCTATCCCTTAAAAAATCAACGCAATGCGGTACCGGTCGTGAGCACCCGGGGGGTTAGGAAAATCAGCAGCTCGCGCTTGTCGGTGGAACGCGAGGTGGAGCGGAACAGATGCCCCAGCACTGGCAGATCGCCCAAGATCGGCACTTGGTTGCGGTTGTTGCGCTCGACCGTCTCGAAAATACCGCCTATTACCACTGTACCGCCATTTTCTACCAAAACCTGCGTCCTGATAAGCTTCGTATTGATCGCCGGGCCCGCCAGCGTGTCTTCACCACGGCTGTCTTTGTTGACTTGCACATTGAGTATCACCCCGCCATCAGGCGTGACTTGAGGCGTAACCTCCAGCCGCAAGGAGGCACTTCTGAATTCCACAGTGGGCCCGTCTTCACCGGTCACGACGTAGGGTATCTGCACCCCCTGCTCGATCAGGGCGGCGTTTTGGTCGGTGGTGATGATGCGCGGGCTCGACACCAGTTGCCCACGCCCTTCGGCTTGCAAGGCGGAGATTTCCAGATTCAAAAACCGATTTGAACTGGGGCTAAACAAAGTGGCCGCCAAGGCCGCAGGCGCTGTCCCGGAAAATCCGATGGCAGGCAGGTTAACAAAAGGAAGATTGACATCAATGCGTCTATCCACCATGTCTTGTGGACCATACTGGATGGTGGTGACGTTGACCCCCTCCAAGCTGCCACCCAAGGCAATGCGCTGGTTGCCCACACGGTACCCGGGAGTCCCTCCGCGCAAGCCGCGCAAATCCGCCCCACCCAAGCGCACCCCGAGCGAGCGGCCAAAAGTATCCTCAGCCTCCACAATGCGCGCTTCGATCAACACTTGGCTCACCGCCACATCGATGCGTTGAATGTATTGCGTCACCCGCTCCAGCCCCGAGGGCACGTCGGTGACAAAAATCTGGTTGGTGCGCGTGTCGATGTTCACGCTGCCTCGGGGCGACAAAATGCGCGAAGCCGCCGTGGCGGGCGCTGCTTGCCCGCCCGCAGCACCGGCGGCCGGCGCTGCAGGGGCTGCACTGGCTGTTATGCCAGCCGCAGGCGGCGTGGCAGGGCTGGCACCGGGGGTGGTACCTGCCAACTGCGCCTGCACGTCTTGGGCGCGCGCAAAACTGAGCTGAAAGTGCTGGGTGCGCAGCGGCTCCAGCGCTTGCGTGCTCACCTGGGCTACCAATTCTTGGCGCTCGCGCTCGATGATTTGCTTATTGGGTGCGACCCAAATCACGTTGCCGGTTTTGCGCATGCCCAAGTCTTTGGCGTGCAAAACAATGTCGAGTGCCTGATCCCAAGGCACATCGCGCAGGCGCAGGGTGAGGCTGCCTTCAACGGCGTCTGAGGCCACGATGTTGATGTTGGTGAAGTCGGCAATCACTTGCAGCACGGCGCGCACTTCGATGTTTTGGAAGTCGAGCGTGATTTTTTCGCCCGTGAAGGTGCGACCGCGCGCTGCCGGGTCGGTGGCTGGGCGCACTTCGCGCACTTCGAGCACGAACTGGCGGTCGGTCTGGAAGGCGCTGTGCTCCCAGTTGCCGCTGGGCTCGACCAGCAGGCGCACCCGGTCGCCTACCTGGGTGGCGGTGATGGTGCGCACCGGGGTGCCAAAGTCGCTCACGTCCAGGCGCCGTCGCAGCCCCTCGGGCAGCGAGGTTTGGGCAAACTCCAGCACCAGGTTGCGCCCCTGCTGGCGGATATCGACCCCGGTCTGGCTGTGGGGCAACTCAACCAGCACGCGGCCGCTGTTTTGCTCGCCGCGGCGAAAATCGATGTCGGTCAGGGCTTGCACCGGCCGTGCCGCCCCCTCGGCAAAGGTGCTGGCCAAAGCGCCCCCACCCGCCGCCGGGGTGCGTGCCACCGGCGGCTGCAACAGCACCAGCAGGGTGTTGCCTTCGATGCGGGTTTCGTGCTGCGCCGCTTGGCTGAGGTTGAGCACGACCCGGGTGCGCCCGCCCGCCTGCACCACCTGGGCCGAGCGCAGGTTGCCCAGGTTAAGGGCAAACAGGTTCTGCCCGGTGGCGTTGGTGGCCCCTGGGATGTCGAGCGCGATGCGCGCCGGCTCCTGCATAGAAAAACCAGCGGGCAACTGCGCCAGCGGCGCACTGGTCTGGATGCGCACCACTTCGGCACCGCCCTGGGTGGCCGCTGTGAGCGATTGAATGGCCAGTTGCGCCTGTGCCAGACCAGTCGCCCAGAGCACAGAAGCGAGGAAGGAGAGTTTGGCTATGCGTGTCATGGTGCGCCCCTGGAGGGTACGAAGGTAAATGGGCCGACTCATTGGGCAGCGCCTAGCTGCAACTGCAAGGTGGTGGTGCGCTCGACCCACTCACCGGCCGGATCTTGGGCGATTTCGCGCAGGGTGATCTGGGTCTCGCTGATGGCGGTGATGCGGCCGTAGTTTTGCCCCATGTGGTTGCCGCGCCGCACCTGGTGCACCATTTGCTCGGAGCGCACCAGCGCCACCCATTCGTTGCCACGGCGCAGCAGGCCCACCATGGTGAGGGTGTCGAGCGGCACCGCTTCCAGCGGCTCTTTGCTGCGGCGCAACTCGGCGGCGAGCAAGCCAGACGCGGCTGGCGCACCGGCTTGGGCGCGCAGCAGCACGTTGAGTTTTTCATCGCTAAAGGGCGAAAGCGCTGCCAGGCCCAGGTAGGTCTGAGGCACATGGGGCTGCGGGCCTTGGATGGGCTGCACTTTGGGCTTGGCCGCAGTGCGTTGCTGCTCTACCCAGGCCGCAAGGTCGCCTTGACCGCTGGCGCAGCCCAGCAGGGCCGCAGTGGCCAGCAACAGCGCAGCGCTCAAGCTGGCGCGCAGGCGGCGGCGGCTCATCGGCGCGCCCCTGCTGCGGCGCGTTGCTCTTCCAAGCGCCTTTGTTGCTGCTGCAAGGCCTCTTCGGGGTCGAGGTAGCGGAAGGTTTTGGCGGTTGCGTCTAGGGTCAGCACGCCGGGGCGGTTGGCGGCCGGGGCCAGCGCCAGGTTGTGCAGCGTGACGATGCGCGACAAATGCGCCACATCGGAGACGAACATACCGATGTCGTGGTAGCTGCCTGTGACACGCAGCGCTATCGGCAGCTCGGCGTAGTGGTCGCGCAACTCGATCTGCCCGGGCCGGAACAACTCGAACTGCAAGCCGCGCCCGATCCCGGCCTGGTTGATGTCGGAGAGCAAGGCATCCATTTCGGCGCGGCTGGGCAGTTGGCGCTCCAACTGGGCCACGTAGGTGCGCACCTGTTCGAGTTGGGCCCGCAGCGCATCCAGGTTCACCGCCTTGGCCAGTTTGGTGCTGAATTCGGTGCGCAACTGGGTTTCGCGCTGGCGCTCCGCATCGATGCGCGCATTCATGCCGCTGAGCACCACATACCACAGGCCCACCAGCACCGCCAGCGCGACCACCCCCAGCAGCAAGCGGCGCGGCAGCGGCGGCCAGCGCGAGGGGTCGTTCGGATCCAGCCCCTGAAACTGGGCACCGATCTGCGCTTGCAAACGAGCCAAGTCCAGCGACGGGGTTTTGTTTTTCTTTGCCATAGCTGCCCGATTCTTGTTGGGGAGTCAGACCCGACCGCCGACGGGCGCAGCCGGTGCAGCCGGTGCAGCCGTCTGCGGTGTTTGCACAGCCCCTGGCTTGAGGGTGGCGCGCAGGGTGAAGTTGAACACGCGGCGTTGCTCGCGCGGGCTCAGCGTGACGGATGCCGCCAGAATTTCGACCAACTGCGGCTGCGTCAACCAGGCGCTGCGCTGGTTCAGGTTGCGCAGCAGCTCCGAAACCCGCTCCTGCGACTGCGCCACCCCGGTCAGGGTGATGGCCATGTTTTCCTGGCGCAAAGCCGTGAGGTACACCCCTTCGGGCAACTGCTGCACCAGCTCATTGAGCAGGTGCACCGGCAGGTTGCGGCCGGCCTGCAGGCCCTCTACCGCCGCCTGGCGCGACTTGAGGCCGTCAATTTCCTTCTGCAACGTGGTCACATCGGTAATTTGGGCATCGAGCTTGCGGATTTCGGCTTGAATGAACTGGTTGCGCCGATCTTGGGCGTCGATCTGCACCTGAAAAAAACCATACACCAGCGCCGCCATGAGCAAACCAGCCCCGACCGCCAAACCCAAATGCACAAAGAACTGTTCGCGCTTTTTCTTGCGCGCCAGCTCGCGGTGCGGCAGCAGATTGATGCGGATCATGGGGTGTACCTCCGCATTGCCAGGCCAGTTGCCACCAGGTACGAGGTGCCCTGCTCCATGGCCTTCCTGGCCGACGGCGCCAGCGCCATGCCTTCAAAGGGGTTGACCACTTTGCACGGGAACGAGGTTTGCCCCATCACGGCCACATCCAGCCCCGGCAGGGCCGCCGCGCCGCCGGAAATCAGCACATGATCGACCTTGTTGTGTGGCGTGCTGGTAAAAAAGAACTGCAGCGCACGCCCGATGTCCTGCCCCAGGTGCTCCAGGTAGGGTGCGAGCACGGCCTGACGAAAATCCGGCGGCAAGGTGCCGGCGCGCTTTTTGCCTTCGGCCTCGGCTTCAGAGAGCCCGTAGTGGCGCGACACCAGATGGGTCAAGCTGGCACCGCCAAAATTTTGATCGCGCTCGTAGATCATTTCCTCGTTGCGTATGACCTGCAGGCTCGAATTCAGTGAGCCGAGCTCGATCAAGGCCACCAGCATGTTGCGCCCCCGGTTGGGCAGGGCTTCGATGGCGCGGGCTGCGGCCAGCCGCGAGGCAAAGGATTCGACGTCGAGCACCACCGGCACCAACCCAGCCGCTTCGGCCAAGCCCTGGCGATCCGAAACTTTTTCCTTGCGCGTGGCCACCAGCAGCACCTCGACAAAGTCGGGCAGGTTGGCGCAAGGGCCGATGACGCTGAAATCCAGGCTCACATCGGACAAGGGGAAGGGGATGTACTGCGCCGCCTCGGACTCGATCTGCACTTCCAGCTCGTCTTCGCTGAGCTCGGCCGAGAGGTTGATTTTTTTGGTGATGACCGCCGAGGCAGGCAAGGCCATGGCGACGTTTTTGGCCTTGCTGCCCGATTTCTTGAGCAGCCGCTTCAGCGCGGCAGACATCTCATCGAAGTTGTCGATGTTGCCATCTTTGATCCAGCCCTTTTCCAGCGGCTCCATGGCCCAGTGCAGCAGCGTCCAGGCGGCGCTGCGATCGCGCTGCAGCTCGACCAGCTTGAGCGAACTGGTGCTGATGTCGAGCCCGATCAGGGGCGGCGGGCCAGGCTGCAACAGGGTTCCAAGAGAGATCAAATCAACCCCCACGACAAGTAAACGAGAGACGCCACAAAGGGTAGCCGGTTTTATAGTATCAATACTATCACAGGCCAGGCTGCACGGTGAGGCTATGCGGCTAGAAGGGTCTGATCCTTGCAAGAAACTGCGCTTTCCACTCTACACAGCCCAGAGTTTACAAACTTTCACAATCATAGAGACTCTACCGCACGCAGATTGGCCCCTTTTTTTATAATCTGTGGCTGTCGCAAAGGAACTCATGCCCGCTTCATCGCCCCAACCGCCCCAGTCCACCGCCACCCAGGTGCCATCGGGCCGCAGCCACCGTTCGCCTCTGGGTCGCTTGAAGCAGGTGTTCATGGCCTGTGCCTTGCTGCTGGCGGCGGCGGCGCTGGCTGGTGCCCTGTTGCTGGGCTTTGCCGTGGCACTGGTCTATCCCAAGCTGCCCGACGTCACGCGCCTGAGCGACTACCGGCCCGCCCTGCCCTTGCGCGTCTATGCCCAGGGTGGGGAGCTGATTGGCGAGTTTGGCGAGGAGCGGCGCAACCTCACCCGCTTTTCCGATATTCCGCCGCTGATGATCCACGCCGTGCTCTCGATCGAGGACGAGCGCTTCTTCGAGCACGGCGGGGTGGATTTTCGCGGGGTGGCGCGCGCGGCCCTAGCCAATGTGTTCGATCCGCTCAGCCAGGGTGCCTCGACCATCACCATGCAGGTCGCGCGCAACATGTTCTTAACCAAGGACCGCACCTTTTTGCGCAAGTTCTACGAGGTGCTGCTCACTTTCAAGCTCGAGCGGCTGCTGAGCAAGGAAGAAATTCTGGAAATCTACATGAACCAGATCTTCCTCGGGCACCGCTCCTATGGCTTTGCGGCGGCGGCGCAAACCTACTTTGGCAAGTCGCTGGCGCAGCTCACGGTAGCCGAAGCCGCCATGCTGGCCGGCCTGCCCAAGGCCCCTTCGGCCTTCAACCCGATCAGCAACCCGCGCCGCGCCCGCATTCGCCAGTTGCACATCATCGACCAGATGCTGGCCAATGGCTTTATCAGCGCCGAACAGGCGCAGGCCGCGCGCGACGAGCCGCTGCAACTGCGCCGCCTCGACCCGGAGCAGTTCATCCACGCCAACCACGTGGCTGAAATGGTGCGCCAGCAAGTCTTTGCCCAGTATGGCGAAACGGCTTACACACGCGGGCTGCGGGTCTATACCACCATCGACGCCGATTTGCAGCGCGCCGCCGTGCGCGCCGTGCGCCAGGGGGTGCTCAACTTCGAGCGACGCCAGCACTACCGTGGCCCCGATCGTTTCATCGAGCTGCCTGCCGATGCGGCGGCGCGCGAGACCGCCATCGATTCCGCCCTGACCGCCATCCCGGACGACAACGGCCTGTTCACCGCCGTGGTGCTCGAAGCCGCTGCGCGCCGGGTGCTGCTCAGCCGCGGTGAGCCCGAGCCGATCGAGGTCACGGGCACGGGGCTCGATTCCGTGCGTTCGGCCCTGGCCGAGAACGCCCCGCCGCACCTGCGCCTGCGCCCCGGTGCGGTGGTGCGCCTGGCACGTGGCGCCGACAACCGCTGGTTCATCACCCAAAAACCGGTGGTCGAAGCCGCCTTCGTGGCAGTCGATCCGCGCAACGGCTCGATTCGCGCCCTGGTCGGCGGCTTCGACTTCGAGCGCAACCAGTTCAACCGCGTCATCCAGGCGCAGCGCCAGCCCGGCTCCAGCCTCAAGCCCTTCATCTACTCGGCGGCGCTGGAGCACGGCGTCATGGCTTCAACCGTGGTCAACGATGCGCCGCTGTTTTTTAGCGCCGCCGCCACCGGCGGCCGCCCTTGGGCGCCGCGCAACTACGACGGCCAGTTCGATGGCCCCATGTCGGTGCGCACCGCCCTGGCGCGCTCCAAAAACATCCCCTCGATCAACGTACTCAAGGCGGTAGGGCCCAGCAACGCGCAGCAATGGCTGACGCGCTTTGGTTTCGAGGCTGAAAAACACCCGCCTTTTTTGGCCATGGCACTCGGTGCGGGCACCGTCACGCCGCTGCAACTGGCCAACGCCTACGCCGTTTTTGCCAACGGCGGGTTCTATCTGCCGCCCACGCTCGTCACGCGCATCACCGACCACAGCGGCCGGGTGCTGATGCAAAGTGCGGAGCAATCGGTGGCTACCGCGCAGCGCGTGATCCCGGCGCGCAACGCTTTTGTCATGACGCAGCTCATGGGCGAAATCACCCGCAGCGGCACCGCTGCTCGGGTGCAGTCCACCCTGCGCCGCCCCGATCTGTACGGCAAGACCGGCACCACCAACGATGCCGTCGATGTCTGGTTTGCGGGCTTTCACCCCACCTTGTCGGCGGTCGCTTGGATGGGGCACGACACCCCGCGCAACCTGGGGCGCAACGCCACCGGCGGCTCGCTGGTGCTGCCGATCTGGATCGACTTCATGCGCACGGCGCTCAATGGCGTGCCGGTGCAACAGCCCAGCGCACCCGCTGGGGTGCAACAGATTGGTGGCGAATGGTATTTCGAGGAATACGGCCCCGGCCAAGGCATCGCCAGCTTAGGCATGGCGAGCGAGGATCTGCCCCCCGGCACCGAGGTGGCCCCGCCCATGGACGCGGCCGACCGCAGCAACATCCTCGATTTGTTCAGGCCGTCGGCGGAATAAAGCAAAGCGCAGCACCCGCCTGCGCCGCAGCCTGGCGCGACAACTGCTCGAAAAATTCGCCCGCGCCCTTGCTGTCTTGCCAGCATAGGCCGTCGAAGCGGTAGTGGGTGCCGCCGCTGCGCGCCGCCATCCAGACCTCATGCAGCGGTTTTTGCAAGTTGATGACGATCTGGCTGCCGTTGGCAAACACCAGCGTGAGCATGGAGCCGACGCGCTGGTTGTCGATGTCCACCTCGGTCTCGTCGTTGATGCGGTCGCAGCAGCGCTCCACGGCTTGCAGCAGCGCCTCGGCGCGTTCCAGGTATTCCAGGTCGGTCATTACAATCGCCGCATGATGATGATGCCCCACATTGTAGTTAAGGAGTCTCTGCAACACCCCCGCCATGCGCGTTCGAGTCCAAAACGGGAAGGCTGGCGCGCCTGCTTGGTGCGGCGTGTGCCGGGCGGCACACGCAAGCCAACGGGTGCGTCAGAGGCCCGTTTTGGGCCGAACCCCTTCGGGGGCGAGGCTGGGCGCGCGAGGCGCGGCGTTGCGAGTGCAGGCCAGCCGTCCAGGCTGGCCTTGGCACTCGCGCCTAGCGCCTCATCACGCCCAGCCACGCCGCGCACGGCGCGGGTGTTGCAGAGCCTCCTTAAGCCTGCGCCAGCCCGCAGCCTGCTCCAAGTCGCCCGCAGCGCTGGCATGGCCACCTTGTGGCTGGCCCTGGGTGCCAGCCTGCTGGGCTGCGGCCAGCGCGGGCCGCTGTACCTGCCCACCGATGCACCGGCCACCTCTGCCAGCCCCAGCCCCAGCCCCAGCCCGAGCGCCAGCAGCCCCCGCCCCTGATTGAACCCTCCCCATGCCTGCACCCTCCCCTGTGGCACCGACCGTGCCGGGCCATCCCTTCATTCATTACACCCCCGATGGGCACTTGATGGCTGAGGGCGTGCGGCTGGCCGACCTCGCGCGCCAGCACGGCACCCCGCTGTTTGTGTATTCCCAAGCCGCCCTGCTCGATGCGCTGGCGGCCTACCAGCGCGGCCTGGCAGGGCGCGATGCGCTGATCTGCTACGCCATGAAGGCCAATTCCACCCTGGCGCTGCTGCAAACCTTGGTGCAGGCCGGTTGCGGCCTGGATATCGTTTCCGGTGGCGAACTGGTGCGGGCGCTGCGCAGCGGGGTGGCTCCGGAAAATATTGTTTTTTCGGGTGTGGGCAAAACCCGGCTCGAGATGCGCCAAGCGCTGCAAGCGGGCATAGGCTGCTTCAACGTGGAAAGCCTGGCCGAGCTCGAGGTCTTGAACCACGAGGCGCTGGCCCTGGGGCGGCAAGCGCCGGTGAGCCTGCGCGTGAACCCGGATGTGAATGCGCGCACCCACCCCTACATTTCCACCGGCCTCAAGGCCAACAAATTTGGCATCGCGCACGACCAGGCTCTGGCCGCCTACCGCCGTGCCGCCGCGCTGCCGGGGCTCAAGGTGCTGGGCATAGACTGCCACATCGGCTCCCAGATCACCGACAGCGCGCCCTACCTCGACGCGCTGGAGCGGGTGCTCGACCTGGTGCTGGCGCTGGAGCAAGCAGGCGTGGCGCTGGAGCACATCGACCTCGGCGGTGGCTTAGGCATCACCTACCAGAACGAAACCCCACCCGCCGCCGACCATCTGCTGGCCCAGGTGCTGCAGCGGCTCGATGCGCGTGGCTGCTCAGGCTTGCGGCTGCTGCTTGAACCGGGGCGCTCGCTGGTGGGCAACGCTGGGGTCTGCCTGACCGAGGTGCTGTACCAAAAGCCTGGGGCCGAGAAGAACTTTTTGATCATCGATGCGGCCATGAACGACCTGCCGCGCCCGGCCCTGTACCAGGCCTACCACGCCATCGTGCCGCTGCAACTGCACACCGATGCCGCACCCGTGCAATACGAGGTGGTAGGCCCGGTGTGCGAGAGCGGCGACTGGATCGGGCGCGAGCGCACGCTGGCGGTGCGCACTGGCGACTGGCTGGCGGTGTGCTCGGCTGGGGCCTACTGCATGAGCATGGCCAGCAACTACAACAGCCGCGGCCGCGCC
>BBPD01002282.1_pt1 | contig 17220 bp, 16 predicted proteins | sample 1344911 | NCBI WGS metagenome assembly BBPD01 (sample SAMD00019088, study PRJDB2971) | groundwater metagenome | biome: freshwater biome; feature: mineral spring; material: ground water | place: USA: CA, Sonoma | collected 2011-09 | depth surface m
TCGCGGTGCGCCACCGCCATGAACGCATCCACATCACCGCGCGTGGAGGTGAACAAGCTGACCAAGTACATCGACAAGAAGGCCGTCGGTACACCGTACAGCGCCGGATTACCCAGCACCCGGATGCCCAAGATGTCGGGCACTTCGAGGAAGCGGGCGAAGGTGAAGGTCAAAGACACCACCAAGCCGATCACCATGCCGGCGATGATGCCTTCCTTGGTCAGGCCACGCCACCACAGCGAGAGCAGAATGGCGGGTGCGAAGGTACTGGCGGCAATGCCAAAGCACATCGCCACTAGGATCGCGACGTTCTGGTCTTTCAGCCAGAGCGAGGCCACGATGGCGATCAAGGTCAATACGACGGCACCGATCTTGGCAAAGGCCACGCGCTCTTTGTCGCTGCTGTTGGGGCGGAACACGCCGGCATAGGCGTCATGCGACAGGCTGGTGGTCATAGAGATCAGCAGGCCCACCGCTGTGCTGAGCATGGCCGCCATGGCACCGGCGGCAACAACACCCAGCAAGGGTTCGCCACCGATCTTCACCGAAAACAAGGGAACCGCCATGTTGGTGGCCATGCCGCGTTGGCCTTCGGCCAAATAGCCCACCAATGCCGGGTACAGCACCATCATGATCGCCAAGCCGACGAAGATCACCGCCAAGTAGAAGATCGCCAAGCCCCAGATCGTGAGTACCGCGCCTTTTTGGGCCGCCCGTGCATCTTTGACGGTGTAGAAGCGGATCAGGATGTGCGGCAGACCGGCCACACCCAGCAGCAGGCCCAGCACCAGACTGATCTGGCTCCACATGTCAGGCGTTGCAGCGCCCGCCGTCATGCCGCTGGGGGCATCCGGTGCTGCGGCGCGAATCTCGGCCGACTGGGCAAACACCGCCGCATGTGGCTCTTCGCGGGCAGCCTCCAGCGCCACCACAACGGCAGCAGCATTGGCCGCTCGGGCGGCGGCTTCCGAATCGGTCGGGTTACCCGGTGCAGCATCAGCAGCAGCCAGCGCTTCGGGTGATTGCTTGCGCTGTTCCCACTGCGCCTTGCCGATCTCCGTTTGCGCTGCTGCGGTCGGGGCAACCGTTTCACCAGCCTGCGCAATAATGCTGAATGGATTGCCGCCGAAATACATCACCGAAGCTGCGATCATCAAAATGATCATGGCACCGAGCAGCATGACGCCTTGCACGGCTTGGTTCCAAGTCGTGCCCAACATGCCACCAACCACCACCATCAAACCCATGAAGGTTCCCGATACCAGCACCGTAACCGTGTAGTCCCAGCCCAGCAGCAATTGGAACAGATGCCCAGCACCCACCAACTGCGGTACCAGATAGAGCACGCCGAGGACGACGGTGATGGACATGGCCAGCAGTTTGACGCCGCGGCCACCGACACGGGCGACCAGAATGTCGCCCACGGTGAACTTTCCGGCGTTCTTGAGTGGGCCGGCCATCACCAGCAGCACGGTAATCCAAGCGCCGAAAAAGCCCAGTGCAATCCACCAACTGTCCACGCCGGCCAGTGCAATGGCACCAGCCACACCAAGGAAACTGGCAGCGCTGCAGTAGTCACCAAACATGGCCACGCCATTCAGGCGCCACGATACCTTGCCACCGGCGACGTAAAAGTCTTCGGTAGTGGACGTAGCGTGACGGGCGTAATAGCTGATGACGAACGAGAGCACGATACTCAGGACGACAATACCAAGAGCAATAGGGTTGTCCATGATTTACTTCCCTCCCTTATTGCCACTGGATTGCGCCAGGTGCAGATGCGTTACCACCAGACCCACCACGAACACCAGCACGCCTAGATGGAATGCGAGCGGAAGGCCGAATACCATTATACCCGCGATGTGTTTGAACTCCGCCGAATTGATGATCGCTGCAATGAAATAGGTGGCGGAGAAAACAAACAGCAGAACGAAAGATATGACCGTTCTCTTCTTGCGAGAGGCACCAGAATCGGTCGCCGGTTCTTTATGTTCCATACGGATTCCTAAGAAGAGGGCAGGAATTGCAAGATCGTTAACTAGACGCTAACGAATGACTTGTCAGGCATCGCCTAGCGAGCATCGCCTAGAACGAATATCGAGCGTGAAAGTGTAGACGGAAAAGATCGCCATCGATTCCGGATTCAAGCCAGCGCCGTCCCATGCGAGCTTCGACGCCAACATCGAGCCGCGGGTACGGGGTATAAATCAGATTCGTAGCAATCGACCCAACCTTTTCTGTCGTTGCCGTGCCGGTGATGGCTGTGTCATTGTCGAATTGTACGAAACTGCCGTAGACATTGCCGCGCAGCTTCGGAGAGAACACATGGCGTAGCCCTGCGAAGCCGCCGATAGTGCGCCCAACATCGAGATTACCGCTTGCGTCCAGGGTGGCGTCGGCATTGATGCCCAGCCCGAGGTAACGGTTGATGCCTTCACCACCGGTAATGCCAAAGCGAAGGTCGTTAGCACTGTCAAGTACGCGCCGACCCGTAATCGAAACACCATAGCCAGCGCTGGTGTCATCAATGCCGGTGGTCGTTTCGTAACGCAATTCGCGCAGAACGCCAGCCACGCTGAGATGACCCCAATCACCTCGACTAGTCCAACGCGCGGTGAAATCCGGCACCCGGTTATCGGCGGAGGTTATCCGTGCGCCGATACCGCGGAAGCCGGCCACGGTTGTTGTCGGGCTCTCAAGGGCCAGTGACCACGCCCCATGCGTGTAGCGCACTTGCGGTTGCCGCGCGAACACCGTGGCGTCGGTCGCGCCGATCAAATCAATCGAATCCACCAGCGAACCCGGGTCTTGGAAGTTGCTCCAGTTCTGGCCGGCCATCCATCGGCCCCAACTCGCCCAAGCGTGACGCACGGTCACGCCATAGGTATTGGTATTCGCTTTCGAACCCAAGGCACCGCCAAAAAAATCGAACTCCAAGTAAGCCCGCACCGGCGTGCCGTCGTCGAAGACCGCATCACTCGCCAACCAAAAACGCGAGAACTGCGCGCTAGCATCGAAATCCGTGCCCTCGTCAGCCGCACCAACGGGGATCGCACCAGGAATGTAGAGCAGGCGACCATTCGATCCGTCGGGAATCTCGCCGCCGTCCGTGTTGGTGGTGAGTGCTTCGAGCTTGACGAAGCCGCCGAAAGAGAAACGCGAGCCCGGGGCTCCGGCGATGTTGATCGGTGTGGTTTGGATCGTCGGTGCTGCTGGCGCGACCGGCGCTGCTGGGGCGGCTGGTGCCGCTGGGGCGGCTGGTGCTGCTGGGGCGGCCGGTGCCGCAGCGACGGGTGCCGAACGCTCAGCAAGAACTTCGCGCACTAAGCGTTCGAGCTCAGCAATACGCGCTTCAAGCTCTGCCTCACGCGCCGAAGGTTCAGTGGATGGGGATGACGACGCCAGCACGCCTGCCGACGGTGCCAGCCCTGCGATCACCAGTATGGGTAAAGCCATCGATTTCATGGGCATCCCTCTCTCCTTCGCGAGCAAGCTGCTCTCAGATGTGAGATTCATCCTGAAATCTATCATCGACCATTCGCCTTTGGTCGAAGCCGGGCGCGCCCTTCGACCAAAGGCGTAGCGCAACAACCCGCCCCCGAAGCAGGTACCTCAACGCAAAACGCCCCGCGAGATGCGGGGCGTTCGCAATAACTGCTGGCGCTGCGGCCTCGAAGGCCGTCGAGTATCAAGCAGAGGCTTTCTTGGCCGGTGCCTTCTTGACCGCAACCTTCTTGACCGCAGCCTTTTTCGCTACGACGGCGGACTTGTTCGCTGCCGCCGCAACGACGCCGGCGTCGTTGACGAGCGTTTGATGCGGACGCGCGTTGCCATAGGACGCGTTGTAGCGTTTACCCTTGGCGGTCTTGCGGTCACCCTTACCCATGGCGCACTCCTGAAATTCGGCTGGTGGTTCCTAAGCGGGCGCGGAGTGTAGCACCGCTACCCATCCAACGTGTGTTTGGACGTACTAACCCGTGTTGGCTTAGGGACTCACGCAGCGCCCATGTTTGCCAACGGCCTTAACGCCGGGGTGCTGGTGTGCCCGGCGCAGGTTCACTAGATGGGCTGCAGCAACCAAGGTTCCTGCGGTGGTCATCACTACCGCATGCGCCACGGTGTGATCGTGGATCCACGGCACGAAGCGCTCGATCCAGAGCAGAGAAAGGCCCGGCACCAACAGACGCCAAGCGAAAAACCGCCCATGTGCGCGCAGGCTGTGGCCCACCGAGAGCGCGGCAAAAATCATCGTGAACGCGAGGAAGAAGCCTTCAAATGCGTGGGAGTCAACGATCTCGAGGCCCAAGGCCGGCAAAAAAAACATCGCCACCGGCAGTAGCGCGCAATGCAGCGCGCACAGCGTGGCCACACTGGCACCGAGCCGGTCGTACCAGCGTCCGCGGACTTCAGCGCGCTCATCGAGGTGGGGGTTGGACAAGGCCGTGATTTCCGGGGTGAGGTTCAGGTACGCGAACTGCGATATGAAATACTATAACACTCTCCATCCCTGTCAGGTTTCAGAAAAATGAATCAAGTCACTCCACGCTCGACTCTCGCTGCCGCCATCCTTGTTGCCCTCGCCGCGCCCGCCGTGCTGGCTGACGATCTCCATCCTCACACGGCCAGAAGCGACGCGCATACGCTCGATGAAATCACCGTCACGGCAACACCTCTGACGCGTTCGGTCGAGGATCTCGCGCGCCCGGTCGATGTGCTCACCGGCGAGGCGCTGGACGCGCAGCGCGCCGCGACGCTCGGCGATACGATTGATCGACTGCCCGGCGTGCAAAACACCGACTTTGGTCCCGGCGTCGGCCGCCCGGTCATCCGCGGTCTCGACGGAACCCGCGTGCAAGTGCTGGCCAACGGTCTGTCCACGCTCGATGCGTCCACGGCGAGTGCCGACCACGCTGTCAGCATCGACCCATTCCTGGCGGACAGCATCGAGGTGCTGAAGGGCCCGGCGAACCTGTTCTTTGGCACCGGTGCCATTGGTGGCGCGGTCAACGTAGTCAACAACCGCATTCCGCGCGAGCGCGCCGAACGCCCGATCAGCGGCCGCGCCGAGCTGCGCGCCGGCAGTGCCAACAGCGAAGCGGCCACCCTGCTCCGCGTTGGCGGCGGCAGCGGTGCATTCGCCTGGCACTTCGACGGCCTCGTCCGCGACACCAGCAACATCGATATCCCCGGCTTCGCTTATTCGGCCGACAAGCGTGCAGAGGAAATCGCCGAAGGCGAAGACCCTGCGGAATTTGCCCGTGACAGCTTGGCCGACTCCGCCACCAACACCACATCGATGAGCGGCGGCCTTGCCTGGCTCGGCGAGAGGGTGTTCTGGGGCGCATCGCTGTCGGATTTTGCAAGCCGCTACGGCGTGCCCGGCCACGACCATGGTCACGACCACGACCACGGCCACGGTCATGGCCACGGTCATGGCCACGGCCACGGCGGCGGAACCGAGGAGAAGAAAGGTGTCCAGATCGATCTGAGCCAGCAGCGCACCGAATTGCGCGGTGGCGTCAATGATTTCGGGTTCCTCCAGCAACTCGCCTTCAGCGGCGTGATCAGCGACTACCGACACGCCGAGATCAAAGGCAGCAAGGTCGACACCAATTTCGTCATCGATGCTGAGCAGTTCCGCTTGGAAGCGGTACAAAAACCCATTGCCGGCTGGGAGGGTGCCATCGGTTTGCAGTGGGGTGTGCGTGATTTTTCTGCGGTAGGCTCCAAAGCGTTCCTGCCGCCGACAGAAAGCGAAGATCGCGGCTTGTTTTTGCTACAAGAGCGCAGCTTCGGTGACATCAAGCTGGAGCTTGGCGTTCGCCGTGACGAGGTGGATATCGCCATGACGAATGGCTTGGCCTCGCGCCACTTCAAGGCCGATAGCGCGTCATTGGGCCTGAAATGGACGCCATCCGACTTCTGGCGCCTTACCGCCAACCTCGATCGCGCCGAGCGTGCTCCGATGGCCGAGGAGCTCTTCGCCGAAGGCGCGCACGTCGCCACGTCGACCTACGAGATCGGCAACCCGCTGCTCGACACCGAGCGTGCTGACCGGATCGAGCTCGGCGGAACCCTGCAACTCGGCCGCTTCGATGGCCGCGCGGCGATCTACCGCGCCGAGTTCAAGGACTTCATTTACCTCGCCGAGACCGGGCTGGAAATCGATCACCTGCCGGTGCGCGTTTGGACGCAAACCGACGCAAACTTCACCGGCTGGGAGGTCGAAGGCACCATGCTACTCGCCGATGCCACCAACGGCCGCTGGACCCTGCGCGGTTTTGCCGATGGCGTACGCGGCGAACGCGACCAAGGCGGCAATCTGCCGCGCATCGCGCCGGGACGCATCGGTCTTGACCTCGGCTGGACGCTGGACGCTTGGCGCGCCAGCTTCGGCGTCGTCAACTACCAAGAGCAGGACCGCAACGCCGAAAGCGAAACAGCCACCGAGGGCTTTACGCTGCTGGATGCCCAGCTCAGCTATCACTGGGACACGCAGACCTTCGGTTGGGAGGCTTATCTCAAAGGCAGCAACCTCAGCGACGAGGAAGCTCGCCTGCACACGTCCTTCTTGAAGGACAAAGTGCCGATGATGGGCCGCCATTTCGTGACCGGCCTGCGCGTTTTCTTCTGATGCAAGGCGCGAGGGTTTACTCCTCGCGCTCGTCCTCCCCGGTGCGCGCCTCGTCAACGGGGCGCTCGGATGGATCTTCCGCAACAGTGGGATCATCCGTCGAGGCCGACCCGGCCTCGGCGGCTTCGAGTACCGCCTGCTGCTCGCTTGTAAGCTTGCCGATGTGGAAGGCCGCATAGCCCGGTAATACCTGTTGATTAAGGGCTTTGCCGAGAATCTGACCCGGAAAGGGCGCGACGATATCGGTGCGGCGGTTGCTCACCGGATCGATGACGTGGCCAAGCCGCTGGCCAAGCCGAATCTGTTGCCCCAACTCGACTTCGCCGAACAGGAAACCGCCCGCGTTGGTACGCACCCAACTCGAGTCCTGATAGATCGGCGAGATGACAGGTTCTTTGTTGATGTGCGCATCGGAAACCAGCAAGCCCATGCGATGCATCAAGCTGCGAATGGCGTCGACGGCCGGCTCGATATGCTGCTCTTCGAGAAACTGCGGCGCTCCCACCTCAAACGTAACCGCTGGGATACCGGCACTTACGGCGGCTAGGCGCAACATGCCGCGCGCCCCGGTGCTGTGCAACACCAAGGTATTGCCGAAGCCACGCGTAAACTCCAGGACATCGGGATGGGTGAGATCGGCGCGGATCTGCGGCAGGTTGGTGCGCTGGAACGAACCGGTGTGGAAATCCACCAGCGCATCGCAGCGGCGCACGACGTCGTTGAAGAAGCTGTAGGCCATCCGCGCGGCGATGCTGCCACTGCGCGATCCTGGGAAATGCCGATTGAGATCGCGACGGTCGGGCAGGAATCGGTTGTTCCGGGTGAAGCCGAACACATTGACGATCGGCGCGACGATCAGCGTGCCTTCAAGCCGTGTCGGGTCGACCTCCTGTCCGATACGGCGCGCCACTTCGATGCCATTGAGTTCGTCGCCGTGAATACCGGCAATCAGACACAGCACCGGGCCCGGTTTCGCACCGTGGACAACGGTGATGGGACTCGGAAGCTCACCGCGGCCCAAGCCATCCGGCGGACGCCACTGCAAGCGTTGACGGGTGCCCGGCAGCACAAAGCGATCAAGCAATTGAAAGGGAGTAATCAACTCCGCAGGGCCCGCGGCCGGGAGTGGAGCCGCAAGCAAAGGCGGCGGACGCGGCCCAACCGGCGTCGGTGTGCGTGGCGGATCGACGGGAAAATCCTGCGCACCAACGGTCAAAGCCAATAGCAACGCGGCAAAACCGCTGACCCTGCCCCACCCAGCCGCTGTTCGGCTCACGCGACTCACGCGCGCTGTCCTTCGGCACAACGGCCGCAAATACCGAGTACTTCGATGTAGGTAGACGCCGGCTCGAAACGCTGCGCCCGTGCGAGCAGGTCGAGGCTGGCTGCGATGCTCTCGTCCTCCAGCTCTTGCGCGCTTTCGCAGGATTGGCAAATCAGGATCGGAGCCACATGGCCGGCCTTCGGATGGTGACAGGCAAGAAAGGCGTTGATCGAGGCGAGGCGATGGATGAAGCCCTGCCCAAGCAGGAAATCCAGTGCGCGGTAAACCGTCGGTGGTGCCGAGGCTCCGGGGCCGCCACGCATGCGCTCAAGCAACTCGTAGGCTTTAATGGGCTTGCCGGCCTCGGCGATTCGCTTCAGGGCTTCGGTACGGATCGGTGTGAGGTTCAATCCGCGCTCACGGCAGGCCTGCTGCACGGCGCGCACGAACTCCTCGGCACCGTGTGTGTGCAGGTCCGGGTGAGCACAAGCCTGCGCTGGCAAGGTCGACTTAACCATAGGCTGTCAGCCTACCGCGTGTATGGTGTTCAAGACCTGCGCTCGGCGACCTTTTTTAGCGCGGCGTCGATGCGCTTCAGCGCCTCGTCACGACCGGCCAAGTAGACCGTGTGTTCGATGGACGGGCTCACCTGTGCACCAGTGATGGCGACGCGCAGGGGCTGGGCCAGCTTGCCGATGCCGATGCCGAGTTCAGCTACGGTGTCGGCAAGGCTCTGCTGCACGGCCGCCGGCGACCACTCGGCTTGGGCGGCGATGCGCGCGCGGACGTCGGCCAGCGGCGCGGCGGCGGCTTCAACCAGGTGCTTGTCAACGGCGGCCGTGTCGTATTCGGCCAGCGGCGCGTACCAGACGCGGGCGCGCTCAGCCATTTCCTTCAGCGTCTTGCAGCGCTCGGCCAGCGCCACGACGACTTCGGCCGGCTTCGGGCCACACGTCGGGTCCAAGCCCTGATCGCGCAGGTGCCATTCCAAGTGCACCGCCGTGGCGGCCGGGTCGTCGGTCTTGAAGTAGTGCTGGTTGAGCCAGTCGAGCTTGTCGCGGTCGAAGCGCGAGGCGCTGTGATTGACATCCTCGACGCGAAACAGCCGCAACATGTCGGCGATCGAGAAGATCTCTTGATCGCCGTGGCTCCAGCCGAGCCGCACCAGATAGTTCAGCAGCGCATGCGGCAGGTAGCCATCGTCGCGCCACTGCATCACGCTCACCGCGCCGTGGCGCTTCGAGAGCTTGGTGCCGTCGGGCCCGAGGATCATCGGCAGATGCGCGAAACGCGGGGCCTTGGCACCTAGGGCTTCGTAGATATTGATCTGGCGCGGGGTGTTGTTGACATGGTCGTCGCCGCGGATCACGTCGGTGATCCGCATGTCGAGGTCGTCGATGACCACCGCGAAGTTGTAGGTCGGGTAGTCGTCTGATCGCAGCAGAACGAGATCATCGAGCTCGGCATTGGCCCATTCGATACGACCCTTCACCGCGTCGTGGAAGACCACGCTGCCGCCCTCCGGATTGCGGAAACGGACGACGCGGTTCGGATCGTCGCGGTAGGGCGCATTCTCGCCGCGATACTTGCCCGAATAGCGCGGCTTCTCGCCAGCGGCCATGGCCGCTTCGCGCATCGCCTGGATCTCGTCCTTGCTTTCGTAGGCGTAGTAGGCACGGCCAGCCTGCACCAGCTCGGAGGCGGCTTGGCGGTAGCGCTCCAGCCGATGTGTTTGGTAGATCGGACCTTCATCGGGGTTCAAATCCAACCACGCCATGCCGTCCAGAATGGCCTGCACGGCTTCGGGTGTGGAGCGCTCCTGGTCGGTATCCTCGACGCGAAGGACGAATTGGCCGCCACGGCTACGCGCCTCCAGCCAACAGTACAGCGCCGTGCGGGCACCGCCGATATGCAGATAACCGGTGGGGCTGGGCGCGAAACGGGTGCGACAGGTCATGGACAACGGCCGGGTTCAGAATCGGGATCGTGCTGAACAAGGACCAGCGCGAGGGGCGCTAGTGTACTTCGGCAGGGCAGCCGCATAATCCATCGCATTCCCGCCGTCACGTTCAAGGCCGATCCATGCGTCTGCTGCTTGCCGTCCTGCTGTTGGCCGCCCTGCCCTCGCTCGCAAGCCCCGCGCCGGCTTCGATGGCAGCGACAACACCCCTTTCCACCCTTGCCACTCCGCCGGTGCAAGTGGACATGACCACCAACCTTGGCCGAGTGGTGCTTGAGCTCGATCCAGCGCGTGCGCCGCTGAGCGTGGCTAATTTTCTCGCCTATGTGGATGCCGGCCACTACAACGGCACGATCATTCATCGCGTGGTGCCGAACTTGCTGATTCAAGGCGGCGCTTACACACCCGACCTGCAACCCAAGCCAGAGCGTGCACCCATTGCCCTCGAGGCCGGCAACGGATTGACCAACTTGCGTGGAACCATCGCCGCTGCGCGACGCCCGGACGACAAAAACTCCGCCGCGTCACAATTCTTCATCAACGTGGTCGACAACCCGCAGTTCGATCCAAGCAACCCAGAAAACGCGATCGGCGCAGGCTATGCCGTGTTTGGTCGGGTTATCGAAGGCATGGATGTCGTCGACCGGATGCGCAACGTCGAGACCGGTGCGCAAGGGCCTTTCGGCTCGCGGGTGCCCAAAGACCCGATCGTGATCGAACGTGTGCAGCGACTCGTTGGCGAGAGCGAATGACCACGCTGTTCGTATCCGACCTCCACCTCGACGACGCGCGCCCGGAAACCATCACACAGTTCGAGGCTTTTTGCGCAGGCGAAGCGCGGACGGCTGAGGCCTTGTACATCCTCGGTGATCTGTTCGAGGTTTTCGTCGGCGATGACGATGACGGCGAGATCGCCAAGCGCGTTGCCACCGCTACACTGGCCTTGCGCGAATCCGGTGTGCCGGTGGCCTTTCTGCGTGGTAACCGGGATTTCCTTGTCGGCATCGACTACGCGGCGAAGGCCGGCTGGAGCCTGCTGCCCGACCCGGCGGTGATCCTGCTGGACGGCAAACCCACCCTGCTGATGCACGGCGATCTGCTGTGCTTGGATGACCTCGCCTACCAGAGCTTCCGCCGTCAAGTACGCCATCCTGTGTGGCAGGAAAGCTTTCTATCGCAGCCACTGACCGCGCGGCGTGCGTTTGCGGCTCAGGCAAGGGCGGCAAGCAGTGCTGCACAGTCGGGCCGCGACGAGAGCATCGGCGATGTCACGCCCGCCGAGGTTGAGCGGCTGATGGCATTGCACGGCGTACATCGCCTGATTCACGGACACACGCATCGGCCAGCCATGCACTCGGTGCGCCTCCCCAACGGCGTGGGCCAGCGCATCGTGCTCGGTGACTGGTACGACCAAACCTCGGTGCTGCGCGTTGATGGCGACGGGTTCGCACTCAGCGCATGGGGCTGAACGCACTCGCATCGAGCGCAAGCGAGTGGCTTAATCTGCGGTGAAGACCACGCCTCCGACGGCTTCCACGCGCACGCGCTCGCCGCGCGCGGGCATCGGTATCGCTGGGTCAAGGTCGATTTCGATCAAGCTGTCCTGCCCGGCAACACTGAGCTCCAAGGTCTGCCGTGCTCCAATGCGCCGCAGGCCACGCACTTCGGCTGGCAGGCTGTCGTCCACGACCGATAATTGCAGTTCGTAGGGCCGCAGGTGCAAACCAGCCGGGCCAGACGCCGCACCGACCCGCCGGGCCACTGGAATCACTGCGTCGATGCCAGGGACACGAAAGCCCTCAGCCAATAATTCGCCATCGAGGCGTCCGCCGCGGCCGATGAACTCGAAAACGAAGCGGCTCTGCGGATGCCGGTAGACCTCGTCCGGTGTGCCGACCTGCTCGATCCGACCGGCATTGAAAACCACCACACGATCAGCCAGTTCCAGCGCTTCCTCTTGATCGTGGGTGACGAACAGCGTGGTGTGTCCGGTATCGTCGTGCAACTGCCGCAACCAGCGACGCAGCTCGACGCGCACCTTGGCATCGAGCGCGCCGAAAGGCTCATCCAGCAACAGCAAGCGCGGCTCGATGGCCAGCGCACGAGCCAGAGCAACACGCTGGCATTGCCCGCCAGAAAGCTGACTGGGGTAGCGACCGCCCAAACCGGCAAGCTGCATGCGCGCCAGCAGAGCTTCGATGCGGCGCGCAATCTCAGGCTTAACCGGACGTTCGTTACGGGGCAGGCTCTCCAAGCCGAAGGCAATGTTCTCAGCGACGGTAAGGTGTTTGAACAGCGCGTAATGTTGGAACACGAAGCCGACGCGACGCTCGCGTAGTGAGAGTTCCGTTGCATCGATGTCACCAAAGCAAATGCGGCCGGCATCAATGGGCAGCAGTCCGGCGATGGCGCGCAATAGCGTGGTCTTGCCCGAACCCGATGGACCCAGCAATGCGATCAATTCGCCGCTGTCGACGGCGATGCTAACTTCGCGCAGGGCGACGGTATCGGCGAAACGCTTCGAGAGGCCTTCGATGGTCAACTGCATAGGGATGTCTTCATTGGATAGTTGGATGGGAACCCAGTGCATCGCCATGGCGGTGTTCCAGCCATGCTTTGAGCACGAGAGTCACCAATGCGAGCAGGGTGAGCAGGGAAGCCACGGCGAATGCGGCTTGAAACTGAAACTCGCCATGCAGGATCTCAACCTGCAATGGCAAGGTGTTGGTGTACCCGCGGATATGTCCCGACACCACCGACACGGCACCGAATTCGCCCATCGCGCGGGCATTGCAAAGGAGCACGCCGTACATCAGCGCCCATTTAATGTTCGGCAGGGTGACCCGCCAGAACAAGCGGAGACCGCCTGCACCGAGCGAAGCCGCTGCTTCTTCATCGTCGCGACCCTGCGATTGCATCAACGGAATTAGTTCGCGTGCGACGAAGGGGAAGGTGACAAAGAGTGTGGCCAACACAATGCCCGGCGTAGCGAACAGGATTTGCAGGTCGTTGGCCTGCAACCATGCTCCAAACCAACCGTGGGCGCCAAACAAAAGTACGATAACGAGGCCCGAAACCACGGGCGAGATCGCGAACGGAAGGTCGATCAAGGCAAGCAGCAGGCGCCTGCCGCGAAACTCGAACTTCGTCACCGCCCATGCCGTCAAGATGCCGAAAAATGCGTTCAACGGCACCGCGATGGCGGCGACGATGAGCGTCAGGCTAATCGCCGAACGCGTGTAGGGATCATCGATGGCCGCGAGGTAGGCCTGCCAACCCTGCGCAAGGGCTTCGAACAACACCACGAGCAAGGGCATCAGCACGAGTGCGGCCATCAGCGCTACGGCCAAGACAACCAGCACGACACGCAGCCAAAGCGGCTCGTCGAGTGCGGGATCCATTCGTTGCACGGAATGCACAGCAGCGGCCTCATTCATGACGCATTTTCCGTTGCAATAGGTTGATGGCCAGCAGGAAGATAAAGCTAATGACGAGCATCAAGGTAGCGATGCCAGTGGCACCGGCATAGTCGAACTCCTCCAGCCGGATGACGATCAGCAGCGGTGCGATTTCGGAAACGAAAGGGATATTGCCAGCGATGAAGATCACCGAACCGTACTCGCCCAAGCCGCGGGCGAAAGCCAAGCCAAAACCGGTCAAGAGCGCCGGCCAAAGCGGCGGAAATACGATGCGGCTCACGATGGTCCAACGCGATGCACCGAGCGTCGCAGCGGCTTGCTCCATCTCGCGTGTTGCTGTTTGTAGAATCGGCTGCAGGGTACGCACCGTGAACGGCAGGCCGATAAACACCAAGGCCAGCACAATACCGGCCGGTCGCTGGGCGATGGTGATGCCTTGCGGTTCAAGGAACTGCCCCACCCAGCCAGTGCCGGAGTACAGGGCTGTCAATGCAATACCAGCGACGGCCGTCGGTAGCGCAAAGGGCAGATCGACGAGAGCGTCCATCAGCCGGCGGCCGGGAAATCGGTAGCGCACCAGCACCCAAGCCAACAGCGTGCCAACTACTGCCGCGATACCCGCGGCAAGAAAGGCCGTCGAGAAGCTCAGCCACAGCGCATGCTGCACACGTTCGTTTTGAATGAGATCCAGCCAGCCATCAACACCGAGATCGAAGCTACGCAGAGCAAGCGCTGACAATGGCAAGAGGATCACTGCTCCAAGCCAAGCCATCGCCAAACCCAGCGTCAGCCCGAAGCCTGGCACCGGGTCGCGCCAGCGCGGCGGCGGCAGGAGCGCCTTGCCTGATGTTTGCGGCAATGTCGTCACCTTGGACATTGCTTAGCGCCGGTCGGGCTGAAAAATCTGATCGAAAACACCACCCTCGGCGAAGTGTGTCCTTTGCGCTTCCGCCCAGCCGCCGAAATGTTCAATATCGACAAGTTCAAGTGGTCTGAAATTCGCCAACAGAGCCGGGTCGACACCCTCAGGGCGGGTGGGCCGGAAGTGGTGCTTCGCACCCAGCGTCTGGCCCAGCGGCGTGAACAGGAACTCGAGGTAGGCCTGTGCCACAAGCCGCGTGCCGCGCGCATCGACGTTGCGATCGAGCAATGCCACCGGTGGCTCGGCGTGGATCGATAGCGAAGGCACCACCAGTTCGTATTGGTCGCCACCGGGCATTGCCAATATCAACAAGGCCTCATTCTCCCATGCGACCAGTACATCACCGATGCCGCGCTGTACAAAAGTCGTGGCCGATCCGCGAGCGCCGATGTCGAGTAGCGGAGCATTGCGATAGATCGCGCCGACGAAGGCGCGCACCAAGGCTTCGTCATTATCGAAAACACGCTGCGCCCAAGCCCAGGCAGCGAGGTAGTTCCAGCGTGCTCCGCCCGAGGTTTTTGGGTTCGGTGTCACCACAGCAACACCGGGCCTTGCCAGATCACCCCAGTCGCGAATGCGTTTTGGATTGCCGCGGCGAACGAGAAAAACGATCGTCGAGGTGAACGGCGTGCTGTCGTGTGGCAAGCGGGGCTGCCAATTCGCCGGCAGTAATCGTGCATTGGCGGCGATGCTGTCGATGTCGCCGGAAAGCGCCAGCGTCACCACATCGGCGCGCAGACCGTCGATAACAGAACGAGCCTGTCTGCCGGAGCCGCCATGCGAGGTCTGGACACGAACCGTCTCGCCGGTTTTTTCCTTCCAATGCGCGATGAATGCGGCGTTGATGTCTTGATAAAGCTCGCGGGTGGGGTCGTAGCTGACGTTGAGGATAGTGGTGCTGGCCAGCAGAGCGCCGGGGACAGCGGTGCCGAGGGCGACCAGCAGGCCGAGCGTGAAGCGCTTGATGAAGGTGGCGCGTGGTTTCGGAGTCGGGGTCATGGTCATGGGCCTGTTCAGAACGCCAGTTGGAGCCGGCTGATGAGGGTTTTCTCGTCTTCGCGGTCGCGTCCGGCCAAGGCACCGCCGTCGAACTCGGTGTGGCTGTAGTTGACGAGCAGCTTCGCGTGCGGGTTGAGGTACCAGTTCACGCCCAAGGTGTAGCTGCGCGCGCGTTCAGCCGATGTTTCAAGGTTGGAAAAAATCGGGAAAGCGTCTCGATCGACGACGAGCTCGCCGATGCGGCCGAACAGCTCGAAGGCACCCCACCCGTCCCGCCCGAGGGCGAACGGGGCGTTGGGCCTCCGCAGGCCGCGATAGCTGGCGTCTTCGCCGGTCAGGAACCACGTGGCGGCGAGCTGCCAGCCGGTGTGATCCAGTGTGGCGCGGCGCGGTGCGCTACCGGGCAGCACCACTTCCTGCGACGAGCGGATCCATTCCCCCAACAGGCCGAGACGCTGGCGATAGTAGTAGAACTGCGGGCTGATGCGCTGATGCGTGCCGTCGGCGATGACGGCGGTGCGGTAATTGAAGAACACGTTCTGGCCCGGCGTGCGGTAGCGCGGCAGCAGGGGATTGCCGGCGCCGGTCTTCTCGCCGCGGCTGCCGGCGAGACCGAATCCGAGCCCGGAAAGCGCGTTCGCGTCGTTGCGCCAAGGCTCGAAGAACAAGCGTCCGGCCAGCTCGACATGGTCATCGGCATTGAGTGAAGGGCTATCGCGGCCGTCCGGCGCGCCGTTGAACACGCCGATCCCGTAGCTGGCCTCGCCCTTGAGGACCTCGCCCAGCAGCTGCACGCCGATGTCGTGGTTGGGCGCAAGCTCGGTGGCGAAGCCGCGCTCAACGAAGGGGATTTCACTGGCCAACTGTAGGCTTTCGAGACCTACGGGGCTCTTCTGCCTGCCCAGGCGGACGATGGCGGCCGGGTTGAACCTGAGGTCGACCCAGGCGTCGAGCAGGGTCGCGGAATCTCCTGCGAACTCCGGCGTCAGGCGATACGCCACCAGCGGGCCGAGGTTGCCTTCGAGCGTCGGGCGCACGCGTCGGAACAGGAAGCCATCGGTCGCTGGTACCCCATCGTCACCGAAGAAGCTGCGATGGTCGAAATGCACGACGCCGCGCAGCCTCACCTCGTAGTCGCCCGCGCGGTTCCTGATGGACAGGCCACGCTCACCAAGGGCTACGACCGGTGTGTTCGGCAAGGCCTCGGCCGTCTGCTCGGCATCGATCTCCTGCTGGCGGGCGACGATATCGAGCTGCTGCGACACGGCGTCGAGTTGCTCCTGCAAGGCGGCATTGACCGCGGCGAGCTGCTGCACCTGCGCCTGCAGCGCGGCGAGGTCCGCGCGCGACGGCGCTGCGTCAGCCCGTGCGACGGCTGGTGCAAGGGTGCCGCCGAGGACGAGCACGATGGAAACGGAAAGGATTCGGGATGACATGGGTTCTCCGAAGGGCATCGAACGGATCAAGTGGCATCGAATCGGGTCTTCTCGCTGCGCACCACCTGGACGATGCGCGCTTGGTGGAGCACGACTTCGATGGCACCGAAGGCGGTGCCCCGAATCGCGCGGATGACGGCGACTTCCTCCTCGCTCAGGGCAGCGACCGGCGCGGCTCCAGGTGCAACGTCCAGCGCAGGGGTGGGCAAGGACAGTCTGGGTCGACGATTCATGAGGCCTCCGGTCGGGTGGGGGTGGGTTCAGTCGACGAGCAGGGGGGATCGAGGGCGGCGGCCTGGTCGGCCAGCTGCCGCAGGCTGCGGTGGTCGAGCACGCCGCTCATGGCCTCGCGCACGTCGACCATCAGGTCGCGCACCGCGCAGCGGGCCGGATCCGGGCAGTCGGCGCAGGGCTCGTAGGCGCTGACGCTGGCGCAGCGTAGCGGGGCGATGGGACCGTCGATGCAGCGGATCAGGTCACCGACGGCGATCGCTTCGGCCGGTCGCGCCAACACATGCCCGCCCTGCAGACCGCGCCGACTCTCCACGTAGCCGCCCAAGCGCAACTCGACCAGGATAGTCTCGAG
>BBPD01003201.1_pt1 | contig 17168 bp, 16 predicted proteins | sample 1344911 | NCBI WGS metagenome assembly BBPD01 (sample SAMD00019088, study PRJDB2971) | groundwater metagenome | biome: freshwater biome; feature: mineral spring; material: ground water | place: USA: CA, Sonoma | collected 2011-09 | depth surface m
GGACTTGCACCTGCGGGAGTGCGCCCATGCTGGGCGCACAAAAAAAACGCAGTCTCTACGAGGCTGCGTTTTTTTATGCGCGGGAGGTGGGAGTGGAGCGAGCGGGCATGAGCCGAGCGACGCTCAGCCGCTCAAGGCGCGCTCAGGCTGCCGTGGGCGCCGGATCGCTGGCCACCGCAGGCGTTCCACCACCGCCACCCACAGGCGGGTTGCGCGGCACAAAGTCCTTGGGCGGACGCGGTGCTTTGCCGGCCATGATGTCGTCGATCTGGTCAGCGTCAATCGTTTCCCATTCCAGCAAAGCCGCAGCCATGGCATGCACTTTGTCGCTGTGCTGCTCGATCAGGTCACGCGCCAGCTTGTACTGCTGGTCTATGATGCGACGCACCTCGGCGTCGACTTTTTCCATGGTCTGCTCGCTCATGTGAGTGGTCTTGGTGATCGAGCGGCCCAGAAACACCTCGCCTTCGTTTTCCGCATAGACCATCGGACCGAGAGCGTCTGACATGCCGTAGCGCATGACCATGTCGCGCGCTATGGTGGTGGAGCGCTCGAAGTCGTTGGACGCGCCGGTGGTCATCTGGTGCATGAACACTTCTTCGGCAATGCGGCCGCCAAACAACATGCTGATCTGGCTCAGCATGTAATCCTTGTCGTAGCTGTAGCGGTCTTGCGCCGGCAGGCTCATGGTGACACCGAGCGCACGGCCACGCGGAATGATGGTGACTTTGTGCACCGGGTCGCACTTGGGCAGCAGCTTGCCGATCAGGGCGTGCCCGGACTCGTGGTAAGCGGTGTTGCGGCGCTCGCTCTCGGGCATGACCATGGACTTGCGCTCCGGGCCCATGAAAATCTTGTCCTTGGCCTTCTCGAAGTCCTGCATCTCGACCACGCGGGCGCTGCGCCGCGCCGCCATCAGCGCAGCCTCGTTGCACAGATTGGCCAAGTCGGCGCCGCTCATGCCGGGCGTGCCGCGCGCAATGACGCTGGGGTTGACGTCGGCGCCCAGCGGAACCTTGCGCATATGCACGTTCAAAATCTGCTCGCGGCCGCGAATATCAGGCAGTGTGACGTAGACCTGGCGGTCAAAGCGGCCCGGACGCAGCAAAGCCGCGTCCAGAATGTCGGGCCGGTTGGTGGCGGCGACCACGATCACGCCTGCATTGGTCTCAAAACCGTCCATCTCGACCAGCATCTGGTTGAGCGTTTGTTCGCGCTCGTCGTTGCCACCACCCAGGCCAGCGCCGCGCTGGCGGCCGACCGCGTCGATTTCATCGATGAAGATGATGCAGGGCGCATTCTTTTTGGCATTTTCGAACATGTCGCGCACGCGGGCCGCACCCACGCCGACAAACATTTCCACAAAGTCGGAACCCGAGATGCTGTAAAACGGCACTTTGGCTTCGCCCGCAATGCCCTTGGCCAGCAGCGTCTTGCCGGTGCCCGGCGGGCCCACCAGCAACAGGCCGCGCGGAATGCGCCCGCCGAGCTTCTGGAACCGGGCCGGGTCTTTCAGGAAGTCAACCACTTCCTTGACCTCTTCCTTGGCCTCGTCGCAACCGGCCACATCGGCAAAGGTGACGGTGTTGTTGTTCTCATCCATCATGCGGGCCTTGCTCTTGCCGAAGCTGAAAGCACCGCCCTTGCCGCCACCTTGCATCTGGCGCATGAAGTAAATCCAGACGCCGATCAGCAGCAGCATGGGGCCCCAGCTCACCAGCAGAGTCATTAGCAGCGAACCTTCTTCGCGCGGGCGCACATCGAAGGTGACGCCGTGGTAGATCAGGTCGCCGACCAAGCCGCGGTCGAGGAAGGTGGCGGTGGTGCGCACGCGCCGGTCGTCGTGGGTCACGGCCAAAATCTCGGTACCACCCTGGCCCTCCAGAATGGTCGCGCTCTTGATGCGACCGGCCCGGACCTCATCGAGAAATTCAGAATAACCCACCATGGCAGCACCCTGCGCCGGACGGGTGTCAAACTGCTGAAAGACCGTGAAAAGCACCATGGCGATAACCATCCACACGGCGATTTTCGAAAACCACTGGTTGTTCAAGAGCAGCTCCTGGCGGGGGTATTGACAGATAAGGGCATATGGGTTCTATTTTAAGTCTTTCAAGCACGGACACCAGGAATCAGCGATGAAGCCATGAGGGTCGCAGCGTCATTGGGCGCGTGGTACTTCTGTGACACCCGCTTCAGACCCCGACCGCACAAAAAGGTTTCGGATGATTTCTCTCTGGAAGCCTTGGGCTTGATCGCCTTGACCTGGGTGAAAGTTTGACGAAACCGGGCCACCAGCGCATCGTATGCACCGCCATGAAACAGCTTGACCACCAGCGCGCCCTGGGGCTTGAGGTGTTGAGAGGAAAAATCCAGCGCCAGTTCGACCAGGTCGGCAATACGGGCCGCATCGGTCGCGCCAACACCAGACAAATTGGGCGCCATGTCGGACAGCACCAGATCAAGTGCTGCCACGCCGCGCTGCGTCAGCGCCTGCTCGAGTGCGCTCAGCACCTGCGGTTCGCGAAAGTCGCCTTGAATGAAGTGAACCCCTTCGATCGGCTCCATAGACTGCTGATCGATCGCAAAGATGTGGCCGCACAATTCACCCACGGCCGCCCCCTGCGGGCTCAGGCGTCGGCGCAGGTATTGGCTCCAGGCACCCGGAGCTGAACCGAGGTCGAGCACCGACTGTCCGGGCCGTATCAGGCCCAGCGCTTCATCCAGCTCCTTGAGTTTGTAGGCGGCACGGGCGCGGTAGCCGTCCTTGTGCGCCAGCTGCACGTAGGGATCGTTGACGTGCTGGTTGAGCCAGGCCTTGTTGACCTTTTTGCTCTGAGTTTTGACTTTCATGCCCATCGGGGACGCTCGCGTGCAGACTAAACGATAATTGTCCCATGCCCCAGATCAATCTCACCCCCGCCCAGCGCAAAGTCCACCGCGCCCAGGCCCACCACCTCGACCCCGTCGTCCTCATTGGCAACGACGGCGCGAGTCCAGCGCTGATAAAAGAAGCCGACGCAGCGCTCCAGGCACACGGACTGATAAAAATCCGCGTCTTTAGCGACGACCGCAGCGCGCGCGAGGCTCTATTGCAATCGCTGGCAGACGTTCTGGGCGCGGCTCCGATTCAGCACATCGGCAAGCTGCTGGTGCTCTGGCGGCCGCTGCCAGAAAAAGAAAAAGCGCTGGAGGCAGACCGCAAACCCGGCCCGCGCGAGGTCAAAGTGCTCAAGTTCAGCAGCCGCGGCGGCCAGCGGCCCGAAGTCAAGCTGGTGCGCGTGCTGGGCAACCAACGCCTGACCAGCGCTGGTTTGGTCAAGCGCGCCAAGGTGCTCAAGAAGAGCCTGAAGAAGGCGGCGCAGTGAGCCAGAACACAAGGAACGGCCTGGCTTGTCCATCCTGCAACAACCCATGAACGACCGCTTGGACGCCCGGGCACTAAACCCATTGCTGCACGACTGCGGCCTGCCGCTGTTCGACGCCGTCACGCCGGCACTGGTCGAGCCCGCCATCGACCACTTGCTGCAACAAGCCAGCGCCGCGCTGGAACAGGTGTGCGCCAGCGACTCACCCACCACCTGGGAGCACATCGCGCGCACGCTGGACGTGCCGACCGAGCGCCTGTCGCGCGCCTGGAGTGTGGTCAGCCACCTGAGCAGCGTGGCCGACACGCCCGCGCTGCGCGCAGCCTACAACGCAGCACTGCCCAGGGTCACCGAATTCTGGACCCGACTCGGCGCCGACGAGCGGCTATACGCCAAGTACAAGGCAATTGACGCGGCCGGTCTGACGCCCGAGCAGCGCCAGGCGCACAAAAACGCGCTGCGCAGCTTTGTACTGGGCGGCGCCGAATTGCAAGGTGCAGCCAAGGCCCGCCATGCCTGGCTGCAAGAACGCAGCGCCGAGCTGAGCCAGAAATTCAGCGAAAACACGCTAGACGCCACCGACGCCTTTGCGCTGTACCTGCCAACGCAGGAACTGGCCGGTGTGCCCGCAGACGTGCTGCAAGCCAGTGCGGCAGCGGCGCAGGCCGACGGACAAAGCGGCCACAAGCTGACGCTGAAAATGCCCTGCTACCTGCCGGTGATGCAGTTTGCCCACAACCGTGCCCTGCGCGAACGACTCTACCGCGCCTACGTCACACGCGCCAGCGACCAGGCCGAAGGCGATGCGGTGCGCTTTGACAACACCGCCGTCATGACCGAGCTGCTGGCGCTGCGACAGGAAGAGGCGCAACTGCTGGGCTGCCGACATTACGCCGACTTGTCGCTGGTTCCCAAGATGGCCGAGTCGCCCGAGCAGGTGCTGACTTTTCTGCGCGAACTCGCGGCCAAAGCGCGCCACCATGCCGAGCAAGACCTGGCCGACCTGCGCGACTTTGCCCGCCGCGAGCTGGGCTTGAACGAGCCGCAAACCTGGGACTGGCCCTACATCGGTGAGCGGCTGAAAGAAGCGCGTTTCGCTTTCAGCGAACAGGAAGTCAAACTTTATTTCACCGCGCCCCAGGTGCTGGCCGGGCTGTTCCAAATCATCGAGACGCTGTTCGAGGTATCGATCCGGCCCGATGCAGCCCCCCTTTGGCATCCCAGCGCGCGCTTTTACCGCATCGAACGGCAATCGCTCCAGGGGCTGGAGCTGTTGGGTCAGTTCTACCTCGACCCCGGCGCGCGCGCCGGCAAACGCGGTGGCGCCTGGATGGACGACGCGCGTGCGCGCTGGCTGCGCCCGGACAGCGGCAAGCTGCAAACCCCGCTGGCGCATCTGGTGTGCAATTTTGCCGAAGGCGCAGGCGGCCAGCCGCCGCTGCTCACGCACGACGACGTGATCACCTTGTTCCATGAATTCGGCCACGGCCTGCACCACCTGCTGACGCAAGTCGACGAGCGCGACGTTGCAGGCATCAGCGGCGTCGAGTGGGACGCGGTAGAACTGCCGAGCCAGTTGATGGAGAATTTTTGCTGGGAGTGGGACGTGCTCAAGCGCATGACAGCGCACGTCGAGACGGGTGCAGCGCTGCCGCGCGAGCTGTTCGACAAAATGCGGGCGGCCAAGAACTTCCAAAGCGGCCTGCAAACCCTGCGCCAGGTCGAGCTCTCGCTGTTTGACATGCTGCTGCACTGCCAGCCCCAGCCGGCTGACTGCGGCGCGGCGATTGTGGCGCTGCAAGAACAGGTGCGCGACGAGGTGGCACTGCTGCGACCACCGGCCTACAGCCGCACGCCCAACACCTTCAATCATATTTTTGCTGGCGGCTACGCGGCCGGCTATTACAGCTATAAATGGGCCGAAGTGTTGTCGGCCGACGCCTACGCCGTATTCGAAGAAGCCGCGCAGCGCAGCGGCCAAGGCGCGCTGGACCGGGTGAGCGGACGGCGCTTTCGGCAGCAGATTCTCGAAGTCGGCGGCAGCCGTCCGGCCATGGAGTCGTTCCATGCCTTCCGCGGCCGCGAACCGTCGATCGACGCCTTGCTGCGCCACCAGGGCATGGATTGAAAAACGCCCGCTCTGTCAATAGGAGTTGCCATGCGCATCAATTCCAGTGCAGCAAAGAACTTTCACCCAGGCGGCTGGCGCCGGCTGGTCTGGGCGCTGCTGCTGGGCGTGCTGGCTGCGCCGGCACTGGCACAGGGCGTACACCGCATCGTCGGTCCCGACGGGCGCGTCACCTTCACCGACCGCCCGCCCACGCACGAGGCCGCAGCCCGACCGGTTGACCCAGCCGCCCCTGGCGCTCCTGCGCAGGCAGCCGAGCCGGCGCTGCCGTTTGTGCTGCGCCAACTGGTCAGCCGCTTTCCGGTCACGCTGCACAGCAGCGACGACTGCGCGCCCTGCGACAGCGCACGCAGCCTGCTGCAGGCGCGCGGTATTCCCTACCGGGAAAAAACCGTCAACACGGCGCAAGACGGCATGGCGCTGCGGCGCCTGAGCGGCTCAAACGCACTGCCCTTGCTGACCATTGGCAGCCAGCAGATCAAGGGCTTTTCAGAGCCCGATTGGACGCAACTCCTTGACCGCGCCGGCTATCCAGCGCGATCGATTCTGCCTGCGAACTACCGCCAGCCAGCGCCCACCGCCCTGGTGGACATCGCGGCGCCGGATGCCGCTGCTGCTGCGGCGCGGCAAACCGACCAGCCTGCTGCAGCCGCCGCGCCTGCCCTTGCCCCGCCTACTGGCATTCGCTTCTGAGTGCCCTGCCGCAGCGCCGGCCCGGGTTCAAAAGGTCATGGTTTTGACACCGCTGGTCGTTCCCAGCAGGCACACGTTGGCCTTTTGGTAGGCAAACACACCCACCGTCACCACCCCCGGCCACTGGCTGACGGTGGACTCAAACGCCAGCGGATCGCTGATCTGCAGGCCGCTCACGTCCAGCATCTGCTGCCCGTTGTCGGTCAGCAAGGGCACGCCGTCCTTGAGCCGCAAGCGCGCCTGCCCGCCCAGCGCTGCAAACTGACGCAGCAAGCGCGCGACAGCCATCGGAATCACCTCCACCGGCAACGCAAACGCGCCCAGGGTCTGGACCAGCTTGGACGCGTCGACAATGCAGACAAACTGGCGCGACTGCGCAGCAATGATTTTTTCCCGCGTCAACGCAGCACCGCCGCCCTTGATCATGTAACCTTGGTGGTCGATCTCGTCGGCGCCGTCAATGTAGACTGACAACTCGGGCACCGCAGCGGCGTCGAACACCGGGATGCCCAGCGCCTGCAGGCGCGCAGTGGACGCCTGCGAACTCGAGACCGCTCCAGCGATCTGGTTTTTCATGGCAGCCAGCGCGTCGATGAATTTGTTGACGGTCGAGCCGGTGCCGACACCCACGACTTCGCCTGGGACCACGTAACGCAGGGCGGCCAGGCCGACCAGGGTTTTGAGCTCGTCTTGGGTCATTTGCGACAATCAAAGTTTATAAAGCATTCCAGTTTATCCAATGTCGCTGTTGCCCTACGCCTTCGCCCGCCCGCTGCTGTTCGGTCTGGACCCCGAGACCGCTCACGACCTGACACTGGCTGGGCTTACCCGGTTGCAGCACTCGCCGCTGAGCTGCCTGTACGCCGAGCCCCGGGTCAGCGACCCGTTCACTCTGGCCGGACTGCATTTTCCAAACCGGGTCGGCCTGGCGGCCGGGCTGGACAAGAACGCCGGCTGCATCGACGCTCTGGCCGCGATGGGGTTTGGTTTCGTCGAAGTCGGCACCGTCACGCCACTGGGCCAAAGCGGCAACCCGAAACCGCGCCTGTTTCGCCTGCCGCAGGCGCGCGCGCTGATCAACCGGCTCGGCTTCAACAACCAGGGCTTGCCGGTCTTTCTGTCCAATGTGCAGCGGGCGCGCTTTCGCAGCCAGCCACAGCCCATGCTGCTGGGCCTGAACATAGGTAAAAACGCCAGCACGCCGATCGAGCGCGCCAGCGAAGACTACCTGCACTGCCTCGACGGCGTCTATCCGCACGCCGACTACGTCACGTTGAACGTCTCCAGCCCGAACACACAAAACCTGCGCAGCCTGCAAAGCGACGCCGCCCTGGACGCCCTGTTGGGCGCGGTGAGCGAGCGGCGCGAATGGCTGGCGCAACGCTGGGGACGACGCATTCCCATCTTCCTGAAAATTGCGCCCGACCTGGACGACGGCCAGATCGACGCCATCGCCACCACCTTGCTGCGCTACGGCGCCGACAGCGACGGCCAGGCCAATCAGGCGTGGGGCGCGATCGCCACCAACACCACCCTCAGCCGCAGCGCAGTGGCCGGGCTGCCGCACGCGCAAGAAGCCGGTGGCCTCTCGGGTGCGCCGCTGCTGCAGGCCAGCAACCGGGTGCTCCGCCACCTGCGCAGCAGCCTGGGTCTGGGTTTTCCCCTCATCGGCGTGGGCGGCGTCATGAGCGCGGCCGACGCCTGCAGCAAAATCGAGGCCGGTGCCGACCTGGTGCAAATCTACACCGGCTTGATCTACCAGGGGCCTGCCCTGGTGCAGCAAGCGGCACAGGCCATTGGGGCGCTGCGCCGCCTGCCGCACGCGCTGCGCTGACCCGGCAGCAAAGCACAGCAATCGCGCCCGCCTCAGCGGTGCCGCTCCAACAGGTCTTTGACGTACCGGCCCGGAACGGCATAGACAATACCCGAGGGATGGCTCAGCGCCGATTCGCGCCTGCCCTTGACCAGCGTCATGCTGACCACACCCAGCAACACCCCGCTGGCGGGGTCGAACAAGGGGCCACCGCTGTTGCCCGGAAAGGCCGTGGCATCGAGCTGAAAAATTTCAAAACTGGCGCCGCGCAAACCGCGGATCGCCTGTTCGGTCAAGCGCTGCGCCGACGGGCTGGGCAAGGCTGCGGCCGTGATGGATGAGACGGTGGCGCGGTGCGTGACACTGGAAAAACCCAGCACGCCCCCGATCGGAAAACCCATGAAAGCCAGATCGTCTCCTTCGCGCACGCGCCTGGAGTCGCCCAGCGCGAGCACCGGGCCGCCGGGGCCTTCGATGCGCAGCAGCGCCAGATCGCGCGCGCCATCCTGGCCCTGCAAGCGGGCCGCGCGCATCTGCCAGCCGTCCTGCCCCTGGCGCAGTTGCACCACCAATTCCGGCGCATCGGCGCCGCCTTGCTCGGGCGGCAACACGTGCGCGCTGGTCACCACCTGCTGGCCGTCGCCGACCAAAAAGCCCGTGCCCCGGAATTGAAAGCGCGGGTTCTGGGTCGCTTTGAAAGTGCCAACCAGCACCACCGCCGGCTTGATCTTGGCCACCGTGTCGGCCAGATCGGCTGCGGCCGGCGCACTCCAGCCCAGCAACAGACCGCATACGAGAAAAAGCGCATAGCGTGGTTTCATGGAGTGTCCTTGCCAACTTTGAGTCTGCTCAGCAGCTTGCGCAGCAGGTGCGGCGCCAGCAGAGCGGGCGGCATGCGCAAGGCATGCGCACGCAGATACAGCAGCCAGCGCGCCAGCGGCGTCCAGCGGTCGGCAGCCAAGGCATGGTGCGGCCGCAGGGCGCGCAGGTACAGCATATCGAGACGGCGCAGGCGCCCGTCTGAGAGCCGCCCGCGCAGCGACTGGCGCAACTGCAGCAGCGGCTCCTGCGCCCACGTGCTGCGCAACAGTACAGCGGTGTAGTGCAAGGCGAGAAACAGCGGCCACTGCAGCTCCAGCGCATGAGCGCGGCGCAGCAATTCGGGCCAGAACCCGGCTTGGGCAGAAAATTCTTGCAGCAGCGCCTCCAGATCGACCAGGCCACGCAAGCCCAGCTCCAACTCGCCCTCGTGAAACAAATGCGCCGCGCTGTGCAACACCATGTCGGGGGCCGACAGCACGCGCAGATTTTCGTTGCCGGCCAGCGCTTGCGAAGCTTGCAGCAGCAGGGTCGAGTCGGGTCGATGGCGTGCGGTCAGCGGCAGCAGCGCGTGATGCACGTCGAGCACGGTACCGCGCCGCAGATGCCGCAGCGGCGGCAACTCGTGCATCCAGCGCCGGTAGTAGTGCTGATCGTAGGGATCGCGCAGCGTCGTCACCCAGCCTGCCATCATCAGCGCCGACTCGACCTGCGCCAGCCGGTCCCGCGGCACCAGAATGTCGACGTCGCTGACCATGCGTCCCTGCGCCGCTGTCAGACCAGCCATGGCGTACGCCGCTCCCTTGAGCAAAACCGCCGGCACCGCAGCCGCTTGCAAGGCGCGTTCGATCTCGCGCACCTCGTGGCGCAATTCGGTGCGCTGGCGTGCCGCCAGTTGCAACGCCGAGGCCAGATGCATGCGCGGCTGCTCGGCCATCGCGTCCCAGCAGCCTGCAACCTGGGCACCGGCGGCAATTCGCGCCAACAAATCGGCCGCGCGCGCCTGCCGAATCAGCACGTCCCACTGGGCCGGGCGCAAGTCCAGCAAGCGTTGCGGCTGCTGCAGCGCCGTCAGCAGCAGGTCGATCGGGGGCAGGCTCAAGGTGGCGGCTCCAGAGCGTCAAACCAGACCAAGGCCTGATCGAGTTGGCTGTAGCTGAAGTCAAAACAATCGCTGCGATCGATCAGCTCGACCAGCGCCGCAAAGCCGGCGCGGCCGTGTACGTGCTGGTTGAAGCTGTTCGAAGCCAGTTCCAGCAGCGCAGCCGCTTTCGGGCGCGGGCGCGCTGAAAGTGCGGCGCGGGTAGCTAAAAACTGCGGGAATACCACCCAGGCCGGTGGCACGGCAAGCCGGCTCTGCGCCAGGGCCGAAGCAGTGGGACGCAGATGCGCCACCGTGCCCTTCATGGTGTCGTGCGCCAGCGGTCCGAGCACGGCGCTTGACCAACCGCGCCGAATCAAGTCGATCGACTGATTTTTCAGACTGACCGGCCGCGGCGCCGGGACGATGAGCCCGGAGCTCAGATCGAGCAGCGCCATTTCGTCCGACAACAAGCGCCAGCCCTGCAACATCAGCGCAGCGCACAAGGTGCTTTTGCCAGAACCCGGCGGGGCGGGCATGATCAGGGCACGGCCGTTTTTCTCCAGCACCGCCGCGTGAATCATCAACCAGTGGTGACAATGGCTGGTGACACACCAATTCATGCCCCACTCGAGAAAGGCATAAGCCTCGCCCAGGGCCAGCGGCGTGAAGGGTTGAAAACCATCGAACTGAAACACGCACAGGGGTTTGAAAAAACGCCGCTGCGGCAACACCGCAACATGAAAATCGGCGAACACGTCGTCTCCCGGCAGCCATTCGTAATCCCGGTACAGGGTATGCAGACCGTGCGCCACCAGCGCAATCGGGCTGCTGATGTGAAACACGAACGGGGCTATGCGAAGGAAAACGCCCTCTGCGGCCAAGCGCCGTCGCAGTTCGGCGTCTGTCAAGGCCGATATTCGATCCGGCATCAGCAGACCAGCACGCACTCAAGCAAACCAGTGGACTCAAACTCCAGCAGCAGGCGGTTGACCATGGCTTCTTCGTCAGCTGTCGGCTCATCGTCGAGCAGCAACTGAGCCAGCGCACGCGGACTCATACAGCGCTGCGCCAGCAAGTGCCCAAATGCTTGCGCCGCAACCGGGCTCAGGACCTGCAAGTTGCCGTCAGCTTCGTCGTAGATCACAGCGCCGTCGGGCCAGAGTTTTAGAACGAAATCGGCGGCCCGATGACAGCAGGCATACACACAAACCGGGTTTTCGCTCACGCCCGGATGATGAAAGGAGCGCCGTAAACGCGGTCAAAGTAGTCCATGGTCTGCGCCAGAGTCCAGGTGGTGCCGGCAAACGGCGACCAGACACCCTGCCCGTTCCAGATCGCGTTGCACTGCGCGCGCGTCAACCAGACCCGGCTGGAGTCGTTATGGACCGAAACCGCCGACAAAAAAGCCGCCACGACGTGGCGCGCCAGCGCCGCGTTGTGGGCATTGCCGTTGAGATCGAGCACCTGCTGAAATGACAGCCGCCCATATGCCTGGCCCGGATTGGCGGTAAAACCATGCGCAGGGGACAGAAAAGCCTGCTGCTTGAACTGCGTCGTCAGGTTGCCTTGGTTGTTTTTCCAAAAGTCATGCGAGCGGCATTCGTAATCGGTTCTGAGCGCGCGGCCGCGACTGATTCTCATGCCGGCCGGAGCCAGCGAAGAAAAAGACGAGGGCCGCACGCAGTCATGCACCCCGGCCAGCACGGTGTTGCTTTGCAGCGCTGCAAGCACGGGTGCTGCCGCCAGCCCGATGCGAACCACCTGCCGCCGACTGACGCCGCCTGTCTGGCACGACGGCTCAGCCTTATTGCATTCCGGCTCAGCGTGTGGGTGTTGGGTCATGATGAACCACCTGTAATCGATGAATAAAAATTCTCACCCAAGCCATCAGACTGGCTACCATGGCCTTGCGTCCAGCTTTTCAAGACAAAGCAAGCAAGAATCTTGCCGATTTTTTCATATGTGCAAGCGTTTGATTTAGCACGACAATTTTAGTCATCACCATTTGATGAGTCCAGCACAAAGCAAAACTGTAATAATTTTCGACATTTCTACCGCAACTGCTGCTGCAACCGCAAAACTTCGGCCTGATTGGGGAAGCGCTGACCGAGCGCGCTGAGCTCATCGAGCAGCGCACGCGCGGCCGCTTGATCGCCTGCTGCTAGGTGTATCTGAGCCAGATGGAGTTTATAGACGGGCACGCCCGGTTGCATTTCCAATACCTGCTTTTGCAGCGCCAGGGCGCGCGCGTGCTGTTTGTTCTGCGACAGCAGTACCGCCAGGGTGTCCATGAAGGCGGGCTGGTTTGGCAGCACGGCGTTGGCTCGTTCGGCCAAGGACAGGGCATCGGCGCGGCCGATCTGCCCGGCCACCCAGGCCAGGTTGTTGAGCGCCAGCGCATTGCGCGGTTGTAACTCGAGCACACGCTCGTAATGTCGCACCGCCTCGGGTAACTGGTTGGCTGCAATGGCGCGATCCCCCAGGTAGAGCAGAAACACCGGGTCTTTCGGATGGCCTCTGATCCAATCGGCCGCCCAGCGCTGGGCTTGCGCTGTCTGCTGCGCCCGCGTCAAGGCGGTGTGCAGCTTGACCGCCAGTTCCGGCCCTGGTGCCACCGCCACCCCGGCACGATAGGCGCTCACAGCCTGCGGCCAGTTGTTTGCAGCCACGTGAATGTCGCCCTCCAAGATGAAGCCGGCGGCTTCTTTGGGCCGCTGCGCCTGTACCGTGCGGCTGATGGTCAAGGCCTGTTCGGGCTGCTGCCTACGCAGCGCCAATTCGACCAGGCTGCGCTGTGCCGGCAATAAATCCGGCGTGATTTCAAGTGCATTGCGAAAACTCTGCTCGGCGCTGACTTCGTTTTTGTTCTGCAGGTGAACCGATGCCAGGCGCAGATGCGGCAGCGGCGACTGTGGCAAAGCAAGAGCGAGCTTGCCAAAAGTGAGCAAGGCCTGGTTGTGCTGGCGGTTGGCCATCTGCGCGCGCCCCAGGGCATCGAGCAACTCAGGCACGTCGCTCTGGGCGGTTACAGCGGTTTGTGCCTGCAACAGCGCTTCCTTGGGGTCATCGTGGCGCAAGTAATGCTCGATCAGCGCCAGGCGGGGCGTCTTGTCGACAGGATCAGCCAGCACGGCCCGGCGCAGCAAAGCCGCGACGTCGTCTTGCTTGCCCCCGGCTGCAGCCCGAAGCTGCGCCAGCGCCACGAGTGCCTGCACGTGATCGGGTTGGCGTGCCAGCACGGCTTCAAAGCGCTGCTGCGCCGCCGCAGGCTGGTTTTCGGCCAGATCCAGCGCCGCCAGGGCAGCCGTGGCCGCAAAGTAGTCGGGCGCCATCGTCTGCGCGCGTGCAAAAGCCAGGCGCGCGCCGGCACTGTCATTGCGCAACAACAGGACACGACCCCTGAGCAAGTGCGGCATTGGGTCGCCGGCGCGCTTTTTCTCCAGCGCCGCAATGGCCTGCAGCGCCGGTTCGGCCTGTCCCTGGCGCAGGTGCGCGTTGATCAAGGCCAAATCAGCGACCACGCCCGGGTCGGTAGCGGCAATGGCTTGCAGCGCATCCAGGGCCAAATCGGTCTGTCCCAACAGCAACTGGCTGACGGCCAGTGAGGTGCGTTTGCCCGGATCGTTCGGGTCGAGCCGGGCCGCCCGGGCAAAAAACCGCTGTGCCTGCTCCAGGTCTCCTTTGACCAGGTAAGCTTGGCCCGCCAAAGCCAGCAAGGACGGGTCGCTGTCGTTGCTGGCCAGGTCTGAGGGCAACGCAGCCAGCGCCCGCTCCACCTGGCCGTTGCGCAGGTGCAATTGCACCAACACGCGACGCGCCAGCATGCGCTGCGGGTCAGCCTGCACAGCGCGCGCCAGCAGGTCTTGCGCCTGCGTGAGTGCATTGAGCTCGAATTCGACGACGCCGGCGATCTCAAGCGCAATCGGGCTCTGCGGCAGCAACTTCAGCAGTTGTTGCGCCCGTTCACGCGCGACCTTGAAGTCCTCTTTCTGAAATGCAAGCTGCGTCTGCACATACAGCGTATGGGGTCCGCCAGGCGCCAAGGTGGCCAGGGCATCGATCTCGCGCGCCGCCTCTTCCAGCGCGCCCTGACTCAGCAGCACGCGAATCACGGCCACCCGGGCCTCCTGAAGCTGTGGCCTGGCCTGCACCGCCGCACGGTACGCCGCCAGCGCCTGAGCAGGGTCGTCGTTGCCAAACAGCCAGATGTCGCCCTTGAGTTTCAAAGCGTCTGCGTTGCCGGGCTCGGTCTTGAGCACGCGCTCGAGTTGAGCCAAGGCGGCTGAAAAATCTCGCTGTGCAGCTTGCAGGCGCGCCTGCTCGACCAAGGCAGGCGCATATTCCGGCTGCAGTTTGAGCGCTTGCTGCAAGCTGGCATCGAAAGCGGCCTGATTGCCCTGCTGGCGCCAAGCCACCGCCAGCAGCGTATGCAATTCGGCGCGGGCTTGCGGCGCTGTCAGCTCGACCTGGGCAAATTCTTGCGTCACCTGACGGAACTGACCCTGCGCGATGCGGCTGCGCACCAGCAGCGGCGTAACCTGGTCGGGCGCATAACCCAGATCGCGCGCTTTTTGCAGCTCGGTTTGCGCGCCCACCGCATCGCCGCTGTGCAACAGGGTCTGGCCCAAGAGGAATCGCGCCTCGGCCAACTCAGGGCTTTCCTGCAAGGCATTTTTGAGCTGGATGATGGCCGCCGGGTGGTTGTTCTGCGCCAGGTGCAGGCGCGCCGATTCAAGTAATTTTTGCGGGTCACGCTCGGCACAGGCGCTCAGCAACAGCACCAGAGCCAGCAGCAGCGGTGCCGATCGACGATGAAGAAGATAGCTGTTCATAAATTCTTAGAACTTGAACTTTAAAGTTACTTCAATCCGAGTTTATACATCAAGTCATACAGAGTTGGTCTACTCACGCCCAAACTTTCAGATGCTTTTTGCACATTCCCGTTGGAGCGCGCCAATGCCGCCAGCACGGCTTTTTTTTCCGCCGCATCGCGCACGCTGCGCAGGTCGAGTGACTGCTCGGCCTGTTGTTGCGGGGTCGAAGGCAGACCCAGGTCGGCGGCCGTGACCTGGCTACCTTCGGCCATGATGGCAGCGCGCTTGAGACAGTTTTCCAGCTCGCGGATATTGCCCGGCCATGCATGGGCCTCGATCGCGCGCAGCGCATCGTCCGACAAGGACAAGTTGCGTCGATGCTGCTCTTGCGAAAAGCGCTTGATGAAGGCGTGCGCCAGCAGCGCCGCGTCACCCGCCCGTTCGCGCAGCGGTGCAATCTGCACCACAATCTCAGCCAGCCGGTAATACAAGTCCTCGCGAAAACGCCCTGCCGAGCTGAGCTGCTTGAGGTCTTGGTGCGTGGCGCAGACGATGCGCACGTCGACCGCAATCTCCTGGCGCGCCCCCACGCGCTCGATTACGCGCTCTTGCAAAAAGCGCAGCAATTTGGCCTGCAGCGCCAGCGGCAGGTCGCCAATTTCATCGAGCATGAGCGTGCCGCCATGGGCGGTTTCTATTTTCCCCTGCGTGGTTTTTGCAGCGCCGGTGAAGGCGCCCTTTTCGTAGCCGAACAACTCGCTTTCGAGCAGGTTTTCCGGAATCGCGGCACAGTTGATGGCAACGAAACGTGCCGACTTGCGGTGCGACATCTGGTGCAGACCGCGCGCCAGCACCTCCTTGCCGGTGCCGCTCTCGCCCAGCAGCATCACGGTGGCACCGGTATTGGCGACTTTTTCTATTGTTCGACAGACGCGCAGCAGCGCCGGGTCGCGTGTGATCAGGCCGGCCAGCGCGTCGGGCTGGCGCATGGTTTGCAAGCGCTGGTTTTCCAGTTGCAGCTCGTGCAGCCGCAGCGCTCGCGCGACCGTCAGGTTGAGCAGCTCGGGCTCGAACGGTTTGACCAGAAAATCATAGGCGCCCATGGCAACCGCACGCAAGGCGTTGGCGTGGCCGTTTTGTCCGGTCAGCACGATCAGCTTGGTTTCGGGGGCAGTCGTCAACACCTGCTCGAGCAGCTTGAAGCCTTCGGCGCTGCCGTCGGCGTCTGGCGGCAGCCCCAGGTCCATCGTGACCACAGCGGGCGCGTGACGGCGCAATTGCAGCAAAGCACTTTCACGGTCGTGCGCGACGACCGAGTCAAACTGATCGAGCGACCACTTGATCTGCTTTTGCAGCGCCAGATCGTCTTCCACGATCAGCAACTGCACGCCATTTTCTGCACTCATGCCTGTCCCAGTTGTTGCAAATCAGACGCTTGCAAGGAATCAAACAAGGGCAACAAAAGCGTAACCAAGGTGCCTGCGCCCTGCTGGCTGTGCACTGAAACCTTGCCGCCGAGCTCCTGCACGTATTGAAAACTCTCAAAGGCCCCGATGCCCATGCCAGTTTCTTTGGTGGTCTGAAAAGGCTTGAACAGCCGCTGCTGTACAAACTCCTCGGACATGCCCACGCCATTGTCACCGACCTCGACACAGGCGTGACTGCCCCGGCGCTGAATGCGCAGCCAGACCCGCTGCTGCGCCGAGCTGGCTTCGAGCGCGTTGCTCACCAGGTGCCAGAGCACGCGTTCGAGCCGCTCGGCGTGTCCGCGCGCCGCTACCCGAGGCTCCAAATCGAGCTCGAGCAGGCGACCGCGGCTCTGTGCCGACGCCGCCAAACCGTGTGCGATGCGCCCCAGATCGACCCCAACCGCCGTCCCGCCGGGCGAGGCGCCTTCGCGCAACTGCAGCATGAGCTGGCGCATGCGTTCGAGCGCGTTCTCCACCGTCAGCAACATATCGGCTTGGAATTCCGGCTTGTGGCTCAGGCGTTTGGCGTTCTTCATCATCAGCGAGAGTTGCGTCACGATGTTTTTCAGATCATGCACGACAAAGGCCGACATGCGGCTGAAAGCCTCGAACTTGCGCGCCTCGAGCAAGGCCTCGGTGGCCTGCATCTGTGCCAAAAAGCTGGCCGCCTGACGTCCGGCCGTCTTGAGCAAATCGGTCACCTCCCAATTGACCTCCATGGGCGCGCGCGCGCGCCCCAGCACGACAAAGCCCAGCAGGTCTTGTCCCAGCCACAGTGGCACCAGCAGCCAGGCCTGCGTCTGAACGGCCAGCCAATCGGACAAGGGCACGCTGTCATAGCGCTCGGGTCGGCTGCGGTATTCCTCCATATTGACCACCCAGCCGCTGCGTCGCATGAAGCTCATCAGGGCCGAATCGAGCGGTTCAGCGGCTTCGCTGGGCGGCATATTCCAGCGGGCCACCTGCCGATAGCACGGCTC
>BBPD01001338.1_pt1 | contig 17084 bp, 15 predicted proteins | sample 1344911 | NCBI WGS metagenome assembly BBPD01 (sample SAMD00019088, study PRJDB2971) | groundwater metagenome | biome: freshwater biome; feature: mineral spring; material: ground water | place: USA: CA, Sonoma | collected 2011-09 | depth surface m
ATTGGTTTTAATGAACCTGGTACTCCCCTTGATACCAGAACTCATTTAGCTAAATTAACTAACCAGACCATTGAGGATAATGCTCGATTTTTTGAGAAAAAAGAATATGTTCCAAAATTTGTTATTACTATGGGGCCGCAAACAGTTTTTGAGGCAAAAAAGATTTTACTTTTAGCTTCTGGCGAAAATAAAGCTGAGGCAGTCGCAAAATTTATAGAAGGACCAATTACTCCTCAAATCACAGCCTCAATTTTACAAAAACATCCAGAGACAATTGTGATTCTTGACCAAGCCGCAGCATCAAAAATAACCTGTCCGCCGAAGCTCAAAGAGCGAACGCCGGGAAGGAAAATATTAAAATGGAGGAAATCTTATTAAATAGACCGGGGAAAAAAATTATTTTACTTGGGAATGAAGCAATTGTCAGAGGAGCCCTGGAAGCGGGGGTGAATTTTGTTTCTACTTATCCGGGAACGCCGGCTTCGGAAATCGGAAATACTTTTTTCAAATTATCTCAAAATAAAAGCTATAAAGGTTATTTTGAATTTTCAACCAATGAGAAAGTGGCTTTGGAAGCCGGAATTGGAGCCAGTTTTTCCGGTTTGAAAACTTTGGTGGCAATGAAGAGCTTCGGCTTAAATGTTTGTCTTGATTCTTTGATACCTTTTGTTTATACGGGCGTAAAGGGGCCAACCGTTATTATTGTGGCAGACGATCCGTCTTGCCATAGTTCAGCCCAATCAGAACAAGATTCGCGCTTTATAGCTTCTGCCGCGCACATTCCCATTTTAGAGCCATCAGACCCCCAGGAATGCAAAGATTTTACCAAATTGGCTTTTCAAATTTCAGAAAAATTCAAAATTCCGGTAATGATAAGAACCACCACCCGCGTGGCCCATCAGAAAATGCCAGTAAAGATAGAAAAGCTTCCGGAAAAAGGAGCTAAGCTCCTTAAGGGAAGGTTTGTTAAAGATCCCAAAAAATTTGTGACTTTGCCGCCCCGGGTTTTGGAGATGAAAAAAGAACTTTTGGAAAAGATTGAAAAAATCAGAGAATTTTCTGAAAAGAGCCCTACGAATTACGAATTCAATCGAATTACGAATAAAAAAATAGGAATTATTGCTTCGGGAATCTCTTATTTGTATGTGAAGGAGGCGTTAAAAGAGTTGGATTTAAATTTACCGGTTTTAAGGCTGGGATTTTTTTATCCCCTGCCGGAAAAGAAAATTAAAAATTTCATTAAAAGATTAGACGCGGTTTTAATCGTTGAAGAATTGGAGCCTTATTTGGAAAGAGAGGTAGAAAGATTAGCCAAAGCCGTTAATTGTAAATTAGGAGTAATAGGGAAAAAACTATTACCGGAAACAGGCGAATTAAAACCAGAAATTGTTACCTTCGCTGTTGCTAAATTTACTAATAAAAAATTAAAAATTGAAAATTTATTGAACCCCGCCCTTTCGCAAAAGGGCGGGGGAAAATTGAAAATTCCGAGGCGAATGCCTCGATTATGTCCCGGTTGCCCCTATTGGCTGGTTGTTTCGGCAATTAAAAAGGCGGTTGACACAAAAAAAGTTATTTTTGGGGGGGAAATCGGTTGTTATATGTTATTTGGCACACCGGCTGTTAATATGCAGGATTATTTATCTTGTATGGGTTCTTCCGTCGGCATTGCCCATGGGGTTAAGAAGGCAGCGGACAAGCAGAAACTAATTGCTTTTGTCGGCGACTCATCTTTCTTCCATGCCGGCATTCCTGCTTTGATTAATACTGTTTTTAACAAATCAAATCCCCTGATTATTATTTTGGAAAATCAAACCACAGCCATGACCGGCCTTCAACCCCACCCCGGAGCGCCGTCTATTCCCAACGGGATTAAAATAGAGAACATTGTTCGGGCCTGCGGAGTAAAACACCTTAAAATAATTGACCCGGTTAATCAAGAAGAATTCATTGAAACGATTAAAGAATTTTTAGAAAAAAAAGAAGTTTCGGTAATTATTGTTTGTAAACCATGCATTCAGATAAAAAAATAAGCCAATTTAATATGTTGATTGTTGGAACAGGCGGCCAGGGCCAAATTACTCTTTTGCAGATTTTGGCTGAAGCTGCTTTGATTGACAATCTTGATTTTAAAAGTTCTGAACTCCACGGCTTATCTCAGAGAGGAGGTTCGGTCGAAGTTCATCTTAGATTTGGTCAAGAACTTTTTTCTCCGTTGATTTCCAAAGGAAAAGCAAATTTAATTTTGGCCTTAGAGGCCCAAGAGAGTTTAAGGGGACTTCATTTTAGCAACCCCAAAACGATTTTTTTAATCAATAAATATTTTGCCTTAATACCCGGCCAAAAAGGAATTTCCGAGAGACGAATTTTGAATAATCTGAAAGAATTTTCAAAAAAGATAATTTTCATTCCGGCCGCCGAAATTTGTCAAAAAGAATTCGGGACCGGAGTTACGGCCGGAATTTATCTGCTTAGTTTAGCCGTCTTTAAAAAGTTAATTCCCTTAAAACCGGATTCAATTCTCAAAGCAATTAAAAAGATAATTCCGGAAAAACACCTGGAATTAAATAAAAAAACCTTTCAATTGGCAAAAAACCATGCAAAAGAAATCGGGACTGAAAAATAAAAACATTGTTTGCCTTGGCGGCGGCAATGCTATGCCCAAAGCAGTTTTGACCGGACTAAAAGAATATCCTGTGAAATTATCGGTAATTTGCGCCATGCTTGACTCTGGTGGTTCGGCCGGACGACTGAGAAAAGATTATAAAATTGTTTCTCCGGGCGATATTCGCCGGGCATTCATTGCTTTAGCCAACACTTCGCCGGCAATTAAAGAACTTTTTGATTATCGTTTTCAATCAGGCGAATTGAAAGGACATAATTTTGCCAATCTTTTAATTACTGCTTTAGAATTAAGCACTAATGATTATGAAAAGACCAGGCAAGAATTAAAAAGAATTTTAAATGTTTCTCATGAAGTTTTACCGGTTACTTTGGATAAAGCTCATCTTTACGCAGTTTTAGAAAATGGCAAGATAATTTCAGGCGAAACAAACATTGATATTCCAAAACATAATGGGAATTTAAAAATTAAAAAAGTTTTTTTGAAACCAAAAGCAAAAACTTATCCTAAGGTCATAGAGGCGATAAAAAAAGCCGATTTAATAATTATTGGTCCCGGCGACTTGTATTCAACCCTGGCTCAGATTTTATTAACCCAAGGAATTTCAGAAACAATTCAAAAAAGCAAAGCCAAAAAAGTTTATCTTTGCAATTTAATGACTAAACACGGGGAAACCAATAATTTTACGGTATCCGATTTTACCAGAAAAATAGAAGAGTATATATCCCAAGAGGTAGATTATGTAGTTTATAATAATTTTATTTCTTCAAAAAGAATCATTGAAAAATATAAAAAAAAGCATCCCGAGTTGCTGGATTTGGTGAAATTTAATGAAAACCTGCCCAAGGGAAAATTTATTGGCAAGAACTTATTAAAAAAGAACTTAATTGAACATAACCCAAAAGAAGTGGCAAAAACTTTAATTTCTTTATTATGAAAATTTCCCAAGCCCCGTTAGAAATTTTACACAACGGGGTTATTCAGAAAAATCTATGAATCAAAAATTTCTAACGGGGCAAGCGGTAATTTTAGCTGCTGGCCAGGGAATAAGAGCGCGACCCTTGACTTCAACCAAACCAAAACCCCTTTTGAAGATTTTGGGAAAAACCATTTTAGAGCATAATTTGGAACAATTAAGAGGTTTGGTCAATGAGGTGATTTTGGTCATCGGCTACAAAGGAGAAATGATTGAAAAGTTTTTCGGCAATCGTTACAAAAATTTAAAAATAAAATATGTTTGGCAAAAAGAACAATTGGGAACAGGGGATGCGGCTCAAAAAGTCATTCCCTTTTTAAAAGATAAATTTTTTTTACTGAACGGAGATGATTTATACGATAAAAATGATTTTCAGAATTGTCTTAAAAAATTCCCTTCTATTTTGATAGCCGGGGTAAAAAACCCGGTTGATTTCGGCCAGGTAATTGTTGGAAAAAAAACAGTCAAAGAATTTATTGAAAAACCGGAAAAAGAATTAAGCAATTTGGTCAATTGCGCATTTTATTTTTTAGACAAATCAATTTTCAAATTAAAAATTGAAAAATCAAAAAGGGGAGAGTATGAATTCCCTGATTTTTTAAGAAATTTAATTGAAAATAAAAAATTGTTTTTTGTCATTGCCAAGAACTGGCTTCCCCTTCCTTATTCTTGGAATTTATTGGATGCTAATCAATTTCTATTAAATAAAATTAAAAGAAGCATTAAGGGGAAAATTGAAAAAAATTGTCAAATTTCAGGTAAGGTGGTTATTGAAAAAGGAACATTAATTAAAAGCGGAACTTATATTGAAGGACCGGTCTTTGTTGGTAAAAATTGTCAAATTGGCCCCCACTGTTATCTCCGGGGACCGATTAGCCTTGGCGACAATTGCCATCTCGGTCAAGCAGTGGAAATAAAAAATTCAATTATTGGCGATGATTCAAAAATTCCCCATTTGAATTATCTTGGCGATTCAATTTTGGGTCAAAACTGTAATTTAGGAGCGGGAACCATTCTGGCTAATTTAAGATTTGATAAAAAAAACATAAAAGTAAAAGTTGAAGGAAAACAAATTGACAGCCAAAAAATAAAATTAGGAGCAATTTTGGGCGACAACGTTAATGTGGGAATTAATTGTTCTTTAATGCCCGGTGTTTTAATCGGAGCCAATTCAACAATCGGACCTCATTCAGTTGTTTTTGAGAATATAAAAGAAAATACAAATTTTTACCGGAATTTATCCAAGCCAAGGCAAAGCCGGTAACAGGGGGGCAATAAAATTAGCCATTGAACTATTAAAAAAATGATAATTCTTGGTTTTGATACTTCTTGCGATGATACTTGTGTTGCGACCGTAGAAGCAGATAAACGTAGATTACAACGCGGATTTAAGCGGATGAAATTTGAAGTTCTTTCAAATATGATTTCGTCCCAGGTGAAATTACACGCCAAATATGGAGGCGTCTACCCTGCATTGGCTAAGCGGGAACATATAAAAAATCTTCCAACCGTTTTTAAACAGGCAACAAAGAAAATCAAACTTTCTGAAATTGATTTAATTGGCTTGACAGTAGGGCCTGGTTTAGAACCTTGCTTGTGGCAGGGTATAAATTTTGCTAAAAATTTAGCCCAAAAATTAAATTTGCCGATTGTTCCAATAAATCATATAGAAGCCCATATCCTGGCTAACTGGCTTCCGCCAGTTAGCGAAAATTCCAAATTCCAAATTCCCGGCTTGTCTTGCTTCGCAAAGCAAAGCGAGCAGGTAAAATCCAAAAATATTTTCCCAGCGATCTGTTTAGTAATTAGCGGAGGGCATACTCAATTGATTTTAATGAAGGGGATTGGTAAATACAAAATATTAGGCGAAACCCGCGACGACGCGGCTGGCGAGTGCTTTGACAAGGCGGCCAGGATTTTGGGAGTTGGTTATCCTGGCGGACCGGCCATAGCCAAAATAGCAAAAGGATTTGTTAGAGGACGGGCCTCTGTCAATCTGCCCCGGCCGATGATTTATCAAAAAAATTATGATTTTAGTTTTTCCGGTTTGAAAACCGCGGTTTTGTACGAAGTTAAAAGCGGAAAGCGAAAAGTGAAAAACGAAAAATATATTCAAGCGATGTCTGCTGAGATTCAGCAGGCAATCATTGATGTTTTAATTCATAAAACTATTAAAGCAGCCAAAAATTTTAACACAAAATCAATAATTTTAGGCGGCGGTGTCGCCGCCAACGATGAATTAAGAAAACAATTTATGTCAAATGTCAAATGTCAAATGTCAAATGTCAAATTTTTTGTTCCACCAAAAAACTTATGTACCGATAATGCGGCAATGATAGCCATAACGGCTTATTTTAACCAAAAAAAAGCGACAAAAGATTGGCAAAAAATAAAAGCAGACGCTAATTTAAAAATATGAAACTTTGTAGCGCTTGTTTGTTGGGAATAAATCGGCAACTATAACGAGAAGGGTAATATGGATTTTGTTTTCTAAAACCCCCGATTTTAATCGGGGAGAGTGTCAACATTAGAATTTGTGCTTAAAATAAAGGTTTTTTAAAAAAATGAAAAAAATTGAATCATTTAATAATTTTTCTCCGGAAAGGGAAAGGTCATTTAATAATTTTTCTCCGAAGTTTGATGAAAAAAGGGAAGAGAATAATAAAGAGCGACAAAGGGAATTTAAAAATATCCAAGAGGCAATAGATTTTTCACTCTTGGCAACTTTTGAAATAAAAGGGAATAAAAAAGAAGATAAAGAAAAAAGATTAATTATTAAAAAGCCGGAAAAAGCAACCAATCTCTCGGAGTATGAAAAATCTCTTTTTGACACCCTTCTTGAAAAAGATACTTTGCCAAAAATAAATCTTTTAGTTGATATTGACGGGGTTTTGACAGATAGCCGAGGAAAAATCAAAGAATTATCAAAAATTCTTTTCAAAATTAAAGAGTTTCCCGAAAACATTGCTGAATTTCGCCAGAAATTAAAAGAAACTAAAATTCCCTATAGCTCCCTAAAGACCTTTTTGCAATGCCGGGATAAAACCGAAAATATTTGTTTGGTAACTGATAGATTGGGATTTGGCTCAACTTATTATCCTTTTTTTAATAAAAAAAGTCAGGATATTTTTAGAAAACACGGAATCCAGGTTCAAACGGATGTTTTTAAGCCACTTTCTTTTGGGCGTCAATTTTTGAAATCTTTAAAAAAGATTGACGAACAATTTTTAAAAATGATTGAAGAAGGAGATATTACTTACTATTTTGGGTCAGGCCCATCAGATGAAAAATTTATCCGAGGAATTCGTCAAGAAATGCAAAAAAAAGAAATTCCTCAAGAAAAAGTGGTTTTTTCCTTAATTACTCTGGATAACCAGTAAATTTCTACGACTCCCCCCGATTGAAACAGGAAAAGTTGGTGAGATTGCGATGTTGCTAATAATATAAAGTTATTATAAAATAAATAACATGAAGATAAAAAAGAAAATAATAAAATCTTCCTTAAAGAAGGTTGTTGCGCCCCCAAAAATCGTACTTAAAAAGAAAAGAGCTTCTAAAAAGGAAAAACCAGTAAAGACATTTGCAAAAATCGTACTTAAAAAGAAAAGAGCTTCTAAAAAGGAAAAACCGGTAAAGACAGTTGCAGTAAAGACATTCGTATTAACGAAGCCCGAAGAAAATCCAATAATTCTACCGAAAGCGGAAAATAAATGGGAGACGTGGCAAACCTTCAATCCCGGCGTGGTCTTGCTTAATGACAAAGTACACTTTCTTTACCGAGCCATTGGAGAAGATGGCATTTCTCGTTTTGGCTATGCGATTTCAATTGACGGCTTTTATATTGATGAACGATTTTCTTATTCCGTTTATGAACATCAAGTTGGGCAAAGTCCCTCTTTTAATATCTTTTCCTATTTTTCCGGCGGAAGCTTTGGAGGAGCCGAAGACCCTCGAATTGTTCGTGTTGATAATGAAGATATCTTGTATATAATTTACACCGCTTGCGATGAAGGGCTACGAGTAGCCCTTACTTCAATAAAAGTTAATGATTTTTTGAATAAAAAATGGCAATGGAAAGCTCCGGCTTTAATTTCGAAACCAGGCGAAACTCATAAAAATTGGGTTATTTTTCCGGAAAAAATAGATGGAAAATATGCGATTTTGCACAGCATTAGTCCTGAAATATCTATTGCTTATCGTCATAGTTTGGAGTTTCAAAAAGACGAATACATTGAAAGTTATTACAACGGTAATTGTGGTAGAAAAAATTGTTGGGATAGTTGGTTAAAAGGCGCCGGAGCGCCGCCCCTTAGGACTCGTTTGGGCTGGCTTCTTTTTTATCATGCAACAGATAAAGCAGACCCTGGAAAATATAAAGTTGGGGCAATGATTCTTGACCTAAACGATCCAACCAAAATTCTTTATCGCGCCCAAGAACCTGTTTTAGAACCAGAAAAAGAATATGAAAATAATGGCTTTAAGGCAGGAGTGGTATATCTTACTGGAGCAGTGATTAAAGACGGTGAACTTTTGGTTTATTACGGAGCTTCAGACAATTACATCTGTGTCGCGCATAGCAATTTAGAATTATTTTTAGAAACATTACAAAAAGAGGAAAAACCAAAACTTAAATCAAAAACTTTAAAGAAAAAAACAAATAATTATTTTGATTAACTTTATACTCAAAATAAAAGCCATGGCTTTTATTTTGAGTATTATAATATTATAATTTTGTTAAGTCTCTGGATTTTGTTTTCTAATACTCCTGATTTTAGTCAAGGAGAGTGTCAATAGTATGATAATTAAACGAGCAGAAGAAAATCCAATATTAAAACCCTTAAATATCCACGCCTGGGAAGCTCAGGCTGTTTTTAATGGTTGTCCAATTGAAAAAGGAAATAAAATTTATCTTTTATACAGGGCGGTTTCTTTGCCCCATTATCATACTGCCAACCGAGCCAATATAATGACTTCTGATATTGGCGTTGCTGAAAGTAAAGATGGTATTCGTTTTACAAATCGGCAACGTCTTATTGTCCCAGAATACGATTGGGAAAAATTTGGCTGTGAGGACCCGCGAATAACAAAACTTAATGGGGAATATTATATTTTTTATACCGCTCTTTCCGAGTATCCTTTTAGAGCCGAGGGTATTAGAGTGGGCTTGGCTATAAGCAAAGATTTAAAAACAATCAAAGAAAAACACCTAATTACCTCTTTTAATGCTAAAGCTATGGCTCTTTTTCCGGAAAAAATAGGCGGAAAGATGTGGGCAGCGCTTACTGTTAATACGGATAAGCCGCCAGCAGAAATTTGCCTTGCTTCGTTTAGTAAAGAAAATGATATTTGGTCAGAAACGTTTTGGCAAAAATGGTATAAAAATTTTTCTACTGAAAGAGAAAAATATGCCTTGCCACTGCGACGTTCATCGCAAGACCATATTGAAGTCGGCGCTCCTCCGATTAAAACAAAATACGGTTGGTTATTATTATATTCTTATATTCGTAATTATTTTTCCCCTCAAAGACTTTTTGGCATAGAAGCTGTTTTGCTTGACCTTAAAAACCCTTTAAAAATTATTGGCAAGACCGATACGCCAATTTTAGTTCCCGAGGAGTATTATGAGAAAGTAGGTCTTGTTCCTAATACAGTTTTTCCCTCCGGGGCAATAACGAAAGGGGATTGGATTTATCTTTATTATGGAGCAACCGATACCACTTGTTGTTTGGTTTATATAAGTCTTTCTGTTTTATTAGAGGAATTGTTGAAAACAACAGAAAAAAAAATAGTTTTAGAACGAGCTAAAGAAAATCCGATTATTACTGTTAAAAAAGAACACCCTTGGGAAAGTAAAGCTGTTTTTAATCCGGCTGCCATCTATCTTCAAGAAAAAGTTCATATTATTTATAGGGCAATTTCAGAAGATGATACTTCTGTTTTTGGCTATGCTGCAAGCAAAGATGGCGTTCATATTGATGAACGTTCTTCTCAGCCGATATATCTTCCCCGCGAGCCCTTTGAACAGAAATTTAAAAATGGGGTCGGCTCTGGGTGTGAAGATCCCCGCTTAACTAAAATAGCTCAGAAGATTTATATGTGCTATACAGCCTACGATGGAAATCTTCCGCGAGTGGCTTTGACCTGGATTTGGGAAAAAGATTTTCTCAAAAAACAATGGCATTGGTCAAAACCAGTACTTATTTCTCCGGCCGACTTAAACGATAAAAACACCTTTATCTTTCCAGAAAAAGTAAATGGCAAATATTTAATTATTCATCGAGTTGGTTATGATATTGATTATTCTTTTTATCATACTTTAGATTTCAAAAGCGAGACCTTTCTAAAAGAACAACGTTGGATATATACAAGAAAAGGCTGGTGGGATAGTAAAAAAATAGGAGCAGCTGCTCCGCCTGTAAAAACAAAAGAAGGCTGGATTATGCTTTATCACGGTGTTTCAGAAGATAACGTTTACCGGGTAGGAGCCGTGCTTTTAGACCTTAAAAATCCGCTTAAAATTCTTGGCCGAACAAGACATGCTATTTTGGAGCCAGAAACAGCCTACGAAAAAACAGGGTTGATACCAAATGTTGTTTTTCCTTGCGGTAATGTAGTTTTGGGCGATAAACTTTTTGTCTATTACGGAGGGGCTGACCAAGTAATCGGGGTTGCCACTATTAAAATAGCAGACCTGCTCGCCTATCTTAAATTGTGTAAATATTAAAAGGTATGCCTAAGTATTTGCTATGGGGGCTATGAGCCAATGGATTTTCTTGCCCGTCCCGCAGCGCCAGGAACTTCAGCGGACGCGCCGCGCGGCTGAATCAGTTGAGCAAAAATCAGAAAGTTTGATTCTGGTGGGCGAGGTGGGATTCGAACCCGCAAGAGATTTTATATAAAAACAGATTTTATATAAAGACTCGAAATAAATGCCATGGCAATCATTTCGAGTACATTAAAATAAATTTTTCAATAAATTTTTCTGCGATTCTTCTTTTGCGAATTAAGCAAGGTATGTTTATATGTCGTCCATTCAAAATCTTTAGTAGGCAATTTTGCTTTAGGCATAAAATTGTGCCGAAGGAGGGACTTGAACCCTCAAGCCATTGCTGGCAATGGATTTTGAATCCATCGTGTTTTCCGATTTCACCACTTCGGCATATTTTCTGCTTTATTTTATCAGGCTTTAGTCTGTTTTTCAATATAATTACACTCTTTAGAGCACTTAATTTGTTTTCTCTTTGTTTCAACTAAAAGCGATTTGCATTTAGGACAAATTTCTCCGGTCGGTTTGTCCCATAAAGCAAAATCGCATTCCGGCCAATTGGAACAGCCGTAAAAAATTTTTCTTTTTTTAGTTCTTTTTTCAACAATTTTTCCTTCCCTACATTTTGGACAGGCGATGTCTAAAATGTTTTTTTCCAAGGACTCGGTATATCGGCATTTGGGAAATTTAGAACAGGCGTAAAATTGGCCGTATTTTCCAAGACGAATTAACAAAGGAGCGCTGCATTTGGGACAAGTTTTTTCGGTCGGCTTTTCGGTGATGTCTTTTTTGGAAACCTCTTCGTATTTTTGTTTTAAATTTTCTTCAAAAGGTTCATAAAATTCTTTGATTAGCGGAACCCACTTTTTTTGACCCCGAGCAATTTCATCTAAATCCTCTTCCATTTTGGCAGTAAAACCAATATCAACAACCCTTGAGAAATGATTTATCAAAAGATCATTTACCGCTGTGCCAATTTCGGTTGGTCTAAATCTTTTTTGTTCGTTTTTTTCAATATAATTTTTTTCTTGAATGTTTGATAAAATCGGAGCATAAGTTGAGGGTCTGCCAATGCCGTTTTCTTCTAAGGTTTTAATTAAGGTCGCCTCATTGTGTCGGGGGGGCGGCTGGGTAAAATGTTGAGAGGGAATTAGTTTTATCAGTTCTAAAATTTCATTTATTTCTAATGCTGGCAATTCTTTTTCCTCATATTTAAGTGGATAAACTTTCAAAAATCCATCAAATTTTAGAATCTGTCCAGTAGTTCTGAAAGTGTATTTTGGAATTTGTTTGGAATTTGGCGTTTGGCATTTGGGATTTCCGGTTTCGATTTCTACAACAGTAGAATCAAAGACGGCTTGGCTCATTTGACAGGCAATAAATCTTCGCCAGATTAGGTCATAAAGTTTAAATTGATTGTCTTGGGGACTTAATAATTCAGGGGTTTTAGCAGGCTCGGTTGGTCTAATTGCTTCATGGGCTTCCTGGGCGCTTTTGGATTTCGTTTTATATTTTCTTAAAAATCCCGGCCAGTAATTTTTTCCATAATTTTCAGTAATAAATTTTTTTGCGGCAAAAAGAGATGAATTAGAAACATTTAAAGAATCGGTTCTGTGATAACTCGTTAATCCACGTTCATAAATCTGCTGGGCCACTTGCATTGTTAATTTGGCCGGCCAACGAAATCTCTGCCAGGCCTCTTGTTGAAGGGTGCTAGTTGTAAATGGGGGTAGGGGATTTCTTTTAACTTCTTTTTTGTTAATATTTATTACCTTATAGTTCGCTCCTTCCAAATCCTTAACAATTTTCTCTGCTTCTTTTTTTATTTTAATCCCCAATTTTGGAATAATTTTATCATCTTTCTTAACTAAAAAAGCCTCAAACTTACAGGGGTCTGACCCCTGTAATTTTTTAAGGTGGGCGATGATTGTCCAATATTCTTGGGGTACGAATTTTTCAATTTCTCTTTCTCTCTCAACTACTAATCTGACTGCTACTGATTGAACCCGGCCGGCCGACAACCCCCTGGCTATTTTTTTCCATAGAAAGGGAGATAATTTATAACCGACGAGCCGGTCTAAAATTCTTCTTGCCTGCTGGGCGTTAACCAAATTCATATCAATTTTTCTCGGATTTTTTAATGCCTCCTCAATTGCCGATTTGGTGATTTCATGAAAAACAATTCGTTGATAAGTTTTTTGGCCATTGAGATCTAAAATTTGAGATAAATGCCAGGCAATTGCTTCGCCCTCTCTATCCATATCTGTGCCCAAAATTACAGATTCGGCCTTTTGAGCCTCATTTTTTAAAATTTGAATGTTTTTTCTTGATTTGAGAGGAATAATGTATTTTGGTTTAAAATCATTTTCTACATCTAGACCCAATTCACTTTTCGGTAAATCTCTAATATGGCCATAAGAAGACAGAACTTTAAATTTTGGGCCTAAAAAGATTTGCAGGGTTTTTGATTTTGTAGGTGACTCAACGAGTACTAATTGCATAAATGTTTCCTCCTAAGTTTCTTACTTTACCTTTTATTTCTAAAATGGCAAGGGTGCTAGCCACTTTAGCGACTGACAATTTTGTTTTTTCAATAATTTTATCAACATCCAACCCCTCTTCTTTTAAGACACCCAAAATCAAATTTTCCTCTTCACTCTCGCCTTCATAAAAGGAGCTAAGCTCCTTTAAGGGTAGGTTTAATTCTAATAAAATGTCATTAGCGTTTTCCACTAACTTTGCCCCTTTTTTAATTAAAAAATGACAACCTTTTGAGTTTGGAGAATGAATTGAGCCGGGAATGGCAAAAACCTTTCTTTTTTGAGAAAAAGCATAATGGGCGGTAATTAAAGCTCCACTTTTTTGTTTTGCCTCTATTACCAATACCCCTAAAGAAATTCCAGAAATTATTCGATTTCTCTGGGGAAAAGTAAATTGAGTTCCTCGAGTTCCCGGCGGGTATTCAGAAATTAAGCAGCCCCCAGTTTCTAAAATCTTTCTGGCCAATTTTAAATTTGATTGGGGATAAATACTTTTTTCATCTAAACCGGTGCCAAGAACCGCAATTGTTCTTTTATTTCTCTCTAAAGCTGCTTGATGGCAAAAAGTATCAATGCCTGGAGCCAGACCTGAAACAATTGTTAATCCTGCTTCTGCCAAATCCCCGGCAATTTCCAAAGCCACTTGCTTTCCGTAATTTGAAGAGCGCCGCGTTCCGACAATGGCAAAACAATTTTCACAATGTTTGATTTCCCCTTGATAATAAAGAATCTCCGGCGCATCTTTAATTTCTTTCAAACGTCCGGGATAATTTTTTTCCCCGGCATTAATTTTTTTTATTTCCAATTCTGACATTTTAATAAAATGTTCTTAGTTTTTTATTTGTTATATTTATTCATTCCGGCGCAGATAAATAGAATTTATGAGCCTGGTCAAGCAGATATTATATTATATGTACCCTTCGCCTTTTCCAAACCATGTTTTAAGAAAAGTTCAATCGCTTCAATTGTTTTTTTAATAATTTCTTTTAAAATCTTTTCTTCGTCTTTGTTAAACTTCTGAAGAACAAACCTTTCTGGGCTTTTGGGCTTACCAAATTTAGGTTGAATGCCAATCCTAAATCTAACAAAATTCTTCGTTCCTAACTCTTTAATTATTGATTCTACTCCCTTGTGGCCAGCTGCTCCTCGACCTTTGGCAGTTCTGATTTTACCCAAAGGTAAATCAATGTCATCATGAATAACAAACAAGCTCTTACATATTTTTGCCATGGCTTTTTTATGTAAGAGGTATTGGATTAATGGTTTTACTGATTTCCCAGAGAGATTCATGAAGGTTTGGGGCTTGGCTAGAATGACTTTTTTATCTCCAATTTTTCCTTTGGAAACTTGAGCGCTGAAAATTGATTGAAGGTCGCTGAGACTTCGTCTCATCTCCCACCCTTCGCTTCGCTCGGGTAATTGAAAATTGGCGGCGATTTCATCGACCACCCTAAAACCAATATTATGGCGGCTATATTTGTATTTCGGGCCGGGATTGCCCAGACCAACGATTAAAATCATAGATTTTGAAATCCAAAGCTCAAAGCTCAAAATCCAAAACAATTTAGAATTTAAATATTTGAATTTTGAATTTATTTTGAATTTTGGATTTTGGCATTTGGATTTTAAGTTAATTTATTATATCATTCCCCTTGCTAAAATAAAAAAATCTTGTTAAAATTAAAAAGCATATGAAAAATTTCTTTATTTTTATTTGGGAAATTATAAAAATTGTCACTCTTGCTTTATTAATAGTGGCTCCCATTCGCTATTTTATCTTTCAACCCTTTTTGGTTCACGGGCAATCAATGGAGCCGAATTTCGGGCAAAATGATTATTTATTGGTTGACCGGATTAGTTATCGTTTTCGCGACCCCCAAAGAGGAGAAGTCATTGTTTTTCGCCCTCCCCAAAATTTCTTTCACCACCACATCAAAAGAATTATTGGCTTGCCAGGCGAAAGAATTAAAATTGAAAACGGTCAAATCATAATCTCAAAACAGGACCTCGTACCCAAAATACTAAATGAAAATGATTATCTTCCGCATCATTTAACAACCCATGGCAGAATTGAAATACAATTAAATAAAGACGAATATTTCGTTTTGGGCGACAATAGAAATTTTTCTTCCGATTCTCGGCACTGGGGTTCTTTAAAAAGAGAATACATTATTGGCCGAACGTTTTTTAGAGCTTGGCCGTTTACGGAATTTACAAAAATTAAAGCTCCAACCTATTAAGGCATTATGAAAAAATCCAAATTTCACGCGCCAACCGGAATGCACGATATTTTACCCGAAGAACAAAAATATTTCCAAAAAATTTATCGGGTAATAGAAAGTATAGCTGATTTTTATAATTTCGGAAAAATTGAAACCCCGATTTTAGAAGAAACAGAACTTTTTTCCAAAGGAATTGGCATATCTACTGATATTGTCGGAAAACAAATGTTCAATTTAAAAACAAGGGGTGGTGATTATTTAAGTTTGAGGCCGGAAGGAACGGCTTCCATCGCCCGGGCTTATATTGAGCGGGGAATGTTTAATTTACCTCAGCCCTTAAAACTTTGGCATTTCGGTCCTTTTTTCCGCTACGAAAGTCCGCAAGCCGGCAGATTTCGTCAATTTTGGCAGGTTGGTTTTGAAATTTTTGATGAAAAAAGTCCGGTTGTTGACGCTCAAATCATTCAAATTTTCTATAATATTTTACAAGAAATCAAATTAAAGGACTTAACCATTGAAATAAACAGCATTGGAGATAGTCAGTGCCGTCCCTATTATAAAAAACTTTTAGTCAGTTATTTTAAGTCCCGGGAACACGGTCTTTGTCTTGATTGCCGACGTCGGTTAAAAGAAAATCCCCTAAGAATTCTGGATTGCAAAGAAGAAAAATGCCAGCCGATTAAAGCCAACAGTCCCCAAATGATTGACCATCTTTGTCAAGAATGCAAGGACCATTTTAAAGAGGTTTTGGAGTTTTTAGATGAAATTGAATTGCCCTACTATTTAAATCCTTATTTGGTCAGGGGTCTTGATTATTATACAAAGACGGTTTTTGAGATTTTTTCAGGACCAAAAGGAGGTGAGCCAGAAGAAAAAAAACCGGCCGCTTTGGCTGGCGGAGGCCGCTATGACGGTTTGGTAAAAATTTTAGGAGGAAAAGAAACACCGGCCGTAGGAGCAGCCGCCGGAATAGAAAGAATTGTAGGGCTAATAAAAGAAAAAAAGATAAAAATTTCCCCCTCTTCTTCTCCCCGGGTTTTTTTGGCTCAATTGGGCAACCTGGCGAAAAAAAGAAGTTTAGGGCTGATGGAAGAATTTAGAAAAGAGAAAATTAAAATTGCCGAAAGTTTTGCCAAAGATTCTTTAAAGCTCCAATTGGCCAGAGCCGATAAAATGGGAGTAAGATATGCTTTAATTTTTGGCCAAAGAGAATCCTTAGACGGAACAATAATTATTAAAGATATGCAATCGGGCAAACAGGAAACAATAAAATTAGAAAAGGTTGTTAGGGAAATACAAAAACGTCTTTAAGGGCAATAACAATGGAAGTTAAAAAACAAATCAAAGAAAACAACCAGACCTTAATTCGCCGTTTTCTAAAAGCAGTAAAAAGAAGCGGGATTTTGGTTCGGGCAAGAAAAGTTAGGTTTCGCCAGAGGAAAAAATCCAAGCAAATGAAAAAACAAAGCGCCCTAAGAAGAGAAATTAAAAAAATAGAATATGAAAAATTGGAAAAACTCGGCAAAACTTAAAAATAAAAAAGCAAATTTAAAAAATGATTGAAATTAATAACCTTACTGGTGATTTTTTAGATGAAAAGTTTTTAAAAAAAGTTGCTAAAAAAGTTTTGGAGGGAGAATCGGCCAGCCGGCAGAAAAGGAAAACTAATTTATCTCTGGTTTTTGTAAGTCAGGGGAAAATACAAAAATTAAATAAAATCTATCGGAAAAAAAACCAAGCGACCGATGTCTTGGCCTTCGGCCAAAGCCAAAAATTTCCGATTATGCTTGAAAATGAATTGGGTTTAGGAGAGGTCGTCATTTGTCCAAGGGAAGTTAAAAAAAATGCCAAAAAATACAATTCTTCTTTTAAAAAGGAATTAGCCCGAGTTTTAATTCACGGGATATTACATCTTTTACCCGAGCGCAGCGAGGGGCGGAGAAGAAGGAATCTTCTT
>BBPD01000185.1_pt1 | contig 17062 bp, 14 predicted proteins | sample 1344911 | NCBI WGS metagenome assembly BBPD01 (sample SAMD00019088, study PRJDB2971) | groundwater metagenome | biome: freshwater biome; feature: mineral spring; material: ground water | place: USA: CA, Sonoma | collected 2011-09 | depth surface m
TCATCGACGGCGGCCATCATCGGCATATGCCCGCAGCCCTGCAGCATCACGGTGCGTGAATCGCGCAGGCCAGCGGCGTAAGCTTTCGCCGCGCTGGCGTCGATGACGCGATCATCGTCGCACCACAGCAGCAGGGTCGGTGCGTGAATCGCACCAAGCAGCGGCTGGACGGCGAAGGCCTCGGCGCCACGAAGGCGCGCCAGCACGTCTTGCTCGAAGCGAAGATCCATGATGCGCCGGTTGATGAGCGCGCGATCCGCAGGCCAAGGCACCAAGGGTGGGTCGGTGAACACCCAGCCGAAGTAGCGATCCAACGTGGCGCGGTCTTCAACGGCAAACGGGTATGCGCCATCGAGCACGGCTCGGGCAAAGTCATTCGGATCGAAGGGGACGCCCGAGGCGGCGAGTAAGGCGAGACGCTGAACCTGCTGCGGATGCCGCGCAGCGACGAGGGCGGCGATATGCCCGCCCATCGAGTGGCCGACCAGCAGATCCGCCGGGCGAGGCAGCGTGGCCAGCCACGCAGCGATGCGATCCGACTGCGCGACGACGCCATAGTCTGCGCCCGCGTCACGTTGGCTCATGCCCCAGCCCGGAAGATCGGGCGCGATGACGCGGTGCGTCTGCGCCAATTCCGCCATCAGCGGTAGCCAATTTTCCTTCGATCCAGTGAACCCGTGTAGCAGCACCACAATGGCTGCGTCGGCAGGCCCGGCTTCGAGCTGCACGATGCGCCGCTCATCAACAAAAACACTGCGCTCGACCGCGCCAGCCTGCGCGCGCTGCGCCGCGAACCAAGCCTGCAAGGCCCATTCCGGCCGCCACGCGAGAGCGGCAAGCAGCAGCGCGGCAATCCCCAGCGCGCCGAGTAGTGCGCCCGCGCGACGACGCATCACTTTTCGGCTGCGTCGAGCACGGCCTGCACCGAAGCGCGGGTGATCGGATGGTAGCCCGGTGCGGCCTGTTGCAGCACTTGGCGCGCGAAAGCAAGGCCATCCGGCGTCTCCGCGAGCGCCTCGTAGATTGGCAGGATCAGCTTGCGACGGCCCACCTTGCGCAGAAACTGTGCCATCGCCGGGCGTGCCTCGAACAGGCCAGCACGCACCGTGATCGGATACCAGCGTTGGGCGATCTCGCCATTGGGCGTTCCGGTGAAGCGGAAGGCACCATCAATCTCAAGCAATTTCTGGGCGCTGATGTCGGCGGGCAACCCTTCAAGAAAATGCACCCACTCCTGGGTGATCCAAGCCTCGGTCGGCAGCTCGTTCGCGGCCGTGCGACGCGCCAGCCAAGCATCGCGCGCAGCGTCCACCGCATCGAGCCGCGCGGAGGTCGCCGCCACGGCGAAATCGGGCACGCCCGGCCCTGCAATCCACGCGGCCAGCTCGGCTTCCGTTAGCTTGCCCGGGTGCTTTGCCAGCAACTCGCGGCGCAGAAAGGCGAGGAAATCGTCGGTGGTCACGCTCTGGAAGGCGTGCTCGTCGAACCACTTGCGCAGGAATGGATCAAAAGCCTCGCGGCCGAAACGGCGCTCGAGATCCAGCAGAAACCACTGGCCTTTGACGTACGCCACATCGGTGAGCGACTCCTCGGGATCGCGGCCCGGAAAAGCCGGCAGCGCCAAGGCATGCTGTGCCGGAGGCAAGCTGGCGAGTTCGCTGCGCAGGCCAGCCTGCGCGAGGACAAGCTCCATCGCGACCTGTTCGGGGCCGAACACCTGCTCGACGATGCGGCTCTCGACATAGGTGGTGAAGCCTTCGTTGAGCCAAAAATCCTTCCAGCTTGCATTGGTGACGAGATTGCCCGACCACGAATGCGCCAGCTCATGAGCCACTAGCGACACCAGCGATTTGTCGCCGGTGATGATCGTCGGCGTGATGAAGGACAGGCGCGGATTCTCCATGCCGCCGAAGGGGAAGCTGGCCGGCAGGATCAGTAAGTCGTAGCGATCCCAGCGGTAGGGTCCGTACAGCGCTTCGGCCACTGCGATCATGGCCTCGATATCGGCGAACTCGGCGGCGGCGCGTTCCAGCATCGGTGCCTCGGCCCAGACCCCGGCCCGTGCCGAGATCGCTCGAAACTGGAAGTCGCCCACTGCGATCGCCAACAGGTAGCTCGGGATCGGCTGCGGCATGGTGAAACGGAAATCACCATCGGCCTCGGCGGCGGGGTCGTTTTTGGCGCTCATCAGGGCCATCAGGCCCGGCGCGGTGCGCACGCGCGCGGTGTAGGTGAAACGCACACCCGGCGTATCCTGTAGCGGCACCCAACTGCGCGCGTGGATGGCCTGTGACTGGCTGAACAGCAGGGGCTGGTTGCCGCCTGCGGTCATCGCCGGTGTCAGCCACTGCAAACCGGAAGCCTCCGGCGAGCTGCGGTAGCGGATCCGCACGGCGTCCTTGCGCGAAGGCAGCGCAATCGTCAGCTTGCTGCCGAAGATGGCGTCGTGCTCGCCGAGCGTGAACTCGACGCGCTGCCAACGGCCGTCTCCCGTTCGAGCCTGTACGCGTTCGATGCGGAGGTTGCGGGTGTCCAGCCGCAGTTCGGCCGGGCCAACGCCCTCCGGCTCGGCCCAAACCAAGGCGTGCGTGGCCTGGCCTTGCAGCGTGCGACTGGCAAAATCCACCCGCAGATCGAGGTCGGAGGCGCTGATGCGCACCACGCTCGGCTGGGCATGACTGTGCTCGTCGATGCTGCGCTCAGCAACCGCGATTGGCGCGACCAGTGCCAGGATGAGTGCGAGGAAGAAGCGCATGAAACACCCCGAGGAATACTAAGGTGTCGAGTCTAGCAACCCATTCCGATCACCCCACGCCTGCCCCGCGAGGCTCGGCACTCAGACCCGGTAGCCGGAGTGAATCGCACAAATGCCGCCGGAGAGGTTCCGGTAGTCGCAACGCTCGAAGCCAGCCCCGGCCATCATGCGCTTGAGCTCGTCCTGCGGCGGGTGCCGGCGGATGCTTTCGGCGAGGTACTGATAGCTTTCGGCGTCCCCCGCGAACAGCTTCCCGAGCCGCGGCAGCACCCTGAAGCTATGGAAGTCGTACACCGGCTTGAACCAGGCTGGCTTCACTTCCGAGAACTCCAACACCAAGGCCGCCCCGCCCAGCTTCAGCACGCGGTGCATCTCGCGCAGGGCACGCGCCTTGTCGGTGACATTGCGCAGCCCGAAAGCGATGGTGACGAGATCGAAGCTCGCGTCCGGGAACGGCAGGGCTTCGGCGTTCAATTGCACCCAGCGCAGGCCGCGCACCAGGCCACGGTCGGTCAGGCGGTCGCGGCCAACGCCCAACATCGCTGCATTGATATCGCCAACGATGATCTCGCCGGCTTCGCCCACGCGCGGCTGCAGCAGTGCAGCGATGTCCCCGGTGCCGCCGGCGAGATCGAGCACGCGGTCGCCCTTCGCCACGCCCGACGTGGCGACGAAGTAGCGTTTCCACACCCGATGCACACCGAGGCTCATCAGGTCGTTCATCAGGTCGTACTTGCCGGCCACCGACGAGAACACCTCGCGCACCAAGCCGGCCTTTTCGGCGGTGGGCACGTCGCGGAAACCGAAGTGGGTGGTGTCGCCGGGGCGGGCGTCGTTGTTCATGGCGGCGATTATGCCGGAGCACCGATGACGGCCACCGTGCTCATCCGCGATCAAGACCGGCTGCGGCGAGTGCGGATTCGTAGCTCGCCCAGCGCGCGGCCTGCTCGCGGCCGAGCTGGTGCAGATAATCCCACGTGTAGAGGCCGGTCGAATGGCCGTCGTTGAAGCGCAGCTGCACCGCGTAATGCCCGACCGGCTCGACCGCGTCGATACCCACCCCACGCTTGCCCGCCACCAGCAGCTTCTGGCCCGGCCCGTGGCCCTGCACCTCGGCGCTCGGGGATTCGACGCGCAAGTATTCGGCGGCCAGACGAAAGGCGCTGCCGTCGTCGAAGGCGATTTCCAGCACGCGCGAGGCACGGTGCAGGGTGAGGGCGGTGGGGCGTGGCTTCATGGTGCCGATTTCACCAGACTGCGCGGCCGCTCGTCGCGGCCCGCTGCGTTCAGGCAGTGCAGCAGGGGCTGAACGTCCCGCGCGGGCTCAGACACGTCGAGACGAACCGGGACTATGCTCGGCCGGTCATCTGCTGGAGAACCGCCATGCGCACGACTTGGTTGCTACCCCTCGCTTTGATCGCTGCACCCGCCCTCGCCTTCGACGAAGCGCAGGTGCTGCAACCTGGGGCACTATCCGGCCTTCAAGCAGTGTTCGTCACACCCACCACGCTGGCACTACCCGAGCCGACTGGCCGCTGGGAGCGCCAGCGGGGTTTCGGCTCGCGGCCCATCACCACGCGCGACGCGCAGGCCCGGGCCGACGATCTCACCACCGCACTGCGGCGCGGCATCGACCAGCGCTTCGAACTCGTCGATGCGCCCGGCCCCGGCGTGCTGGTGGTGGAACCCACACTGACGCGGCTCGAGGCCAGCCGTCCGACCATGGCCGATTTCCATCAACAGCCAAGCCTCAGCTTCCAATCGATGTACGCCGGTGGCGCGGCCGTCACCCTGCGGCTGAGCCGCGACGGCGAGGTGGTGGCGGTCATCGAAGACCGTTACCAAGGCAGCTTCATCGACGGGCAGCCGCGCATTGGCGTGTGGCAAGACGCCGATCGCGCGTTCTCGCGCTGGTCGCGCCAATTGCCGACTTTCCTCGATGAGCCGAAAACCGCGTCACGCTGAAGCCCGTCACGCTGCTGGTGCCGCGAAAGAGTAGGTATTGCCGCGAAGGTGGGAAGCTTGCAGCGGCAAATCGATTACACCGCTAACTAGGGCCTCCTCTTGGCCCGCGGATGCGCGCCGTCGTAAACCTTGGCCAAATGCTGGAAATCGAGATGGGTGTAGATCTGTGTGGTGGCGATGTTGGCGTGGCCCAGCAGTTCCTGCACGCCGCGCAGGTCGCCTGAACTCTCGAGTACATGGCTGGCAAAACTATGCCGCAGCAGATGCGGATACACGCGCTTCCACACACCTTGGCGCATCGCCAGTTCGCGTACCCGCTTCTGCACCGCGCGCGGACTGATGGGCGCAGCGTTGCGACCAATAAAAACCGGGCTTGCGGCGCTACCGGCACCCGCCGCAGGCCCGGAAGCAGGCGCGCACGACGCCGACGCCCACGCCGCCAACGCTTCGCGGGCGTGGCGACCGACCGGCACGATGCGGGTTTTGCGACCCTTGCCGAGTACACGCACTTCCCCGCCGACGAGATCGAGATCACCCCAGCGCAGCGCGCAAAGCTCGGAAACGCGCAGCCCGGAGGAATAGAACAGCTCCATCATCGCGCGGTCGCGCAGGCTCAAGCCGCCGCTGTCGGGCACTTCAACCAATTGGCCCATCTCGTCGGCATCGAGCACCTGCGGCAGCTTGCGCGGCGCTTTCGGGCCGCGCAGACCGGCGCTTGGATCGGCGCCGATCTCGCCGTGTTTCAGTAGCCAGCGAAACAGCGCGCGGCAGGCCGAAAGCCGGCGCTGCACGCTCGGCGGCGCGAGGCCGCGGGCGTGCTCGTCGGCGATGAAGCCACGCAGGGCCAGACCGTCGATATCCGCCCAGTGCTCGACACACTGCGCCACCGCCCAGTCGCGCAGCGCTTTGAGGTCGCGGCGGTAGGCGTCGAGGGTGTTCGGCGATACGTGCCTCTCGACCGCGAGGTGGTCGAGGAAGCGGGCGAGGTCGAGATCAAGCGGGCCCTCCGTGGCCGAACGGCTTTCGCCGCCCATTGCCAAGTGGTCCGTCGCGCTGCTCATGCCGGAAAGCGTGCCATTGCCGCAGCGAGGGCCTCGGCCATCATTCGCAGAAATAGCGTGCCCATGCCGGGGAAGAAGCGATGGGCATCGACGCTGCCAATCGCGACGAGGCCAAAATTGGGGACGGGAAGCACGGCGCACGAAGCCACCTGTGAGGCCGCAGCGCCAAAAAGCAGGGCTGCGCGCTCGGGTGCTACGCGGCCGCAGAGCGGCTCGCCGCTGGCGATCAACTCGCGGAAGCCATCGAGGCGCGTGTCATCCACCGCCAGCACCTGCGCCCACGGCACCTCGGCCACACCATCCACGGCATGGAACAGCGTGAGTCGCACCGCGTCGCCGCTGAAGTCCTCGCCGAGCACCGCCACCATCCTGCGCAAGGTGTCGGCGCGGGTGCTGGCACGCAGCAGCGCCAACGTGAGCTGGTGCGTGCGCACGGCGAGACGCTCGTTCTCCTGCGCGTTGCCGAACAGCTCGTGCAGGCGGCGCGTGAGTTCGCGGTTCTTTTCCCGCAGCACGTCCAGTTGGTAGCTGGCCAGTGAAGTGCTGGCCCCAGTATCGGTCGGCACCACGAGGGTGACGGCGAGATCCGGAAACTGTTCGAGAAAGCGTGGATGTCGGCGCAGCCACTGCGCAATCTCGGCGGCCTCGCTGCGGGCGTTGCGTTCCTCAACCATCGACCCCTGCTCCTTCATCAAGCCACTCCCCTTCAAAGACGAACGTGGCGGGGCCACGCATGAAGACCGGCGCGTCGTCGGACGGCCAGTCGATGTGCAAGATGCCGCCGGGCAAGTCGACCCGCACGGCGCGGCCAACACGACCCTGGCGCACGAGGATGGCCACCGCCGCGCAGGCACCGCTGCCACAGGCGAGTGTCTCGCCAACACCGCGCTCGAACACGCGCAGCGCGATGTGGTTGGGCGCGATCACTTCCGCAAAACCGACATTGACGCGCTCGGGAAACAAGGGTGAGCGTTGCAGCCAAGCACCGATTCCGGCGATGTCCATCGCCGCCAGTGCAGTGCCGGCCGCTGCCAAAGGCTTGGCCGCGATCTCGATCAACGCGTGTGGATTGCCCATCGAGGCGACACCAAAAGTGAGCAAGCCGAACGGGCTTTCAGTGCTGTAACGCGGAGCCTCGGCGGGCAGCATGAGCGGGATGAGGGCCGGTGCGAATGCCGGCACCGACATGGCGATGCGGAACTCCGTGCTATCCACCGCTTCGGCTTCGATGCGGCCGGCCGGGCTACCCATTGCGAACCGCGCGCCGCTAGCGACGCCGACGCGCAGCAGCCATGCCGCGACGCAGCGCGCACCATTGCCGCATTGCCCGGCGACGCTGCCGTCGGCGTTCCAGATCCGATAATCGGCGATCACCTCGGGCGTCGCTGGCGGCTCGATGCTCAGCAATTGATCGAAGCCGATGCCGCGATGGCGGTCGGCCATGCGTGCCACTTCGATGGCAGTCGGCGGCGGGCTGCCATCGCGCAGGTCGAGCACGACGAAATCATTGCCCGCACCGTGCATCTTAGAAAAGCGACGCCGGACGGGCGCCGACGGGATCATACGGCTGGCGCCGCGCTCGTTGCTGTGGCGGCCGTGGGCGGTGGCCGGACCAAGTCGCCTTTGTTGCCGCAGGCCGTCAACAGTGAGCAGGCGAGAAGAATCAGCAGCAGGGCGCGGGCTTTGCTCATGGGTGTGGCGTTCGTGGGTCGTGGCGCGTGTGGCGAGTATAGCGACGGTGTTCCGGGTAAAGGATTAAGCTCGGCAAACAACGCCATCACCCGACTTTCAATGACCCGCGACGCGACCCTTCTCGTGCTGTTCGGTGCCACCGGCGACCTTGCTCGGCGCATGCTTCTGCCCTCGCTCTACGCCCTTGAACGTGACGGCCTGCTCCCAGACGCGCTGCGCATCCTCGGTACTGCACACATTGCGATGGACGCTGCCGGCTTCCGCGCCAAGGTCGCCGAGTCGGCGACAGCCGCACTGGCCATTGCTGATCGGAACGACTCGGCCCTAGAGCGCCTGCTCGGCCGCTGCGACTACCAAGCCGCATCGGTGGACGACCCTGCCGCAATGACCGCTCTTGCGGCGCGTATCGACACTCTGCGCAGCGACGGCGATGTACTGGTGCACCTTTCCATCGCGCCAAAGTTCTACGGCCCCGTCTGCGAAGCGCTGGCCAACACTGGCGTCGCTGATGCACGGATGCGGGTCATGCTGGAAAAACCGATCGGCCACGACCATGCCAGCTCGATCGCCATCAACGCGTCGGTCGCGACGGTGTTCCGCGAAACGCAGGTGTTCCGCGTCGATCATTACCTCGGCAAGGAGGGCGTCCAGAATCTCTTGGCACTGCGCTTTGGCAACGCGCTGTTTGAGCCACTGTGGAACTCACGCTTCGTCGAGCAGGTGCAGATCACCGTCGCCGAGACCGTCGGACTGGAAGGACGCGGCGATTACTACGACGACAGCGGCGCCATGCGCGACATGGTGCAAAACCATCTGCTGCAACTGCTCACGCTCACCGCCATGGAGCCGCCCTCGCACTTCGATCCGTGCGCGGTACAAAACGAAAAACTAAAAGTGCTGCGCTCGCTACGCCCGATCGAAGGCGAGAATGTCGCCACACACACCGTGGCGGGCCAGTACACGGCAGGCGCGATCGACGGCAGAGCGGTGCCCGGCTACACCGACGAGATCGGTCGCGAGAGTCGCACTGAAAGCTTCGTCGCCATTCGCGCGCACATCGATAACTGGCGCTGGGGCGGCGTACCGTTTTATCTGCGCACCGGGAAACGTCTACCACGCCGCGCCACCGAGATATTCGTGAAGTTGCGCGCGGTGCCGCATTCGATTTTTGGCGGCGAGGGTGCCACCCCCGAGCCGAACGCACTGCTGATCCGCTTGCAGCCCGAGGAGCGCATCTCGATGATGCTGATGAGCAAGACCCCAGGGCTGGATCGCAGCGGCGTCAAGCTCTCACAGGTCGCTCTCGACCTCGACTTGCGCGACGCGTTCGCGAATGAGCGCAGGCGGATCGCCTATGAGCGGCTCTACCTCGACGCATTGCGCGGAACCGGCACCCTGTTCGTTCGCCGCGACGAGATCGAATCGGCATGGACCTGGGTTGACCAGATCCTCGCTGGATGGACTGCGCGCGGGCAACAGCCGAAGCGCTACCCTGCCGGAACTTGGGGCCCAACCAGCGCGCTGGCGCTGCCGGAGCGCCACGGCCACAGTTGGCGCGAATAGACCGCAAGCCGAGGCCCTGCCATGAGTCCTCTACCCATCACCGAGCACAGCAACACCGAGGCACTCGCCACGGTCGTGGCACACGCGCTGGCAAGCACCATCCGCGACGGCGTGGCTGCTCGCGGCGATGCTTGGCTCGCCTTGGCCGGAGGCAACACGCCTTTGGCGGCCTACCGCAAACTCGCGGCGATGGACCTGCCGTGGTCGAAGGTGCATCTCGTCGCCAGCGACGAACGCTGGGTGCCGATCACCCACGCGAAGCGCAATGAGCGCGCGCTGGCCGAAATATTCGGTGCTGCGCGCGGCGTATCGATCCATCCGCTGGTGTCGCTGGACGCCATCGCTGAGCGCCCACCCGTGATCGACGGCAGCTATGACCGCACACTGCTCGAAACGGCCCTCGATTCACTCACTCCGCTCCAGCATCGCGCCTTCGATGCCGTATTGCTCGGCATGGGTACCGACGCGCATTTCGCCTCGCTGTTTCCAAGGGTCACGCCATTTGCCGCACTCGATGCCGGCGAGCGCGCGCCGGTCGTCGCGCTCACGCCCGATCCGCTGCCTCCCGAAGCGCCTTTTCCGCGCGTGTCCTTGACGCTCTCTCGTCTCGTGGCAGCGCATGCGCTGCTGCTGATAATCACCGGCGAGGACAAACGCAGCGTGCTGGAGGCCGCGCGTACCCGTCCGGCCAGCGAAGCCCCGATTCATGCTCTGCTGGCCGCCGCGCCGGACCTCGCGATCCACTGGAGCCCTTAGATGTCACTGCATCCCGTCGTTGAACGCGTCACCGAGCGCATCGCTGAGCGCAGCGCGCCGACGCGCAGCGCCTACCTCGCGCGCATCGAGGCCGCGCGCCTGAAGGGCACGTCCCGCGCACGCCTGTCCTGCGGCAATCTGGCCCACGGCTTCGCCGCCTCAGGCGACGACAAGGACGCGCTGAAGCAGCAGGTGAAGCCCAACCTCGGCATCGTCACCGCCTACAACGACATGCTGTCGGCGCACCAGCCCTTCGCAACCTATCCCGAACTCATCCGCATGGCCGCTCGGAACGCAGGTGCTACGGCGCAGGTCGCAGGCGGTGTACCGGCGATGTGCGACGGCGTGACGCAGGGCCGCACCGGCATGGAACTGTCCCTCTGGTCGCGCGACACCATCGCGCAGGCCACCGCCGTGGCGCTCTCGCACGACATGTTCGATGCCGCGTTGATGCTCGGCGTCTGCGACAAAATCGTGCCCGGCATGCTGATGGGTGCGCTGGCCTTTGGGCATTTGCCGGTCATCTTCGTGCCCGCAGGGCCGATGCTCTCGGGCCTGCCGAACAAAGAAAAATCCGCAGTGCGCCAGCGCTTCGCTGAGGGCCGGGCCACCCGCGAGGAGCTGCTCACCGCCGAGTCGGCCAGCTACCACTCGGCCGGCACCTGCACCTTCTACGGCACCGCCAACAGCAACCAGATGCTGATGGAAGTGATGGGCCTGCATCTTCCCGGCACGGCGTTCGTCAACCCCGGCACGACACTCCGCGATGCGCTCACCGTTGCCGCCACTGAGCAGGCTCTGCGCATCACCGCGCTCGGCGATGATTACCGCCCGATCGGCCACTGCATCGACGAGAAAGCCATCGTCAACGCGATGCTGGGCCTTGCGGCGACAGGCGGCTCGACCAACCACGCCATCCACCTCGTAGCCATCGCGCGCGTCGCCGGCCTGCGCATCAACTGGGACGACCTCGACGAGCTATCGCGGATAACGCCGTTGCTGGCACGCGTGTACCCGAACGGCTCGGCCGACGTGAACCATTTTCACGCGGCCGGCGGCTTGGGCTTCGTGATCCGCGAATTGATCGATGCCGGCCTGCTGCACGCCGATCTGGCCTGCATGCATGGCGGCGATCTAAAGCGTCAAGCGATGCAGCCCTACCTCGACGGCACAAGGCTCGAATGGCGCGAACCGCAGCGCGCCAGCGCTGACCTCTCCGTGCTGCGCCCCGTCTCGGCACCCTTCGATACGGAAGGCGGCCTGCGCCTCGTCACCGGCCGGCTCGGCCGCGCGGTGGTGAAGATCTCGGCGGTCGCCCCGGAGCATCGCCGCATCACCGCAGCGGCGAAGATCTTCGACGACCAAGATGAGCTACTCAGCGCATTCAAAGCCGGGCGGCTCGAAGGCGATTTCGTCGCCGTGCTCCGTCGCCAAGGCCCGAAAGCGAACGGCATGCCCGAGCTGCACAAGCTCACGCCCACGCTCGGCCTGCTGCAAGATCGCGGACAGCGCGTGGCGCTACTGACCGATGGCCGCATGAGCGGCGCGTCCGGAAAGGTATTGGCTGCGATCCACCTGGTACCGGAAGCCGTGGTCGGTGGTGCCATCGCCAAGTTGCGCGATGGCGACCTCATCACCATCGACGCCGAGGCATCGCTGCTCGATGTCGCCGTTTCAGAGTCCGACTGGGCCACGCGCGTTCCAACACCGATGGACGTGTCGGGCAACCAGTTCGGCGTGGGCCGCGAGCTGTTCGCGGTATTCCGCGAGCGCGTGGATTCGGCCGAGGACGGTGCCTGCGCGCTGTTCGGGAGTACCGGCCTGTGAGTGCTGACGCTGCCGCAGGGCTTGAGCGACCGGCCCTGATCGCCGACATCGGCGGCACCAATGCACGCTTCGCGCTCACTGACCTCGCCGCCACGCAGCCCGACATGCACGCCGTGCGCACGCTGCCCTGCGCCGACTACGCGAGCCTGCAGCACGCCGCCGAAGCGTATCTGAGCGAGATCAGCGTCGTGCCGTTGCAGGCATCGATCGCGGTAGCCTGTCCCGTAGATGGCGACGCCATCCGCCTCACCAACCGCGCCTGGGCCTTCTCGCGCCGGGAGTTGCAGAGTGTGCTGGGCTTCGAGCACCTGGAGATCATCAACGATTTCGGCGCGATTGCTTGGGCGGTGCCCGTGCTCAACGCATCGGACTTGGTGTGTCTGCACGGCGAGCCCGGTCTGCCGCAGCGCGGGCCGATCAGTGTGCTCGGGCCGGGCACGGGTCTGGGCGTGGCCCTGCTGGTGGGCGATGCGTCGCGCGACTGGCAGGTGGTTGAAACAGAAGGCGGCCACGTCAGCTTCGCGCCGCAGGACGACGAGGAACATGCGATTGCGCGCTGGATTAAGCAGCGCTTCGGCCGCACCAGCAACGAACGCCTGCTCTGCGGCGCGGGTCTCTCGCATATCGACGCTGCGCTGCGCGACACCGGCAGCGGACCCAACCCGCTCGGCGACAAGGCCACGGTATTGCGCGAGCCTCGCGCCATCGTCGAAGCCGCCTTGGAAGGCCACGACCTCGACGCGCGTCGCACACTGGCACGCTTCTGCGCGGTGCTCGGCAGCGTTGTCGGTGACACCGCACTGATCCATGGCGCCAAAAGCGTGATGATTGCCGGCGGCATCGTGCCGCGCTTCATACCCTTCCTGCAGAACAGCGCCTTCCGCGAACGCTTCCTCGCCAAGGGTCGCTTCGCCGCCTATCTTGAAAAGCTCAGCATCCATGTGATCGTGCACCCGCAGCCGGGCTTGCTCGGCGCGGCGAATGCACTGCGACAGGCAAGGCTCGGGCGATGACCTGGACTACCGAACAGCGCAACGCAGCCCTAGACGGCGTATTCGCGCAAGCACCAGTGCTGCCGGTGATCGTCATCGACGCGATTGAACAGGCCGTACCACTGGCCCGCGCACTGGTTGCCGGTGGCCTGCCGGTGCTGGAAGTGACCCTGCGCACGCCCGTGGCGCTCGCGGCCATGCGCCGCATTGTCGCGGAAGTGAAAGCTGCCGTGCTCGGTGCCGGCACCGTCATCACGCCGGCCGATCTCGAGGCCGCGGCGGACGCGGGCTGCCGCTTCGCCATCAGCCCCGGTGCCACGCCGGCGCTCTACCGGGCTGCGGATTCGAGCCCCATCGCGTGGCTGCCGGCCGTGGCCACGGCCACCGAGGTGATGCAGGGCTTGGAGTACGGCCACCAGCGCTTCAAGTTTTTTCCAGCGCTGAGCGCCGGTGGTGTGGCCGCGCTCAAGGGTTTCGGTGGCCCGTTTCCGCAGGCGCGTTTCTGCCCCACCGGCGGTATCGATGCAACGAACGCGCGCGAGTTTCTCGCTCTGCCCAACGTCGCTACCGTGGGCGGCTCATGGATGCTGCCAAAGGACGCCGTGATGAACGCCGACTGGGCTCGCGTCGAGGCTTTGGCACGCGCTGCGGCCGCCCTACGGCAATGGTGAACTCGTCTACGTGTTGAACCTCGACCCGATACCGCGCACAATTCTTTTGCCGACGCTGGGTGGTGCGCCTTGGACGCCGCATCCGGCATTGGAAATGCTCGATTCAGCGGCCACTCTCGACGCTGTAGGACGCCTGTCGATGTCTGGCCGCAGCGTGTCCGTTTTCCTGCGCTGCTCAATAGCTTTTTTGCGGCCCTTGGCATAAATACGTTTGTACCTCCGCCTCTTGGCCGAACACGCCTCCTGAGCTTCCGTGGATGACTACGATCCCTGCCTTCGCCCCGGCCACCGTGCCTGCCTCCGCCCTCGTCGCTGCCTTCCGTCGTGCCCTCGCCATGACGACAACTCACGACGGCCGCGAGGCCCCGTCTCTGCGTGCCGCCCTACGCGCCGCCGCCGAGGCCTGCCGTAGCCCGCTCGCCGAGCGCTGGGCCGCCACCCAGGCCAGCGATGCGAAGCGCGGCAAAGACGAGCGCCGCGTGCACTACCTGTCGGTAGAGTTTCTGATGGGTCGCGCGCTGCGCAACACGCTGGCCGCCCTCGAGCTGGAGCCCGCGCTGCGCGACGAGCTCTCGCAGTACGGCGTTTCGCTGACCGATGTGCTCGAAGCCGAGCCCGACGCTGCGCTCGGCAAGGGTGGCCTCGGCCGCCTTGCCGCCTGCTTCCTCGATTCGTTTGCGGAACTCGGCCTGCCGTCGTTCGGCTACGGCCTGCGCTACCGCTACGGCATGTTCGCCCAAGGCCTGCAAGATGGTGCGCAGGTCGAACGCCCCGACGACTGGCAGCGCGACGGCACGCACTGGGATTTCGAACGCAACGACTTCGCCTTCGTGGTCGGTTTCGGCGGCCACGTCGAGGTGGAAGCCGGCGGTCGCCACCGTTGGGTGCCGGCCGAGCGCGTGCGCGCTCGCGCCTTCGATTTCGTGGTGCCGGCGCATACGCATGGCCACGTCGCGACGCTGCGGCAGTGGGAAGCCAGCGCCGACGCGCCGATCGACTTCGCTGCCTTCTGCCGTGGCGACTACGCCGCTGCCGGCGCTGCACAACTCGCCGCCGATACGTTGAACTGGGTGCTCTACCCCGACGACAGCACCAAAGCCGGCCGCACGCTGCGCTTGAAGCAAGAGGCCTTCCTCGTCTCGGCCTCGCTGCAGGACATCATCGCCCGTCATCTGGCCGAAGGGCGCCCGCTCGCCGAGCTCGGGTCTGCCAACGCGATCCATTTGAACGACACGCACCCGGCACTGGCCCCGGCCGAGTTGATGCGGTTGCTGCTCGACGAGCACGGCCTCGCGTGGAACGAGGCGTGGGCGATCACTCGGCAAGCCATCACGTACACCAACCACTCCCTGATGCCGGAAGCGCTCGAGATCTGGCCAGTGCGGATGATGGAGCAGTTGCTACCGCGCCACCTCGAGATCATCTACCGAATCAACTACGACTTCGTCGCTGAAGTGCACGCCAAGGCACCGGGCGACGAGGCGCTGGTGCAGCGTGTCTCGATCATCGACGAGCAGCACGGCCGCCGCGTGCGCATGGCGGCGCTCGCCGTGGTCGCTTCGCACAAGGTCAACGGCGTCGCGAAGCTGCATTCTGATCTGATGGTCGAAACCATCTTCGCCGACTACGCCACGCTCTACCCCGAGCGCTTCACCAACGTCACCAATGGCGTCACCCCCCGACGCTGGCTGCAACAGTGCAATCCAGACCTCTCGGGCCTGCTCGACGACACCCTAGGCACCGGCTGGCGCCGCGACCTGTCGCAGCTCTCGGGCCTACGCGCGCATGCCGCTGACGAGCGCTTAGGCCAGCGCCTTGCTGCCGTCAAGCGCGCCAACAAGGAAGCCCTCACCGAGCGCATCCGCCGCGAACTGGGCGTCGTGGTGGATGTCGATTCGCTGTTCGACGTGCAGATCAAACGCATCCACGAATACAAACGCCAGCTGCTCAACCTGCTGTACGTGGTCGCGCGCTACCAGGCCATGCTCGCCAACCCCGCCGGCCCGAAAGGCCAAGGCTGGACGCCGCGAACGGTCATCATCGCCGGCAAGGCCGCCTCGGCCTACGTCGCCGCCAAGCAGATCGTGCGCTTGGCCATCGACATCAGCCGCGTGGTCAACAGCGACCCGCGCCTAGCCGGCAAGCTCAAGCTGGTTTTCTTGCCGAACTACGGCGTGTCGCTCGCCGAGACGATCATCCCGGCCGCCGACCTGTCCGAGCAGATCAGCACGGCGGGCACCGAAGCCAGCGGCACCGGCAACATGAAGTTCGCGATGAACGGCGCACTGACCATCGGCACTTGGGACGGCGCGACTATCGAAATGGCGGAAGCGATCGGCCCGGACGATATGTTCGTGTTCGGCCTGCGCGCGGATGCCGTCACCAAGCTCAAGGCAACCGGCTACGACCCGCGCGGGGTCGCCATGCAGAATGCGGCGCTCAAGGCGGTGCTCGATGCCATCGGCAACGGCAGTTTCAGCCCCGGCGAGCCAAGCCGCTACCGCGCCCTCGTCGACGACCTGTTGAACCGCGACCACTACCTGCTGCTCGCCGACTTCCCCGACTACGTGGCCACGCAGGCACGCGTGGACGCGCTGTACCGCGATACCGCGGCGTGGAACGTCTGCGCACTGCACAATATCGCCGGCATGGGCTTCTTCTCGGCCGATCGCACGGTGGCCGAGTACGTCGCCAAGGTGTGGGCGTTGCCCGCTACCGCGAAACCGGCGTCGACCATCGCAGCGAATGATTGATCCCGGTGCCGGCGCGGACGCCTACGCGTACCCGCCGCAGATTCCCGCAGACAATCTTCGCGTAGACGCTCTTATGATGTTGCTGCCGACATGATGAGCAGGCTCACACCCGGCCCGCACGCGCCGCTTGGCGCTCACGTCCGCGAAGGCGGCGTTGATTTCAGCATTCATTCGCAGCGCGCGAAGCACATCGACCTGTGCTTGTTCGACGAATTCGGCAAGCGTGAAATCGAGCGGCTGCGGCTGCACGCGGGCGAGGACGGCGTGTTCCACGGCCACCTCGACGGCGTCGGTGCCGGCCTCGTCTACGGCTACCGCGCGCACGGACGCTACCAACCGGAGTCCGGCTACCGCTTCAATCCTGCCAAGCTGCTACTCGATCCCTACGCCCGCGCCGTAGTCGGCGAATTCCAGTGGTGCCCCGAGCATCAGGGTTGGGCCGCCAGCCATCCGCAGGGCCGCCAGCCCGACACCCGCGACAATGCCGGGGCGACGCTGAAGGCCCGTGTCACCGCCGCGTCTGCCGCGCTTGACGATGGCCTGACGCTGCGCCGCGCCGAGCAGCCGCGCCGCCCGCTGCGCGACAGCGTGCTCTACGAGATCAACGTGCGCGGCTTCACGATGCGGCTGCCGGGCATCCCCGAGGCACTGCGCGGCACCTTTGCCGGGCTCGCGCATCCGGTCGCCATCGCACACCTGAAATCGCTCGGTGTCACCACGCTGTCGTTGATGCCGGTCATGGAATGGCTGGATGAGGCTCCGCTCGTCCAACGGGCCTTGAGCAACTACTGGGGCTACAACACCCTCGCGTTCTTTTGCCCAGCGCGACGGCTCTGCCGACATCCGCACGATGGAATCAATGAATTCCGCCGTATGGTCGCCACCCTGCAACGCGAGGGCTTCGACGTCGTGCTCGATGCAGTGCTGAACCACACGGCCGAAGGCGACAAATATGGCCCCACTCTGAGCTTCCGCGGACTCGACAACGCCAGCTGGTACCGGCTCGTCGAAGACGACCGCAGCCGCT
>BBPD01000027.1_pt3 | contig 17036 bp, 18 predicted proteins | sample 1344911 | NCBI WGS metagenome assembly BBPD01 (sample SAMD00019088, study PRJDB2971) | groundwater metagenome | biome: freshwater biome; feature: mineral spring; material: ground water | place: USA: CA, Sonoma | collected 2011-09 | depth surface m
TGTGTCCGACGAGGGAGTGCTGGGAACTGGCGCTGATAAAGGATCGGAAGAATCGTCTGGCACGTGCCTTGAGAACGACGCTCACGGAGGAATATCGGGCGGCCCTCATGGAATATAGTAAGACGCTCCCCCCGAAGGTAGTTAGACTGAAGGCTGAAGCAATCTAACAGTCTTCAGCCTATTTACCTTCATATCTGGAGCGAAAGGAATTGAATGACTCAGGCATCATTGGGTAGGAATTCACCAAAGAAAGGTTCAAGGTTTAAGGTTCAAAGTTCAAGTCCCCTCTCTTCCCCAACCGTGAACCGTACACCACGGGATGAGATCGTGCTTCCCCGATCTCTCACGGTGAAGCATTTAGCAGATCTCCTCGGGATTACCCCCATCGAACTGATTAAGCGATTGATGCGAATAGGGGTAATGGCCACCATTAATCAATCTATCGACCATGAGATCGCAACCGCCATAGCAAGTGACCTGGGTCGTAAGACGAAAATCCAACCGGACGAGTCAAGAGTCAAGAGTCAAGAGTCAAGAGTCCCCCTCCCCGACTCCCGACTCCCGACTCCCGACTCCCGACTCATTACTCGTCCTGCCGTGGTTACCATTTTAGGACATGTTGATCATGGCAAGACCAGTCTCCTTGACGCCATCAGGCACAGCAATGTCGCTGATGGTGAAGTCGGCGAGATTACTCAACACATAGGTGCTTATCAGGTGACGGTTGATGGTTCGACAGGCTCACCACAAAAAATCACCTTCATTGATACCCCTGGCCATGAGGTATTTACTGCGATGCGGGCTCGCGGGGCGGGGGTCACTGACATCGCTGTTCTCGTCATTGCCGCCGATGATGGAATAATGCCGCAGACCAGGGAAGCTATAGATCATGCGCGCTCGGCGGGAGTACCCATCATCGTTGCCATCAACAAAATAGATAAACCCAATGCCGATATCGAGCGAGTGAAGCAGCAACTTGCTGAACAGAACTTGTTGGTCGAAGAGTGGGGCGGCGATGTAATCGCCATTCCAGTCTCCGCCAAGACGGGTAAGGGCCTGCCAGATTTGCTGGAGCATCTTCTCATTCTTGCCGAGTTAGCGGAACTCACGGCGAACCCTGACCTGCCGGCTGATGGCGTGGTGCTGGAAGCAAGATTAGACAATACCAGGGGCCCTCTCGCCACCCTGCTGGTCCAGAAGGGAACCCTTAAGATCGGAGATACCATACTCGTGGCGGGTGCTCATTGGGGCAAAGTCAAAGCCATGTTTGATCACGAGGGCAAGCCAACTGGGTCGGCAGGTCCATCAGTACCGGTGGAAATCATGGGGCTAAGCAAGGTGCCGTTTGCCGGCGATATCTTCACTGTAGTGGACAACGAGCGTAAGGCACGAGCCATGGTGGCGGAATTCGAGGTTGAGCAGCAGATACGCACGCCTAAATCCCCCACTCTGGACGACATCTCCTCCCAGATACGTGCCGGGAAAGCCAAAGGTCTTAACCTCATCATCAAGACGGATGTGGATGGGAGCATCGAGCCGATCAGAAGATCCCTGGAACGACTGGAGAATGAGGAGGTAAGGTTAAGGATTATCCACTCGGGGAGCGGCACTATCACCGAAAGCGATGTCATGTTGGCCATTGCATCCAGAGCTATTATCATCGGTTTCAACACTCGCCCCGAGCCCAGGGCTAAACACCTGGCCGATTCGGGGGGTGTGGAGATACGCGTTTATCAGATAATCTACAGCCTCATCGAGGATATAGAGAAGACCATGACCGGAATGCTGGAGCCCACCTATATCGAGGTCATCGAGGGACATGCCGAGGTTCGTGCCTCCTTTGCCGTCAGGTATGGCAAGATAGCCGGTTGCTATGTCACCGATGGGAAAGTGAGCCGCGGGGGCCTGGCAAGGGTTCTGCGCAACGGAAAAGCAGTTCACGAATCCAGTGTGAGCAGTCTGAAACACTTCAAGGAGAGTGTCCCCCAGATGCCCGCTGGCTCCGAGTGCGGCATCGGAATCGAGGGTTTCTCCGATTTCGCTATCGGCGATATCATTGAGTTCTATCGCAAGGAAAAGCAATGAGCCGGCGACAGAAGCGGATAAATCAGGCCATTCGCCGCGAAATCAGCGAGTTGTTATTCCGCCATGTTAACGATCCCCGCATTAAGGGGTTTATCAGCGTTACCGAGGTTGACGTTTCTCCTGATTTGATGCAGGCGAAGGTATTGATCAGTGTTATGGGCAGTGAGGAGGAGAAGGCAGAGATATTTGAGGGACTCGCGGCGGCTTCTGGTTTCCTGCGTCGTGAGCTGGGTACCCGTCTTCGGTTACGTTACACTCCCAAACTCATATTTGAGCAAGATGATTATATTGAGCGCGGGGGGCGTCTGCTCCATTTGATCGAGCAGGTTGCCGATGATACGGATCGAATCAGCCCCTAACTCATTCTGCGGTCCCATCGAGCGGGAGTAGCTCAGTGGTAGAGCTCCTGCCTTCCAAGCAGGACGTCGTGGGTTCGAGTCCCATCTCCCGCTCCAACTTCCGAGTGCTGAGTTTGTTGAGTTGCCCCAGCCCGTCCCCTAACCCTGGTTTAGCACCAATTGACTGTCATGGAAATTGATTTAGCTTCAGAATTGGGCTAGATTTAGGTATTTTGGGAGCTGAGATTTCAACCTGGTCCCCATAATATTGCAGGGCTGAAAACTCTGATTCGACGGATGAATGGGCACTACTTCAAGATTAATAGTTGGCCTTCCCGATATTGAAACTGGGTGTCCCAGAGGAGTCCAGAGTCAAGGGGAGGGGGACTCCAGACTCCAGACTCTATTGTGGTTGGTGAGAAGGTGGACGTAACCGTGCGGGATGGTCTGATTGTAATCGCACTCGAGTTCTAACATTCATCTTTGCTCTCCCGAATCGGTTTTTAGCCGATTATAGTAAAAATGCCGGTAAATTCAGCCCCCTAAATTTTACAAACAAAGTACAACCTTGGCAAGCAACTGTGCGGGCTGACCTCATAAGTAGCTAGAATTCTGGCAAGGGTGTTTTTGTATGAAATGCCCTGTTCTCAGGGGCGCAGTGGCGTGTCGCGGACACGCCGTTGTAGTTACTTCTGTGAATAACGCTGGGGGCGACAGTCCCAGTGCCTGTTGCTGACAACAATCTATTTCACAGCTTGCCTATTCGTTATTATAATGATAATATAGAGTTGTACCCAGGAGGAGAGAGTTGAAAGTATCATCGGAAAGAATAGAAGGATGTCAGGTGGCCCTCAATATTGAGGCCGAACCGGAGGAGATGGAGAGGGCTCTGGAGGGGGCATATCGCCGCTTGGTGAAGAAGGCGGCTGTTCCAGGCTTCCGCAAGGGAAAAGCGCCGCGCACTATGCTGGAGCGTAATCTGGGGAGGGCCGCCCTGGTAAATGAGGCCTGGGAGCGGCTGGTGCCGGAGCTTTACGAGCAAGCTGTCAAGGAACAAGGGATCGAAGCCCTTGCCCAACCTCATCTGGAGGTGACGCAGGTGGATCCACTGATGTTTAAGGCAACCGTGCCCGTGCGACCTGTTGTGGAATTAGGAGACTATCGCTCCATCAAGGTAACTCCGGAGACGGTGGAGATAACTGAAGAAAATATCACTGAGGCCATGGAGCGACTCCGTCGCACACAGGTTCTGTGGGAGCCGGTGGAGCGTGAGGCACGCCTGGGCGATCTGGTGGCCATTGACGTTGAGGGCTCGGTTGAAGGTAAGCCCCTGCCCGACAGCAGGAGTGAGCTGTATCACCTGTTACCGGACTCAAAGACACCTGTCCCTGGATTTGCAGGGCAAATAGAGGGGATGAAAGCCGGTGAGGGAAAGGAGTTTATCCTCCCCTTCCCCGAGGATCATCCCAATTCCAAGCTAGCCGGGAAAGATTGCCTGTTCAAAGTCTCGATCTCCGAGGTCAAGGAGGAACACCTGCCCGAGCTGGATGATGAGTTTGCAAAGAGCCTGGGGCACGATCTGGAGACCATGGATCAGCTCAGGGAGAAGATAGCGGGTAACCTGAAGGCCGCTGCTGACTCCGAGGCCCGAAATAAGTTAGAAAGGCAGGTAGTTGAAGCAATGGTTGGGCTGGCTAACCTGGAGTTTTCCGCTGTCCTGACGGAACGCGAGGTGGAACGTATGGCGCAGCAGCAGGCAATGGCCCTGGGAGTGGATTTGGGAGCGTACTTAAGATTCAGGAATCTCACCGAGGAGAAGTTCCGGGGGCAACTCCGGACGGTGGCAGAGAAAAGGGTAGCCAGTGCCCTGATTCTGCAGAAAGTGGTTGAGGAAGAGAAGATGGAGGTCAGCGATTGGGAGGTCAATGTGGAGGTGGAACGCTTGGTGAAAGACGCTGGTGAGAATGGCAAGCGGGTGCGAGAGGCAACTTCGCCAGAGGCTTGGGAATCGTTGCGTGACCAGCTTCTCTCCCGTAAAGTGATAGACTTCTTAGTGCGGATAGCTACCAGCGAGGATGATCGCCCCGCAGGCCTGGAGGAGGCTTAATCATATTGGTAATCCTCCTCACTCACTGGATAGGGGCATTCATCTATTTTCTGGTGAGAAGGCCACAGAGGATACGAGAACTTGGTCAGTGATTTGTGTGCTCCAGCATGAGGCGCCTGCTGGGTATGCTGATATCAATACAATTATAAGGAGAAGGAGAAATGAAGATGGAACCTCAGAACATTATTCCCATGGTGATAGAGAGCGGAACCCGGGGGGAACGTGCCTTTGACATATTTTCGCTCCTCTTGAAGGAGCGCATTATTTTCTTGGGCACACCGATCAACGACCAAATCGCCAACCTGATCGTTGCTCAGCTTCTTTACCTCGAGCGTGAAGACCCGGATAAGGATATCAGCCTCTACATACACTGTCCGGGCGGCATTATCAGTGCTGGCCTGGCTATCTACGATACCATGCAGCTCGTGCGCTGCAATGTCTCCACCATCTGCGTGGGCCTGGCTGCCAGCATGGGCACCCTTCTCCTCTGTGCCGGAGCCAAGGGCAAGCGCTATGCGCTTCCCAATGCGACTATCCACATGCACCAGCCGGTTGGTGGGGCTCAGGGGCAGGCATCGGATATTGCGATCGCGGCTAAGGAGATCCTGCGCATGCAGGATAAAATTCGGAACATCCTGGTCAGGCACACTGGTCAGACCTATGAGAAGATCGCTCAGGATAGTGATAGAGACTTCTATCTCAGCGCCGAGCAGGCACTGGAGTACGGCCTGGTTGACGAGATACTGGCCAGGCCGAGGGCTGGTGAGGGTTAGAGTGGCATCTCTGTGGAAACAACCCTGTCAATTTCGGTGGTTAAATCATAGGGCTGCATTGGCCTGCCATTGGCGCCGACTATTCTTCTTCCCGCTACCCTTAGTCGGCCTTCACTGAATGCCTTGACCGTGCTCAGGATCAGGGGCAGCTCTCGCTTGAGCCCGTGCTCACGGATGAGCTTGAAGAGCACGGTCTCTTTGCCCCCCTTGGCCCTTATTTCCTCCAGAGACTGTCCTGCCAGTTTCTCCCAGTGCTCGTCGAAGGAATGGCCTCTCACGCTGAAGGTGCAGTAACTTATCGGCGGGCCTTCATCCAGTTCCGGGATGACCAGGTGCATCATTACCCCGGTCCGCTCGGACCGGCTTTCCATCAGTTGCCATATCACCTCCCGCCAGGTTCCCTTCGGGCCGCCGGGGGCAGCGGGGTGGAGGTTGATCATGGTGTATCTCTGGCACATCTCGGCTGCCATGACGAGCATGTATCCGGCCATCACGCAGAGGTCGACTTGAAATCCTTCCAGGCGTCTCATCACCTCACGATCATAGTCGATGCGCCAGCTTGACATAACATCGAGCGGTCTTCTTGCTTTGAACTCCCGAGAAGAGAAGCACACCAGGGGTATGGCATACGAGTTCACCAGGTCGAAAAAGCGGTCGGTCTCCTCGGATTGGCCTGGTTCTCGGTTGCAGAAGACAAAGGCAATCTCTGCCGGTATCTCTCCCCGTTTGATGCTTTCAGCTATTGTTGTCAGCAGGGCACGGGAACCTCTACCCCTTCCGCTGGAAAACCAGCCAATCCTATACATGATTAATCCTCAGTCGTTTGGTCAGTGTGCCCAGGGTGGTCAGGAAGTGGTCTTTGACGCCGTTTTTTTGCCCGAATATCCTTCCCTTGCTGAGGGCGATCTTGAATTCCCCTGGCCCGTTGAATGCCGGCATCTCCACATAGGCCTTGCCAATCTCCCGGGGCGCATGAGCATCGCTGCCAGCGCTGGCCAGAAACCCGTTACGCTGGACAAGGGTGCGAGCCCTCTTAGAACAACTCAGGGAGAGCGAGCGAGCGTTGAAAACCTCGATAATGTCGATCTCTGAAAGCAGGGACTCCCGTTTTGAGGCCTCGAGTGGGAATCTGCCGAAGCTATCGAAGGGATGGGGCAAGCACACCAGTCCTCTCTGGGCTTTAATTCGATGGACCACCTCTTCAGCGAAGAGACCTGAGGGGATCTCCTCGGTGAGAAAGTATCCTATGATCTCGCCATCTGAGCTCATGACCTCTTCACCAATGATGATCGGAAATGGGGCCATCTGCCTCATTTTGAGGGCCCCCTCAATGGTGTCGTGGTCGGTTATGGCGATGCAGCCTATTTCCAACTTCTGGCACCGCTCGATGATGCTTTCGAGGGATGAATTGCAATCGGGAGAGTAGCAAGTGTGTATGTGTAAATCAACTTTCATGTCTACGCTCTTTCTACATATGTCCCCTTGCGGGTATCAACCCGGACAACGTCACCCGTCTTGAGAAACATAGGGACCTGCACCATTATGCCGGTCTCCAGCGTAGCCGGCTTAGTGCCACTGGTGGCCGTATCTCCTTTGAAAGCAGGCCCGGTATCGGATATCTCAAGTTCAACAGTTATGGGTAAGCCTATGCCGATTGTCTCCCCTTCATATCTGGAGAGTTGAACTATCATGCCTTCCTTGAGGTAACCTAGAGCATCCCCCACCATCTTGTTGCTGAGCGGAATCTGGTCGAAGGTAGCCTGGTCCATGAAGTAGTAAAAATCACCATCCTGGTAGAGGTATTGGGCGGGACGTTCTGTGATCTCGACTCGATTGAGCCGCTCCCCCGATTGAAAGGTGCGCTCGATGGTGTGATCGGCTCGAATATCCTTGAGCTTCAGCCTGACTTGAGCTGAGCCTCTCCCGACCTTGATGTGCTGATATTCGATAACGGTGTAAAGGCGCCCGTCCAACTCGATGGTTACGCCCTTTCGGGCTTCGGTAACATCTATCATCCTTCCTCCTCTAGATCGTGTCCGCGATACGTGTCCCGTGTCCGGACACGGATCCCGGACACGGCTTACGGGCCTGGGTGAGAAGTCGGGGACCGCTCTGTTCTAATAATACCATATCCTCGATTCTTACGCCTCCCCATCCATTGAGATATATTCCCGGCTCCAGAGTGAAAACCATGCCCTCGGCTAAGATGTCAGTCGATTTCGGGCCGAGCCGGGGCTTCTCATGAGAATCCAGCCCAATGCCATGTCCCAGGCCATGCCCGAATGCCTCACCGTAGCCGGCTTGCTCAATGACTTCTTTCGCTAGCTGATGGGCTTCCTCGCCCCCCATCCCCACCCGGAGTTTCTCCAGAGCGGTAAGCTGAGCCTCCTGGACTATGCTATATATTTGGGCGAGGGTATCGTTCGGTTCTCCGAGGCAAATGGTGCGGGTTATGTCGCTGCAATACCCCTTCACCCGCGCACCGAGGTCAATGACTACCGGTTCACCCTGAAGGATAGTGCGGTCAGTGGATGGGGCGTGAGGCAGAGCGGCATTTGGCCCTGAGGCCACGATGATCTCGAAGGGCAGCCTTTCACTGCCCTTCTCCCGAAGGAACCTCTCTAATTCCCAGGCGAGCTCCTTTTCCATTATCCCTGGTTGAAGGATGGCATTGGCATGTTCCACAGCGGCATCGGCCAGCGAGGCTGCCTCTTCAATTAGCCTTATTTCTTCGTCTGCCTTGATAGACCGCAGCGATTCGACCAGTCCCTTGGTGGGGTGAAGCCGGGGACGGGCCTTTGGAGGGAGTCTTCTCGCTGCTCTGACTAGCAGGCGATAAGCGGTCAGGGTGAGATGATCGCTCTCAAAGCCGATATCCGTCGCCCCGAGCTCGGAGATCAATCCCGGAAACCATTCTGGAAACTCGCCCTTGATCTTAACGACCTCAAAATCCGGTGACTCGGCCCTGGCCTGCTCAACATAACGAAAATCCACCGCGAGGACAGCTTCCTCCTGGGAGATAAGGGCAAACCCGGCGGAGCCGGTGAATCCGCTGAGATAACGCCGGTTGGTCGCCTGGGAAATCAGTATCGTATCCAGTTCCCCAAGCCGGCGGCGAAATTCCTCCAGTCGTGGAGTCACCTTCATATCCCCTTCACCTGGCCTGCCAGTATCTTCAGCGCCGCGGTGTATCCCTGCCATCCCAGACCGCTGATTTGCCCTCGAGCGATCGGCGCAATTACCGACTTCTGGCGGAACTCCTCCCGGGCGTGGATGTTTGAGAGGTGAACTTCGATCACCGGGAGGCCCGTATCGGCCAGGGCGTCCCGGAGAGAGAACCCGTAGTGGGTGAGCGCGCCGGGATTGATGATGATGCCCGCCGCTTGAGGCGACTCCGATTGAATAAAGTCGATAATCGTCCCTTCGTGATTGGACTGGAAGGGGACCACATCGAGATCCAGCTCCTTGCCCTGCTCCTGGAGCAAGGAGTTGACCTCCTCCAGGGTCTTGCTGCCATAGAGCGACTGATCCCGTTTGCCGAGCATATTCAGGTTTGGTCCGTGAATAACCAGAATCTTCATAGTGCATAGGGGATAGTCCAGAGTCTGGAGTCTAGGGTCTGGAGTCCCCCTCCCTTCGACTCTCGACTCTTGACTCTCGACTCTTGACTCGCCTTTCATCATCGCTTCGGGGGTGAGCTTCAAGGTATCGAGTGCGCATTTGACTCCGCGTCACATGCGTATATATCTGGGTGCTGGCCAGGTTAACATGTCCGAGAAGTTCCTGCACTACCCGGAGGTCGGCGCCCCCATCGAGCATGTGAGTGGCGAAGGTATGACGCAGGATGTGAGGGAATACCCGTCCCTTGATCCCTGCCTGTTTGGCGTACTTCTTGATGAGATACTGTATTCTTCGCTCGGCGATCCTCTCCCCGTAGCGATTGATGAATAGGGCATTGGTGTTCCTTCGGCCCAGCATTTTTGGCCGTCCGTAGCTCAGATACTGCGTTAGCGCCTCGGCAGCCGGCTTCCCCATGAGAGCCATCCTTTCCTTGGCGCCCTTGCCCCAGACCCGAATCTGGCGGCTCTCCAGGTCCACGCTCCCCGTATCCAGTGAGGCTATCTCGCTGACACGCAGCCCTGCGGCGTAAAGCAGCTCCAGTATGGCCAGGTCCCGAATCCCCTGCGGAGTTGAGATGTTGGGAGAGCTCAGCAGAGACCGTATCTCTTCTGAGGTGAGGAAGGTAGGGAGACGCCTCTCCCGCTTTGGTCCCGATATCATGCTCAGGGGCTCTGTCACGATCAGCCCTTCTCGGTTCAAGTAATGGAAGAGGGAGCGGAGAGCGCTCATCTTACGAGAGATACTGGCACGCACTATTCCGTCATCTAAGAGCCTGGCGAGATAACGCCGAACTAGGGAGTGGTCGACATCCTCCAGCTTTTTGGACTCCCCCTTGAGGAAGTCCAAAAACCCGAGTATGTCAGTGGAATAATTCCTCACGGTGAACGATGAGAGATTACGTTCGATCTGGAGGTAGCGGATGTATTTATCCAGCAGGGGTTCAAAATCTTGAATCCCTACTTCTTCTCCCTTCATCCGGATTCCTCCTTACTGCAATCACATTTTGCAAGTAGATTAATCATTCTTTAGGGCGAATAAATTCGCCCCTACCCCCCGGATTCCTCCTTGAGTTCGTATCCACATGCGGTGCATCTAGCCACGTTTCTCTCTTTTGAAACCAGCAGCCCACTGCATTCGGGGCAGGGGTCGGGGAGGGGTTTTTCCCAGACAGCAAAATCGCATTTGGGGTAGCTGCTACATCCGTAGAATAGGCGCCTTCTTTTGGTACGTCTCTCTACAAGTTTACATCCGCATCGAGGGCAATTAGCCTCGATTTCGATCTGCAATGGCCTGGCATTCTTGCACTTGGGGTAGTTGCTGCAGGAGAGGAACTTCCCGAAACGACCTTGCTTGATCACCATCGGGCTATCGCATTTGTCGCACACCTCGTCGGTAGGTTGATCGGCGGGTTTTACCCGGGGCATCTCCGAGGCAGCCTTCTCAACCTGTATGGCAAAGGGATCATAGAATTCCTGTAGCATAGGAACCCATTCCAGGTTTCCGAGCGCAATCTCATCCAATCCTTCTTCTATCTGGGCGGTAAACCCGATATTGACGATCTCCGGGAAAAAATCCTCAAGTAAGCCGGTAACGATGATTCCCAGTTCCATCGGGCTAAAATATCCCTTTTCCTTTTCCACATACTCTCTCTCTTGAATGGTGGAAAGAATGGGGGCATAGGTGCTGGGCCGGCCGATGCCGTTTTCCTCGAGAGCCTTAACCAGTGTAGCCTCGGTGTAGCGCGGCGGCGGTTTGGTAAAATGCTGCTCCGGAAAGAGTCCCAACAGATCGAGCTCATCTCCGGGGGATAGTTCCGGAAGTGATGCTTTCTCACTGCCATTCTCTTCCTCATCCCTCCCCTCGCTATATAGGGTGAGGAAGCCCGGGAAGGCCAGGGATGAGCTCGTGGCTCGGAAGAGATAAATGAGTTTTGAGGAGGGGGGAGGGGAACTCGGAACTCGGAACTCGGAACTCGGAACTCGGTTGGAGCTTGCCTCGATATCTACCCTGACGGTGTCGAAAAGGGCGGAGGCCATCTGGCTGGCGACCATTCGTTTCCATATCAGATCGTAAATCCTGAACTGGTCGGTGGTGAGATAGGATCGCATCATCGCCGGTTCCCGTCTTACGGAGGTGGGGCGAATGGCCTCGTGGGCCTCCTGAGCGCCCTTTACCTTCTTCTGGAAGGCTCGAGGCGTCTGAGGAGTGAAATTGGCACCGAATTTCTCCGTTATGTACTCTCTGGTTTCTGTTATCGCCTGCGTAGTAACGTGAGTCGAATCGGTACGCATATAGGTTATGAGCCCCACCGGCTCTCCCTCTCCGATGGCAACGCCTTCGTAGAGCGATTGTGCTACAGCCATGGTGCGCTTGGCACTGAAGCCGAGCTTGCGCCAGGCCTCCTGCTGCAGGGTACTGGTGATGAAGGGCGCTACCGGATGACGGGAAACGGTTTTTTGCTGCGTCTGTGATACGGTGTAACTCGCCCCCCTTAGCTCGGCGGTAAGTTTGTCGGCCTGTACCTTGCTCGCAATCGCTATCTTCTCTATCTTCTTGCCCCTGCCCAATCCCACAAACCCGGCGCGGAAGGTTTCATTACCCTTCCTTTCGAGTCTGGAGACGCTTCGCTCTGAAGACGCTTCGCTCTGAAGGCACTTCGCTCTGGAGTCCCCCTCCCCGACTCTCGACTCTCGACTCTCGACTCTTGACTCTTGAAGCTCGGCCTCGATGGACCAGTACTCCGCGGGAACGAAACTCTCGATCTCCCTCTCTCGGTCGACGACTATCCTTACTGCTACCGACTGCACCCTGCCGGCGGAGAGTCCATACCTCACCTTCCGCCACAGGATGGGACTTATCTTGTAGCCCACCAGCCTATCGAGTATGCGTCGTGCCTGCTGGGCGTTGACCAGTTTCAGATTGATATCTTTAGGATGGCGGAATGCGTGATCTACGGCCTCTTTGGTGATCTCATGAAACACCACGCGCTTCGCCGGCATCTTCTCTATCCTGGCAGCCTGGATCAGGTGCCAGGCAATCGCCTCTCCTTCGCGGTCGGGGTCGGTAGCCAGATATAGAATCGATGCATCCTTGGCGGCTTTTTTTATCTCATTGACCACCTTGGTCTTGCCCTTCGAAACGACATATTTAGGGACGAATCCGTTGCCGGTGTCCACACCGAGCTCCTTTTGGGGGAGGTCACGAACGTGCCCCATGGTTGCCTTCACAAGGTACTCATCCTTCAGGATGCGACCTATGGTTCTTGCTTTTGCAGGTGATTCTACGATGACCAGTTTCTTCGCCATTAGTTCGCTCCGCGGGCAATCACATAGTTCATATTGCCTAACTGATTTACCATACCCTTAAGTTCCATCATCGTCAAGGTGCTGCTCACAGTTGGTATGGGCAATGAAGAATAGCGACATAGCTCATCGATGTGCCGCGGCTCCTGTGACAGGTATTTCAGGAGGAGCGACTCGTTCGCGTTCTCGGGAACTAAGAGCTCCAGTTGCTGCGGGACTATATTCAAGTTTAGTTCTTCAAGTATATCGTTCACCTCTAATACCGCTTTGGCGCCCTCCCGAATCAAGAAATTACTTCCTCGGCTTGCTGCTGAGAGTATGCTCCCCGGCACAGCGAAGACCTCCCGATCCTGTTGCAGAGCCAGATTCGCAGTGATCATGGCACCGCTTTTTTCTGCGGCCTCGACAACCAGCACCCCCAGGCTCATTCCGCTCATGATGCGATTGCGCCGGGGGAAATTCTCCGCCTTAGGCTTGGCGCCCAATGGATAGTCGCTCACCAGTGCGCCGTGCTTCATAATCTCCTGGGCCAGCTCTCGATTCTCCGCTGGATAGACCATATCCAGCCCGCAGGCGAAAACGGCGATAGTCCTGCCTCCCGCCGCCAGCGCCGCCCGATGGGCAATGGAATCGATCCCCCGAGCAAGGCCGCTTACGATGGTGATCTTGTTTCGCGCCAGATCGGTTGTCAATCGCTGGGTAACCTCCCGCCCATACATGGTAGCATGCCGCGTGCCCACCACAGCCAGAGCCCATTCATCGTCCGGTATCAGTGTTCCGCGTACATAGAGCACCGGTGGGACATCGTAGATCTCCTTGAGCCTCTGGGGAAACGAGGGATCATTCTGCGTCAGGACCTTAACGTTGTAGCGATCGAGCCTATCCATGGCGGCATCTAACTCGATCTTGGGGCGACGAGCGACGATGGTATTGGCTGACCTGTGGTCCAACCCGGCCGCTATGAGCTCCGCCATGTTGGCATGCCAGGCTTTTCCCATATCCCCAAAATACTCCAGAAGTCGACCGAATCTAACCCGGCCAATACCAGGAATCATATTGAATCCCACCCAGTACTTTATCTCAGACATTATTGGCCTTCGCAAGGGCTGTCCTTAGCTTCTTGAGGAACTCTGCAAGTTGATCGCTGTCCATCGACGCCATCTCTGGTGTGAGCGCCAAGACCAGAGGGAATGTAGCGTTCCCTGCCTCAATCGTGGGGCACATTAATTGGCCATTACCCTGGTTGCGGTGGCCATTCGACCGGCCCTTTGGGATATTCCTCTTCGTGGAGGCAAATCCCAGGTCTATTTCCGCCAGATGGCAGAGCTGAATGAAGAAGCGGGTTGTCTTGGTTGCCATCTCTGGACTCAGGTCTTCCTGGGTGATGAAGTAATTATAAATGTCTTCTCTGGTGTGGCTGCCCCCATTGAGGTGTTGGAACAGGTTCTTGTAGGCAGTTCGAATGATGTTTTGAAGAGCAGATGTAAAAGTAGCGCCTTTTGTCTTCAGGATGCGGCTCTTCTCCGTGGGTCTGCCATCATCGTCGATGATTCCGAGGAACTTTAGAGCTCCCACTACCTTGTACTCATTTCCGGGGGCGATCTTATTTAATCGCAGGAAGTTGCCGTCAATCTTGGGGGGAGTGGTTTTGCGCATAAGCTGCAGCGCTTGCAACATTCCTCTGGTGGGACCATAGGGCAAGGTCAATCCCTGCCCAGCAGTTCTTGCTGCCCTGACCATTCTCCGCCTCCTTTGGAATAATCCATAAGGTCTAACGGGTAGTATAGCAGTCAACCTGGGGACTGTCAAGGGTGCGCGATTGACAATCCCCGATAAATAGGGTAATGTGTTGCTAAGGCCCACACAGAAGCGAAGCGTCGGAGGGCTGTTGTGGCGACTTTGCGCTGCGAGCCAGCCATTGACCGGCAAGCGGAAGAGAGGAACAGGGGGTGAGAATCGCCCTTGAGCTTGAGTCCCTCAGCGGCAGGCTAAAGCTACCCCTTCAGTACAACAGAGAGGTCCAGGGCATGATATACCGCAACCTTGATGAGCCCCTGGGCGACTGGATCCACGATGAAGGCTTGCCTCTGGGAAAGCGCTCCTTCAAGCTTTTTACCTTCAGCCGGCTCCTGGGCTCCTACCGTATCGCCCCGGATACCATCGAATTCAGCGGACCGGTGAGGGTCCATGTCGGCTCGGTCCATGAGCAGATCTTGCAATCCCTGGTAGAGCACCTTCTGCGAGAACCAGCGGTCCGGCTGGGGAAGGAACTCTGTGAGGTGCACAGCATCGAGCTAGAGCCGTTACCGAAGATGTCCAGACCGGTGCGCGTCCGAACCCTCTCTCCAATCACCGTCTACAGCACACTGAGCACCGCCGAAGGGCGGAAGAAGACCTATTACTACACCCCATTTGAACGGGAGTGGGAGACACAGCTTCTCTCCAACCTGAAGCGAAAGTCCAGGGCACTTGGCTGGCGAGAGGCTCAATTGCAGAATCTTGAGGACGGGAAGGTACACATTCGGCCTGTCCGGGTAAGCAACCGCGATCTGAAGATCATGAAATATGGTGATACCGTGATCAAGGCCTGGTCGGGGGTCTACGAGCTGGACCTCCCGGAACCGTTCTTTCTTCTGGCTTACGATGCCGGACTCGGATCGAAGAACAGCCAGGGATTCGGGATGGTGGAGGTGGTCAGGCAGAGAACAGTTGCCAGGGATCAGTGATCAGGGATCGAGATCATTTAGAGTTGGGCAACTTTGTGCTAAAATGAAGGTGGCTCATGGCTCTGAGCCGGGATCAAAGAACAGCCATGGATTCGGGATGGTGAAGGTGATCAAACGGAGTCCCCATGAGGTTCTTAACAATCCTTAAGACAAGGGAAGGAAGACCGCTGAACTTTGAAAAGCTGGAGCCTCTCATTGGTGAGGTGTGTGAGAGATACGGACTCAGCCTCTTCTACCTCTTCGGGTCCTATGCTTCAGGCCAGACCTCAAAGTTGAGCGACCTCGATGTAGCCGTTCTGCGTGAACAATGTCTGGAGCTGGACAGGCTGCTCGACCTTACAGGCGAACTCCAGGAAATCTTTGAAGAGGAGGCCGTTGACCTGGTAGATCTCAGAAAAGCTCCGCTCACCCTCATCCATCGGGTATTAAAGGAAGGAAAATGCCTTTATGCCAGGGACCTGAGGACAAAGATTGAAAACGAGACAAGGTGGGAATCCCTCTACCTCGATACCGAACCCCTGCGCCGAGAATCCTTCGAAGCCTTGAAGAGGAGGCTGAAGAATGGCACCTTCGGGCGTAGATAAGGAGAAGTTTTGCCTTCAACTGGAGAGGCTGGAGGAGAGGTATGTCCGGCTAGCAGAAGTTCAAAGCAGGCTCCAACAAGACCCCAACGACTCTCTTCTTCTGGCAGCCGCTGAAAGGCTCTTACAGACCTTAATAGAGGAGTGCATAAACATAGGGAACCATATTATCGCCGGACTAAACCTTAAGAGGCCAGATACCTATAGAGAGGTTTTCTTCAGGCTTCGGGAGAAGGAAGTGCTCTCAGAAGAGGTCGGAGAGAAACTGATGGGCTTTGCTTCCTTCAGAAACAGGCTTGTCCACCTGTACTGGCGGGTAGAACAGGAAGAAGTATTATCCAAACTGGGAGAGATCGAATTCACCAAGGAGTTTGCCGAGGAAGTTTACAGCTACTTGAAAACTCAGAAGCTCTTGTAATCCGCGTACCCGTTCCGGCTAATTGATTCCCTGCCCGTCGACGCCTGGCCTGTGAGGATAGGCTGGGATCAAAGACCAGTCAGGGGTTCGCGATAGGGGGGGTGCGAAATGCCACGACGACATGAAGATTGGCTGAGACAAGCAAAGCGCAAGCTGGAGTCAGCCCAGCGGAGCGCCTATGGATTACTATGACGAGCCAACCGCGCAGGAGGCAGTGGAACTTGCAGCGAGTATCATCCGATTCGTTGAGCAGCAGATTGCCGGGATATAGGCATGTGGCGACCTTGACCTCCTTTGTCCGGCTAACCGAAGAGATGCTTTGTCCGGTCGCCATAATCCTGTTCGGCTCATTGACCAAAGGAACCTATTATCTGCACAGCGATGCCGATATCTGCATAATCCTGGCGCAGCCGGAGATTTCCTGGGCTGAGGGATACGACCGCGTGGCCGCACTCGATTCCGAGGGTGTGGTCCAGCCGATGGTCTATGGAAGGGTTCAATTCCCGAACATGATCCGCAGCGCCAATTCCCTGGCGCTGGAGGTCTGTCATGATGGGTGGATGCTGGGGGGAGAGGAGGATTATGTCCAACTCCTGGAAGAAGCCTTCAATCAGGCAGAATGGCGCTACGGGCTGCAAAAGACAGAGAGCGGGTGGCTGATGCGGAAGGGAGATAGCAATCATTTAGAATGAGACAGCAGGGGGTGATGCTCGGATGATAAATATGCTGGAAGTCGACGGACTGGTCTGGCAGGCAGGGAAAGTTTTTGTCTCCTACTGCCCCGAACTAGATGTATCGAGTTGCGGGGATACAGTAGAGGAAGCGCGAACCAATCTGAGGGTAGCGGTGCGGCTGTTTCTGGCAGAAACGGAGAGGATGGGAACTCTGGACTCCATCTTGAAGGAAGCAGGATTTAAGAGGACGCGCAAGGGCTGGCAAGCCCCTCGGCTCCTGGCGACCGAGTTAATTTCCGTCCCGGTAGGGGAGTGAAGTGCCAAAGCTCACGCCGATCTCTTCACAGAGATTGGGCAAGCTGTTTGAGAAAGCCGGGTTCAGATTCATACGACAGGAAAGCGATCATTTAA
>BBPD01004546.1_pt7 | contig 17031 bp, 14 predicted proteins | sample 1344911 | NCBI WGS metagenome assembly BBPD01 (sample SAMD00019088, study PRJDB2971) | groundwater metagenome | biome: freshwater biome; feature: mineral spring; material: ground water | place: USA: CA, Sonoma | collected 2011-09 | depth surface m
GGATTTTGACGCCGGGCGCAGGATATTGCATAACCAAGCCTGATGAAGCTGCAATACGTTGTTTAACAGAATTCTATCTTTGATGTGATGACTCCGAAGATGGAACTTTTGCATCAAACTTAAACAAAATGATTTCTTGAAGCAGATCTGTCCCATCGATAGAACCGTCCCCAATATTAGATTATTTCGACCCAGTTGAACGGATCACTTTCGTGCCCGTATTGGATAGCCGTCAGCTTATCATATAAAAATTGTGATATTTTGCCTGTTTTACCCTCGTTTATCGTAATCTTCCTGTCGTTTAAATTAAGCTCGCTGACAGGAGAGATTACCGCGGCGGTGCCTGTGCCGAACACTTCCTTGAGCCTTCCCTGCTCGTGTGCGCTAAAAACTTCGTCGATCGAAATCTGTCTTTCCTCAACTCTCATTTTCAAATGCTTTGCAAGTTTGATTACCGAATCGCGGGTTATTCCCGCAAGCACGCTTCCGCCTGAAAGATCGGGCGTCACCAATACATCGTCTAAAACGAAAAATATATTCATCGTGCCAACTTCCTCGACATATTTGCGCTGCGCGCAATCAAGCCACATAACCTGTGTGTAGCCGAGTCTTTTCGCTTCCTCGGCGGCATAAAGGCTTGCGGCATAATTGCCGGCGGTCTTCGCAAAGCCTACCCCTCCGCGGCTTGCTCGCACATACCTGTCGGTCACATATATCTTTACGGGCTTGAATCCTTCAGGATAATACGCGCCTACGGGCGAGAGGATTATAAAGAACTTATAAGTATCGGAAGGCCTGACTCCTATGTAAGGATCGGTTGCGATTATAAACGGCCTTATGTAGAGAGAGGTGTCTTTTTGGGAAGGCACCCAATCCTTTTCAATCCTTAAAAGCTCATTAAGGGCGTTTTTTGCAAATTTTTCGTCAAAAAGCGGTATGCACATTCTTTCGGCCGAAATATTAAGCCTCATAAAATTATCGTCAGCCCTGAATGTGAGCACTTCCCCGTCATTTCTTCTGTAAGCCTTAAGCCCCTCGAAAATTGCCTGACCGTAATGGAATACCATCATAGACGGCGCGACGGAAAATTCTTCGTATGGCACTATCGAAGCGTTAATCCATCCTTCGCCCTTTCTATAATCCATAAGGAACATGTGATCGGTAAATGCCGCGCCGAACTTAAGCTCATCATCTTTAGGCTTAACTTTAAGGTTTTGCGCAAGCATTACTTTAAGATCAGTCATTTTCATCCTCCTCGATCATCTTTATAGAAGCCTCCGATAAGTCCTCACCGGGTACTTTTGCAACGGAAGCCACTTGTCCTAATCGGCTGGTTTTCATTAAGGTCACGCCTTGGGAGTTTCTGCCCATGACGGGAATTTCACCGGTTTTGATCCTTATGGTTATTCCGTTTGCGCTAATCATAACAAGGTCGTCCGTTTCATCAGCAAGTTTTAGCGCAACGAGTTTTCCCGTTTTGCGTGTGAGTTTTGAAGCGATTGTTCCGCTTCCTCCTCTTCCCTGAAGTCTGTATTCCTCAAGAACAGTCCTTTTACCGTAACCGTTTTCAGTTATGGAAACCACAAAACCGCTTTCCCTTACAAGCTCAATTGCAATTATGCAATCGTCCTCGTTCATCTCCATTCCTTTAACGCCTGTCGCAGCTCTGCCCATCGCCCTTGATTCAGCCTCGTGAAATCGAATTGATTTCCCGTATTTTGAAGCTAAAATAAGCTCTTTTTCTCCATCCGTCAAAAGCGCGCTTATAAGCATGTCATCCTCGCGAAGTGTTATTCCGGTTATGCCGCTTCGCCTTATGTTATCATACTCGCTTAAGCTCGTCTTTTTAACGAGTCCTTTTCTTGTGGCCATAATAAGGTACTGTTCCTTATTTGAAGCCTTAATCGGGATCATGGTTTGTATCTTTTCACCTGGCGTTATCTGAATTAAGTTTATTATGGCAGTGCCCTTTGCCTGCCTTCCGGCTTCGGGTATCTCATGCGCCTTAAGCTCGAAGACTTTGCCAAGGTTTGTGAAAAAAAGAATCCTTTGATGCGTTGAGGTCATCAATACGTCTTCTACGAAATCCTCGTCCCTAGTTTCCATAGCCATTACTCCCCTGCCGCCCCGTTTCTGGCTTTTATATGTGTTTAAGGGGGTTCTTTTTACATAGCCCTGATGTGTGCGCACTATGACGACATCCTGTATTTGTATGAGATCCTCTATATTGATATCGGATTGCTCGGGTAAAATCACGCTTCTTCGTCCGTCGCCGTGCTTTTGCCTGATATCTTTAAGCTCTTTTTTTATTATGCCAAAAAGAATTGATTCGTCAGCCAATATCGATTTTAAGTATGCGATTGTTTTTAAAAGCTCGTTGTGCTCTTCTTTTATTTTGTCTCGCTCAAGCCCCGTAAGACGCCTTATGCGCATCTGCAGTATTGCCTCGGCCTGAAGCTCTGACAATCCGAATTTGGACATAAGCCCAGCCTTTGCGATCTGGTCTGTCTTTGAACTTCTGACAAGCGCTATTACAGCATCAATGTTATCAAGCGCAATCAACAAACCTTCAAGTATATGTATTCTCGCTTCAGCCTTATTAAGATCAAAAACAGTTTTCTTTGTCAACACGTCTTTTTGGTGCGCTATGTAATAAGAAAGCATTTCTCTAAGATTAAGTACCCTTGGCTGCGAGTCTACAAGCGCAAGCATAATAATCCCGAATGTATCCTGCATCTGGGTGTGTTTGAAAAGATAATTGAGCACAACTGAAGGCTTAACATCACGCTTAAGCTCAATGGCTATTCTTATACCATTTTTATCTGATTCATCTCTTACCTCAGATATCCCCTCAAGTTTTTTATCCCTGACAAGCTCCGCTATCTTCTCAATGAGCCTTGCCTTATTAACCTGATATGGAAGCTCGTTTACCACAATTCTTGATTTTGATCCTGACATAGGCTCTATATCGGTTTTTGAACGCATTATAACTCGTCCGCGTCCTGTCCGATACGCTTCCTTTATGCCTGCTGTGCCTAAAATATATGCGCCTGTCGGAAAATCAGGACCCTTTACGATCTCTGAAAGCTCGTCTATGCTCATTTCCGGTTTATCAATTAAAGCAATCAGAGCGTCTACTATTTCCTCAATACAATGAGGCGGAATATTGGTAGCCATTCCAACCGCAATGCCCGATGAACCGTTTACAAGAAGATTCGGGAACTTTGCCGGCAAAACTTTAGGCTCTTTGAGGGTTCCGTCAAAATTGTCCGTAAACTCAACGGTCTCCTTATCAATGTCCGTCATATGCTGTATACCGATTTTTGATATCTTGGCTTCTGTGTATCGCATTGCCGCTGGGGAATCACCGTCTATTGAGCCGAAATTGCCCTGACCGTCAACTAACGGATACCTTGTTGAAAATTCCTGGGCTAATCTCACCATGGCATCATATATTGCGGTTTCACCGTGCGGATGATATTTACCTAAAGCATCTCCGACGATTCTTGCCGATTTTCTATATCCCTTATCGGGAGTTAATCCTAACTCGTACATAGAATGCATTATTCTTCTGTGGACAGGTTTTAACCCATCCCTTACATCCGGTAAGGCGCGCGCGACTATAACGCTCATAGCGTAATCTATGAACGATTTTTTCATCTCATCCTCAAGGCTTATATTTACTACTCTTTGCTTGTCAAATTCCATTTAAAGCTTACCTTTCTATTATCACAGCCGTCACCTGCATTTGATTCCGGTAACGCTCGAAGCGTCCCCATGATTTTGCTCCTACACATCGAGGTTTTTAACCAGTCTTGCGTTTGCTTCTATAAACTCCCGCCTCGGTTCCACTTTGTCGCCCATTAGTACCGTAAATATCTGATCGGCTTCTATCGCATCATCTATAGTTACTTTAAGCACTGTTCTAAGATCAGGATCCAAGGTTGTTTCCCAAAGCTGTTCAGGGTTCATCTCGCCTAAGCCCTTATACCTTTGAATTTCAGCTTTTTCACGTCCTAAAAGCTTTAAGGCTTTCTCAAGTTCTTTTTCATTTTGAAAATACCTTTTATTCTTGTTGTGCGCGATACTGAAAAGCGGAGGCTGAGCTATATACACAAACCCGCCTTCTATAAGCGGCCTCATATACCTGTAAAGAAACGTCAAAAGAAGTATTCTTATATGGCTTCCATCAACATCTGCGTCAGTCATGCATATTACCCGGTGATAACGAAGTTTTGCCAGGTCAAAATCATCGTCTATACCTGTTCCCAGCGCCGTTATAAGAGATCTTATCTCTATGTTTGAGAGAATCTTGTCAAGACGTGATTTCTCAACATTTAAAATTTTACCCTTGAGCGGTAATATAGCCTGAAATCTTCTGTCTCTGCCCATTTTTGCCGAGCCTCCGGCCGAATCTCCCTCGACTATGAATATTTCGCTTAAAGCCGGATCCTTTTCGCTGCAATCGGCTAATTTCCCGGGCAATGTCATGGTCTCAAGCACGTTTTTACGCTTTATAAGATCTCTGGCTTTTCGCGCCGCTTCCCTCGCCCTTGCCGCTATAATCGCTTTTTCGACTATTATCTTTGCCGTGGCAGGATTTTGCTCAAGAAAAGCTTCAAGTCCCTCGTTTGTTATCCCTTCGACAAGCCCGCGCATATCCGAATTAGTGAGCTTTGATTTGGTCTGACCTTCAAACTGCGGTTCGGAAAGTTTTACATTGACGATTGCGGTAAGCCCTTCGCGTGAATCTTCTCCGGAAAGATTTTGATCCTGCTGTTTTAAAAATCCAATCTTTCGTGAGTAGTCGTTTATTACCCTTGTAATAGCTGACTTAAAGCCGCTCAAATGCGTTCCGCCCTCGTATGTCGCTATGCTGTTCGCAAACGAATAAAGGCTTTCGTTGTAGGAATCGTTGTATTGAAACGCCGCTTCCACGAAGCTTCCGTTTTTTTCTCCCTTAATATAAATAATATTCGGGTGTATGACGGTTTTGTTGTGATTTAAATATTCTACAAACGACACTATGCCGCCTTCGTAAATAAACTTATTATCAGATCCGTCCCGCTCATCCAATAATGTTATGCTTATTCCACGATTTAAAAACGCAAGCTCTCTAAGGCGCGTTTTCAATGTGTCATGATTGAAATTGATATCTTCAAATATAAGGTGATCCGGCATAAACGTAACTGTCGTGCCGGTTTGATCTGTTTCATATACCCTTTTAAGCTCTGTTGCCGGTTTTCCCCTTTCATATCTTTGGCTGTGTGCAAAACCTTCTCTTTTAATCAATATTTCAAGCCATTCGGATAAAGCGTTAACAACCGATACCCCGACTCCGTGCAAACCGCCCGTTTCCTTATAGCCTTCCCCACCAAATTTTCCTCCGGCATGAAGCATGGTTAAAGCTACCTCAACTGCCGGCTTTCCTACGCTTGGATGAATTCCTACAGGAATTCCCCTTCCGTCGTCTGTAATTGTAACAGATCCGTCTGTATTTATTTTTATATCGATATTTTTACAAAAACCTGCCAAAGCTTCGTCGATACTATTGTCGACCACCTCGTAAACCAGATGGTGAAGCCCTTTTAAGCTCGTGTTACCAATATACATTCCAGGTCTTTTTCTTACTGCCTCAAGACCTTCTAAAACTTGTATATGGCTTTCGTCGTATCCAGTTATTTTATCTATTGCCATTTATTGTATCCTTCCTTCAGAAACTCCGCTCCTTTTTAAAAGCGTGGCCGATGATATCGGCGAGAGAAAAATAGCCGTCTTATTATTTATTTCGGCAAGAATAAAGGTTTTATGCTTCCCTTTATGCATCTCTTTAATAAAGCCTTCTTCGCGCGCCACCTCCAAAAATTCACGGTTCACATCCGATAACAAAGCAGAAGACATATCAAATATTGCTATAATGTCCTTTAAAGGCACAGCTACATCCCCGCCTAAATGAAGAATCATGGCAGTTCCCTTTCAAGCTTTTAAATCCATTATCCATTATAACCTTTTCGAAGGAGTAATTGCAAATTCATAATATTGGGGACGGTTCTATCGATGGGACAGATCTCAAGAGTACAGAACCGTCCCCTTGTACTATGACATCGTATATGCTTGCGTCCTTGAAAAAACTCTCTTCCCATCCCCTGATATCCGATACTGTGATTATTGTTTGGAATTCTTTAGTAAGTTCGAAGAGCCTTTGTTGCCTGAAAAAGTCTATTTCTGATAAACAATCGTCCAATAGTAGGATTGGATATTCTTCGGTTTCGTTTTTCATAAAATGCAGTTCTGCCAGTTTAAGCGATAACACAGCGGTTTTTTGCTGTCCCTGCGAGCCAAAGGATCGTAAATCAACGCCATTTATATCAGTAATAAGATCGTCTCTGTGACAGCCTATGGAAGTATTCCCCTTTTTTATATCCTCATCTTCCCTTGTAATCAGCATATCTTCGTAAGTCTTTCTTATAGCAGCAATATCATTCGTTTTCACAGATATGGATGGAGCGTAGGAAAGTCTTAGTTTTTCTTTTTCACATGAGAGAGAGTTATGAATACTGGAAGCTATTTTCATAATCCTTTCGGTAAACGCGATTCTTTCCGATGTTATGTATGAAGCTGGCAATGCTATTTGCTCGTTCCACACACGCAGAGTTTTTCTAAGGGACATATCTTTGTTTATGGATTTTAAAAGGGTGTTTCGCTGGTTTAATATCTTTATGTATTGCTGAAGAGAATAGAAATAGCGGGGTTTTATCTGCGATATCGCTATATCCATGAATTTTCGCCTCTCTGCAGGTCCTTCCCTTATGAGTTTTAAGTCGTCATATGAAAACATAACGCAGTTTACACCACCCATTAGTTCCCCTAAACGCTCAATACCCATTCCGTTTATTTCTATTTTTTTCCTTTCACCGGTAACAAGATGTACTTCAACTTTAAAGTCACCTAAAGATTTCTCAATACAGCTTACAATATTTAAAGAATTCTCTCCCCATTTTATAAGTTCTTTATCTTTTGAAGTTCTGTGGGATCTTCCGGTTGAACAAAGATAAACTGCCTCAATTACGCTCGTTTTTCCTTGGGCGTTTCTGCCTTTTAGAATAGTAAGGCCTTTTTGCGGCTTAAAGCGCAATTCTTTAAAGCAGCGGAAATTGTTAAGCTTTATTTCTTTTAGATACAAAGCATGTCCTTTCTTGACTCACATTGTCCTGACCGGCAAAATCATATAAGCGTATTTTTCCTCGGAAAGCGGTCGGATAAGGCACGGAGTGCTGCTGTTTATAAAGTCAATGCGTATTTCGCTATCTTCTATAACTCTTAAAGCTTCCATAAAATACCTTGAGTTGAAGGCAATATTAATTTCTTCACCACTAAGTATAAGTGGAACTTCATCATGAATATCTCCGTATTCTGAAAAGGAATTGATCAAAAGCTTATCTTCTTTAAGCTGGAATTCAACAAGATTGTTTTTATCATCCCTTGAAAATACGGTTGCCCTGTCTAGACTTTTATAAAGCAGATCCTTGTCTATTTTTGCGTGAACCTTATAATTGTCATGAACGACCTGTGTGTATTCTATGAATTTTCCCGGAACAAGTATGGAGGTAAATCTTATATTGCCCATATTAAATACGATATGATTCTTTCCTATGCCTATATCCATGCTTTCCTGCGAATGACCCAATATTTTCGAGAGTTCAGCCATCGCTTTGGCAGGTACTATCATATCCTCGTCACTCTCCGGCAAATTATGTATTTGTGCTTTGATTTCATTTTTAAAAAGCGATAGTCTAAATCCGTCCAAGCATACCATTGTAAGCCAATTTTCCTTAAGCTCCATTAATACTCCTTTGAATTCGGGACGAAGATGATCGCTTACAGCTGCTGCAAATACTGTTTTTTGAATCATTTTTCTGAAATCGTCTTGCTTGAATTCAAGGATACTGGTCGTTTCTTCCGCTTTAAATTCAGGATAATCACCTGAAATAGCGTTTATATTGACAAATGAGTTGTGATATTCGATCTTTATGCGGCAGTCGCTGATTGTTATATAAAGCGTTGTTTCCGGAAGCTTTCTTACGATATCAGCAAACATTTTTGATGGAACAATGACAAATCCATGTTTTTCTATATCGGCATTCATATGAATTTCTATAGTTATTTCGGTATCTGTAGCTCTGAGCTTTAATATATCAAGATATGTTTCTATGTATATTCCTTCAAGTATAGGATGAGGGGTTAATGCAGGCACTGCTTTTTGAACCACAGAAAGCACTTCCGAGAGCTCTTTTTGTAAACAGGAAAATTTCATTTTGATGTCCTCCTTGATAGTAGTTTTAATATAAGTTATCCAGTAGTAGTAGTAGGGGGTGTGAAATTGTGGATTACGGGTAAAAAGACAAAAATCACACCGATTCCGGCTGTTGATACATTGTGGAAAACTAATCGCCTTTTATGGTTTTTGTAAGTTCGGCAAGTGTCTTTCTTAAATTGATTTCCGTTTCCATATCATGTTTTATTTTTTCGTATGCGTGTATGACTGTCGTATGGTCGCGGCCGCCGAATTCATCGCCTATTTTTGGCAACGAGAGATCTGTGAGTTCACGGCATAAATACATGGCGATCTGCCTTGGATGTGATATTGGACGATTTCGTTTCTTGGATTTTAATTCTTCCGTTTTTAAATCAAAATAGTCTGCTACCATCTTCTGTATAAGCTGTGCGGTGATTTTTTGCGGGCTATTTTCGGATATAAGATCTTTTAAAACCTCATCAGCGGTTGTGATGTTTAAATTGTTGTTTGTAAGCGATGAATAAGCTATTATGCGTATCAAAGCGCCTTCAAGCTCGCGGATGTTGGATTCAATCTTGCGGGCTATGAATAAAAGCACATCATCATCAACCGTCGCTCCTTCAAGATCGGCTTTTTTCTTTAGAATTGCGATCCTTGTCTCAAGATCGGGAGGCTGTATGTCGGCTGTCAATCCCCACTCAAATCTTGAACGTAAGCGATCTTCTAAAGTCGGTATTTCTTTGGGCGGACGATCGCTTGAAATTATTATCTGCTTTGATGTTTCATGCAGAGCGTTGAATGTGTGGAAAAATTCCTCCTGTGTCCTCTCCTTTCCGGCTATAAACTGTATATCATCTATCAAAAGCACGTCTATGGTTCTGTAACGGTTTCTGAATTCAACATTTTTGTCGTCGCGTATTGAGTTAATTAGCTCATTTGTAAACTTCTCTGATGATACATATAACACCTTGGACATTGGATTTTTGGAAAGTATAAAGTGACCAATCGCGTGCATAAGATGAGTTTTGCCAAGACCCACTCCTCCGTACATAAAAAGAGGGTTATAGGCTTTAGCGGGCGATTCGGATACGGCAAGGCACGCGGCATGGGCAAATTGGTTACCGTTGCCTATGACAAATGTATCAAAGGTGTATTTGAGGTTAAGGCTGCTTTGATACATTTCATTTGGAAGAGTCTCCGGTATTTTAAGGGCGTGTTTTTCAATATCTGAAGGCAATATGAATTTTATGCCATATGTCTTTTGTGAGATCTGTTTTAAAGCGTTTGAAATAAGGCCTGTATATCTTGACTCAAGGATGCTTCTTGTAAACTCGTTGGGCACGCAAAGAAAAAAATTATTATCTTTGATTAATATTGGCCTTATTCCCTTGATCCATATGTCAAAACTCACCTCAGTAAGTGCTGATCGTAGCAGGTGCAGGGTTTTTTGCCATATGTCGTTCATATACTTTTCCACAGCCAACCTCCGGTATCTTTGTAATGATAAACGAGAGTACAGTATTGTTTCCATAACTGGAAACCTTATGCTATTTAAGTTTTTTGGATTTTCCTTGTAATTATTATCGGTAATTTATTATAAAATTTTATCAACAGGTTAGGTTCACGATAAACCAGCCTTAAATCCCTATTATACCGAATAAGTTATGCACAAGGTTATCCACAATGTGTGTATAACCTTTTTCTGTTCTTTCTATAATATAGCAATTAAATATAAACAGGTTATCCACAGTAGAATTATATTATCAGATCAAAGCGGAGTGATCAACGTTTTTTGCTAGCTTCTTGACAATCAATCGATTCTTCACTTATAATACGTTAAAGTCGCGTTTATTTATTGCTGTGCGGCTTTTTAGCATTATTAAAAACACAGGCCAAGATAGCCGGATGTTGATTGGTCTGCAAAAGTTGATTTTGTGGCAGAGCAATAGTATATAAAAGTAGCATTATCGGGAGGTGAGAGATGTGATAAGGACATATCAGCCTAAGAAAAGACAGCGCAAGAAGGAACATGGATTTAGAAAGCGCATGAAAACACAAGATGGCAGAATGGTACTCAAAAGAAGAAGGAGAAAGGGAAGACATTCGCTGACGGCGTAGATTGCGTAAAGCCATATTATACCGCAATACTATGATGAAAAGGCACTTAAAGGGATAGTTTAACCTTTTAAAGGAGTATAGGTGAAAAAGCGTTACAGGCTAAGAAATAACGCTGATTTTGAAAAAGTTTACAAGTACGGTAGATCGGTTGCCAATAGGAATTTAGTGTTAAAGTATAGAAGAGCTGATTTTTCTATATTGAGATTTGGTTTTTCAGTCAGCAGAAAATATGGCAAGGCCGTTTTACGCAATAGAATTAGAAGGCAGCTTAAAGATATTATCCAAAAGAGGATTTTACGCGTTAAATCCGGCTATGATCTAGTTTTTTTGGTGAGACAGGACGCAAGAAACGCATCTTATACAGATCTTGTACAAGCTGTTGAAAATCTTTTAAAGAGGGCAAAAGTGACTGAAGATGTTTGATAAAATGAAAGCTTTGATAAGAAGAGTTGTGATAAGATCAATTAAAGCCTATCAAAAGCAAATATCACCATTGCTGCCTGTAAGCTGCAGATTTTATCCATCTTGTTCCCAGTACGCGTTAGACGCCGTGGAACGGTACGGATCAGTCAAAGGAGTATTTTTGGCAATTTTAAGGATATTGAAGTGTCATCCCTTTCATCCCGGAGGTTATGACCCTGTAAAATGATATTTGGAGGAATACCTGATGGAATTGGATTTTTTGGCTTTAAGCCTTGGCAATGTGGCCGCAAATGTGGCAAGTCCCGGGCTTTGGGGTTCGTTTGTCGGTTTTTTAAGCGATATATTGCGAGGAATCAACACCGCCACCGGAAATTACGGGCTCTCTATAATCATATTCACGATTCTTATGCGAGGACTGCTTTTGCCGCTTGATTTAAAAAGCAGAAAATCCATGAAACAAATGGCGGAAATTCAGCCAAAGCTTAAGCAGATAAACGAGAAGTATAAAAATGAACCGGAGAAAAAGAATAAAAAAACCATGGAGTTGTATCAGGAGCATAAAGTAAGCCCCTTTGGAGGGTGTTTGCCTATGATTTTGCAGATGCCGCTTCTTTTTGCCATGTTTGCCGCGCTTCAGAGTATAGCCTCGTATGAATTGGGAATATTCCTGATGGAATTTTTAGATCAGCAATCGCCTGCGGTATCCGCAGCGCTTGAGCAAATCAGGATTGCGGTTGAAAATTCGGATGTAATAAGGGAGAGCATGGTAAATATAATAAGACAGATTTTTTCGAATCCTGAGGCAAGAATCGTTGAAACTCTTAGAGAAGTCGCAGGCGCTGAGAATGTGTCGATTCTTATTGAAGCTGTAAAAAATACGGGACATGCGGATGTAATGGAGTTTTTAAGGGATCCAAGGTATGATTCTTTTAGATTTTTATGGATAAGAAACATATGGGTTGCCGATTCGCCGCTTATGGCTGTGAGTGGTGCTCCGACTGAAGGATTTCTGTCAATTTTCAGAAACGGGTTCTTCATTCTGCCCGTATTAGCAGCTGTCACCGCTTTCTATCAGACCAAGCTCATGCCGCAGATGGGAGGGCAGGCTCAGCAGATGAAAGGTATGACGGCAATAATGCCACTTATGTCTTTATGGTTTACCGCGACCGCCAACGCCGGATTTGCGGTTTACTGGGTAGTGAATAATTTGTTTCAGATAGCCTATATGCTCATCTATAACAGAATAAGCGGAAAAGCTAATAAAAAGGATACCGGCTTAAAAGAACGGACAAATCCGTAGAAAGAAGGTTATCTTAAGTGAGAGCTTTGGAAGTATCAGCTAAAACAGTTGAAGAAGCTGTATCAATTGCTATTGCAAAACTTGGAGTGGAGAAAGAAAGGCTTGACATAGAAGTACTAGAGCAGCCTGTAAAGGGGTTGTTCGGTTTAATAGGCACAAAAGGCGCAAAAATCAAAGCTGTAGTAAAGATGAGCAGATCTGATAAGGCTCACGACTTTTTGGTCAAATTACTTGAGGAAATGAAAGTTGATGCAAGCGTAGTGGTCACTGAGGACGAAACGGCGATTTCGGCAAAGATTGAAGGCAATCAGGTGGGAGTGCTGATCGGGCACAGGGGAGAGACTCTTGATGCCATACAGTACCTTACGGGATTAGTCGTTAACAAAGATACGGAAGAACACAAAAGAGTGTCTGTGGATACACAGGATTACAGGATCAAGAGAGAAAAGACCCTGATAAACTTAGCCGAACGCCTTGCGAAAAATGTATTCAGGACAAAAAAAGATATCTCACTAGAGCCGATGAATCCTTATGAAAGAAGGATAATACATGCGACTTTGCAGGATAATCAGTATGTGAGAACTTATAGCAGAGGAGATGAACCTTACAGAAGGGTAATTCTTACTTTGAAAGAAAAACGGTCAAATTCATTTGGGGGATCATAATTTAAACCCCAAATGCAGCGCAGCAAAAGGGAACGGGCTGTTTTTCCGCCTATGTTCCCTTATTTTTTCGGAGGAAGATTAAGTGAGCGATTCGGATACCATTGCGGCAATAGCCACGCCGCCCGGTGCGGGTGGCATTGGCATAATAAGGATTAGCGGACTAAACGCAAAAAGTATATTGTGCTCGATATTTCGCTTAAAGTCAGGTAATCCAATAGAAGAGCCTGAAGACAGACATCTATATTATGGTGTTGTGATCAATTCCGGAATTAAAACAATTGATGAATGTTTGGCGGTTTTTATGAAATCACCAAAGTCTTACACAAGGGAGGATGTCGCCGAAATCCATTGCCATGGAGGTATGATTCCGTTATGTGCCATATTGGAAGAGATAATAAAAAATGGAGCGAGGGCGGCACATCCCGGTGAGTTTACAAAGCGAGCATTTTTAAACGGAAGGATAGATCTTGCTCAGGCGGAATCCGTAATGGACATGATAAACGCGACAACCGGGCAGGCAGCCGAGCTCTCAGCGCTTCAGATGCAGGGGAAGCTTGGAGAACATATAAATTTACTTAAAGAAAGACTTCTTGACATTTCCGCAGAAATTGAAGCCTCCATTGACTATCCGGACGAGCTTCCAGACGATGGTGAACGCGATTCTTTAATGTTATCCTTAAATGAAGTTCGAAGAAGCGCAGTTGGGTTGTTAGGCACTTACAATTATGGAAGGATTTTAAGCCAGGGATTAAAAGTCGCCATAACAGGAAAGCCGAATGTGGGCAAATCATCTCTTTTAAATGCCCTTTTAAAGGCTAACAGAGCTATTGTTACGCCGATTCCAGGCACAACGAGAGATGTAATAGAGGAAATGCTCAATGTAAAGGGTGTGCCGGTAAAGTTAAGCGATGCGGCGGGAATACGGAAAACGTCAGATGTCGTTGAGAGCATTGGCATTGAGAGAGCCAAAAAGAGCATAGACGAGGCCGATGTTGTTATAATGGTGTGCGATGCGTCAAATCCGATTGATGGGGAAGATAAGGAGATCATAAATGTTTTGGCTGACAAAAGGGTTATTTATGTTCTAAACAAAACAGATCTCGGAAATGCAGTTAGTACGGATGATTTGCGCATGCTTGATCCGCAAGCCTTTGTGTTGAGGACCTCGATCAAAAACCATACGGGTGTTAAAGATATTGAAGAAGCGATAGCAGGGTTAGTTTATTCAGAAAAAGCAACCCACAAAGGCGATATGATTATTGTGAACGCAAGGCACAAACAGGCTTTGTCCGATACGGCAGCATGCCTTGATGAGGCTGTTTCCGCCTTAGCCAAAGGGCTTCCGGTTGATATGGTTTCAATAGACGTAAGGGAAGCATGGGAATCGTTAGCCTTAATAACCGGCGAGTCAGTCGGCGAAGAGTTGATTAACAGGATTTTTTCGAAATTTTGCCTAGGAAAGTAAGGGATTATATGAGCTTTTACGCAGGCGAATACGATTGCGCAATCATAGGAGCAGGCCACTCCGGCTGTGAAGCCGCATTGGCCGCGGCACGCCTTGGCCTTAAAACAGTTGTGTTTTGCTTAAGCTTAGAGAGCGTTGCTTTAATGGCGTGCAATCCTGCTGTAGGCGGCACATCGAAAGGGCATCTGGTACGCGAGATTGACGCCTTAGGCGGACAAATGGCGCTTAACACGGATGAGACGTTTATACAGTCGCGGATGCTTAATAAGGGAAAAGGACCTGCAGTTCATTCGCTTCGGGCACAGACGGATAAGAAAAAATATCAGGCGCTAATGAAATGGACGCTAGAAAATCAGGAAAATCTGATACTGAAGCAAGGAGAGGTAGTATCAATTGAAACCAAGGACGGCGCGGTTGCCGGAGTCACTTTGGCAACGGGCGAGTACTACGAGTGTCATGTCGCGGTAGCGGCGACCGGAGTATATCTTAAATCGAAAGTGATTATGGGGGAATACTCATTAAGAAGCGGGCCGTTAGGCTTTTTCCCCGCTGACTGCTTATCTTCTTCCATAGCTTCTTTGGGGCATACGCTAAGGCGTTTTAAGACAGGCACACCGGCAAGGGTTGACAGACGCTCGATTGATTTTTCAAAAATGATCGAACAGCCGGGCGATGAGCCAATTGTACCCTTTTCTTTCATGAATGACGCAATCGAAAAAGAACAGCGTTCGTGCTGGCTTACTTACACCAACAGCAAAAGCAAAGAGATTATAAAGGCGAATTTGCACCGCTCTCCTATGTTTTCCGGCGTAATAGAAGGCGTAGGCGCAAGGTACTGCCCGTCGATTGAGGATAAGATTGTGAGATTTTCTGAAAGGGAGTCGCATCAGGTTTTTATTGAGCCGGAAGGTGAAAACACAAACGAGATGTATGTGCAGGGTATGTCATCAAGCCTCCCTGTTGATGTGCAGATATCGCTTTACCGTACTTTGCCCGGCCTTGAAGGGGCGGAAATCATGCGCCCGGCGTACGCTATAGAATATGATTGCATCGATCCTTTAGAGCTTAAGCTCTCACTTGAGAGCAGGTTTGTGAAAGGGCTTTTTTTCGCAGGTCAGGTAAACGGAAGCTCAGGCTATGAGGAAGCTGCCGCACAGGGTATTATTGCCGGTATAAATGCCGCGATGTATATGAAAAACAAGGAAATGTTCGTCATTGACAGATCACAGGGGTATATCGGGGTATTAATCGATGATCTTGTGATTAAAGGTACAAACGAACCATACAGGATGATGACATCAAGATCAGAATACCGCCTTTTGCTAAGACAGGACAATGCGGACGCAAGACTTACAGAAATTGGCTCTGAAATAGGGCTGGTGTCTTCTGAAAGATATAAAAGATTTGTAAAAAAACGGGATAATGTTGAGAATGAGATTTTACGGCTTAATTCAAAGATAATACCTCCGCTTCCAAAAGTGTGCGACTTGTTGGAAGAAAGAGGCACTACAGCAATAAAAAGCGGAACAGCGGCGGCTGAGATTTTAAGAAGGCCTCAGATAGCTTATGATGATCTGTCAGAGCTTGACGCAGGCAATGCAATGCTTACAAGACAGGAGCGCGAACAAGTCGAGGTGGCGGTCAAGTACGAAGGATACATTGCAAAACAGATCCGTCAGGTTGAGCAATTCAAAAAGCTGGAAAACAAAACTCTTCCTGAAGACTTACCTTATGCCGATATAGCCGGATTGAGGATTGAAGCAAAAATGAAGCTTGCAAAGATTAAACCTGTTTCGTTAGGCCAAGCGTCCAGGATTTCCGGCGTTTCTCCCTCGGATATAGCGGTTTTGATGATCTATTTGGAAAAAAGAAAGAGAACAGACTTAAATTATGCCAAACGGAATTAAAATTTTGGAAGAAGCCTTTTTAGGTTGGAAAATGCCCTATGAAAACAGACAATTGCAGTTGTTCGAGAAGTATTATTCAATTCTTTACGAGTGGAATCAAAGGATGAACATAACTGCGATTGAAGCTTTGAATGATGTAATGGTTTTTCATTTCCTGGATTCACTTACTCCCCTTTTAACAGACAAAATTGGCGAAAGTTCACGAATAATCGATGTTGGATCAGGTGGTGGGTTTCCCGGAATACCTATAAAAATAATGCGTCCTGATTTGGAGATGGTTCTTGTTGACAGCTCGAAAAAGCGAATTTCATTTTTAAATGAACTAATTGATGCATTAGCGCTTGACAATACGATTGCCCTTCACAAAAGAGCTGAGGAGATTGGAAACGAAAAAGGATACAGGGAATCTTTTGATACAGTTTTATCCCGTGCGGTAGCTCCACTTCAGGTTCTTTCCGAATATTGCCTGCCGCTTGCTAAAGTAGGAGGGGCGTTTTTTGCGCATAAGGGACCCGGAGTTGAGGCGGAGATACCTCTTGCGGAAAACGCTATAAAAGTTTTAGGAGGAGCTCGGCCGGTTTTGTGTAAGACCGATATTTTGAGCTCTCAAAAGCGACATTATTTGCTAATAATTGAGAAAATCACTAATACTCCTAAAAAATACCCCAGGGGTCAGGGGAAACCCAAAAAATCGCCTTTATGAAGGCGATTTTTTTGTTTGAAATATAGACATATGTATTTTAAAATTTTTCTTCACACTTTCATGATATTAACTTATAATTGAAAAGTATTTTGCTTTGCATCTTAAAGGTGCGTCGGATTTATTCAGGTATTATCCCGCAGGAGGAGCAGTGTCA
>BBPD01002517.1_pt2 | contig 17029 bp, 15 predicted proteins | sample 1344911 | NCBI WGS metagenome assembly BBPD01 (sample SAMD00019088, study PRJDB2971) | groundwater metagenome | biome: freshwater biome; feature: mineral spring; material: ground water | place: USA: CA, Sonoma | collected 2011-09 | depth surface m
ACAAGGAAAAACCGTATTTTAAAATTTTTTATAACTAATGTATTAAAAATAGGAGAAAAATATGTCAAGGATATGCAGTATTTGTGGCAAAGGGCCGATGGCAGGAAGAAATATAGTAAGAAAGGGTATGGCAAAGAAAAAAGGTGGGGTGGGTAGGAGAATTGTAAGAGTAACAAAAAGGGTTTTTTTACCAAATGTAAGGAAAATAAGGGTTCGTGAAGGCTCTTCAATAAAATGGAAGTATGTTTGCTCAAAATGTCTGAAGGCAGGAAAAGTAGAAAAACCAATACCAAGACAAAAACAAGAGATTAAAAAGTCTGTTGTATAGCCGCCCCACCCAGAGGGTACCCGAAGGTGCAAACCCCAAATAAATTCAGAATATAACCCGCCCACCCATCCTTTCTGGCACCCTCTGGGTGAGGAGGGTGTTTTCCCCTACCTCCTACCTCTTATGCCTGTCGCCTGTCGCCAGTTACCTGTTGTTTATTATCTGTCACCTTCTCACCAGTCACCTGTTCTATGGGGATTGTGCTCACGGGCTCTAAAACACAGAGGATATTTTAAGGTCTATTATATCAATTTTTACGGAAGCCATATTTTCAATATATGTTAAAGATGCACCAAAAGCAATGTCCACACTTACAGGTGTTGAAACATAATGTTTTATATTTTGTAGTCTTTTTTTTATCGTTCCCTGATATACCACATTTCCATCTGTAAGCCAGACAATAGTTTTTCCATCCTTTGTAAGAGAGGATGCTTTTACTTTCAGGTTCCTTGCAACAAATATCGGTTTAGGATTGCCCTGTCCGAAAGGTTCAATCTTTTCCATTTCTTCTAAAAAGTCGGGTGTAATATCTTTTAGTTCAATGGACGCATCAACATTTATATTTTCTCTTAAATCTTCCAGTTTTAAGATATCAGATGCTGCTGTGTTTAATTTTGATTTAAATCTTGCAAGGTTATCCTTCTTTATGGCAATGCCAGCAGCGAAGGTGTGTCCGCCATATTTCTCAAGAACATCTGAACACTGGTTCAAGCCTTCTATAAGATTAAACTTTTCAATTGACCTTCCAGAACCTTTCCATATTTCTTTCTCATCACTGCATACAATTACACAGGGCCTTGAATAAATATCCACAATCCTTGATGCAACAATACCAATTATTCCTGTTGACCATCCGCTGCCCTCTATAACTAATGCATATGTATTTCTCAAATCTATTTCTTGTTCAATTCTTCCCTGCACCTCCCGTAGAATACGGTCCTCCTGTCTTTTTCTTTCCCTGTTTGCATCTTCTAATATCCTTGCAATCTCAAAAGCAGTCTTCCTATCTTCCGAGAGCAAAAGTTGCATTGCCTTGTTTGGATCGCCCAATCTTCCTACCGCATTTATTCTCGGTCCCAATATAAATGCAATATGCTCAGAGCGTAATGTCCTGCCTGTAAGACCGCTTGTGTTAATAAGAGCAGATATTCCATAGTCATTTGTATATTGAAGTTTTCTTAAACCGTGTTTTACAAATATTCTATTCTCACCAATAAGCGGAACAACATCGGCAACTGTTCCTATGCATACAATATCAAAAAATTCCTCAAGAACTCTGTTATCCTGCAAAGATTGTATTAGTTTAAACGCAATCCCGACACCTGCAAGATTGTCATCAGGATAAGAGCAATCCAACTGATGTGGGTTTATACAGGCAAATGCCGAAGGGATACCATCTTTAGGGATACAATGATGATCGGTTACAATAACATCTATTCCCTTTGATTGTAAAAATCCTATCTCATCTTTTGCAGATATTCCACAGTCAACGGTTATAATAAGTGAAATATCTTTTGCCTGTTCTACCTGGCAAGATAGTATATTATTCAAAAACTGTCTTGATATCCCATATCCTTCTTCTATCCTGTCAGGTATATACCAGCCTGCATTTACTTTAAATCTTTTTAAAAATTTTACAATAAGAGCGGTTGCGGTAATCCCATCTGCATCATAATCACCGTAGACAATAATTTTTTCTTTTTTTGCAATAGCGGTTCTTATTCTTTCTTTTGCTTTTTCTATACCGAGTAATTTTTCATGGGCATGAAAAGACGAGTATCTACAGGATAAGAATTCTTCAGCAGATTTCAGACTTTTAATATTTCTATTAAGAAGGATTTGTGCAAGCAGAGGAGATATTTGTAAGTTTCTGGAAAAAAGTTCTCTATCTTTTGAAAGTTCTTGTATAATCCATTTCATTTTTAATATTTACCTTTAAAGTCCCTTGCGCAATCCCGTGAGGTTTCGCATCTTCGGTTCTTAACTTTAAGCACCTTTTTGAATGGGCAAGTTATGCAACAGGTTCTTCTGAAGATTTACTGTTTGAAGCAATGCCACCTGAGATAATAAAATTTAGAGCCTCTTCTACACTCATTTCAGGGAATATAAGGGTGCTTCTTGGGACAAACATAAAATATGCAGTCAATGGGTTTGGAGTGCTGGGGACAAGAATCCCCACAATATCCTCACCTACCACTTTTGAAGATGTTGGGGCATGATCACAGGAAAGAAAGCCTATTGAATAAATCCCTTTTCTCGGATACTCAACAAGCACCACTTTTTTGAGACTTGCCCTATGTTTTACGAAAAGAAAATCTACTACCTGTTTTGTGGGTGAATATATGTGTTTGACGCCTGGAAGATTTGAAAACCATCTTTCAACCCAGGATACAAATTTTTTACCAAGTATTTTGTGAACCACAAAACCAATTAAAAAAACTATTAGAATTGAAAGAAGAAGCCCTGTGCCAGGAATATAAGCTTCGTAATGTCTTTTTTCAAATAAAATCCTTATATATTTACCCAAAATCCCGTCAAAAAAAAGAAAAACGATTCGTATAATCCAGAATGTGATAACAACTGGAAGTATAACTATAAGCCCTGTTATAAAATATTTTCTAAATATCCTTAACATTTTTAACCCCCTGTATTTTATCTGCCCTTAACTTGTCTAAGGGGTAGACAGGTAGAAGATAGTGCGTCTAAAGCGTAAGCGAATTTTTATCTTGTAATTGGAATCAAACCCTGAAATCCCTGAAATGCAAGCGCCATCAGTCCTGCAATAATAAAGGCAATCGGCGCTCCTTTTAAAGACTCAGGAATATCTACAAGTTCCAACCTCTCTCTTATTGTTGTAAGAAGAACAATTGCCAGTGCATAACCGACACCCGCACCAATACTCTGAAACACACTTTCTACAAATGTAAGTTCCTGTTGAACATTCAACAATGCAACAAAAAGCACAATACAGTTAACAGTGATAAGCGGAAGATATATTCCGAGCGACTTGTACAGGGGCGGGTAAAACTTCTTAATAAACATCTCCACAAGCTGAACGAAGGAGGCTATAACAAGTATAAACGTTAAAATATTCAGAAACTCAAGGTGCGCGGGGACAAGAACAAAGTTATATACAGGCCAGGTAATAATGGATGCTATTGTTATAACAAATATAACAGCAGCGCCCATCCCAAGTGCAACTTCTGTCTTTCTTGATACACCGATAAAAGAACAAAGCCCCAAGAAACGGGAAAGAACAAAATTATTTACAAGTATAGCACTTAAAAATAAAAAAAACAACCTGACAAAAAATTCCATATATCCCCTCTATAAAATAAAGAAATGTCAAATGACAAATATCAAATGGCAAACATCATTTGTATCTTGGTTCTTGGAATTTGATTTCGGGGCATCCACAATAGTGGGTCGTCTGGTTTTTAAATTTTCTATGTGATATTTCCCTTTCTATAATTTTTCTGCTATCTGGATTGCGTTTGTTGCCGCTCCTTTTCTTAAGTTGTCTGCAACAACCCACATTACAAACGCATTCTTTACATCAGGGTCTTTCCTCATCCTTCCGACATAAACAGGGTCTTTGCCTGTTACATTTACAGGCATAGGATATGTGCCTGTGGAAGGCTCATCAAGAAGAACAATCCCTTCTGATTTTGATAAAATCTTTCTTATCTGTTCAAGGGTTATATTGTCTTTCGTCTCAAAATAGACTGATTCAGAATGAGCATTAAATACTGGAACCCTTATGGCTGTTGCATTTATAAACATATTGGGCTCATGCATAATCTTTCTTGTTTCTTTTACAATCTTCCATTCTTCTGTCGTATAATCAAGCTTGGTAAAACTGCCTATCTGAGGGATAACATTAAATGCAAGCGGATGAGCAAATGACCCTCCATCAGATAAAATCTTGTTTTTCAAAAGAAGTTCTTCAGATTGTTTTTTTAAATCCTCTATTGCCTTCCTGCCTGCTCCTGATGCTGATTGAAATGTGGTTACAACAATCCTTTTTACTCCTGCGGCCCTATGTATTGGATTTATTGCAACAACCATCTGTATGGTAGAACAGTTTGGATTTGCAATTATTCCCTTATGAGTTTTTATATCTTCCGGGTTGACCTCAGGAATAATAAGAGGAACACTATCTTCCATCCTGAAATCAGCACCGTTGTCTATAACAACTGCCCCACACTGGATGGCGGGCTTTGCAAATATTACTGCTGCGCCTTTTTCACCTTCTGTTCCTGCAAAAAATACTATCTCCATCCCCTTAAAAGCATCTGGTGTGGTTTCTATAACATCATATTTGTGTCCGTCAACCTCTATTGTTCTCTGTCTTCTTGCCATTACAACAAGTTTTTCTGTCGGGAAATTCCTCTGTCTTAAAACCCTTATCGTTTCTATGCCAACAGCCCCAACCCCTATAACAGCAACATTATATTTTTTCAATTCCCTTCCTCTAAGACTATCTCTTTATTTCCTCAGGGTCCGCAACCCTTCCAAGTATTGCACTTGAGATAGCAACTGCAGGACCTGAAAGTATTACCTCGCTTTTGGGATGCCCCATCCTTCCTACAAAATTCCTGTTTGTTGTTGCAACTGCCCTTTCACCTTCTGCAAGTATTCCCATATGTCCGCCTAAACAAGGACCACAGGTAGGAGTTGAAACAGCCCCGCCGGCGTCTACAAATATATCAAGAAGTTCTTCTCTGTTTGCCTGTCTGTATGTCCATTGTGTTGCAGGAATTACAATAAGACGAACATTTTTATGAACCTTTTTCCCTTTCAGTATCTTTGCTGCTATTCTTAAATCTGTAATTCTTCCGTTTGTGCACGAACCTATTATAACCTGATCTATCTTCATATTTTTAATTTCTCTTGCAGGTTTTACATTACTTGGTAAATGAGGAAGTGCAACAAGGGGTAAAAGGTTGTCTACATTGTACTGATGAACTTTTTCATATATGGCATTCTCATCACTTTTCAAATCAAAATTAAAATATCGCATAGTATCGCCGGGAAAACCATCCTGTTTTGCTCTTTTTAGTCCCTGTTCTAAATATTTCTGTGTAAGGCCATCGGGTGCTATAATCCCATTTTGTGCACCCGCCTCAACTGCCATGTTACACATTGCAAGCCTTTCTTCTATCGGAAGGATTTCTATTGCGCTGCCTTCAAACTCCATAGAACGGTCTAATGCACCATCTACTCCTATGTCACCGATTATACTTAATATCAGGTCTTTCCCACCAACCCATTTTTTGAATCTTCCTTTACAAATAAATTTTATTTGCTGTGGGACTTTTAGCCACACCTTTCCTAATATCATTGCACAGGCAAGATCTGTTGAGCCAACACCTGTTGAAAAACATCCCATCGCACCATATGTGCAGGTATGTGAGTCTGCTCCTACAACAAGCATACCGGGTCCAACAAGTGCAAGTTCTGGAAGAAGTGCATGTTCAACACCCATTCTGCCCACCTCAAAGTAATATCTAATCTTTTGTGTTTTAGCAAACTCTCTTATAATCTTTGTCTGCGTAGCACTTTTTATATCTTTATTGGGTGTGAAATGGTCCGGGACAAGAGCAATTTTATTTGTGTTAAAAACCTTTTTTGAACCTATATGATAAAACTCATTTATTGCAACAGGTGCCGTTACATCATTGCCTAAACAGAAATCAACCCTCGCAAGTATCAGTTCTCCCGGTTTAACATATTTTTTCCCGCTGTGTTTTGCAAGTATTTTTTCTGATATTGTCATTGAAACTTTATTTTCATCCGCTCATTGGTGGCATATTATTCCTCTTCCTTATGCTGTTTTTAAAATTTCTTCTGCTGTATAAAACCTTACTTTCCTGTCCTTTTCCTTTGTTTCAAATGTTTTAATCGCTGTCCTGTCTTTTAAATCTTCGTACATTCCCAGTAATGATTTTTTTAAAATCTTTGAACAGTCCTGAGCATAATACCTCCCCAATCGTTTCAAAATTTTTTCCTCCCGTTCATTAAACCTAACAGATATTATTCCCATTTTCTATAAACCTCCTCTCTTTTTGCGATGCTTATTACATAGTAATCATTTTTTTCCGTATAGAATATAGCCCTGTATTTATTTTTTTCTTAGTCTGTAGTAAATTCTGTTTTGATTTGATCTTAATCTTTTTACATCAAACAAATTCATATTGCCGGTTATCTCTAACGCAATAAAAGCATCGTTAAACAGTTGAAATACATCTTTGGAAATTTTACCTTTTTTAAAATTTCTCAAAACTTCATCTTCATATTTTATCATGTTTACATTGTATTACTTTTACATAATATGTCAAGAAAAATGCAATGTGCATTTACTTAAATTGCAGTTCGTATAATCTTTTGTATAAATCAGAAGATTCCATCAGCTGGTCGTGCCTTCCCACTGCTGAAATATTTCCGTTTTCAAGAATAACTATTTTATCCGCATTCTGAACGGTAGAAAGACGATGTGCAATAATAAAAACAGTTTTACCCTGCATAAGATTTTGAATTGCATTCTGAACAAGTTTTTCAAGGTAGCTATCAAGTTGAGATGTTGCCTCATCCAATATAAGTATAGGCGCATTTTTAAGTATTGCTCTTGCTATTGCAATCCTCTGTCTTTCTCCACCTGATAGGGTATATCCCCTATCCCCGACAAATGTATCATAGCCTTTTGGAAGACTTAAAATAAAGGAGTGTGCATTTGCTTTTTTTGCTGCATCTATAATCTCGTCCATAGATGCGCCCTGCCCGCCTGCAACGCCTCTGCCTATCCTGGCGGATTTTCCGAAAGCTATATTTACCGAAACCGTATCATTAAAAAGTATTGTTTCCTGTGTTACAACTGCAATCTTTGACCTTAAATCCGATATCTTAAAATCTCTTATATCAGTATCATCTATCTTGATGCTTCCTCCTGTAATATCATAAAAACGCGGGATAAGATGGACAAATGTTGTTTTACCTACACCACTTTGCCCTACTATTGCAACTGTTTCACCTACTGCTACATCAATGTTTATACCATTGAGAATTAATTCACCGTCGGCATAAGCAAATTGGACATTTTCAAATTTTATACTTTTTGAGATATTTTTTAAATCAATCGTCACATTTTTTTCTTTAACGGTTGGGACCTGGTCAAAAACCTCAAATATCCTGTTTGCAGCAGCAACAGATACTTGCGCAATACCATATATCTCGGTTAGCCTTTTGGCAGGTTTCACCATTGAAAGGATAGACCCTATAAAAAGTATAAACACACCAGCAGAGATATTTTGATTAATCACTGCTCGAACACCAAACCATAAAAACAGGGCTGTTCCGACCACAGCAATAAATTCGGTTGCAGGCCCTATAATTTGTGTTCTTTTAAAAGCACGCATAATATTTTTATAAAATCCATAGTTGTATTTTTTAAACCTATCTGCCTCAATCTTTTCCATAGAAAATGCTTGGACAAGTCTTATTCCTGATACTGTCTCAAAAAGAACAGAGTTTACATCCGCCATCTTCTCCTGGACTATAAATCCAATCTTTCTTAATTTTTTACCCACTTTCAGAACGGGAATAATAATAAATGGAATAAGAATTATTATAAACATTGAATATTCGGGGGATATAAAAAATGCAATACTTATAAATACCAGAAGTTGCAAACTCTGATATATAAAATCCATAGTTCCCCTGCAAATAAAATCCTGTATTATTGAAACATCATATGTAACCCTTGAAACAATCGTCCCTGTTTTTGCTCTGTCATAATAATCCAGTGAAAAACAGAGAAGTTTCTCGTATAAACTGTTCCTTATATCCTGGACAACCCTCTGGCTTGTTCCAAAGGTAAGATATGAGGATAAAAATGTTGTAGCATATTTAAAAAGAAAAAGCGATATAATAACAGGAATAAGAAAATTCAATATCTGCATAGGATGCAAGGTATTTATCCAGTCTATAATGTTTTGAAGATAAGGTGGAACAGTCCTTCCAATTATTATTTCTCTGTTATAAAGAAGTTTATCAAAAAGGGGAATAATCATCCCCAAAGACACACCTCCAAGCAGGCTTGATATAAACATAAAAATTATACTGAAAGAAAAAATTAAAAGGTGTGGTCTTAAAAATTTTAAAAGACGAAAATAAATTTTCATAACTAAGACCTAATAAGCCCCGGATGCAACCATTATTGCTCTTCTGTTACAATGAAATTATTATATCATTTTTTGATTTGTCAACCCTGTTAAAAATAAAAAATTTCTAAATAGGGTAGATATTAAAATTTTTTCAATCTAACAACATCAGATTATTGAATATATCATAGGCGTGAATAAATACAGGGGATATGATGAGCAAGGTTACTCTTTTTATGGTAGCGGGGGACGGATTTGAACCGCCGACCTTTGGGTTATGAGCCCAACGAGCTTCCTGACTGCTCCACCCCGCATCAGTATTATTAGTCTACACACTTTCTATAAGTTGTCAACTTTTATTTTAAAAATCTATCGTCAAAGAAAGTGTTAGAGATAATTTTATTAGAATATTTAAGGGGGAGTAAAAACCAATTTTCTGTATGCTGTATGGTTTGGTTGGGCTTTAAATTAAAAAGCGGACCTAATGTTTCAAGTTCCAACATCTTTGAGTTTGTATAGATTTCCAAGGAGCATCCATAATCAGGATACCGGGCATCTGCTTTATGTTTAAATGTTTTAATAAATATCCCGTTTTTATGGATGTATGCACCCCAGCCTTTATTTGCCATCATACCGAACTTAAAGGCAGATTCGGCTCAATACCTACCTTACCCACAATTTTTTACCCTCCTCTCTAAAGAAAATTCAAAAATCCTTGCCTACCGCAGGCAGGGAACCCTCAACACCTCGAACACTCGACACTTTATCTACACTGTTTATTAGGCTTTATACATTAAAATGGATGTTCAGGATGTCGCCGTCTTCCAAAATGTATTCCCTGCCTTCCCTGTCCATCTTCCCTTCTTGTTTGACTTTTTGTTCAGTCCCAAGCCTTATAATATCATCATATTTTATAACCTCTGCTCTTATAAAACCTTTGCCCATACTTGTATGTATTAAAGATGCGGCATCAACAGCAGTTGAGCCTTTTTGGAGCAGCCATTGCGTTGCCTTACCTTCTCTAATTGTGAAAAAAGATATAAGATTCAATTCTTTCATGCACAAGCGGGTAAGAAGATGCAGGGCAGGTTCTTGTATGCCAAGAACATCAAAAAACTGTTTCCTATCTTTCTCTTCAAGAAATGCAATCTCGGATTCCACTTTTGCGCAAATCTGTATTCCTGTAAAATCTATATAAGTTCCCTTTATCGCTTCTAAAATCTTTGTATTTTTTATATCCGGTTCAGATACATTTAAGATAAAAATGATTTTCTTTAAAGTAAGAAACGGATAGCCGGCTATTATCTTTTTTTCCTGAGAATTAAAATTACAGTCTATAAGCAGTAAGGATTTTTCAAGATGGCCCTTGATTTTATTAAGAAATGCTCTCTCTTGCTGAACTGTCTGGTCTTTTATCTTTTTTAAATCCTTATCAATTCTTTCAAGTCTTTTTTCAATAAATAAAAGGTCACTTAAAAAAAACTCTGATCTTATAATTTCTATGTCTCTTCCGGGGTCTATTGAACCTTTTATATGACAAACAGAGTCGTCTTTAAATGTTCGTATAACACAGCATATAAGGTCGCTTTTGACAATGTCATTGATAGTCTGTGGATTGGATGAAAATCTTTCCTCTGTGTTTTGAAAGAGTTCTATTTTTATGGCAGGTCGGACACTTGTTTTGGGATTTAATATGCCCAATAGCACATCAAACCTGGGGTCATTAACCCTTACAGTCCCTTTTAACAGGGGTGCTGAAATATCCTTATCCTTGATTTCACACTCTGTAAGGGCCTGAAACAATGTCTTTTTACCTGCACCTGGTAGACCAATTATACATATTTTCATTTTAAGTATTCTTTCTACTTTTTACACATTTTGACATAACCAACAAATACAACAAGAAAAAATATCAGATAATAGATAACTATTGCCCAAGCCGGAAAATCAAACATAAGGTAACCAAATGGAATATGTGAAAGAAATTCTGCAATTTTACACATAAATAATGCAAGAATAGAAGTTGTTTCTCCTAATACACCTGCTAAAAAATTAGAAAATATGCTGAAAAAAAGTGCGGCAATACTTGTTGCAAGAAACAGACTTGCCAGAGGGATTATGATAATGTTTGCAATAAGACCGACAGGGGTTATTATGCCAAAATACATAGATATCACGGGCAATGTTGCAAGGCAGGCAAATGAAGATATAAAAAAAGACTGTGTAACATAAGATGTAATTTTTTGAAAAACACTTTTTATATCAAACCGCCATACTTTCTTAAAAATATGTGCTCCTATAAAAACACCCGCAAGAGACAAAAATGAAAGTTGAAAACTAATGTTAAACAGCTGTGACGGAGAAAAATATAATATAATAAGAAGTGCAGTACATAGTGATACCCAGACAGATGTTTCTCTCTCCATTGAAAGTCCTATCAGAAATATAACCCCCATGATACTGGCACGAATAACAGGCGGCTTTAAACCTGTAAGTATTGAATATGCTACCAGAAAAACCATAAGAACAATCCAGATAATTTTTTTTGGACATCTTGCCATATAGAGAAAATAAAGAAGTATAAATATAATTATACCAACATGAAGACCGCTTACCGAAAGTATATGTATGGTACCTGTTCTGAAAAATCCGAGCTCTACAGAAGAAGGAATATTTATTCTGTCTCCCAATAAAAGAGCAGAAACAAGAGCGGATGAGGTGTGGGATTGAAGGTTTCCAAACACAGGATCCGGAATAATATCTTTTATAATAGATTCTGCCCTGTTTTTAAGCCTAAGAGTTAATGCCACAAACTTATTTCCCCTGTCTTTATTTATAATATGGGTTGCATTTCTTGCTCTTACTTTGAATATTGATGCTGCGTTAAATTTTATACGATCAGATCTTCGTGTGTTTTTTTCTAATCTTCCTTTTATAAGAATCTCATCTCCATAACAGACCGTATTCTTATCTCCATATGCAATGACAATTATATTGCAGTTTGCAGTATGGTTTTCAATCTGTTGAACCCTCAATACATATCTAAATCTTGTTCTTCCAGTAGGTGTGTATGATACAACCGGCCTGCTTACAACAATGCCTCTTACAGAGACTGTTGAATGTTGAAAATTATTTAAAAATTCAACCTGTTTGTTAATCTCTTCATTCCATAATGAATATGAAGATGCCCCTGTAAAAAGACTTGCAAAAATCAAAACTATTGTGAAAGGCAAAGAAAGGTTTAATAGAAAGAAAAGTAAAACCAGAAGTGTAAGGGCAATGACGAAATACAGGGCAGAGTTAAAGAAGGCGAATGAACCTAAAAGAATTCCCAAACAAAATGATATAGCAATAACAACTATCGGATAAACCGCTATCCTCATAGGTTCATCTCTAAAAGTTTATGTATCTATTTTTATTTTTTTATCATTTTTAAAAAACGCCGAATATGAATCTATATCCTCCCACAGTACCATTTTTTATTACAGGGGGTCCGCAAGAAAAACTCATCAGACCTTAAAATCGGTGCCATTTTTCAAAAATCTGTGTCCTCAAGACTTACAACTCGGAACAACCCTGTTCCCATCAGGGATCGCTAGGCTTTTCCGCCTTGACAAAAGTCATTTTGAATATTAATAATAAAAAGCATGTTTTTTAAATTTATCATTTTTTAATACTTTTAATTTTTTCTATTCTTTCTTGCGCAAATTTTGATTCCGGCACATTTTCATTTACAACATTTTTATATAATTTAAGGGCATCATCAGTTTTTTGTTCGTATTCTAATATCTTTGCAACGCGCAAATATGCCTTTATCTTCCAGGACAAATTTTCAGGAAAAAGGTAAGGAATCCTTAAATATTCAGTAACTGCTTCCGCAACCTTTCCCATCTCTTCATAACAGGTGCCTATTGAAAAATGTATCTGCGGCAAAAAGGCTTCTTCAGCATTTTCCTGCGCCTTCCTGTAAGAAGCAATTGCCTGTGTATAAGACTTTTGAGCATTATAAACATCCCCCAATCTCTGCCACAATATTGATGACATATAGGCTTCGGGATATTTTTTGAGATGTCCAGAAAGTATTTTTATTGCCTCCTCATCGTTGTCTTTCTCTACAAGTATCCTTGAAAGAAGAAGCAAAGACCTTGAACCAGCAGGGCTTTTTGGGTTATCAGACACAACCTTCTCAAGGAAGGATACAGATGGTCTTATCTGATCTCTATTGTAGGATATAAGACCCAGTAGATAATATGCATCATACTTTAAATTTGAACTCTGATAATCCTGTATTATTGTTTTTAAGTATCTTATTGCAGATCTTGTATCGTTTTTTTCATAAAAATATTCTGCAAGCCAGTAAAGTATATCTGGAACTATCTGGGATCTTGGATATTCTATTATAAACTGTTCAAATTCCTTTACTGCGATATCCTCTTTCCCTGTCTGCAGATATATCCATGCGATCTGATACTTAGATTTCCAGCCTATTTCTTCAGATGAATAATTTTTTACAATATCTTTAAACACCACCAGAGCATCTTCATATCTGCCGTCATTATACATTGCAATACCTGTTTGGAACAGTGCATCCTGCTTAAAAAGTGTATCAGGATAATCTTTTAAAAGTCTGGAGAATGTTTCAACAGAAGCCCTGTAATTGCCACTTTTAAAATACGCTACACCTATTTTGTATAATGCTGACTGTCTATAAATACTTTTAGGAAAATTCACATACACACTCTGAAACGCCATAATTGAAGCCTCATACTTTCTCTGTTGATAAAGAACAATGCCTATCTGGTACTGTGCATAATCTGCCTGAATAGAGGTTGGATACTGTTTTAATACACTATCATATGCTTCCATGGCAAGTTCATATTCCTTTTTTGCAAGTCTTATATCACCAATCCTACACAAAGAAGATGCTTTTAGCATCACATCTTTTGAATTTTTAATGATAGAAACAAACCCGTTAAGAGCTTCCTTTTCTAAACCAGCCAAATACAGTGTCCAGTAGAGGTTATATTCTGCCTCATCGGTTCTGGGGCTGTATGGATATTTTTCAATCCCTAATTTATAATATGCAATTGCATCGGTGTGCATACCTTTTCTTGAAAGGTTATCTGCAATATCAAAGACTGCATCATCAGCCAGTTCAGATGATGGGAATTTTGTATAAAGTTCCTGAAGTTTTTCAATTGCAGCATCCTGTTTTCCTATAAGAAAAAATATTCTCCCCATCTTGTATAAGACCGAATCGGCAAAAGGCACATCAGGGTGTTCTATATATGCTTTCTGAAAATAGAAAATACTTTTTTCAAGATTATTTAACTTCCAGTATGCCCATCCTAAACCATAAAGAGAGGCAGATGCATAAACACCTTTTTTATCCATAGCAGACACTTGATAATTTTCAATTGCTTTACTATAATCTCCTTTACTGTATGATATTTCGGCAAGCCAGTAGTAAGAATTAGAAAAATTTGCACCCACAGGGAATTGTTCAATATACTTTTTAAACCATAGCGTGGCCTGCTCTTTTTTACCGGATAGATAAAAAACTTGCGCAATTTTAAATGTTACATCTTCTGCAATATGGCCTGATGGATTGTTTTCAAGCACCTTTTCCAACCTTTTTAATGCTTCATTATAATTTTCAAGTTCAACAAGATACCATGCAGATGCTATTTCTGCATATACAGACAAAAGAAAATTGGGAAACTCCTTTTTTAACCTCTCATAATACTGCATTGCAGTTTTATAGTTTTTATCTTTATAGTAAACCTCTGCAATTAGATATAATGCCTGTTCACTGAATTCATTGTATTTTTTTGATACAAGAAATGTATCAAGGATGGCAATTGCTTCTTTTGTTCTGCCAAGATTTAGATAAGACCGAGCAAGAAGAATATTTACCTCTTTGATGCGTTTACTACTGGGATATTTACTAATGAAGGTATTTATTTGATTGACAGCACTTTCATACAATCCATCATTTACAAGCTTTTCAAGAACAATAAAATTGTTTTCCTCCTCGTTTGCACAAAAACAATATGTGCTAAAGGAAAGGCTTACTAAAAAAATATAGAAAAATCTTTTTAACATAAATTTAAAGTAAAACTCCACGTTTTTTTACCTGTATCATTTTGGAGTCTCCGCCTCTTATTGTACCATAAAGGACGAAGGAAGAATGAGTCCAATATCTGCTACAACGACCTTTCCGGTGTAATACTTTGCCTCGGGATTCTTAAAACCAATCTTGGGATAGCCAAAGGTAACGGTTACATTTGCTTTGACGGCTTCACCAGCGCAGGGTTCTCCGGTATCGGCATCAAGACCACTTGGTATGTCCACTGCTACCACCGGTACGCTGAAAGCATTAATTCGGCCAATCAGTTTTACATAAAATTCATCCAGATACCGCCGAATACCTATCCCGAATATGGCGTCAACAATAAGATCTGGGGCAAATTTATTAAGGTTCTTCTCTATTTCATTAATGGTCGCAATCTTTTGAGATACCACACCTAATCTCGAAATCTTCCGGTGATGTTCTTCTGTTTCCGGGCTGAAGACACGATTCTTACCCACTAAAAATACCCTAATGTTATAACCTCGTCTTTTAATATATCTTGCAGTTACCAGGCCATCTCCACCATTGTTACCGTACCCGGCAAAAATAGCCACCGTTCCGGTTCTTATTATCTTCATTGCCTCTTCTGCCACGGCTCGGCCAGCGTTTTCCATCAACACAGATGCCGAAACGCCCTCCTTTTCAATAGTGTAACGGTCAATCTCTCTCATTTGTTGAGCAGTGACATATCTCATAAAATTATATTACTTATCAGAGGTTTTTCTTAAATTTTTATGCTTTTGAACTGGGGTATGTACGGCCTGTTGATAGCCAACATCTCCGCCACCATTTTCTTAATCTCCGCTAACGACAATACCGCTGCGGTAAGCGGGTCATAGGCGATAGCCTGAAAGGCTAACCGGCTATTACCGGTCAGGGCTGCCTCCACCGCCATTTCCTCCACCGCAATACTGACGTTATTGAGCGCCGCACACTGAGGCGGAAGCGCACCCACATGAACGGAATTGAATCCCCGCCTGTTGGCAACCACCGGCACCTCAACGCAGGCACCGTACAGAAGGTTGGTAACGATTCCGTTGTTCGGCACGTTACCGTTAAATTCGTACATCTCCCCGCCTAAGTAGGCGTTAATAATGCTGGCGGCATACTCCTTGCCCCTTTCTAAAGGAATCGGTTCTTTCTTTGCTAACCACTCCTTTGTCTCTTTCTTCCAGGTATCTTCCCTTCCTAAGTATTCTTGCAGAATGTAGGCGTAGACACCGGGATTCCAGTTAGTTCCGTGCGTACAGTACTTCTCAATCAAATCCGGCCTCTTCCGGAACCACCAGTTATATTCCGAGTTGTGACCGCTGGATTCGGTAACGTAATAGTCTAAATGGAGAAACATCTCGTTACGGACAAGCTCGGCATTATAAATCTCCTTTTTCCGTATCGCCTTCCGAATCAAAGGTCTGGCATCCTTTCCGTCCTTCTTGTATTCTATAAACCAGGACTGGTGGTTGATACCGGCACACAGGTAGGTAATCCGGTCCATAGAAGCACCGATCCAGTCCGCCAGCATCTCCGCGGTTCCCTGGACACTGTGGCACAGACCGGTAACCTTAATACTGGAAGTTCTTTGCATCGCCCGGCAAAGCATCGCCATGGGATTGGTATAATTAAGCAGAATCGCATCCGGACAATATTTCTCCATATCCCGGCAGATACCAACCATCACCGGAATGGTCCTCAGCGCTCTAAAGATACCCGAAACTCCCCGGGTATCGCCGATATTGATATCCACACCGTACTTTTTGGGGATTTCTATGTCGTGCCGGAAAACACGAACACCTCCGGATAGGATGGTACACAACACCGCATTTGCTCCCTTAACTGCCTCTTTGCGGTCCAGGGTTGCCTTAATCTTTGCCGGATATTTGCCTAAATCCACAATGCGCTGGACCGCATCCTTAGCAAATTCCAGACGCTCCTTGTCAACGTCCATTAAGTGCAATGTGGCATCGGCCATCAGGGGAAAGGTCAGAATATCTCGCACCAACCCCCGGGTAAACCCCAAACTGCCAGCGCCAATAAAGGCTATCTTTGCCACGCTTTCTCCTATAACTTTTTATGATACAATCGCAACAACATGGTTTTTTGGGAAAAAAACTTTGCCATCGCATTTTGCAAAAAGAGTAAAATCTCTTCCTATCCCTACATTCTGTCCTGCATCAAAGTGTGTGCCTCTCTGACGGATAAGTATGGTGCCGGCCTTAACTGTTTCTCCCCCATAACACTTTATACCAAGATATTTTGGGTTTGAATCCCTGCCATTTCTACAACTACCCTGACTTTTTGTATGTGCCATATATCCTCCAAAAACATAGTAGGCAGGAATTAGTAGATAGTAGGTAGGAAAAATATCCCTCCTTTTATAAAGGAGGGTTGGGTGGATTATATTTTCCCCTA
>BBPD01000859.1_pt1 | contig 17019 bp, 21 predicted proteins | sample 1344911 | NCBI WGS metagenome assembly BBPD01 (sample SAMD00019088, study PRJDB2971) | groundwater metagenome | biome: freshwater biome; feature: mineral spring; material: ground water | place: USA: CA, Sonoma | collected 2011-09 | depth surface m
CGGGAGTCCACCATGACCGATCACGTAAGCCCCTCCAAAGACAAACTCGTTGCCGACCTGCGGCTCGTCGTCGCCGACGCCGAGGAGCTTCTTGCCGCCACCGCACACCAAACCGGCGACGCCTTGGCGGCGCTGCGCGAGCGCGCACAAGAAAACCTGCGCAACGCCCGCCACAAACTGGTTGGCCTCGAAGACGATGTGCGCATCAAGGCGCGTGAAGCCTGCCACGCCACCAACCACTACGTGCACGAGCACCCGTGGACGGCGATCGGCGTCGCTGCTGGCGTTGGCTTGCTGGTCGGCATGCTGATCAGCCGCCGCTAATAGCCGCAGCCGCTGTTCCCATGCCGTCGCTGCGTCCCGATAACGGGTCTGATTCGGCGCGGCCGACTTGGACATCCGCCCTGAGCGGCGTCGTGCGCGACGCCGTGGCCTTGGCCAGGGTGCGGCTGGAATTGCTGGCGCTCGAAGGTCGCAGCCACGCCCAAGCGGTGGTGCTGCTGCTGTTGCTGGGCTGGGCGGCGTTGTGCCTGTTCCTGCTCGGGCTGGCATTTTTGGCCGTGATGCTCACGGTGCTGTGGTGGGACACCCCCTACCGCGTGTTGGCGCTGGCCGCCTTTGCCTTTGTGTTCCTCACCCTTGGGGCGGTGGGTGCGGCTTGGGCTTGGCGCAACTGGGTCGTGCAGCGCAACTGGTTCGAGGCCACCCGCCAAGAGCTGGCGGCCGATGCGCGAAAGCTGCGCCCATGATGTCCGCCGGCCGCGATTACTGGCAGCGCCGGGCGGCCCTGCAGCAGCAGTCGGCACAGTTGCGCGACCGGCTCGAAGGGCAGGTGCAGGCGCTGCAGCCGGTGTGGCAGGTGGTCGATGGCACGCAACGCGGCGTCGGCTGGTTGCGCCAGCGGCCTTGGGTGCTGGCGCTGGGCCTGCTGGTGCTGGCGCGCAAGCCACGCACGGTGCTGCATTGGGGCTGGCGCGCGTGGCGCGGCTGGCGCTGGGCCAGCCGGTGGCTGGGCCGTTGAGCCGTCTCTCTGGTGCTCTCTTAAGCTCAACCCCGTATGAAGCTGATATTTGGTTTGCTGTTTGGCATAGGCTGCATCTTTGGCGGCTATGTGATCGCGGGCGGCAAGATGGGGGCCATCATGGCGGCGCTTCCCGTCAAGATGATGATCATCATGGGCGGTGCGCTGGGGGCCTTCGTCATCAACAACAAGCCTGCGGTGCTCAAGGGTGCGTGGGCCGGCATCGGCAAGGCGGCCAAGGGCTCCAAATACTCCAAGGCGCGGGCCATGGAGCTGCTGGCGCTGCTGTATGAGATTTTGCAAAAAGCGCGCAAGGAAGGGCTGATGGCGATCGAGTCCGACGTCGAAACCCCCGATGCGTCGCCTTTGTTCCAGAAATACCCCACCATTGCCGCCGACCACCATGCGGTCGAGTTCATCACCGACTACCTGCGCATGATGGTCTCGGGCAATCTGAACGCGCACGAGATCGAGTCCCTCATGGACAGCGAGATCGAAACCCACCACCAAGAGGGCCATGCCGTGGTGGCGGCGTACTCCAGGCTGGCCGGAGCCTTGCCGGCCTTTGGCATCGTGGCCGCGGTGCTGGGCGTGATTCAGACCATGGGCTCCGTCACCGAACCGCCCGAGATTCTGGGGGCCAAAATTGGCTCTGCCTTGTTGGGCGCTTTTCTGGGGATTTTTCTGGGCTATGCGATTTTCGAGCCACTCGCGGGCACGTTGGAGCAAAAGCTGGAAGAAGACACCAAAGAGCTGCAATGCATCCGCACCACCTTGTTGGCCAGCATGCAGGGCTACGCCCCCATGACGGCGATCGAGTTTGGGCGCAAGGTGCTGTACTCCACGGAACGGCCCACCTTCACCGAGCTCGAAGGGCATGTCAAGCAAAAGAAATGAGCCGAACATCGATTGCGCAAGCCCTTCACACCTAAGTTTCCCTCATGAGCGCCACCGGCAAGCCGCTGCAGCCCATCATCATCAAGCGCATCAAGAAGGCGGGGCATGCTGCGCACGGCGGCGCTTGGAAAATCGCCTACGCCGACTTTGTCACGGCCATGATGGCCCTTTTTTTGCTGCTCTGGCTGCTGGGTGCGTCCACCGAGGACCAACGGCGCGGGATTGCGGATTACTTCAACGCCCCCGTCATGGTGGCCTTGTTTGGTGAACCGGGTGCCAGGGCCACCATTACCCCACTGCCCGGCGGCGGGATGGATTTGTTGCGGCCCGATACACCGCTCGAAACCCGCCCCGAGCAGACGCAGGAGCAAAGGAATGACTGGGCCTTGCGCCAGGCGCTGATGCAGTATGACCGGCAGCGCGTGGAGGACCTGCGCCTCAAGATCGAGCAAGCCATCCAAGCCAATCCGCAATTGGCCGAGATGAGCCATCAGATTCGGCTCGAAATGGTGCAAGATGGGCTCTACATCCAGATCGTCGATGAGCAGGACCGCCCCATGTTTGCCATCGGCAGCCCGCTGGTGCAACCGCATTTGCGCGCCATCGTGCGCGAAATCGCCGTCTCGTTGGCCGAGGTGCCAAACCGCATGTCGCTCTCCGGCCACACCGACGCCACCCCCTTTGGTCGTGGCGCGCTGGGCTACAGCAACTGGGAGCTGTCAGCCGATCGCGCCAATGCGGCGCGCCGCGAACTGATGGCCGCTGGGATCCCGGAGCAAAAAATCGCCCGCGTGGTGGGCATGGGCCCGAGTCAGCCGCTGCTGCCCGAAGCCCCGTTTGACCCACGCAACCGGCGCATCAGCATCCTGGTGCTCACCCAAGAGGCCGAAGAGCGCATGACGCGCTCGATCGCCGGCGCTGGGGTGTCGCCTTTGAGCAGTGTCGCCGCACCCGCAGCCCCGGCCCCCACCCCAGCGGCGACGCAGCCCCCCACATCGCCACCACCCCAAGGCGCCACCTTGGGCTCGGTCGCCTTGCCTCCTTTGCCCAGCTTGGCCCCGCCCGCGCCAGCGGGCCGTTGAACGCACCGCGCCAGGCGTTGCGCCTCCAGTTACACTCAATCCCATTAGCATCCCGATTTGGAATCCGTCATGCCAGACTTGCGCTTTTTGATCGTTGACGACTTCTCCACCATGCGCCGCATCGTGCGCAATCTGCTCAAAGAAATCGGCCATGCCGACGCCGATGAGGCAGAGGACGGCGTGGTGGCCCTGCACAAGCTGCGCAATGGCAAGTTCGACTTCGTCGTCTCCGACATCAACATGCCCAATATGAACGGCTTCGAGCTGCTGACGCAGATCAAGTCCGACGACAAGCTCAAGCACCTCCCGGTGCTGATGGTCACCGCTGAAGCGCGCAAAGAAGACATCATTGCGGCGGCCCAAGGGGGGGCGGCGGGCTACATCGTCAAGCCCTTTACCAAGGCCACGCTGGAAGAAAAGCTGGCCAATATTTTCAAAAAAATGGGCTGGTGAGCGTGCTGGTTCGATACACGATAGAAGGCTAAGGGCAGGGACATGAATGCAAGCACGCACGAACAATCCACAGAAATGTTTCAGCGACTCGGGCGCATCACGCGCCAGTTGCACGACGCCCTGAACCAACTGGGCTACACCCCGGCGCTCAAGGGCGCCGTCGATGAGTTGCCCGACGCCCGCAGCCGCTTGCAATACATTGCCCGCCTGACCGGCGATGCGGCCGAAAAGGTGCTCAATCGGGTCGATGAGGCCAAGGCCGAACAAGACGCCGTGCGCCAGCACAGCCAGCAACTGCTCGACACCATCGGGGCCGTGCCGGGCCTCAAGTGGGCCATGCCCGAGTTGCTGGAATGGTCGCAAAAAATCCAGCACAGCACCGAGCGCACCGACACGCACCTGACCGAGATCATGCTGGCGCAAGATTTCCACGACCTCACCGGCCAGGTGATCAAGAAAGTGGTGACGTTGGCGGCCACCATCGAAGCGCAGTTGGTGCAGCTGCTGCTCGAGTCGGCCGTACATGCCCATCCAAACGCGCAGCCCGCAGGGCCCGCAGGCGCGGCACCGCAGTCTGTTGCGCCCGCACCCCTTGCACCCACTGCGCGCCGCGAGGATGAGGCCCTTTCAGGCCCGGTGGTCAACCCCGAGGGGCGCACCGACGTCGTCACCGATCAAGCGCAAGTGGACGACTTGCTCGCCAGCCTCGGGTTTTAAGAACAAGGCGGCGTAGCGGGCCCTAATCGGGCTTTAGAAAACCGGCGCACGCCAGACAATGCGGTCAACCCAGCGTTGACCGCCCATGGAATCCTCCCAAGACAAAAACCTACCCGCCACCCCGCGCCGCCTGCAAAAAGCGCGCGAGGACGGCCAGGTGCCGCGCGCCAAGGATTTGAGCAATCTGGTGGTGGTGGCCGGCGGCATGGTGCTGCTGTGGTTCAGCGCCGCTTGGGCTTTTGAGCGCATGAGCCAAATCATGCGCATCAGCTACGGTTTTAACGCCGAGATGCTGCGCCACCCCGAAGTCATGCTCGAAGTGCTGGCGCGCGCCGTGGTCGAGGGCCTGTGGTACTACCTGCCGCTGGCATTGGTGGTGGCCGTGCTGGCAGCCCTCTCGCTGCTGGCGGCGGGCTCCTTTGCCTGGAGCTTCAAGCCCATTACGCCCAAATTGTCCGACATCGGCCTGATCAGCGGCTTCAAGCGGGTGTTTTCGATGCAGCAGTTCTTTGAGCTGCTCAAGCTGATCGGGGTCTCGCTCTTGTTGGCGCTGGTGGGGTGGTGGTTCGTGAGCAGCCACTTGCCCGCCTTTGGCTCGCTGCTGCTGCGCCCGCTGGAAAGCTCGATCGTGCAACTGGGGCAGTGGTTCATGCTGGGCGTGGGCGGTCTGCTGCTGGTGCTGCTGCTGGTGGCGCTGATCGACGTGCCGCTGCAGCAGCACCTGCACCGGCGCAACCTCAAAATGTCGCACCAAGAGGTGGTCGAGGAGCACAAGGAAACCGAGGGCAACCCGTGGCTGCGGGCCAAGCGCTTGCAGCGCCAGCGCGAACTGGCGCAGGGCAGCAGCGTGGGCAGCGTGCCCTCGGCCGACTTGGTGCTGATGAACCCGACCCACTATGCGGTGGCGCTCAAGTACGACGAGAAAACCATGGCCGCTCCGCACGTGATCGCCAAGGGGGCGGACCTGATCGCGCTGCGCATCCGCGACATGGCCAAACAGCATCAGGTTCCGGTGCTGCAGTCGCCCATGCTGGCGCGTGCCCTGTACGCCCACACCGAAATCAACCAGCAGGTGCCGGCGCCGCTGTTCACGGCGGTGGCGCAGGTGCTGGCCTATGTGTACCGTTTGCGCGCCGCGCTGCGCGGGCAAGGCCCAATGCCGGGCCAGCCGCCCCAGCCCGAGGTGCCGCCCGAGCTCGACCCGCACCATGACCTGGCTGCCGCACCGGCGCAAGCCTAAGCCCGCCGACCCCATGCATCCGCGCCCATGAACGCCTTTTTACAAACCGCCCAAAACCTGCTGCGCTCGCGCAACGGCTTGGCTGCCACGGTGGCGGTGCCGATCTTGGTGCTGTTGCTGTTGGCGATGCTGGTGCTGCCGCTGCCGCCGTGGCTGCTGGACCTGCTCTTTACCCTCAACATCGCGGTGGCGCTGATGGTGATGATGGTGGCCGCCTACATGCGGCGGGCGATGGACTTCATCGTCTTTCCGACCGTGCTGCTGCTCACCACCCTGATGCGGCTGGCGCTCAACGTGGCCTCGACCCGCGTGGTGCTGATGGAAGGGCACCAGGGCACGGGGGCCGCCGGCAACGTGATCGAGGCCTTTGGCACCTTTGTGGTGGGTGGCAACTTTGCCGTCGGCGTGATCGTGTTCCTGATTTTGGTGGTGATCAACTTCGTGGTGGTCACCAAGGGGGCCGAGCGCATCGCCGAAGTCGGGGCGCGCTTTACGCTCGACGCCATGCCGGGCAAGCAGATGGCGATCGACGCCGACCTCAACGCCGGCATCATCGACGACAAAGAGGCCAAGCAAAGGCGCGCCGAGGTGGCCGAAGAAGCCGACTTTTTCGGCAACATGGACGGTGCTGCCAAGTTTGTGCGCGGCGACGCCATCGCCGGCATTTTGATCTTGCTCATCACCATGATCGGCGGCTTTGCCATCGGCATGTTGCAGCACAGCATGAGCGCCGGCGACGCCTCGGCCACCTACATCACGCTGGCCATCGGCGACGCGCTGGCGGCCCAGATTCCGGCGCTGCTGATCTCGGTCGCCGCCGCGATGGTGGTTTCGCGCGTCGGCAAAGAAGAAGATTTGGGCCAGCAGATCGTCGGCCAGGTGTTCGATTCGCCCAAGGTGTTGGGCGTCACCGCGCTGGTGATGTTTTTGCTGGGGGTGATCCCCGGCATGCCCAACGTGGTGTTTCTGGGCTTTGCCTGTTTGCTGGGCGGCATGGCGTTCTGGATCGGGTGGCAACAGCGCCAGACCGAGGCGGCCAAGGTGCAGGCGCAGCAGATCGCCAATGCCCCGCCCGCGACCGATGGCGAGGCCTCGTGGAACGACATGCAGCCGGTCGATCTGCTCGGGCTGGAACTGGGCTACCGCCTGATTCCGCTGGTGGACAAAACGCGCCAAGGTGATTTGCTCACCCGCATCAAGGGCGTGCGCAAAAAATTTGCGCAAGATGTGGGCTTCTTGCCGCCGCCGGTGCATGTGCGCGACAACCTGGAGCTGCGCCCGAGCAGCTACCGCATTGCCTTGCGCGGCGTGGTGGTGGGCGAGGGCGAGGTGTTTCCGGGCCAGTTTCTGGCCATCAACCCAGGCCACATCCGCACCCCGCTCATTGGCACCCCGACCACCGACCCGGCCTTTGGCCTGCCCGCGCACTGGATCGAGGAGCGGCAAAAAGAAAACGCCCAAATGGCCGGCTACACCGTGGTCGATTCTGAAACCGTGCTGGCCACCCACTTGTCGCACCTGATGCTGGTGCATGCGGCCAAGCTGCTCAGCCGCACCGAGGTGCAGGAGCTGGTGGCGCACGTGGCCAAGCTGGCGCCCAAGCTGATCGAGGAAGTGGTGCCAGCCATGGTGCCCATCGGCGTGTTCCACAAGGTGCTGCAACTGCTGCTCGAAGAGTCGGTGCACATCCGCGACATCCGCACCATCGTCGAGGTGCTGGCCGAGCACGCCGGCCAGACGCAAGATGCGGCCGAACTGGCGCGCCGCATCCGGCAGGCGCTGGCACCGGCCATCGTGCAGCACATCTACGGCCCCGTGAGCGAACTGGAAGTGATCGCCATCGAGCCCGGGCTGGAGCGGCTGCTGACCCAGGCCCTGAGCGGGCAGGGCGCACTCGACCCCGGCGTGGCCGAGATGCTCACCCAGTCGGCGGCCAAGGTCGCGAACCGCCAAGAAGAAAAAGGCATCCCGGCCTGCTTGCTGGTGCCCGACGCCATCCGCAGCGCCATGGCGCGCCTGCTCAAGCGCGCCGCGCCGCGCCTGCAGGTGCTGGCGCACAGTGAAATTCCTGATACCCATTTGATCCGCATCGGCCCAATACTCGGAGAGCCCGCATGAACGCCCAACGCTTTATTGCCCCCAACTCGCGCGAAGCCATGGCGCTGGCCAAGGCCACTTTTGGCAACAGCGCCGTGATTTTGTCGAGCCGCTCGATCGACCAAGGTTTTGAAGTGGTGGCCACCAGCGAGGACGACCTGGGGCAGTTGCGCACCCAGGTCGCGGCAGCGCCGAATCCGCCGCAGCGGCCCGCCGAACGGGCGCAGCGTTCCAACCTGCAGCAACGCGCCGAAAGCCAGTTGCCGCGCCAGTCGGAGAGCAGCAGCGTGGCACAAGACACCGAAGCCATGGCCATGAGCACCTTGTCCTTCCAGGACTACGTGCGCGAGCGCATGCTGCGCAAGCGCCGCGAAGTCCTGCAGGCCCCACAGGCCCCACAGGCCGCACAAGCGCCGCAGCGCCCACCGGTGCCACAAGAGCCGCTGCGCGCCCAAGGCGGGGTGCCGGCGCGCAGCGCCACGCCCGAGCGCGACGCAGCGCGGCTGCAGCCCGAGGAGTTCGACGTCCGGCTGCGTTTTGCCCAGCCCCAACAAGAGCCGCCCAAGCCCAAAGCGCGCCCGGCGCCCGCACCCGCACAGCCCGAGCCCAGCGTGGCGGCGGCAGCCACCCCCACGGCGGCGGCGCGCCTGACTGAGCAAATCGACAAACTCCAGGCCCTGATGGAGGAGCGACTCAACACCCTGGCCTGGTTGGGGCAGGCCAAGCAAAACCCGATCGAAGCCGGCTTGCTGCTCAAACTCATCCGCGCCGGCTACTCGCCCACGGTGGCGCGCGCCGTGATGGAGCGCCTGCCGCAGAGCTACGCCCCCGCCGAGGCCTTTCGCTGGACGCAAGAGGTGCTGGCGCGCAACCTGCGCACCCACCGCGAGGCCGGCCACCTCTGCGACGAAGGCGGGGTGTTTGCCCTCGTGGGGGCCACCGGGGTGGGCAAAACCACCACCGCAGCCAAGCTGGCGGCGCAATGCGTGCAGGCCTATGGATCGAGCAGCATTGGCCTGATCACACTCGACAGCTACCGCGTCGCCGGCTACGAGCAACTGCGCTCCTACGCGCGCATGCTGGGTGTGGTGGCGCACCTGGCGCACGACTGCGCCGCCCTGAAAGACTTGCTGGAACTGCTGGCCAACAAGCGCATGGTGATCATCGACACCGCAGGCTTGGGCCAAAAAGACCCACGCATTGCCGAAATGATGGAGCTGCTGGCCGCGCCCAGCATCAAAAAAATCCTCGTGCTCAACGCCGGCGCGCATGGCGACACCCTCGAAGAGGTGGTGCATGCCTACCAGGGGCCCAGCCTGCACGGCGTGGTGTTGTCCAAGCTCGACGAGGCCGCCAAGCTCGGCCCGGCGCTCGACACCCTAATCCGGCACCAGCTGGTGCTGCGTGGCCTGAGCACCGGCCAGCGCGTGCCCGAAGACTGGCAGCGCCCCGACGCCCCCACGCTGGTGCGGCTCTCGATGGCCACCAGCGGCAAATCGGCCTTTGATCCGCAGTCGGCCGAGTTGCCCCTGTACTTTGCCGAATCGGGTCAAGAGCGGGTGGCCTTGGATGGGCGTCATGCGTGAGTTGGGCTTCGACCAAGCCGCCGGCCTGGCGGCCCTGGGCTTGCGGCCACCCAGGCGCTTGCTGCCGGTGGTGCAAAGCCCCGACCGCGCGCTCACCGAGGCGCTGCTGACGCAGCTCGAGTGCGGCTTGCACGGGCTCGGCCTGAGCGTGCTGCGCTTCGAGGGTTTGCCCGCTGCGGGTGGGCCGCTTGCGCTCAGCGGCGCAGGGCTGGGCGATTGGGACGAGTTGCTGCCACCCGCTGGGGTGCTGCTCTGGCAGGCCCCGCTGGAGGCGTGGGCGGTGCTGTTGGCCGCCAGCCAGGCGCGCCCCTTGGTGGTGCTCAGCCCAAGCCCGGCGAGTTTGGTGTACGCCTACAACGCGCTTAAGGTGCTGTGGCAGGTGGCGGCTTTGCAGCCCCTGGTGCTGTGGCTGCCCGCTGCCGAGGCGCCCTCCAGTGGGCCAGCGCATTGGGAGCCAGGCAACGAGCCCGCCCCGGTGCAAACGCTGCGCCAGCAGGCGTGGTTGCGTCTGGGCCTGCGGCCGACGGTCTGGCCGCTCGGGTATGATCGTCAGCAGGGTGTCTCACACCCAGCGGCCGATGGGTCCTGTGCGCAACGGGTTCTGGAAACGGCCTTGGTGCTGCAAGATAGCGTGAGACAACCCCATGTTCATTCCATATCAAACGATTTTTTCGCGCTTTCAGCTGATCAGACCAGCGGAGTTCCTGATGTACACCGCCAAAGGTACGCTTGACCGCGATGCCCAACTCCAACGATACAGCCCCCTGGTGGTCCGCTTGGCGCATCATCTGATGGCCCGGCTGCCCGCCAGCGTCCAAATCGACGACCTGATCCAAGTCGGCATGATCGGCCTCAATGAAGCCTTGTCGCGCTTCGAGCCCACGCAGGGGGTGCAGTTCGAGACCTTTGCCAGCCAGCGCATACGCGGGGCCATGCTCGATGAGCTGCGCGACGGCGACTGGCTCTCGCGCAGCTCGCGCAAGCAGCAAAAAGACATCGAGGCGGCGGTGCAGCGGCTGGAGCAGCGCCTGCAACGGGTGCCGCGCGAATCCGAAATCGCGCAAGAGCTGGGCTTGACGCTGGCCGAGTACCAAGAGAGCCTGACGCGGGTGCGCGGAACCCAACTGGTGTACCTGGAAGACCTGGCGGGAGCTGGCGAGGACGACCAGTTTCTGGACCGTTTCCTGCCCGCCGACGACCGCGCCAACCCACAGACCATGCTCGGCGACCAGCGCATGCGCACGGCGCTGATCGAGGGCATCAACAAGCTGCCCGAGCGCGAGCAATACGTGATGAGCATGTACTACGAGCACGACATGAACCTCAAGGAGATTGCGGCCGTGCTGGGGGTGACCGAATCGCGCGTGAGCCAGTTGCACAGCCAGTCGATCGCCCGGCTGCGGGCGCGCTTGCGCGAACACTAAAGCGCGCAGCCCTTGGCCGGTGCCTAGCGCTGGGAGCCTAGGCCTTCAGGTAGCCGCCGCCGCTGTTGCCGCTGGCGAGCGGGCCGGAAAATGGACTGGTGCGTCCACCCAAGCGGCTGTAGGCCTTGACGTGGTCGGCGGGGAACAGCACGTCGAGCGCACGCTGGGTGCGCGCCGACAGCTTGGTGTTGAGTGCCAGCAGGGCTTGCAGTTCTTGGCCCACTTGCTGCAGCAGCGCCGCCGTTGCGGGTGGCATGGGACCGCTCTGCGCAGCCGCTTGCAAGGTGGGCAGCTGCCGTTCCAGCGCACGGGACAGATCGGCCACCAAGCCGATGAAGGGCTCGGCGTCGTCGTGACCAATGGAGTCGAGGCCGCTTTGGTGGGCGGCCGAAATGGCCGTGCGCAAGCCCAGCAGCGCCTGCTGTGCGGCCTGCCAAGGCGGCGGCACGGCGGCAGCGGCGTTCATCGGCCCGGCTGGGCGGGCTGCTCGTTGCGCGGTGCGGCAGCGGCCACGCTCAGCATGTCGCGCGCGCTGGCGATCAGGCGGTCGGCGATGGCATCGGCGTTGACCGAAAACGAGCCGTTTTGAATGGCGCTGCGCATGGCCTGCACTTTTTCGGCGTTGAACACATCGGTGCCCGAGCGCGCGACGTTGTTGGTCATGCTTTGCGTCACCGGCGACAACCGGACTTCCACGCTGGCCGGAGCGTCTGGGGCGGCTTGGCTGGTGGCAGCCTGCGCAGGCACGGCCGCACGCTCCAGCGACCGCGACTGGGCGAGGGAGGCAGGGGTGACGGGCTTGTCGAAAAGGCTGTTGATGTTCATGACACGCTCCAAACCCCACTAGAGCGGGGCGGTTAAGAGCTTTATCGGCCAAAGATGGGCTGACTTTAACCCTATTTCGGCTTTTGAGGTGTCTTTTTTAAGTCACAGCCGGACTTCAACCGTTTGCTCGTCGCGCACCACACCGCTGACCACTTTGCGGTTGGGCAGGCGCACCCGCACCGTTTGCCCGAGTATGCCGTGTTGCAGCGCCGTGCCTGCAGCATACAGGCTAAAGCCCGGTCCCTGCATAGCCAGGCGCACCTGGGTGCCTGAGGCAAACACCTGCGGTGCGCGCACCATGCCCGGGCGCAGCACCTGGCCGGGTTGCAGGGTTTGGCTGGCTGCCAAGCCCAGCCATTGCGCGGACTGCGTCAGGGGCAGGGCCGTGCTGGCGGCCCAATCGGACTCGATGGGCTCCACGTCTTCCGGGCGCAGCGGCGTGCCAGCGGCTACCGGCTGGCGCAGCGCCCAAGACGGGCCCCACACGCGCACCTGAATTGGCAGAAACACGCTCCACGCCACCGGGCCTTGGGTGCAGCGCAGCCCAATGCGGGTGCGCCCCCAGAGTCGGGTGCCCGCGGGCAGAAACGGTTCCACACGCTGGCACGGGGCCAGCCGCAAGCGGCTGTCGAAACGCCCCACCTCCACCTCGGGGCGCAGCGGCAGGCTGGGGTCGAGCTGGGCCAGCAGTTGCTGGTTGATCCATTGTTCGGTTTGTTGCGACCACTGCGCTGGCCCGCTGACGCTGCCTGCAGCGCTGAAGCCACTGGCCGCTAGGCCCAACACCCACGGCAACGCCCACCGCAGCCAGCCCCGGGTGGGCAAGGCCGGTCGGGTGGGGATTGAGCGGGGTGGTGACATGGGGCAAGGAGAGGTTGCGCCAACTGTAGTCAGTCGCCGGATCGGCTAAAGCGGAATAAGCGCGGCCTTGGTTCAGTTATTCCGCGCTTGGATTGGGCTCAAGTTTTCCACAATCGCTGCATCGGGGGCCATTGGTTTCGTGCCCCCGGCCCTTCCACACCAGGAGCGCAGCGTGTTCGAGCACCTGACCCGTCGCATGGAGTTTTTCTCCGACGTCTTGCAACTGCGGGCGCACCGCCAGCAGGTGCTGGCCAGCAACATCGCCAACGCCGACACGCCCGGCTTCGTGGCGCGCGACTTCGACTTCAAACAGGCGCTGGGCAACGTGCAAGCGCGCGGCTCCGAGCTGCGCGCCGGCGCCATGCCAGTGCTGGGCGGCTCCGATGCGCGGCATCTGCGCACCAGTGCGGCGATGGGCGATGTGGCCGACCGCAACCGCGTGCAGTACACCGTGCAGACCCAGCCCAGCTTGGACGGCAACAGCGTGGACATGGACCAGCAGCGCGCCAACTTCATCCACAACGCGGTGCAGTACGAATCGACCCTGCGTTTCATCAACGGCCATGTGCGCACCATGCTCAGCGCCATCCAGGGCCAGTAAGGAGAAGCCTCATGTCGATGTTCACCATTTTCAGCGTCTCGGGCAGCGCCATCAGCGCGCAGGCGCAGCGCCTCAACGCCGTGGCCAGCAACTTGGCCAACGCCGACGCCGTGGCCGGCCCCGACGGACAGGCCTTTCGCGCGCGCCAGGTGGTGTTTCAGACCGTGCCCATGGGCAACAACCCGGCCTCGGCCGGGGTGCGGGTGCAAAACATCATCGAGAGCGATGCGCCCAACCGGCGCGTTTTCAACCCGCAACACCCGAGCGCCGACGGCGAAGGCTATGTGACGCACTCCAACGTGAACCCGGTGGAGGAGATGGTCAACATGATCTCGGCCTCGCGCGCCTACCAAAACAACGTCGAGGTGATGAACACCGCCCGCACCCTGTTGCTGCGCACGCTGCAAATGGGCCAATGAACGACCCCTTTTTGGAGCCCTCCCCATGTTCATGACACCGCTCAACCGCAGCCAGATCGACGCCTACAACGCCAGCGGCGGCGCCCAAGCGCAGGCCACCGATCCGCAGGCCGCGCAAGACCGTTTTCTCAAGCTCTTTTTGGCCCAGTTGAGCAACCAAGACCCGCTCAACCCGATGGACAACGCGCAGATGACGACCCAGATGGCGCAGATCAACACCGTCACCGGCATCCAGCAGCTCAACCAGACCGTCAACAACCTGGCCGAGCAGTTTCACATGGCGCAAGGGGTGCAGTCGGCGGCGCTGGTCGGGCGCCAGGTGGTGGCACAGGGCAATGCGCTGGCCGTCAGCAACGGGGTGGCGCAGGGCAGTTTCAGCTTGCCGCAGGCGGTCGATCAGGTGCGCATCGACGTGCTGGGGCGGGCCGGCGAGGTGCTGGGCAGCGTCGATCTGGGGGCCCGCGGCGCGGGAATGCAGCATTTCGAGTGGCCGCTGGGCAGCATCGATCCGGCGCGCGTGGGGAGCATGCAAGTCCAAGCCAGCAGCGCCGGGCAGGCGGTGACCGCGCTGCCTCTGGCGCGCCAGCGCATCGATTCGGTCGGTGTGGTCGATGGGGCCCTGCGGCTGCGCAGCGCCGACGGCAGCACCATGACCCAAAAGCAGATTTTGGCCTTTCTTTGAGGCCGCATCCCTCTCAATCAGGAGCATTCCATGAGTTTTCAGACTGGCCTGTCGGGCCTCAACGCATCGTCGCGCAATCTGGAGGTGATCGGGCACAACATTGCCAACGCCAACACCACCGGCATGAAGGCCTCGCGGGTTGAGTTTGCCGAGGTCTATGCCTCTTCGCTGGGTGCCGCAGGGGGTGACAACGCCGGCATTGGGGTGCAGGTGGCCACGGTGGCGCAGCTCTTTACCCAAGGCAACCTAAAGATCACCGGCAACCAGCTCGATCTGGCCATCAACGGCAGCGGGTTTTTCCAGGTTGCCGCGCCCGACGGCTCCACCCTCTACACCCGCAACGGCGAGTTCAAGCTCGACCGCGAGGGCTTCATCGTCACCAACAACGGCTCGCGCCTGCAGGGCTTCCCGACCGACGAAGCGGGGCGGCGCACCAGTGTGGTGACAGCCGACCTGACGCTGCCCACCGGAGCCGCCATTGCCCCGCGCCGCACCGGCAGCAACCCAGACGTGGCCATGCAGGGCTTGTTCCTGAGCGCCAACCTCGACGCACGGGCGGCGCCGCAGGTGGTGTCGCCGGCCACCAGCGCCAGTTTCCCCCTGAGCGAGGGGCAAAAAACCTTTGGCACCGCCGCCAATGTGTTTGATTCGCAAGGCAACCCCATCGCCTTGCAGATGTACTTTGTGCGCTTGCCGGCCGCCAACACGTGGCAGGTCGTGGCCAGCGCCGACAACGGGGTCTCGGGCATGTCGCTGGGCAACGTGGTGTTCGATGCCGCCGGCCAGGTATCCAGTGCCGCGCTGGCACCCATCAGCGTCACGGCGGGCCCGGTGCCGACTCCCGCCCCAACCGGCACCTTGCACACCGGCAACGCCTCGTTTCCGAGCGATGGCACGTTCAGCTTTGGGCTGCGTCTGGGCGACCCCACCGCCGGTTTCACCCTGACCCAGTACGGCAGCAAGTTTGGCGTCTTCGATTTGCGCCAAGACGGCTACAGCTCGGGCGAGCTGACCTCGATCGACATCGGCGAAAACGGCGTCATTTTGGCGCGCTACTCCAACGGGGTCTCGATCGCCGAGGGCCAGGTGGCGCTGGGCAACTTTCGCAACCTGCAGGGCCTGCAGCCGATCAACGGCGGCTATTGGTCTGAGACCATCGCCTCGGGCGCGGTGGTGTTGGGCGGGCCGCTGGAGGGCCGCTTGGGGCTGGTGCGCCAAAGCTCGCTGGAAGAATCGAACGTCGATCTGACGCAGGAGCTGGTCAACATGATCGTGGCGCAGCGCTCCTACCAGGCCAACGCGCAGACCATTCGCACCCAAGATCAGATGATGCAGACGCTGGTCAACTTGCGCTGATGAGCGCATAAACCGCCGCCTGACCCAGGAGCACCCCCATGGACCGCATGATCTACCTCGCGCTCTCGGGCGCCAATGCGGCCATGCACCGCAAGCAGGCGCTCACGCACAACCTGGCCAACGTGAGCACCAACGGCTTTCGGGCCGAACTGTCTACCTTTCGCGCGGTGCCCTTGCGCGGCGAAGGGGCCAGCACGCGCGCCTTTGCGCTGGAGGCCACGGCCGGCCACCTCGACACGCCGGGCACGATGAACCAGACCGGGCGCAACCTCGACGTGGCCGCCCTTGGGCGCTCCTTTTTTGCCGTGCAAGCGCTCGATGGCACCGAGGCCTACACCCGCGCCGGCGCCTTGCAGGTGTCGGCGCAGGGGCAGTTGGTGGGCGTCAACGGCCTGCCCATGCTCGACGACGGTGCGGCCCCGATCGATGTGCCCGCCAACGCCCAGGTGATGATCGCCAGCGACGGCACCGTGAGCGCGCGCGTGGGCAACGAGCCGCCGCAAGCCATCGGGCGCCTCAAGTTGGTCACGCCCGACGACGCCGCGCAGCGGCTGGTGCGCGGCAACGACGGCCTGTTTCGCAGCGCCAATGGCGCCCCCTTGGCCGCCGACCCAACCGCCACCTTGGCCGACGGCACGCTGGAGGGTTCCAACGTGAACCCGATCGAGGCCATGGTCGGCATGATCAGCGTGGCGCGCCAGTACGAGCTGCAACTGCGCATGCTGCAAAACGCCGAACGCAACGACCAAGCCGCCACCCGCCTGCTGAGCCTGCAAGGCTAACCCCCCCCCATTTGCCACCGAGAGGTCCATCATGATCAACTCCTTGCACATTGCCAGCACCGGCATGCGCGCCCAGCAAACCCAGCTCGACGTGATTTCGCACAACCTGGCCAACGTCTCGACCACCGGCTTCAAGCGCAGCACCGCCTTGTTCGAAGACCTGATCTACCAAAACCTGCGCCAAGCCGGCGGCCAGACTGCCGAGCAGTCCGAGCTGCCCACCGGCTTGCAGCTCGGGCTCGGGGTGCGCACCGTGGCCACCGCGCGCACCTACACCCAGGGCGCCCTGCAGCAGAGCAACAACCAGCTCGATGTGGCCATCAACGGCGACGGCTTTTTCCAGGTCGAAATGCCCGACGGCAGCACCGCCTACTCCCGCGACGGTAGCTTCAAAATTGCCCCCGATGGGCGCTTGGTCACCAACAGCGGCATGCCGGTGCTGGGCGGCGTGACCATTCCGGCCGACACGCGCAGCATCACCATCGGCACCGATGGCACGGTTTCGGTGCTGGTGGGCAACAACCCGCAGCCGCAGCAGGCCGGCACCATCACGCTGGCCACCTTCATCAACCCGGCCGGGCTGGAGCCGCGCGGGCAAAATCTGTTCACCGAGACCGCCGCCTCGGGCGAGGCCGCCGTCGGGGCGCCGGGCAGCGAAGGGCGTGGCCCGGTGATGCAAGGCTTTTTGGAGGGCTCCAACGTGAACGTGGTGCAAGAGCTGGTGGCCATGATCCAGACCCAGCGCGCCTTCGAGCTCAATTCGCGCGCCGTGCAAACCTCGGACCAGATGCTGCAGCGGCTGGCGCAGATTTGATCTTTTTGCACAGCGATTTTTTGGGGCACAGAAAATGAAACCCTCTCACACCCGCTGGGCATTGTCTGCCATGCTGGGGCTGGCGGCCTTGTGGCTGAGCGGCTGCACCGCCCTGTCGCAAATCCCCGAGGTCGATTTGGTGCCGGCCCCGCGCACGCTCGA
>BBPD01000046.1_pt2 | contig 17017 bp, 15 predicted proteins | sample 1344911 | NCBI WGS metagenome assembly BBPD01 (sample SAMD00019088, study PRJDB2971) | groundwater metagenome | biome: freshwater biome; feature: mineral spring; material: ground water | place: USA: CA, Sonoma | collected 2011-09 | depth surface m
TGGCGGGCCAGCGCGCAAGCCGCGCCCAGCACATCATCGGGCACCACGAGGTCGAACAGGCCGCTGTCGGCCCAGGCCTGGGCGCTTTGCGGCTGGCCGTTGAGCATCAGGCCCAGCGCCCGGGGCACGCCCACCAAGCGCGGCAGCAGCTGCGTACCGGTAGAGCCGGGGATCAGCCCCAGGTGGATCTCGGGCAGGCCCACGAGCGCGCTGGCCAAGGCCACGCGACCGTGACAGCTCATGGCCAGCTCCAGCCCGCCGCCCAGCGCCACACCGCTCAAAGCCGCCAGCACCGGCTTGCGGCAAGCCGCCACGCGCGCCAGCACGGTGGGCAAGATGGGCTCCGCCGACTGGGCCGGCGTGCCCAGTTCGGCCACATCGGCACCGGCCGAAAAGGCCCGGTCGCTGCCCGCGAGCACGATGCCGCGCACGGCCGGGTCGGACTCGGCTGCGTCCAGCGCCTGCACGATGAAGCGGCGCAGCACGAGGCTGAGGCTGTTCACCGGTGGATGGGACAGGCTCACCACGGCCACATCGCCCTGCATGGCATAACAATTCAAGATGATTCCCCTAAAACGGCAAAGCCCGATTATTTTTCAGCAGGCTGTGTTTGACAATACGAATGAAAATTGACAGACTGTATAAAAATTTTTAACAAACAAACGCCATGGACGCAAACGCCCTGCTGCTGCTGGTTGATATCTTGGACGCGGGCAACCTGAGCCAGGCCGCACGCAAGCGCAAGATGAGCCGAGCCAACATCAGCTACCACCTCACGCAACTGGAGCGCAGCCTGGGCATGCAACTGGTGCGACGCACCACGCGCCGGATCGACCCGACCGAGGCCGGCCTCAAGCTGTACCAACATGGCCGCACGCTGCGCGACGAACTGCTGGCGGCACAGGAGTCGGTGGCCAGCCTGCGCGAGGGCCTGCACGGTTCGGTGCGTCTGGCCGTGCCCAGCGGCTTTGGGCAACTGGTCATGTCGGGCTGGCTGATCGAGTTCAAGCACCGGCACCCGAGCATCAGCCTGGAGCTGATTTTCGACAACCGGGTGGACGATCTGCTGCGCGACGAGGTGGACCTGGCGATACGGGTGCTGTCAGAGCCACCGCCCCATCTGGTGGCGCGCGAACTGAGCCGGATGCGCCACATCGCCTGCGCCTCTTCGGCCTACGCGGCGCAACACCCGATGCCGCAGACCGTGCAAGACTTGGCGCAGCTGCCCATCATCACGTCCATGGTGGTCGGGCGCACCTTGCGCGTGTCGGCCTACCAAGGCGCGCAGCGCCACGAAGTCACCCTAAGCCCCACGCTGGCCTCGGAAAACTTCCAGTTTCTGCACGAGGCCATCCTGGCCGGCTTGGGGGTCGGGCTGGTGCCCGACTACGTGGTGGCACAAGACTTGGCCGCCGGTCGCGTGGTTCAGGCCCTCGACGACTGGCGTCTGAGCATTTTCGGCACCCGGCTGTACCTGCTGCGCATGCCCGACCGCTACCAGACCTTGGCCACGCGCACGCTGATCGACTTTGTGATCGAAAAAGCCCGAGCCTGGGCCGGCGGGGTTTGAGGCCGGCGTTTCCCTCGGCTTGACACCCCAGCTCACAGATGGACCCGCTTCAGTCGGACGAAATGCGCAAGGCCACTTTGCCAAACTGGCGGCCCGAGTCCAGCCGATCCAAGGCTGCGTGCACGTCGTCCATGCCGAATTCGCTGTCGATCACGGGCTTGAGGCCGGTGCGGCCGACAAACTGCAGCAGGTCCGCGAACTCCTTCAGATCGCCGAAGGTCGAGCCGATCACCTGCAACTGGCGGATGAACAGTCGCCGCAAATCGGCCGGGGGCTGGTCGCCGCTGGTGGCACCGCAGGTCACCAGGCGGCCGCCGCGCACCAGCGACTTCAGGGCCGCCGACCACACGGCTTCGCCCACGTTTTCTATCACCATGTCCACGCCGCGCCCACCGGTCAGGGCCAGCGCCGCTTTCGCAATGTCTTCGCGGCTGCCGTCGATCACGCCATCGGCCCCCAAGGCCCGCGCGCGTTCGAGCTTGTGGGCATCGCGCGAGGTCACGATCACCCGCGCGCCCACCTGCTTGGCCAGTTGCAGCGCGGCCAGCGAAACGCCGCCGCCTATGCCGAACACCAGCACCGTTTCCCAAGGTTGCAGACGGCCCTTGGTAAACAGCATGCGCCACGCCGTAAGGTGGTTTACGCCCAAGGCGGCGGCTTGTACCGAGCTCAATCCGGCGGGTATGGGAAAGGCATTCTGCGCTGGCACGGTGACCCATTCGGCAAACGTGCCGTCGCGGTGCTCGCCCAGCAGTTGCAGGCGGGTGCACAGCACACCTTCGCCGCGCTGGCAAAACTCGCACCGCCCGCAGGCCAAGCCGGCGTGCAACACCACCGGCTGGCCGGGCCGCAGGCAAGGGTCGTCGGCATCCACAGCATCCACCACGCCGGCCCCGTCTAGCCCCATGATCTGGGGCAGGCGGTGGGTGATGCCTGCCCCGCTGTTGCGCATGTACAGATCCACTCGGTTGAGCGTGGCGGCGTGCATGCGCACCCGCACCTCGCCCGGCTGGCGCTCGGGCATGGGCCTGTCGCCCACCGCCACCACTTCGTTGCCACCGTGTCCTGTGAGGTAAACCGCTTTCATCGTTGCCGCCTCCGGGGTTGAGCCTGTGCCCTATTTGTTGCAGGGGCCGGACATCGGCCTGTAAGGCAATACATTGTTACATTATCCCCATTGTCTTGGATTGGAGCCCGTCCCATGTCAGAGTCAGAAAGCCGCACCCAAGCCGCGCGCATGGAAATTGCCAACCGCTTGTTTTTCAAGCTCTACCAGTGCGCCAACCTAATGCACAAAACGGGCACCAAGGCCGTGGAAAGCGAGGGCCTGACCACGCAGCAGTGGGCGGTGCTGGGTGCCTTGACGCGCAGCAAAGCCCAAAATGGCATGAGCGTAGGCGATTTGGCCCGCTACCTGCTGGTGAGCCGGCAAAACCTGACCGGGGTGATCGGCCGCATGGAACGCGACGGCCGCATTCGGGTGGACCCGGATCCGCGCGACCGCCGCTCCCGGCTGGTCCGCATGACCGAGGAGGGTGAGCAAGTCTGGCGCGCATTGGCGTTGCCGAAAATCCACCGCTTTTACGCCGATGCGCTCGACGGTTTTGCCATGACCGATCTGGTGCACACGGCGCACTACCTCATCAAGTTGCTCGACAACATGGAGCGCCTAGACAAGGGCACCGAAACCGATGAAGAGGCTGAAACCGAAGCCGAGGCCGAATCAGCAGCGTTGTCACGGCTGGCTTGAAGCCGCCCTTGGCCAACCACGAGCGCGCCGACCCTCACCGCACCGTCTGCGCCGCACGGTAGCCGCGCTCGGCATTCACCCCGCGCAGCAGCACCAGCCCAATCACAAAATACAGCCCGGTGACGAGCATGGCGCTGCGGTGGTCGCCGCCCGTGAGCCAGGTCACCAGCCCGTAGGTGAGCGGGCCAACGATCGAAGCCAGCATCACCGCCAAACCCCAGAGCCCGAAGAACTCGGCGCGCTGGGCATCGGGCGCCAAGTAGCCCACCAGCGCCCGCCCGGCCGATTGGCTCGCCCCCAGGCACAGCCCGGCCAGATTGGCCGCAAGCCAAAAGCTGGCCGCGCTCTCGCTCGACCAAGCCACCAGCACCATGGCTATCCAGCCCAGCAGCGTGAGCGCAATGCCGCGCACCGGCCCGATGCGGTCTTGCAGGTAACCAAAACCCAGCGCCCCGATGGCGGCGGTGATGTTGACGACAAAAATCATCATGACCGTCTGCGCGGTGTCAAAACCCATCACCTCCTGGGCGTAGATGGCCGCCAGGGCGATCACGGTCATGATGCCAGCTTGGTAAAACACGATGCAAATCAGGAAGCGGCGCATGTCTTGGAAACGGGCCGATTCGCGCCACGTTTTGGCCACCTGCGCCCAGGCCGAGACCCCAGACTTGGGCTGCGGCAGCGCGCGCTCGCGCACCCAGATGAAAAACGGCAGCGCCGTGAGCGCAAACAGCGCCGCCGTGATGAACAGCGTAACCGGCACGAACTCGGAGGCCGTGTGCCCGCGCGCCTGCGCCCAATGGATGTAGGCCAGACACAGCGCCAAGCATAGCAAGCCGCCGATGTAGCCCAGGCCCCAGCCCCAGCCCGACAGCGTGCCCAGGCGCTGCGGCCGCGCCAGTTCGGGCAAAAAGGCCGCCACCAAATTGCCGCCGGAACTAAAAAACGCATTCGACAGCACCAGCAGCGCCAGCGCCAGCACCACGCTGCCCGGCCCGATCCAGCCCAGCGCCGCCGTGGTGAGCACGCAGCCGATGGTGGTGAGCGCCGCCAGCCGCTTCTTGCCCGCGTGCACATCCGCCCAAGCCCCCAGCACCGGGGCGCTGAGCAGCACCAGAAGGTTGGAAAAAGCCAAGGCCGCCGTCCAAGCCAGCGTGGCCCAAGTGGTGCCCCCGGCCACGACCGAGACGAAATAGGCCCCGTAGATGGCCGTGATCACCACCGTGGTGTAGCCCGAATTGGCAAAATCGAACATGGCCCAGCCCAAGGCCTCGCGGCGGCGCACGCCGGGGCGCAGCACCGGGTTCGGGTCAAGTGGCGCTGTGGCGTGGTTCACCACAGCACAGGCTCGATTTCCAGCCGCACGCCGAAGCGCTCCCACACGCTGGCCTGGATGGCAGCCGCCAGCGCCAGCACATCGGCACCGCTGCACGGGTGCATGGCATCGCCCCGGTTCACCAGCACCAGCGCCTGCTTTTCATACACCCCCGCACGGCCCAGCGCCTTGCCCTTCCAGCCGCAGGCCTCGATCAGCCAGCCCGCTGCCAGCTTGATGCGCCCATCGGGCAGCGGGTAATGCACCACGGCCGGGTGGCGCGCCGCAATGTCGGCGCACTGCTCGGGGCTGACCACCGGGTTCTTGAAAAAACTGCCCACGTTGCCGATCGCGCCGGGGTCTGGCAGTTTGGCGCGCCGAATTTGGCACACCCAATCAAACACCTGCCGCGCCGTGGGCGGCACCAGGCCCGCCTCGGCCGCCTTGCGCTCCAGCTCCACATAACCCAGCACCGGCTGCCAGCGCCGTGGCAGCCAAAAGCGCACGCGCGTGATCAGCGCCCACCCGGCCAGCCCATCGCCCTGCGCGCCGGTGCGCACGCGCTTGAACACAGAATCGCGGTAGCCAAAGCCGCACTGCGCCGCATCGAGGTTGAGCACCTGCCCGCTGTGCAAATCGACCGCATCGAGCGAGTGAAAGCGGTCTTGCAGCTCCAGCCCATAGGCGCCTATGTTTTGCACCGGCGCCGCGCCCACGGTGCCGGGGATGAGCGCCAGGTTTTCCAGCCCCGGCCAGCCGCGGTCCAGCGTCCAGGTCACGAAATCGTGCCAGTTTTCGCCCGCATCGGCTTCCACCAAATAGCCCGCCTCGGTTTCGCGCAGCAAGCGCCGCCCCAGCATTTCCACCTTGAGCACCAGGGGCTCGACATCGCCGCTGAGCACAATGTTGCTGCCGCCGCCCAGCACACGCACCCGTTCGGCGCACCAGCCCGGCTGGCCGATCAGGTCCGGCAGCAAGTCGGCCTTGCGCAGCCGCAGCAGGCGTTGCGCCTGCGCCGCGATGCCAAAAGTGTTGTGCGACTGCAAAGCCACGTTTTTATCGACTAACATGTGGGGATTGTCGCACTCCCGCACCGAAACACCGCCCATGCCCTCTTTCGACACCGTACTCGAACCCAATCTGGTTGAAATCAAAAACGCGCTCGATCAAACCAGCAAAGAAATCGGCACACGCTTTGACTTCAAAGGCAGCGCCGCCGCCGTCGAGCTCAAAGACAAGGAAATCTCCCTCACCGCCGACAGCGATTTCCAGATCAGCCAGATCGACGACATCCTGCGCGCCAAGTTGAGCAAGCGCAGCGTGGATGTGCGCTTCCTAGATGCCGGCAAAATCGAAAAAATCGGCGGCGACAAAGTGCGCCAAGTGCTCAAGGTGCGCGAAGGCATTGCCAGCGAAGACGGCAAAAAAATCCAGCAAGCCATCAAGGGCAGCAAGCTCAAGCTGCAGGCCGCCATCCAGGGCGAGGCGGTGCGCGTCAGCGGTGCCAAGCGCGACGATTTGCAAGCTGCCATGGCCTTGATCCGCCAAGCCCTGCCCGACTTGCCCTTGAGTTTCAACAATTTCCGCGACTAAAAGCACCCGCGCCTTGCAAAACGCATAACCCGCTCAGGATGCCACCGATGCCTGCTGCGCCACCCTTTGCCGCCTCCCCCGACCCGGCCTATGGCCTGATGCGCGACTGGATGACGCGCTGGTCCGACCTAGAAAGCGACCTGGCGCAACTGCTGCTGCAGCCCCACGCCAGCCCCGACTTTCTGGCCCAGCTCGAACGCTTGCAGACCCAGGCCGATGCGCTGCTGGCGCTCGACCCCGACGCCACCCTGTACTGGCTGTTCCAACTCGCGGCCAACACCAGCATCGGCTACAGCAGCTCGCACAGCCTGGTGTGCTGGGCCATTTGCAGCCTGGTCGGCCCGGCGCTCGATTTCTCGCCCGCGCAGCAAGACAGCATCAAGCGCGCCGCTCTGACCATGAACCTGGCCATGACGCAGTTGCAAAACAGCTTGGCCGAGCAAACCGAGCCCCCCAGCAGCGAGCAACGCGCGGCCATCGAAACCCACGCGGCGCGTTCGGCCCAGTGGTTGCGCGAGCTGGGCGTGAGCGACCCGGCCTGGCTGCACACCGTGGAGCAGCACCACGAAAGCAGCAGCGGCACCGATGTGGCCACCCGTTTGCTGCAAGCCGTTGACCGCTACGCGGCCCTGATCAGCCCGCGCCAGACGCGCGCCGGGCGCTGCGTCACCGACTCCGGCCGCTACGCCGTGCTCACGCAGGGGGCCGGGGTCGATGACCTCGGGCACGCGCTGCTGCGCACCTTGGGCATCTGCCCACCGGGCAGCTTCGTGCGGCTGCAAGACGATTCGGTGGCGGTGGTGCTGCGCCGCTCGGGCCGGCCGAGCGAGCCTTGGGTCGCCCCGGTGCTGGATGCACAGGGCATGGCCGTGCCCGAACCCAGCCTGCTCGACACCAGCCAAGACGGCCACGGCATTGCCGCCGCGCTGGTGACGCAAACCGTGCGCGTGCGCCTCAACCACGCGCGCCTGCTGCAACTGTCGCGCATGGCGCTGGCGCGCTGAAGCGCCAGGGCAGCGCTGCGACCGACTATGCCGTCGGCGGCTTTTTGCGCCCGACTGGGCTTTCCTGCCCGGCCAGCAGGCGCTGGATGTTGCCCGCATGGCGCCACAGCAGCAACAGGCTCATGGCTGCTATGGCGAGCAGCAGCGGCACTTGCAGGGGCCATAGCCCCGCCCAAGGGCCGACCAGCCCATACAGCAGAGGCGCCGCCAGCGCCGCCACGATCGCCGACAGCGAGGAGTAGCGCGCCAGCCACAGCGTGAGCACCCAACTGAGCAGCACCAGCAGCCCGAGCAGCGGCTCAAAACCCAGCAACACCCCAGCGGCGGTGGCCACGCCCTTGCCGCCCTGGAAACGAAAAAACACCGGATAGACGTGCCCCAAGAAGGCCGCCAGCCCCACCGCCGCCAGCGCCGCGCTGCCCAGGCCCCACTCGCCGCCCCAGTGCAGCACCAGCCACACCGGCAGCCAGCCCTTGAAGGCATCGAGCAGCAAAGTGAGCGCGGCGGCGATTTTGTTGCCCGAGCGCAGCACGTTGGTGGCACCTGGGTTTTGGCTGCCATAGGTGCGCGGATCGCTCAAACCCAGCAAACGGCTCACCAGCACCGCAAACGACAGCGAGCCAATCACATACGCCAGCAACACGGCCAGCGGCAGCCAAATCCATTCGTTCATCGGCATCTCTTACAAAAACAGCGTGGCATCGAGGGCTGGCTGTGAAATCAATAAGCCGGATCGCGCTGTTCCAGCCGGATCGCGTCGATGGCTTGCAGCAGCTCAGGTGCCAGCACCGTGCCCCAGGCGGCCAGGCATTCGTCGAGCTGCGCCAAGGAAGTGACCCCGATCAGCGTGCTGGCCACCTGCCACTTGGTGTAGCAAAAGGCCAAAGCCATTTGCGTCGGCTGCAAACCGTGTGCGCGCGCCAAAGCGTTGTAGCGCCGCGCCGCATCGAGCGCAGCCGGGCGGCCCCAGCGCTGCTGGCGCATGGTGGCAAAGCGCGCCATGCGGCCCAAGGCCGGGTCGGTGCCCTCGAAGCCGCTGGCATCGTACTTGCCGGTGAGCAGGCCAAAGCCCAGCGGCGAATACGCCAGCAAGCCCACCCCAAGCCGGTGCAGGGTTTCATCGAGCCCGTTTTCTGCGCTGCGGTTGATCAGGCAATAGGCGTTTTGCACGCTCGCCACACGCGGCAGGCCGTGCTGCTCGGCCAGGCGCACGAACTCGTGCACGCCGTAAGGGGTTTCGTTGGACAAGCCGATGGCGCGCACCTTGCCCTGCTGCACCAGTTGCGCCAGCGCCTGCAACTGCTCCAAGATCGAGGGGCAGGGCCGATCCCGAGTCGGCTCGTAGTAGAGCGTGCCAAACATCGGCACGTTGCGCGCCGGCCAGTGGATCTGGTACAGATCGATGACCTCGGTGCCCAGGCGGCGCAGGCTGCCCTCGCAGGCGGCCACGATCTCGGGCGCCGTCAGGCCGGTGTGCTCGCCCCGTATCCAACTCATGCCACGGGAAGGCCCGGCCACTTTGGTTGCCAGCAGCAGGCGCTGTCGCACCCCAGGGCGCGCCGCCAGCCACTGGCCGATGATGCGCTCGGTGGCCCCATAGGTTTCGGCACGCGGCGGCACCGAGTACATCTCGGCGGTGTCAAAGAAGTTGACGCCGCGCTCCAGCGCCCGGTCCATGATGGCAAAGGCTTCGGCCGGCCCGACTTGCTCGCCAAAGGTCATGGTGCCCAAGCCGATGGCGGGCACGTGCAGGCCGCTTTGGCCCAGGGCTGCGGTTTTGATGGCCGACATAAATTCTCCATTCAGGTGCTCAAGGCATGGGGGGCTGCGGCCAAGATGGGCGACAGAGGAGCAAGCCGCAGCTGGCCGCGCTTGGGGTCTGGGTGTGCCCGCGCTGGTGCCCCGAGCCGGAATCGAACCGGCACGCCGCTTATGCAGCAAGCGGCGGATTTTAAGTCCGCTGTGTCTACCTGTTTCACCATCGGGGCGCAGCCAAGGATTTTAGCCCCCGGCAAGGCGGCACCCCATACCGGCGCTTCAGGTGGCGTTTGGGGCCCGCTTGAGCAGCGCCAAATAGGCGCGCCGGGTCTGGGGCGAGAGGGCGTCGAGCACCTGCTCGTAGGAGCTGCGATGGCGCGCCAGCAGGCGAAACGAGGCCACGCTGCGCGATTTGCAAAACCAGTGGCAGGTGTGTTGGAACAACAGCATTTCGGCCAGCAGCGTGTGGGCCCGCGCTTTGGCGCTGCGCCGCTCGTGGTTGGCGGCCACCACCTGGAAGCCTTCGGCGTGGATGCGCAGCAGCGCCCGCAGGTCGATGGTGGACTGGGGCAGCCAGCGGTCTATCATGGGCAAGGCGAAGCGGCACAAACGGGTCTGCTCTGCGCTCACGCTGGCCATGGCCGCACTCAGCTCGGCCACTTGCTGCACCAGTTGGTTTTCGGCCTCGACCAGGCTGTCCCAGATCGGCTGGCGGCGCTGAGGGTCGGGCTCGCCCAGCGCGCGCTGGTAGCCGTGGTTGAGCTGCTCCATCAGTTTTTCGATCTGGTAGCGGCGCAGGTGGCTGCCCAGCAAGGCGATGCGCCGACTTTCGTCGCGCCCCTTGAGGGTGAAGTAGCCCAAACCGAGAAAAAAAGCGATGAGAAATGCGTCCATGCAAGTGGCTTCAGTGGCTAAGGCTTGGGCTTGGGTGCAAGGCGTCGGCGCCGCTGGGTGCGGGCAGATCGGCCGCTGCACGGCGGGCCGCCGAACCGCTGGCCTGCGCACCGGGCGGTGGCGCGCCTTTGCCCGCCTGCCTCAGCGCCAAGCGCTCGGCCTCGATGCGCTGCGCGGCGCGCAACCAGCGTGTGAACTGCGGCGGCGTTTCGAGCGTGATGCGCCCGAGCACACCGCTGCGAAAATCGGTGAGCACGATTTCGGCCGCCTTTTGCGCGTTCAAGCGCCCGCCCGGCAGCAGGCAGCCGCGGCGCTGGCCTATGGCTTGCAGCAGCTCGTCTTCGGGCAGGCTGGCGATTTGGGGCGCGCTTTGCTTCAATTGGTAGCGCGCTTGCAGCAGCGCGCCGTAGGGCTGGCGCAGCGTTTTGAGCAGTTCCAGCGCCACTTCCTGCTCATCGTAGGCGTTGCGCCCCACCGCCCCGCTGGCAGCCAGCAGGTAGCCGCTTTCGGGCACGATGATTTTTTGCCACAGCACGCCTGGGGTGTCGTAGAGGTAAAAATCGTCGGCCAGCAAAATGCGCTGCTCTTGGCGCGTGACCCCGGCTTCATCGGCGACGCGGGTAGCGCGTTTGCCCACCAAGGTGTTGATGAGGGTGGATTTGCCCACATTCGGAATGCCGCCGATGAGCACGCGCAGCGGTTTGGCCAGGCCGCCGCGCAGTGGGGCCAGTTCGTGGCAGGCGCTGATCAGGGCGCGCGCCGGCCCGGCCATGCCCGCATCCAGCGCAATGGCCCGGGTGCGCGCTTGCGCCTGATAGTGCTCCAGCCAGCTTTGGGTGCGCTCGGCATCGGCCAGATCCTGCTTGTTGAGGATTTTTAGCGTCGGTTTGCTGCCGATCAGGCGCGAGAGCAACGGGTTGGCGCTCGAACCCGGCAGCCGGGCATCGAGCATTTCGATCACCACGTCTATGCCCTTGAGCCGCTCCGCGATCGCTTTTTGCGTCGCGTGCATATGACCGGGAAACCATTGCACTGACATAGGGAAATCTTTCTGCGCCAGAGCGCCTCAGGCGTGCGCGGCCAGCCAGGCGCGCAGCTCGGGCACCGAGTGCGCCACGTGCAGCGGCCCGCAGGAGTCGAAATGGGCGTGGTCGTGCGCACCGTAGCTCACGCCCACACTGGCGCAACCGGCGTTGCGCGCCATTTGCAAATCGTGCGTGGTGTCGCCTATCATGAGCGTGCGCTCGGGCGGCACGCCAAACTCGCGCATCAGCTCGTGCAGCATGAGTGGGTCGGGTTTGCCAGCGGTTTCGTCGGCGGTGCGCGAGCCGTCGAACACCCCGTGCAGCTCGACCGAGCGCAGCGCCTCGTCGAGGCCGCGGCGGCTTTTGCCCGTGGCCACCGTGAGCAGGTGCTGGCGCTGGCGCAACTCGGCCAGCAGCGGCAACACGCCCGCAAAGAGCACCAGGTCGTGCTGGTGCGCCAGGTAATGCTGCTGGTAGCGCTGGCCCAGCAGCGGGTATTTTTCGGGTGGCACATCGGGCGCGGCGTGCGCCAGCGCCTGCATCAAGCCCATGCCGATGACCCAGGCCGCTTGCTCATCGCCGGGCACGCGGCCGCCCACCTCGCGCACCGCCGCTTGAATGCTGCGCACGATCAGGGCGGTGGAGTCGAACAGGGTACCGTCCCAGTCGAAAGCGATGAGGTCGAATTGGCGCGGGCGCATGGAGCAGCAAACAATGGAGGGCAAGGGCGCTGCGGGCGCAGCAACGACAAAGGGCGCTGACGCGCCCTTTGGATCAGAAATTTGAGCCCGCCGCAGCGCGCTCAGCACGTGGCGGGATTATCGCAGAAGGCCATCAAATGCGGTAGGTTTCGATGTCTTGGCCTGCAGCCTGCAGAACGCGCACCCACTCGGGCTTGCGGCCCGGCCCGCCGGACCAGAGTTCGCCGTTGGGGCCTTTGTATTTGGCCGGGGCCTTGACGCGCCCACCCGCCTTGCGCGCTGCGCCGCCCAAGTCTTCGAGCGTAATGCCGTGCTCTTTCATGGTGGCTTTGATGCCCGCAATCACACTGACCAATTCTTGCTTGCGCACCTGCTCGGCTTGCACCAGCAGGGCTTCGGCTTGGGCTTTGAGTTCGGCGTAGGTTGCCATATCGAGATTCCTTATAAATGGAAGGTTGCGAGAACCTCGATTGTAATCACAAAAACCGCTGGCAATCGCCCCAAGCTTGCAAATCGGTGGGTAATTCGGCTTGCAGTTGCAGCTCCTGCCCCAGCAGCGGATGCTCGAAACGCAATTGCCAGGCGTGCAAAAACATGCGTCGGCAGCCCTGTTTGTGCAAGGCGCGGTTCCAGTCGAAGTCGCCGTATTTGTCGTCACCGGCGATCGGGTGCCCGGCGTGCGCCAAATGCACCCGAATCTGGTGCGTGCGCCCGGTTTTGATGGTCACGGCCAGCAGCGTGCAAATTGGGTCTGCCGCCGCCGCGCTGGCCGAACCCAATCGGAGCTGCCCCAGCACCCGCACCAGGCTGATGGAGCGCTGGCCTTGCGCGTCGTCGGCGCTGGTCACGCGCACCCGGCGCTCGCCATCGGGCAGCAGGTATTTGTGCAGCGGCCAATCGAGCACCTTGAGCCGTGCGGGCCAACTGCCCTGGACCAGCGCCAAATAGGTTTTGCCGGTGCTGCGCTGGCGAAATTGGTCTTGCAAATGGCGCAACACGCTGCGCTTTTTGGCCACCAGCAACACCCCGCTGGTATCGCGGTCCAGCCGGTGCACCAGCTCCAGCAGCGGTGCCTGCGGCCGCGCACGGCGCAACTGCTCGATCACGCCAAACGAGACCCCGCTGCCACCATGCACCGCCACCCCGGCGGGTTTGTCTATGGCCAGCAAGGCGTCGTCTTCGTACAACAGTGGGAATTCGCGCGCCGGTGCCGCGTCGGGCGCATCGGGCTGCGCCGCAGCGGCCTCGGGCAGGCGCAGCGGCGGTATGCGCAGCACATCGCCCGCCGCAACCCGGCTGTCGGCGTGTACCCGGCCTTTGTTGCGCCGCACTTCGCCAGAGCGAATGATGCGATAAATCAAGCTTTTGGGAGCGCCTTTGAGCTCGCGCAGCAGGAAATTGTCGAGCCGCTGGCCATCGGATTCGGCATCGACCAGAAGCTGGCGTGCGCCCGCGGGATTGTTGTTTATAATGTCTGCCACCAGAGTCGATGGGTAAGTGTTTGAGCGGCCTTGGAATCGGTCATGCAAGCCCCGAACAAACCGGGCTTGGGCAACAGATTCTAAGGCTACGCGCCACCACCCCGGCTCGGTAACAAGTTGCCAGCCCTGCCCTTTCGTGCCGCCCGACCTTTGTCGTATCGAGGCCACACGAACCGCAGGTTGGTCCATCGTCGTCGAAGCGAACCCGATACGGAATACCCCAAACGCCCAGCTCGCGCACACCGCACCGAGCTGGGCGCGGACCAAAGTGAAACCCAAGCCCCACGGGCAGATGCTGCAACCGCAGCCCCCCACTGGCCGGCTCACCGCCCTCCACGCGCCCATGCCCAGGCAGGCTTGAGGCTGCGCGGCCGCGCCCAATCAGCCGGCCAAACAGCCCCACCCACGCCCCGGGCTCTCCGGCAATTCCTCCTCGTTCGCACGCCGCACGCTGGCCGCTGGCCGTGCGCCCCATTTGGGGCATGTTGTGCATCAGACCGAGGAATGTTTTTATGAAACGCATGTTGATCAACGCCACCCAGACCGAAGAACGGCGGCTGGCGATCGTGGATGGGCAAAAACTGCTCGACTACGAAATCGAAATCGAAGGGCGCGAACAGCGCAAAGGCAATATCTACAAGGCCGTGGTGACGCGCGTCGAGCCCTCGCTGGAAGCCTGTTTCGTGGATTACGGCGAAGACCGCCAAGGCTTTTTGCCCTTCAAGGAAATCGCCCGCCAATACTTCCAAGGCAACGTCTCGCCTTCGCAGGCGCGCATCCAAGACGTGATCAAAGAAGGCCAGGAACTGCTGGTTCAAATCGAAAAAGAAGAGCGCGGCAACAAAGGCGCGGCGCTCACCACCTTCGTCAGCCTGGCTGGGCGCTACGTGGTGCTCATGCCCAACAACCCGCGCGGCGGCGGCGTGAGCCGGCGCATCGAAGGCGACGAACGGGCCGAGCTCAAAGCGGTGCTGGACCAGCTCGACTACCCCGGCGGCATGAGCATCATCGCGCGCACCGCCGGCATAGGGCGCGAAGCGGGCGAATTGCAATGGGACTTGAACTACCTGCTCAAGCTCTGGAACGCCATCGACGGTGCGGCCAAAGCCGGCAAGGGCGCGTTCTTGATTTACCAGGAATCGAGCCTGGTGATTCGCGCCATCCGCGACTATTTCAACAGCCAGATCGGTGAAATCCTGATCGACACCGACGACATTTACGAGCAAGCGCACCAGTTCATGAGCCACGTGATGCCCGAACAAGGGCATCGGGTCAAGCGCTACCGCGACGACGCGCCGCTGTTTTCGCGCTTTCAGATCGAACACCAGATCGAAACCGCCTACAGCCGCACGGTGCAACTGCCCAGCGGCGGCGCAATCGTGATCGACCAGACCGAGGCGCTGGTAGCCATCGACGTGAACTCGGCGCGCTCCATCAAGGGCGGCGACATCGAAGAAACCGCGCTGCGCACCAACCTCGAAGCCGCCGACGAAGTGGCGCGCCAAGCGCGGCTGCGCGATTTGGGCGGCCTGCTGGTGATCGACTTCATCGACATGGAAGAATCGCGCAACCGGCGCGATGTAGAAAACCGCTTGCGCGATGCCCTGCGCCAAGACCGCGCCCGGGTGCAGTTCAGCGCCATCAGCAAATTTGGCCTGCTGGAAATGAGCCGCCAGCGCCTGCGCCCCACCCTGGCCGAAGGGGCCTCCATCCCCTGCCCGCGCTGCGGCGGCTCGGGCCACATCCGCGACACCGAGAGCTCGGCGCTGCAAATTTTGCGCGTGATCCAAGAAGAATCGCTCAAAGACGGCACCGCCGCCGTGTTCGTGCAGGTGCCGGTTGAAGTGGCAAGCTTTTTGCTCAACGAAAAACGCACCGAGATCACCAAGATCGAGCTGCGCCAGCGCATCAACGTGCTGCTGGTGCCCAACAAATCGCTCGACACCCCACACTACAAGCTCGAACGCCTCAAGCACGACGACCCGCGCCTCGACAAGCTCGACGCCAGCTACCGGCTGGCCGAAGAAATCGACGACGTGGCCACCGTGACCCGGCGCAGCCACGAGCGCGCCAACAAGCAAGAGCCGCTGATCAAGGGCGTGCTGCCCGATGGCCCGGCGCCGCAATCTGCGGCCAAGGCCAGCCCGGCCGAAGCCCCAGTTGCGCCTGTGGCTCCTGTGGCGGCTGCCGCTGCGGGCGCAACCCATGCCGCCACGCCGCGCGCTGGCGCCGCCCATGCGGCTGTGCCTGCTGCAGCGCCGAGTGGTTTCATGGCCTGGTTCAAGCGCTTGCTGGGCCTGGAGTCGAGCGCAGCGCCTGCTGCGGGCAGCGTGGCACCGGCCACCCCGGCCAGCCCCACACCCGCCACTTCATCTGCCCGTGCCGAACTTGGGCGTGGCGGACGTGGGGGCGCAGGGCGCGGCCGCAATGGTGAGCGCGGTGAACGCGGTGATCGGGGTCCGCGGCCTGAAGGCGCTAGCGAGGCCGCAGTCCGTGGTGGCGAACGCGGCAGCCGCGGGGAGCGCAGCGAGCGGGGCGAACGCCCTGGCCGTACTGAGGGCCGCATTGAAGGGCGTGCCGATTCCGCCACCGAGGGCCGCGAGCCCCGCGCCGAGCGTGGCAGCGCCCGCGCCGAAGCCGGCGAGCGCACCGAACGCAGCGAGGCACGCCGCCCTGCGCGCTCGGATCGCCCGGAGCGCGAAGGCCGCAGCGAACGCGAGGGCCGTGAGCCACGCGAACCCCGCGAAGGCCGGCGTGAGGGCAGCGAGGCCCAAGCCAGCAGCGCCCCTGCAAACCCAGACGGTGACATGAGCCCTGCCAGCACAGGCACAGGCACCGGCAGCGAGACCCCACGGCGCGAGCGCGGTGGGCGTGGCCGCGGTGGCGAAGGCCGACGCGGCGCCAGCGCCAGCAACGAGGTCAATGCCTCGGCTGCTGCCGCCGACACCAGCGCCGAACTCCCCTTGACCGACGCTGCGCCAGCCGATGAGTCGGGTACTCAGCAGCCGCCCAGCGAGCGCGAGGCCGAAGGCACCGGCAGCCGCCGCCGCAGCCGCGACCGCTACGGGCGTGACCGGCGCGAGCGCGCCGCTGGTGCAGAGGCCAGCGACAGCGCCGACCAGACCGATGCAAGCGCATCCAGCAAGGCCAGCGCAAGCGATGACACATCGGCTGCCGCTGCCCCTGCCACCGAAGCCGGCCAAGATGCCCAAGAGCAACCGCGCTCCTACTTCAGCCGACCCAGCAGCCAGGCCGCAGACGCTGCGCCTGTGGCAGCCGATGCACCCGTGGCCCCCAGCAGCGCCGCCGCGCCCGCACCCCGCCCCAGCGCGGTGACCGATGCGGCAAGCGCTGAGCTGCCCGCAGCGGCCCCTGCGCCAGCGCCCGCCGCTGCGGCGGCCGCTTTGGCCACCGCGCCCAGCACCCCCTATGCGCTGCCGCTGACCGAGCTCGAAGCGCTGGCCAGCCAAGTGGGCTTGCAATGGGTGCAGTCCGACGCCGCCCGCGTCGAGCAAGCCCGCGCTGCCAGCGCCGCACTAGCGCCTGCGCCGCATGTGCCGCGCCAGCCCAAGCCGGTTCAAATGCCCGACGACGGCCCGCTGGTGCTGGTCGAAACCCGCCGCGACCTGCGCCAACTGAACTTTTAACCGCCTGCTGCACTCAGGCTTTGATGCGAATCAAGGCCTGCGTCAGCGGCCACCGCTATTCTGTTGCGCCATGAACACCGCCACCCCAGAAACCACCGCAGCCGCAGCCGCCAACCCCCCAGTGCGTGAATTTCCGCCTGTGCCCGACTTGGTTTGGTCCGAGGCGCTGCACACGGGCGATGCGCGCATGGACGCCACGCACCAAGAAATGGTCGAGTTGCTGGCGCGCCTGCGCGCCCTGCCGCCCGAGCAGCAACTGGCCCCCTACCACGAGCTGGT
>BBPD01000009.1_pt2 | contig 16961 bp, 15 predicted proteins | sample 1344911 | NCBI WGS metagenome assembly BBPD01 (sample SAMD00019088, study PRJDB2971) | groundwater metagenome | biome: freshwater biome; feature: mineral spring; material: ground water | place: USA: CA, Sonoma | collected 2011-09 | depth surface m
GGCCGCCACTTCCTGCTCGCTGGCCAGCGGCTGGCCGGCCAGCGCCTGCTCCATATAGCGCGCTGGGTCGCGCCAGCGCACCTGGCGCAGCACCCGATGCGCGAAACTGAGCTTGCCGTGCGCCCCGGCCCCAATGCCGAGGTAGTCGCCAAAACGCCAGTAATTGAGGTTGTGGCGGCAGGGGTGGCCACTGCGCGCATAGGCCGACACCTCGTAGCGCCCCAGGCCAGCGCTGGCGCAGCGCGCGGTGATGCAGTCCAGCATGTCGTAGGCCAGGTCTTGGTCGGGCAGCGGCGGCGGGTGTTTGGCAAAAACGGTGTTGGGCTCAAGCGTGAGCTGATAGACCGACAAATGCGGCGGCGCGTAGCCCAGGGCGGTGTCGAGGTCGCGCTCCAGCATGGCCAGGGTCTGGCCCGGCAGGGCGTACATCAGGTCCAGGTTGAAGTGCTGGAAGTGCTGCGCCGCTTCTGCCACGGCGGCGTGCGCCTGCGCCGCATCGTGTGCGCGGCCCAGGGCCTGCAAGCCGCGCTCATCAAAGGTTTGCACCCCCACGCTCAGGCGCGTGACGCCGGCGGCGCGGTAGGCGGCAAAGCGCTGGCGCTCGAAGGTGCCGGGGTTGGCCTCCAGCGTGATTTCGGCCTCGGGCAGCAGCGGCAGCAGGCTGCGCAGATCGGACAGCAGGCGCTCGACCGCTTCGGGCGGCAGCAGGCTGGGCGTGCCGCCGCCCAAAAACACGCTGTGCACCGTGCGCCCCCAGACCAGCGGCAGGCTGCTTTCGAGGTCGGCGCGCAGCGCCTGCAGGTAGCGCGCCCAGGGCAGGGGCGCGTTCGGGTCGGCCCAGGCGTGCGAGTTGAAGTCGCAATAGGGGCATTTTTTGATGCACCAGGGCAGGTGCACGTAGAGCGAGAGCGGCGGCAGGGTGCTCAAGTGCAAGGCACCGGGGCGCTGCCACAGCAGGGGCCGGGCTTTAGTCATGGGCAAACCAGCGCTCGCGCATCAGCGCCAGCATGGCGCGTGCCGCCTGGCCGCGGTGGCTGTGGGCGTTTTTGAGTGCGGGCGGCAGTTGGGCACAGGTCTGGCCGAATTCGGGCAGCCACAGCACCGGGTCGAAGCCAAAGCCGTGTTCGCCCACGGGCGCTTGGGTGATCAAGCCACTGAGCCGGCCGCTGCAGATGAGCGGCTCGGGGTCGTCGGCCGAGCGCAGCGCCACCAGGGTGCTGACCAGGGCGGCGCGCCGGTTGCTCTGGCCCTGCATTTGCTCCAGCAGGGCGCGCACGTTGTGGGCATCGCCCTTGGGGTAGCCCAAGCGGGTGGCGTAGTGCGCGGTATCGACTCCGGGTTGGCCGCCAAAGGCTTCGACGCACAGGCCCGCGTCGTCGGCCAGCGCGGGCAAGCCGCTGGCGGCGCTGGCGTGGCGCGCCTTGGCCAGCGCGTTTTCCACAAAGCTGCGGTGCGGCTCGTCCGCCTCGGCAATCCCGAGTTCGGACTGGCGCAGCAAGCGCACCCCCAGGGGCTCGAACAGGGCCTGCAACTCGGCCAGCTTGCCCGCGTTGTTCGAGGCCAGCAGCAGGGTGCGGGGGCTCATGCTTGCTGCACTGGGGCAACAAGGGGGGCAGCCAGGGCCTGGCGCTGCAACTCGATCAGCTCCTGTATGCCTTGCTCGGCCAATTGCAGCAGGCGGTTCATCTGCTCGCGGCTAAAGGCCAGCCCTTCGGCCGTGGCTTGCACCTCGACGAAGTGGCCGCTGGCGGTCATGACCACGTTCATGTCGGTGTCGCAATCGGCGTCTTCGGGGTAGTCCAGATCGAGCAGGGCCAGCCCGCGCACCAGCCCGACCGACACCGCCGCCACCGGCTGCAGCAGCGGCGAGCGCTCCAGTTTGCCGCTGCGCAGCAAGTGCTGCACCGCATCGTGCGCCGCCACATAGGCCCCGGTGATGGCGGCGGTGCGGGTGCCCCCGTCGGCTTGCAGCACATCGCAATCGAGCGTGAGGGTGCGCTCGCCCAGCACCGACAAATCGAACACCGCACGCAGCGAGCGCCCGATCAGGCGCTGGATTTCTTGCGTGCGCCCGCTTTGCTTGCCCTTGGCGGCCTCGCGCGCGCTGCGGGTGTGGGTCGCGCGCGGCAACATGCCGTATTCGGCCGTGACCCAGCCCGCGCCGCTGCCCTTTTGGTGCGGCGGCACTTTGTCTTCTACCGAGGCGGTGCACAGCACGCGGGTGTCGCCAAACTCAACCAGCACCGAGCCTTCGGCGTGTAGGGTGTAGGCGCGCGTCAGGCGCACAGGGCGCAAGGCGGCGGGGTGGCGGCCGTCGCGGCGCAGGGGTTCTGTGGCAATCGAGGTTTGATGGCTCATGGGGTGGTTCGGGTTAAAAACTCAAGGGCTGGGCTTGCGCCAGGCGCTGCGCCCGATCGCAGCCTGGATTTCTTCGATCGAGCGCTCGATGCGTTCCAGGTCGAACACATCGGCTGCTGCGCTTGAGGCTGCGTCGGTTGCGCCTTCGGGCATTAGGGTGCTGACCCAGCCCTCGTCGTCTAGCGTGCCCGGATGCTGCACAGCAGGGCTGGCGCCTGGGTCGCTGGCTTGCCACTGCAAACCCAGCAGCGAGACGTTGTCGCTCTGGCGCCCGGCGCGCTCCAGCGCCAGCTCGGCCAGCGTGTGGACGGCGTTGCGCAGGCCCATGACCTGCAGCGCGGCCGCCAGTTCTTCGTCCTCGACCACCGACCAGAGCCCGTCTGAGCACAGCAGCAAGCGGTCCTCGGGCTGCAGGGCACAGGGGCCTAGGCTGTCGTACAGGGGCACGCTGTCGTTGCCCAGGCAGGTAAAGAGCAGATTGCGGTTCGCAGGCGGTGCCAGATGCCGAAACAGCTCGGGTTTGTCTTGGTAGCTGTGGTCGCGGGTGCGCTGCAGCACGCGCGCGTGGCGCATCCAGTACAGGCGCGAGTCGCCTGCATGCACGGCCCAGAACTGCCCGTCTTGGATCACGGCGGCCACCAGCGTGGTGCGCGGCTGCTCGGGCAGCAAGTTCGCTCGGGCGTGGTCCACTATGGCCTGGTTGGCCGCCAGCAGGCTGAGCTGCAGAAAATCCAAGGGCTGCGCCAGCCGTGGCCGCGCCTGAGCCAAAAAACGCTGCGTGAAAACGCGCACCGAAATTTCGGCCGCTTGTTCGCCGCCGTAGTAGCCCCCCATGCCGTCGGCCAGCGTGAGCAGCACCGCCTCGCGGGTGTAGCTGTAGCCCAGGCGGTCCTCGTTGTCGTCGCGGCCGCCTTGGCAAGTGATTTGATAGACCGCAAATTTCATAGGCCATGAAAACTGGAACGTTCAGCCTGCTGCATCGAGTCGGACGCTGGGCCGCTCAAGCCATTTTGCAGGCGCTGCAACAAGCCGGGCTGGGTGTAGGTGGGGTGTTGCTCGCGGTGCAGCTCTTTTTGCAGCTCGAACACCGACTGCGGCCGCGCCGTGGGCTCCAGCGCCATGCACCAGTGCACCACCTCGATCAGGTTGTCGCTGTAGAGGCCGCGCAGGCGCGACATGGCCAGCGCCAGCCGGTCTTTCTCCAGCCGCTGCGGCGCGTCGTGCGGCGGGTAGCCCTGCATACACGAATACAGGCAGGCCCCAACGGCGTAAATATCGGTCCAGGGCCCCAGGGCGGCACCGCGTCGGTACATCTCGGGCGCGGCAAAACCGGGGGTGTACATCGGGCGCACGAAAGTGCCCTCGGTGCTGAGCACTTCGCGCGCCGCGCCAAAGTCGATCAGCACCGCTTTGTTGGCGTCGGTGATGAAGATGTTGGCCGGCTTGATGTCCAGGTGCAGCATCTTGTGCTGGTGCACGATGCGCAAGCCCCGCAGCACCTCGTCGAAAAGCGATCGGACGGTGGCCTCGCGCAGAATTTTTTTGCGGTTCAGGGTGCGCGCCGTAACGATGAACTCCTGCAGCGAAGCGCCCTCCAGGAAATCCATGACCAGATAAACGGTCTCGTTTTCGCGGAAAAAATTGCGCACCCCCACCACCGAAGGGTGCGCGATCTGCGCCAGGGCCCGGCCTTCTTCAAAAAAACTTTTCAAGCCCAGCCGGTACAGCGAGAGCTTCTCGGGCGGCACCACCGGCAGCAACTCGCCCACCTCGCGCAGCGCCAGCGCGGCGGGCAGGTATTCTTTGAGCGCCACGCGCTGGCCGACCGGGTCCAGCGCCAGATAGACCAAGCCAAAACCACCGGCCGCCAACAGGCGCACGACGCGGTAGCCGCCTATCAAGGTCTCGGGTGGCAAGGGGGCGGGCTTGGTCTTTGACATAATCGCGGCTTCGCACCGCCCAAACAGGGCTGCCGACAAATTTGTGAGTTTACCGATGCCAGTTTACAGCATGACCGGCTATGCCAGCGCCAGCCGCCGCCTGCCCCAATCCGAGGCCGCCGCTGCCGGTTCCGGCCCGCTGCTGGGGCTGGAAATTCGCTCGGTCAATGGCCGTTTTCTGGATTTGAGCCTGCGCTTGGGCGAGGAACTGCGCGCCAGCGAGCCCACGCTGCGCCAGCGGCTGCAAGCGCGGCTCAAGCGCGGCAAGGTCGAGCTGCGGGCCTGGGTCGAGGACCGCTCCGAGACCGCACTGCGCCCCCCCACGGTGCCCGAACTGCAAAAACTGCTGTACGCGCAAAACCAAATCCGTGCTTGGCTGCCGCAAGCGCGCGAGCTCTCGGTGGCCGAAGTGCTGCAGTCCGTGGCCCGATCGGCCGCGCCCGTAGGCGACCTCAGCGCCGCGCTGCTGCCCTTGGCCGAGCAGGTGCTGGAGGAATTTTGCGCCGCGCGCCAGCGCGAAGGCCAGCGCCTGGTGCTCGCGCTGCAAGAGCGCTTGCAGCAGCTGCACACCCTGGCCGAGCAGGCCCACACGCTGCTGCCCGCGCAGGTTGAGCAGCAGCGCCAGCGCTTTCTGGAGCGCTTCCACGAGGCCCTGGGCCAAGGCGGCGCGCAAGCGGCCAGCAGCGTGCTGGCCGCCGCCCAGGAGCGCGCCCTGGCCGAAGCCTGCGCCTACGCCATCCGCATCGACGTGTCCGAAGAACTCAGCCGCCTGCGCTCGCACCTGCAAGAGTTCGACGCCCTGCTGCAACAAGGCGGCGAAGTCGGCAAACGGCTCGACTTCCTCATTCAAGAGCTGCAGCGCGAAGCCAACACCCTGGGCAGCAAATCCGCCAGCCTGGAACTCACCCGGCTGGCGCTGGAAATGAAGGTGCTGATCGAGCAGTTGCGCGAGCAGGTGCAAAACTTGGAGTAACAATGGACTACCCCGGCAACCTGTACGTGGTCGCGGCCGCCAGCGGCACCGGCAAATCGAGCCTGGTCAAGGCCTGGCGCGAGAGCGATGCGCGGCTCGATGTATCGGTCTCGCACACCACGCGCGCGCCGCGCGGGCAAGAGCGCAACGGGCGCGAGTACCACTTTGTGAGCGCGGCCGAGTTCGAGCGCCTGGTTGCCGAAGGCGCCTTCGTCGAGTGGGCGCGGGTGCATGGCCAGTGCTATGGCACCTCGGGCGCGGCGGTTCAAGCCCAGATCGCCGCCGGGGCCGACGTGGTGCTCGAAATCGACTACCAGGGCGCGCTGCAAATCAAAGAAAAATTCGCCCAAGCGGTGCTGATTTTCATCCTGCCCCCGAGCTGGGAAGAACTGCGCGCCCGGCTGCAGCGGCGCGCCGAAGACGGGCCCGAGGTGATCGAGCTGCGGCTGCGCAACGCCGCTGCCGAGATGCCGCAGGTCGATCGCTTCGACTTCGTTATAATCAACGATTGCTTTGAGAGCGCCTTGGCCGAGCTCAAAGCAATCGCCCAGGCACAGCGCCTGAAAGTCGCCGCCCAGCGGCGCGCTCGGGCCGATGTGTTTCGCGCCTTGCAGCTTGCCTGATTCCTCCCACCCCCTACACCCCACCGCCCATGGCCCGCATCACCGTCGAAGACTGCCTGGAAAAAATCCCCAACCGCTTCCAGCTCGTGCTGGCGGCCACCTACCGGGCGCGCATGCTCAACCAGGGCCACACGCCCAAAATCGAGAGCAAAAACAAATCGGTCGTGACCGCGCTGCGCGAAATCGCCGACGGCAAGGTCGGGCTGGAGATGCTCAAGAAGGTTCCGATCTGAGCCGCCAGCCGCAAAACACAAAAACACCGCCCCGGCGGTGTTTTTTTGCGAGAAGGCTAGGGTTATTGGGCGCACATTGTCGGCAAAATACGGGCAAAGCGAATAAAGTCCAACCATCATGAGCGCCCAAGCCCTCGCCGGCCCCACTCACCCCTGTGCCCCTGCGCCAGCTTCCACGGCGGCAGATACCGTTGTGGCGCTTTGCTGGGCCGAGCTCGAAGCCGCCCTGGGCTACCTCAACGCCGCCGAGGTCAAGCAGGTGCGGCAAGCCTTTCGCTTTGCCGAGCAAGCGCACCTGGGCCAGTTGCGCCAAAACGGCGACCCCTACGTCACGCACCCGGCCGCCGTGGCGCTGCAATGCACCGAATGGAAGCTCGACGCCCAAGCCCTGTGCGCCGCCCTGATGCACGATGTGCTCGAAGACTGCGGCGTGAGCAAAGCCGACCTGGCGCAGCGCTTTGGCCCCCAAGTGGCCGATCTGGTCGATGGCCTAACCAAGCTCGACAAGCTCGAATTCGACAGCCGCGAGCAAAACCAGGCCGAATCTTTTCGCAAGATGCTGCTGGCCATGGCGCGCGATGTGCGCGTGATCCTCATCAAGCTGGCCGATCGCACCCACAATATGCGCACGCTGGGCGACATGCCACGGCGCAAATGGGGCCGCATCAGCACCGAAACGCTGGAAATCTACGCCCCGATCGCGCACCGCCTGGGCCTGAACAACAACTACCGCGAGCTGCAAGACCTGGCCTTCAAGCACCTGCACCCGTGGCGGCACCAGGCCTTGAGCAAGGCGCTAGAGAAGTCGCGGCACCGCCGCCGCGACCTAATCGAGCGCGTGCGCGGCGAAGTCGAAGGGGTGTTTCAGCGCGACGGGCTGCAAGCGCGCATCGTCGGGCGTGAGAAAACGCTGTATTCGATTTACCGCAAGATGGACAGCAAACACCTGTCCTTCGCCCAGGTGACCGACATTTACGGCTTTCGCGTCGTCCTGCCCGAGCTGCTGGACTGCTACCGCGCCATCGGGCTGCTGCACCAGCTCTACAAACCGCTGCCGGGCAAGTTTCGCGATTACATTGCGATTGCCAAAATGAACGGCTACCAGTCGCTGCACACCACCCTGATCGGGCCTTTTGGCACCAACATCGAAGTGCAGTTGCGCACCCCGGCGATGGACGTGGTAGCCGAATCCGGCGTGGCCGCGCACTGGCTCTACAAGGCCAGCGCACCCGACAGCGCCACCGCCAAAGACCTCAACACCCAGTGGCTGCAGTCCTTGCTCGACATTCAGCAGGTCACGCACGACGCGGCCGAGTTCTGGGACCACATCAAGATCGACCTGTTCCCCGATTCGGTCTATGTGTTCACGCCCAAGAGCCGCATCCTCACGCTGCCGCACGGGGCCACGGTGGTCGATTTCGCCTACACCATCCACTCCGACGTGGGCAACAGCGCCATCGGGGCCAAGGTCAACGGCGAACAGGTGCCCCTGAGCAGCAAGCTGAAAAACGGCGATGTGGTAGAAATCATCACCTCGCCCCATGCCCGGCCCAACCCGAGCTGGCTCGGTTTCGTAAAAACCGGGCGCGCGCGCTCCAAAATCCGGCACCACCTGAAAACGCTGGAGCTGGAAGAATCGCACGCGCTGGGCGAGCGCTTGCTGCTGCAAGCCTTGCGCGCCGAGGGCTTCATCGGCCTGCCCGACGAAGACGACGCCGCGCACCACGCCGTGTGGGACAAGCTGCTGCGCTTTGCCGGCAACCGCAACCGCCGCGAGCTGCTCACCGACCTCGGGCTGGGCAAGCGCATCGCCGGCATGGTGGCCAAGAAACTGGCCGCGCTGCTGGGCGAGATCGGCCACAAGCCCGATGTGCTGTTAATCAGCCAAGAGCGCTACGGCAGCGCCAGCGATGACCAAGCCAGCCAGGGCGTGGTCACGCTCGACGGCAGCGAGGGCGCTTCGGTGCACTACGCCGACTGCTGCCTGCCGATTCCGGGCGACCGCATCGTAGGCTACTTGGGCAAGGGCGAGGGCCTGGTGGTGCACACCGACGACTGCCCCACCGGCAAGCGCCTGCTGCACCGCGACAGCGAGCGCTTTCTGGAAGTCGAATGGGCCGAAGAGCTGGCGCGCACCTTTGAGTCCAGCGTGCTCGTGACCGTCAACAACGGCAAGGGCGTGCTGGCCAAGGTGGCGGCGGCGCTGGCCGCGGCCGAGGCCGACATCACGCACCTGCACATGGGCGACGAGCGCGGCCAGAGCACCATCGACCTGCGTTTTGCGCTGGCGGTGCGCGACCGGGTGCATTTGGCGCGCGTGCTGCGCCAGCTCAAGCGCACGCCGGCGGTGGTGCGGGCGCAGCGCCTGCGGCCCCAGCGGCCGGGTAGCTGACCGCCATCACCTCCAGCAGCTCCCAGCCTGCCGGGGTGCGCAAGCGCACCTCGTCACCCACGCGCGCTTTGAGCAGGGCTTGCGCCACGGGCGATACCCAACTGATCTGCCCCTGGCTGGGGTCGGCTTCGTCTATGCCCAAAATGGTGACGCGGGTCTGGCTGGCGTCGGCGCGGGCAAACACCACGCTGGCCCCAAAAAACACCTGGTCGCTGCCGTGGTGCAGTGTGGGATCGACCACCACGGCGGCGTCGATGCGCTTGCTCAAAAAGCGGATGCGGCGGTCGATTTCGCGCAGGCGTTTTTTGCCGTAGAGGTAGTCGCCGTTTTCCGATCGGTCGCCGTTGCTGGCGGCCCAGTGCACCACCTCGACCACGCGCGGGCGTTCGACGTCGAGCAGATGCAGCAATTCGGCGCGCAAGCGCGCATAACCCGCCTGGGTGATGTAGTTCTTGCCACCGGCGGGCAGCGGCGCGGCGGCGGCGGCTTCGTCGTCGTCTTCGTGATCGGTTTCTTTGGTGAAGGCTTTGCTCATACAGAGGGTGTGCGCAGCGGCTCCGTGGGCGGGCCGGATAGCGATTGTCGCCGCAGCGGGGCCAATCGGCGAGAATCGGCATCCAAGTTTCCGCCCTGCCCTCGCAACACCCCACGATTGATAGATGCATCCCACCGCACCGCAACCGCCCCATGCCCGCATCGTGTTTTCACACGCCAACAGCTTTCCAGCGGGCACCTACCGCGTGCTGTTCGAGCGCTTGCGCGAACTGGGCTACCGGGTTGCCGCCCCCGAGAAATTTGGCCACGACCCGGCCTACCCAGTCAGCAGCAACTGGCCACACCTGGTGCAGCAACTGGCCGATTTCGTGCTGCGCGAGTACGACAGCGCGGCCGAGCGGGAATCCCCCCTGTACCTGGTGGGCCACTCCCTGGGCGGCTACCTGAGCCTGATGTGCGCCGCCAAATTCCCGCTGCTGGGCGGCCGGCCGGTAGCCGGGGTGGTGCTGCTCGACTCGCCGCTGCTCAGTGGCTGGCGCGCCCGCGCGCTGCAAGCGGCCAAGCAGACGCGGCTCATCGGTGCGGTCTCGCCGGGGCAAGTCAGCCGCAAGCGGCGCAACAGCTGGGCCAGCGCCGATGAAGCGCTGGCGCACTTCGCCCACAAAAAAGCTTTTGCGCGCTGGGATGCGCGGGTGCTGCGCGACTACATTGCCCACGGCACGCACGAGGCGGCCACCGCGCAGGGCAGCAAGCGCGTGTTGAGCTTCGAGCGCGAAGTCGAAACCGCGATCTACAACACCTTGCCAGACCACTTCGATCGGCTGCTGCGCCGCCACCCGCTGGCGTGCCCGCTGGCCTTCATAGGCGGCAGCGAATCGGTGGAGCTGCGCCAAGTGGGCATGGGGCTCACGCACAAGTTGGTGGGCCACACGCCCAGCGCCCGGCTGCAAACCCTGGAGGGCAGCCACCTGTTCCCAATGGAGCGCCCCGAGGAAAGCGCGCTGGCCATAGACCGGGCGCTGCACAGCTTCGCCGGCGGCTCTTGATGCGCTTGCTGCGCTTTCAGCGCGTCCAGTCCACCCAGCCCATGTAGGCGGTGAGCAGCACCAACAGCCCAAAGGCAATCCGGTACCAGGCAAAGGGCACAAAGGTGTGCTGCTCCACGTAGCGCAGCAGCCAGCGCACGCAGGCCCAGGCCGAGAGCCAGGTCACGATCAGCCCGACGGCAAAAAACGGCAGGTCGGCGCGCGTGAGCAGGTCGAAATTCTTGAACAGGTCGTAACCCGCGGCCCCGACCAACATCGGAATCGAGAGGAAGAAGCTGAATTCGGTGGCGGCGCGGCGCGAAAAGCCAAAGGCCATGGCCCCGATGATGGTGGCACCCGATCGGCTCACGCCCGGCACCAGCGCCAGGCATTGAATCAGCCCCACGGTGAGCGAATCGCGCCAGCCCACCGCATCCACCTCCTGGATGCGCTGCGGCGGCTGGCGCGCCTGGCGCGCTTCCACCCACAAAATCACCAGCCCGCCGGAGATGAACGTAGAGGCCACCACCAGCGGATTGAACAGCACCCCGGTGATGAAGTCGAAAAACAACACCCCCAGCAGCACCGCTGGCAGGCAGCCTATGACCAGGTTGCTGGTGAAGCGCCACGCCACCGCATCGCCACGCGGCAGCCCCCGCGCAGTGGCCAGCAAGCGCTCCAAATAAACCGAGACGATCGCCAGCAGCGCCCCCACCTGGATAACCACCTCGAACAGCCGCACCTTCTCGCCATACAGCCCCAGCAGCGCCGAGGTGAGGATCAGGTGCCCAGTAGAGGAAATAGGCAAAAATTCGGTGATGCCCTGCACCAGCCCCATCACGGCGGCTTTGAGCAGCAAAACAATATCCATCGAGCGGCAAAAAAGCAAAAGGCGCAGTGTAACGCGCTGCGCTCGATCCGCAGGCTTTGATCTGCAGGCTTCACGCACCCCCTAAAATCCGCCCATGAGTTCCCGCCCTGCCCCCACCCCTGCCCTCCCCACCCCGCACCGCACCGAACCCACCGTGGCCGCTGCACAGCCCGACCCAGCGGCCCAAGCCAAACCCAGCCACTTCCTGCGCCAGATCATCGAACACGATCTGCAGCTTGGCACCTACGCCAGCCGGCGCTGGGGCGGCAGCCCCGGTGATGCAGCGCACCACGCGGCCGGGCAGCCCGACCCGGCGCGCATCCGCACCCGCTTTCCGCCCGAGCCCAACGGCTACCTGCACATCGGCCATGCCAAGAGCATCTGCCTCAACTTCGGGCTGGCGCGCGACTACGGCGGCGTCTGCCACCTGCGCTTTGACGACACCAACCCCGAAAAAGAGGAGCAGGAATACGTCGATGCCATCGACGCCGCAGTGCGCTGGCTTGGCTTCGACTGGCAATCGGGCTTGGCCGGAAGCCAAAGCGCATCGCACCGCTACTTTGCCAGCGATTACTTCGACTTCATGTACCGCGCCGCCGAATACCTGGTGCAGGCCGGGCACGCCTATGTGGATGAGCAAAGCGCCGAAGCCATGCGCGCCAACCGGGGCGACTTCAACCGCCCTGGAATTGAGAGCCCCGACCGCAGCCGCGGCCCGGCCGAGAACCTGGAGCGGCTGCGCCAGATGCGCGCTGGGCTACACCCCGACGGTGCCATGGTGCTGCGCGCCAAGATCGACATGGCCAGCCCGAATCTGAATCTGCGCGACCCGGCGCTGTACCGCATCCGCCGCGCGACCCACCACCGCACCGCTGACGCCTGGTGCATCTACCCGATGTACACCTACGCGCACCCGATCGAAGACGCGCTGGAGCAGATCACACACAGCATCTGCACGCTCGAATTCGAAGACCAGCGCCCGTTTTACGACTGGCTGCTGGAGCGCCTGGCCGAAGGCGGCCTGCTGCAACACCCGCTGCCGCGCCAGTACGAATTTGCGCGCCTCAACCTCACCTACGTGCTCACCAGCAAGCGCAAGCTGGCGCAACTGGTGAACGAGGGCCGCGTCAGCGGCTGGGACGACCCGCGCCTGCCCACCTTGGCCGGGCTGCGCCGGCGCGGCTACACCCCGAGCGCCATCCGCCTGTTTGCCGAGCGGATCGGGGCCAGCAAGAGCGATTCCTGGATCGACTACGCCACCCTAGAGGGCTGCCTGCGCGAAGACCTGGAGCACAGCGCGCCGCGCGCCATGGCGGTGCTGGAGCCGCTCAAACTGGTGCTGCAAAACTGGGCCGAGCTTCATGGCAGCCCGGATGCCACCGAGGGCTGCACCCTGCCCGCGCTGCCGCACACGCCCGAGGGACTAGAGGCGCTGGCGCCGCGCCAGTTTCTGCTTGGGCGCGAGCTCTGGATCGAGCGCGATGACTTTGCCGCCGTGCCGCCCAAGGGCTACAAGCGCCTGTATCCGCCGCAAGCGGACGGCGGCCCCGGCCACCGGGTGCGCCTCAAGGGTGCCTACGTGATCGAATGCACCGGCTACCGCGCCGACGCCAGCGGCCACATCACCGAGGTGCACGCCGTGCTGCTGCCCGGCACCAAGAGCGGCAGCCCCGGTGCCGACAGCGTCAAGGCCAAGGCCGCCATCACCTGGGTGGCCGCCGCCGACGCCGTGCCCGCCGAGGTGCGCCTGTACGAGCGCCTGTTCAACACCGCCCAGCCCGAGGCCGGCGGGGCCGACTTTCTGCAAGCCCTCAACCCAGACAGCCTGCAGACCGTGCAAGCCTGGCTCGAACCCACGCTGGCGCAGGCGCAGCCCGAGCAGCGCTTCCAGTTCGAGCGCCACGGCTACTTCGTGGCCGACCGGCACCAGCACAGCCCGGCGCGGCTGGTGTTCAACCGCATCGCCGCGCTCAAAGATTCTTGGGGCAAGTGAGGCGGCGGGCGGCCGCGTCGCCGGTGTTGCAGCTCGGCCCCGCCCGCGCGCGCCCGCTGAGCGACAATCCCACCGATGCACCTGCCCATCGCCGCTGAATTCCTGCTCCTGGCCGCCCTTTGGGGCTCCTCGTTTCTGTTCATGATGCTGGGCGCGGCCGAGTTTGGGCCTTGGGCCACCGCCGGCATGCGCGTGAGCGTGGCGGCGGCGGCGCTGCTGCCGCTGCTGCTGCTGGCCGGGCACTGGCGCCTGCTGCGCCAGCACGCCGGGGCGATTTTTGTTTCGGGTCTGCTGAGCTCGGCGCTGCCGTTTGCGCTCTTTGCTTGGGCGCTGCTGTCGATCTCAACCGGCTTGTCGGCGATTTTGAACGCCACCACGCCGCTGTTTGGGGCGGTGGTGGCTTGGCTGTGGCTGCGCGAGCGCCTGCCCGCCGGGCGCGCGCTGGGGCTGGCGGTGGGCTTTGCCGGGGTGTTGCTGCTCTCATGGCCGAAAGCCGATTTTGGTGGCGGTGGCACCGGCTGGGCGGTGCTGGCTTGCCTGGGCGCCACGCTGTGCTATGGCCTAGCGGCCAGCCACCACCGGCGCTACCTGAGCGATGTGCCGCCGCTGGTGATCGTGGGCGGCAGCCAAGTGGCAGCGGCGCTGGCGCTGGCGCTGCCCATGGCCTGGTTTTGGCCCGCGCAAACCCCCAGCCTGGGGGCCTGGGGCGCGGTGGTGGCGGTCGGGCTGCTGTGCTCGGCGCTGGCCTATCTGCTGTTTTTTCGCCTGATCGCCCGTGCCGGGGCCAGCAAGGCGCTCACCGTGACCTTCCTCATCCCGGTTTTTGCCCTCCTCTACGGCGCGCTGCTGCTGGATGAGGCGGTCACGCTGAGCATGGTCGTGGGCGGCGGCGTGATCTTGCTCGGGGTGCTGCTGGCCACCGGTGCGCTGCGCTGGCCGCGCCAAAAAATCGGCGCACAATCGGGTTCATGAAAAAAATCCTGCTCCTCAACGGCCCGAATTTGAACCTGCTGGGCACACGCGAGCCCGAGCTGTACGGGCACACCACGCTGGCCGACGTAGAAGCGGCGTTCCAGCACACCGCCGCCAAGCTGGGCTACGCCGCCGAATGCCTGCAGAGCAACTGGGAAGGCGCGCTGATCGACAAGCTGCACGAGTACGGGCAGTTGCAGCGCGCCGGTTTGGCGCTGGGCTGTGTGTTCAACCCCGGTGCCTACACCCACACCTCGGTGGCGCTGCACGATGCCGTCAAGGGTGTGCCGCAGTTGCCGGTGATCGAGTGCCACATCTCGAACGTGCACGCGCGCGAGCCCTTCCGACACCACTCCTACCTCTCGCCAGCGGCGGCCGGGATCGTGATCGGCTTTGGCGTGGCGGGCTACCAGATTGCGCTGGAGGCGCTGGTGCGCAAATTTGGGGCTTGACGGGGCTTGAACCCCTTCAGGCTTTAGCCCGGTGCCGCCGCCGCAATCGGCGCCTGTTCCAGCCGCACATCGCCGCACTGGGCGCGCTGGCGCAGCGCGTGGTCCATCAGCACCAGCGCCAGCAGCGCCTCGGCAATGGGCACCGCACGCAGGCCCACGCAGGGGTCGTGGCGGCCTTTGGTGATGACCTCGGTGGCTTGGCCCTGCAGGTCGATCGAGGGGCGCGGCAGCAGGATCGAGCTGGTGGGTTTGATCGCCAGCGCGACCTCGATGTCTTGCCCGCTGCTGATGCCGCCCAGCACCCCGCCGGCCTTGTTGCCCACGAAACCGGCTGGCGTGAGCGCATCGCCGTGCGTGCTGCCTAGGTCGGCCACGCAGGCAAAACCGGCCCCGATCTCTACCCCTTTGACGGCGTTGAGCCCCATCATGGCGTAGGCGATGTCGGCGTCGAGCTTGTCATAGATCGGCTGCCCCAAGCCGGCCGGCACCCCGTGCGCTGCCACGCGCAGCCGGGCGCCGCAGGAGTCGCCGCGCTTGCGCAGATCGAGCAGATACTGCTCCAGCTCGGCCACATCGGAAACCGGGGCAAAGAAGGGGTTGCGCTCCACGTGCTCCCAGCCCTCGAAGGGGATTTCGAGCGCGCCCAGCGCCGTCAGGCAGCCTTTGAAACCGATGCCGTATTGCTGCTGCAGCCACTTTTTGGCCACGGCCCCGGCGGCCACGGTGGGTGCGGTCAGGCGCGCCGAGGAACGCCCGCCACCGCGCGGGTCGCGCAGGCCGTATTTGCGCCAGTAGCTGTAGTCGGCGTGGCCGGGGCGGAAGGTCTGGACGATGTCGCCGTAGTCTTTGCTGCGCGGGTCGGTGTTGGGGATGAGCAGGGCGATCGGGGTGCCGGTGGTCTGGCCCTGATAAACGCCGCTGAGGATTTGCACCTGGTCGGGCTCTTTGCGCTGGGTCACGAAGGCGCTGCTGCCGGGGCGGCGCCGGTCCAGCTCGGGCTGGATGTCGGCCTCGCTCAAGGCCATGCCGGGCGGGCAGCCGTCGATCACGCAGCCTATGGCTGGGCCGTGGGATTCACCAAAGTTGGTGACGCAAAACAGGGTGCCAAAGGTGTTGCCGCTCATGCGGGCAGATTATCCCAGATCGCCCCTAGACTTGGCCGCCAGCCTTGGCCGCATCAAGCCTTATCGGCCGGCTGCGCCTCTTCCTCGGGCCAGTCGCGGATGTAGGCTTTGAGCATTTTGTTCTCGAAATTCTGCGCTTCCACCACCGCCTTGGCCACATCGTAAAAGCTGATCACGCCCATGAGCATGCGGTCGTCCATCACCGGCATGTAGCGGGTGTGCTTTTGCAACATGAGCGGGCGCACCTGCTCCAGGTCGGTCTGGCTGGTGCAGCTCATGGGGTGGTCGTCCATCACAGAGCGCACGCTGCCCGCGCCGCAATTGCCGCTGTTTCTGGCCACCGTGTGCAGCACCTCGCGAAAGGTGAGCATACCGACCAGTTCGCCGTGTTCGATCACGGCCAAGGAGCCGATGTCGAGTTCGGCCATGGTCTGCACCGCTTGGCTCAAGGGGGCATCGGGGGAGATGGTGTAGAGCGTGCCGCCTTTGACACGCAAAATATCGCTGACCTTCATCGCTAAACTCCTGTTTTGGCCGCGCACGGCATGGGCTCAAATATAGCCCACAATGGCAAGCAAATTCCACCACACAAACCCGACCCAAGGAACACCCCCATGAGCGGCTTTGCCGACCCCGGCTTCGACACCCTGGCGCTGCACGCCGGTGCCGCCCCCGACCCCAGCACCGGTGCGCGCGCGCTGCCCATCCACCTGAGCACCTCGTTCGTGTTCGAATCGTGCGACCACGCGGCGGCGCTGTTCAACTTGGAGCGCGCCGGTCATGTGTACAGCCGCATCAGCAACCCGACCAACGCGGTGCTGGAGCAGCGCGTGGCCGCGCTCGAAGGCGGCGTGGGCGCCATTGCCACCGCCAGCGGGCAGGCGGCGCTGCACCTGGCCGTGGCGACCCTGATGGGGGCCGGCGGGCACCTGGTGGCATCGAGCGCGCTCTACGGCGGCAGCCACAACCTGCTGCAGCACACGCTGCGCCGCTTTGGCATCGAAACCACCTTTGTGGCACCGGCCGACCTCGATGGCTGGCGCGCCGCCGTGCGCCCCAACACCCGGCTGTTGTTTGGCGAGACGCTGGGCAACCCGGGGCTGGATGTGCTCGACGTGCCCGCCGTGGCGCAGATCGCGCACGAGGCCGGCCTGCCGCTGCTGCTCGACAGCACGCTCACCACCCCGTGGCTGATGCAGCCGCTGGCGCTGGGGGCCGACCTGGTGCTGCACTCGGCCACCAAGTTCCTCAGCGGCCACGGCACCGTGATCGGCGGCGTGCTGGTCGATGGCGGCAGCTTCGACTGGGAGCGCGCCGGGCGCCACCCGGAGCTGTGCGCGCCCTACGCCGGTTTTCACGACATGGTGTTCAGCGAGGAAGCCACTGTGGGCGCCTTTTTGTTGCGCGCGCGGCGCGAGGGCCTGCGCGACTTTGGCGCCTGCCTGAGCCCGCACAGCGCTTGGCTGATTTTGCAAGGCATCGAAACCCTGCCGCTGCGCATGGCGCGCCA
>BBPD01000255.1_pt1 | contig 16911 bp, 19 predicted proteins | sample 1344911 | NCBI WGS metagenome assembly BBPD01 (sample SAMD00019088, study PRJDB2971) | groundwater metagenome | biome: freshwater biome; feature: mineral spring; material: ground water | place: USA: CA, Sonoma | collected 2011-09 | depth surface m
TGCTGATACCACTCAACTTAATTTCGGATCAGGCTCTCAACGATGAAGGACCAAACCGACTCGTCACCTTCTTTCGTAGGCGAACACCGTGCAGCGGTCGGTCGAATGTCCGCTTCTGAGAATGCGACCTTTGCCGCTGGGCGGCCGAAAGGCGGGCGCGCTGTTGCCCGACGGATTCATGGGCGCATTTCTGCCGGGCGGTTTCGAGGGCGCAGTGATGCTGGTCGGCTTCGCAGACGCATGGTAGCATTGGGTTTCGAAGTGGCTGGGTGCCGACGGCAGGCGATCAATGTTCCTCCACCAATCGGAATACCTGGCCCGATCCGGAATCGCGGATGAGGTCGACTTTCTGGCCGTTCCAATGATAGTCGAGGTGGCGGCTTTGGACCGGGCCGGATGCGCTATCGGGATAGAAGAGGCCAGCACACTCGCCGCCGGCGTGGCGGACGCTTGGATAGACCAGGCCGTTTGAACCGGACCCTTTCAGCTTATGTGCGAGGGTCTGTGAGGCCGAATAGCTGTCAGGGTTCAGAGCGGGGTGGTTCGCGTGTGGCGGGTCGCGCAGATCGTGGAGATCGGCGTCGATGGAGAGCAGGATCTCCCGGAACTGGGAGGTCCAGCCCGGCGGCTCTGCCGTGCGGGCCATGAACCGGGCGTGGTGGTGGATCGTCTCGAACAAGGCGGTCTCGAAGGTCTTGCCGGCATAGAGCACGCCGTACCTCCCGTCGGTGAAGCGGCTTGGGCGATCGGCGCTCACATGCGTGAATGGAGCCATTAGATAGGATGCGCCTGTGCCGCCGACCCGCCTTTCCGGGGGCACCAGGTCAATGTTACCGATGGACATCATGATGCGCGGGTTGGTCTTCTGTTCGGCCGAGATCAGCAGCGGCCAGTCGGCGGGGTCGGCGATGTCCTCGAACAGGTCGATAGGCGGGAACTGGCTGCGGATGATCCTGACAGCATTGGCCCACCTGACCCGCGCAATCGGCAGGTCGTCGGCTGTTGTCACCAGGCGCCGCGCTCGGCATCAAGGTAGCGGCGCACGCGCATGATATCGGTCAGTTCGCCGCCCAGCATCACATCCAACGCTGTAGAGCCTTCGAATGCCTGGTTGGCGGCCTTGATCCAGCTGTAGCCGCGCTGTGATTCGGAGAATATGATCCGGAGCGCTTTGTGGATTCCCATCAGATTGGAAAGCCGCGCCTGTCCGTCGCGTGACATCCGGCCCGGCCCTTCCGCCTTCCAGCGGCGGTAGGTGCGGACGGTCAAGTCGAGCAGCGTCGCGGCCTGCTCGTCGGTCAGGCCCCAGCGTGCGAACAGCTGGACGGCTGCCCGAAACAACGCGCCCGCTTCGGCATCGGTGATGGGTTCGGCGCGGAATTCATTGGCGATAGTGTCAACGGGTTGCAGAGCGAGCATGGGAGGTCTCCATATGGCCCTGTTTAACCGAAACTGTGCCAAATGGCAATAGCGGATCTTCCTCGCCGGCTATCAAGCGGTCCAGTTCTTCTGCCCACAATCGCAGCGCATGTCGCTTTTCCTCGAGATAGGTATGGCGTTGATAGACGCCCACAATCCCACCGCGGCTGCCCGCGACGTGATTCAACACCGCCTCCACAACGGGTAGCGACAGTCCGAGGCCCTGCATCCGCGTGGCGGCAGTCCGCCGGAGATCATGCAGGGTAAAGCGCGGGAATTCTCCAATCTCCTCGGTCATCAGGCGCAGCAAGCGTGTCAGCGCCTTGGAGATACCGGATGATCCCCGTTCCGCATCTCCTTCGGCCCGATTTCCGAACTGCATGGCAGACGGAAACCAGAGGTCGCTTCCTGGCCTGCGGGGCAGCCTTTCCAGAATGTCCAGGACCGCATCGGGAAGCGGCAGAAGATGGGGCGCCTTATTCTTCACGCGGTGCGTCGGGATTGTCCAGAGTTCGCGGTCAAGCTCGCTCCAGCTGGCCTCCAGTACCTCCGATCGCCGGGTCGCCGTCAGCAGCAGCAACCGGAAGGCCGGACCGAAGGGGTAGCCCAGCTGCCCGGAGGCGCGCCAGAATGCGCCAATCTCTATGTCCGACAGAACGCGTTCGCGCGGAGGGGCCACAGGGATGCGCAAGGCATGGGTGGCCGGGTTGGCGGGCATTTCATCGAGCATGGGCAGCGCCCAGTTGTAGAAGGCAGAGAGTGCCTGTCGAACGTAGCGGGCCCGTCGCAGGCATGGCCGGTCCGGATTCCGGTAGGCCACCATCTCCATAAGGCGGGAAATGTCAGCCCGGGTTATGCTGGTAACTTGCCGACTGCCGAACGCCGGCAGGATATGGGTGCGAGCGAGCCCTTCCAAGGTGGATGCAGAGCGCAAGCGGCCGCGAACGTGGCGGTGGAGATACTGCTCCCACCAGGCCGCGAAGGTCGAGCCTGAAAGGCCGTCTCCGGCACGCGGCCGCGGCAGCCGGCGCACGGGGTCAACGCCCGCTTCGGCGTCCGCAAGTGCCGACCGCGCCTTCTGGCGCGCCGCTGCCAGGCCAAGACCGGGATATCGGCCGAGCGTCAAATTCCGCATCTTGCCCTGGATGCGGCGCCGAAGGATCCATGTCTTCGCGCCGCCCGAACTCAGTCGCAGCCGCAAACCTACCAGAACTTCGTCGGAATACTCTGTTTGCCCCCGTTCAGGGGGTTTCAGACCCTGAATTTTCGCGTCAGTGAGCCGACTGCTAACCGGCATCTCGGACCTCCCGATACTCAATCGACTTCCGCTGTCCTCTGCTACCTTAGGTAGCCGAATGGAGGATATACCCGGCCATTCTGAACAACAAGTGGAAACTTAAGTTATTGAAATTGCGACATGCTGCAATAGCGAGCAACACATCCGGTCGGACTCTTAATCAGCGGGTCCTAGGTTCGAGCCCTAGTGCGTCCACCAGATTTTTCAGTGACTTAGCAGGTATCCGATAGCGCTACCGTCCGAAAAAGACGGTGATTCGGACGATGCGGCAGAGATAGTGCGTCACTTTTTGGCCGTGACGGCGCAGCGCTCAACCCGCTGTTTTTCTATGCAGATTGCGCGTGCGATGGTTTTTGTTGCCTCGCCATCCCCTGTGGCCGATAAACGGCAGTGAAGCCGCCACGCACGGCTTCCGGGGCGTTGCAACCCTGAACGAGCGGCGGGCGCTGGCCGATCCAGTGCCAACACTCCTCGGCCCTTATGGTCGGGGAGGCCTTGGCGTATGTCCAGGGCTCCCGCCTAAAGGCCAAGGGGACCGTCTCGTTCGGTTTGCAAACTCCCCGATCACCAGGATCAGAGGTGGAGCCATGCGGGGACGCACCGCAGCGGCTTTACGGGGAGAAGCGCTATGCCGATGGGCACGCGCCACACCATGACCGGCGAACTGTGCTGGGATGATCGCACCCATATCCATCGGCTAGAGGTCGGCGGCGGCGCATTCTGGTTCGTCGATCTGCCGCGCCGGGGCTGGCGAATGCGCGGTCTGCGCGTCACGGTCGAAGGCCCCCGCTCGGGCTTCAACTTGCTCGACGTGGATCGGATTTGGGAGGCGAATACCCCTCGGCGCCGATCTTCACCATGAGCGCCCGGATGGTGCGCTGCAGCCGCTCCGTCTCCTGAAGGGCGCTCCGCTGCGATCGTAAAGGATGGTCACTGCCTTCTTCGGCAGCGCGTCGATGGCCGCCCGCCACTCCGGATGGACGGGCACATGCACCGTCTTGCCCGTCTTCGCCCGCACGATGGTCAGCAGGCCATCGGCAATGTCGTTGTGGCGGAGCGTGATGCAGTCGCCGATTCGCTGCCCGGTCGCGAGGCTGGTGATGATCGCGAGGCGGGTCATGGGCCCGGCCTTCGCAAGCGCCTTGGCTGGCACATGCTCCGGCCTGGGCTGATGCTCGGCGAGCTCGAGGCGCTCGACGCCGGCCAGCGTGAAATCCACGGCGCCGCGGCTGCCCGCGGGCGCCGGGTTCGAACTGCTCGGCCTGCGCCGGCTCTGGGCTGATGGGGGAGGGATCGGTTGCCCGCCGTGCTGCCCGGCCGAGCCGGGTCAGTTCGGCGCCCTGATTGAAGCTCGCGCAGGGCCGGACGTCGTCGGCGACCGACCAGACGATGCCCAGATTGGCAAGCAGCAGGCTCGCCGGCGCGAACCGCCCGGACGTGCCTTTCCCTGAAAGGCCCCGGCCCGCCGGTTCGTCGCCGATCTCGCCGCGATGCCATTCCTGCCGAAGGCCGCCGGTGAAGCGGACATCGTGCACCTTGAGGTCGGCCCGGGCGAAGAGGCCGGTGGAGGTGGGGCGCACTTCGGGCGCGATGAACCCCGTCACCCTGTCCGGGTCGGCCGGGTCCGGCAACAGGCAGAGCAGGCGGTCGCGCCGCCAGTCGAGGCCATATGCGACGCCGAGCTCGGTGCCGGACCCCAGATCGAAGCGCTTGAGCCGCGTGCCCCGGCGTTTCCCCCGGCGTTTCCCCCCGGCGTTTCCATCCTGGAACTTTGCCCGCCGGCGTCCATGTCGGCCCCGTTGACATTGAATTCCCGGTCCGGAAGCTCGCCATGCCAGGGGCCGGTCAGGCGAAGGCGCACCGTGTCCGACAGCTCCACTCCTGCATTGCCGTTGCATGACAACGCAGCAAACTGGGTGTGTGGCCGCGGATGGTGGTGAGGCACCGGGAGCGGTCCCCGGTCGAGAGGTTCAGGCCCGGCACGGTCAAGTCGGGCGCCCGCCGGATGTCGGTTGGCTGGCCGAACTGGCGCGCAAGCGCATCGGAATCGAGAACCGATCCGCAAATGGGCGGATCGCGGATAGCGGCACCGGTGCGCGAGGCCGTGACGGTTATGGTCGCATCGGCATCGGGCTCGGGCACCTTGGCCAGCGCTGGCGCGGCTCCTGCACCGAGAATGGCGATCAGCGGGACGGACGACGGAAGGTGCATCCGGATTCCTTGTGCGAATGACAACGAACCGCATTTGCGGCAGATTCGCCGGTCACGTCCGTCAAGCAGATGTGCGGTTCCCGGCTGACGACAGGACCACCGCAACCCGCGGCTTCCCTGTCGGCCGGAATCATGACACACAGGTTGCAGGAAAAAGCATGGACTCAAGCGGACGTATCGATCTGGCCCGGTTCAATTCCCGCGCGGATGCGATCCGTGCGCACCCGCGCTTTCCCGTCGCGAAACGGAATTTCTGCGCGGATGTCCCCGCCATGTGGCTCGCCTCACCGCTCAACCGACGGCTGATCGCCGACACCGGCGCCATGGCCGTCAGCATCACGGTCACCGGGCTCAACCGGCTCGATCCGGTGAACGGCGCCTCGCTGGAGACCATGATCCGCGGGCTGGAGGCCAGCAGGCTCGCCAGCGCAAACCGGGCCCGCAGCCTCGTCGAAATGCTGAAGCGCGCCGGCGGGCTCGATTCGGTGCCGCACCCTGCCGATGGCCGTCGGCTGAAGCTCGTGCCCGCTCCGCTGCTGCAACAGACCCACCGGGATTGGCTGCTCTCGGTGCTGAGGCCCCTGTCGGAAGTTGCAAGGCTTGCGGCACCGCCTGAAGATCTCGCCGCCGAGCCGCGCCTCGCCGAGCGTTACATCACGTCCATCATGCTCCGACAGGCAATCGACGGCTTCACCCTCTTTGCAGGCTGGCCCGAGGTGGAGGCCTTCATGAACCGCCGCCACGGCTATCTGCTGATGCTGGCGCTGGCCGGCGCGACCGACGGGCGGGTCGACGTGAACCGGGCGCAGATCGCCCAGCGCTTTGGCGTCTCGCCGGCCCACATCGCGACCATGCTCGCCGACGCCGAGGCGCACGGCTGGCTGACGCGGCGTCCGCCCTCGTCCGCCATCTGCCTCGACCAGGCCTTCGCCGACCGCCTCGATCTCTGGGTGGCGCGCGAACTCGCGATCGTTGCCATGTGGCTCGACGTGAAACGACCGCCAGGCGAAGCCGCAGCCTGACCGGCACGGGCCCGGCCACCATGCCGCCAAACCCGAGCACTTGTTCGCCCTCTCCAAGCTTCCAGTTCGACAAGCATCCGCGCGCGGTGCATCCATCCAGCCACCAGCCATCCAGCCGGGTGGCCAACTGGAGACCTACATGTTCAGCCACATCATGCTCGGCGCAGACGATATCGCCGCATCCAAGGCCTTCTACGATGCAACGCTCGGTGCACTCGGAGTCGGGCCGGGCTTTACCGACGACAAGGGGCGCGTCTTCTGGATGACACCCAAGGGCGTCTTTGCCATCTCGACGCCGATCGACGGGAAACCGGCGTCCTGCGGCAACGGCTCGACCGTCGGCTTTGCGGTGAAGTCACCAGAAGAGGCCGACGCCTGGCACGCAGCCGGCCTCGCCGCCGGTGGCACCGCCTGCGAAGATCCGCCCGGCGTCCGCTCCGGCGCAACCGGCAGGCTCTATCTTGCCTATCTGCGCGATCCCGCGGGCAACAAGCTCTGCGCGCTGCACCGCCTGTAGGCCCGGCCCCCGCGGGGGTCGGGGCCAGCTCGGGCCTGCCTTACCCCCGCGGAACCGGCAAGGCCGTCGTCGCCTTGATTTCCGACAGCGCGACCGTCGAGGTGATCTCCTGGATTCCGGGCACGCGCGACAGCTTCTCGAAGAAAAACCGTTCGTAGCTCTCGACATCGGGCGCCACCACCCGCAGCAGGAAATCGACGGGGCCCATCAGCACCCAGCATTCCAGCACCTCCGGAAACCGGCGGATCGATTCGGAAAACGCATCCAGATGCTGCCGGCCCTGCGCTGACAGTTTTACCTGGGCGAAAATCTGCGTCTTCAGCCCCAGCTTTCCCCGGTCCAGCAGCGCAACCTCCGCGCGGATCACCCCCTCGGCGCGAAGCCGCTGCACCCGACGCCAGCAGGGTGACTGCGACAGCCCCACCCGCTCGGCGAGTTCGGCCATCGAACGGGCGCAGTTTTCCTGCATCTCCGCAAGGATTCGGCGGTCCGCATCATCAATCTGCATGGATTTGCCCCAATCGTCGATTAACGTGAATACATCATGCGCTTTGAGGCCCTCCGTTGCAAGAAATGGACAGGAATTTGCGGCCCGTCCGAGCTATCACCGTCCCGCACTGTCACAAGGGACCATCCGCGATGCGACTTCAGGCAAACTACAAGGCGACGGCAGCGGCAGACCCGGGCATGTTGATTCGCATCCTCAACCTGTTTGCCCTGCGCGACCATGTGCCCGTCCGCGTGCGCAGCCGGACGCTCGGGGCGCATCTGCAGGTGACGGTCGACATCCTTGGCCTTCCCGAAACCGAGGCGGAGCTTATCGCAACCAGGATGCGGGCCCTTGTCGGCGTCTCGGCCGTGCGCCTGGAGCAGATGGCCTTCAGCGCCGCCGCCTGATCCACCGTCAACGCCTCCGGGCGCATTCGTATTCGCCATTTCCCTGCACGCTGCCCCCTGCCAATAATGCCTGCAACGGCATGGGAGGACAAGGCAGTCGTGGCACTGAACCCGGGCGCAGGCCCAACCGGCGCATCCGCGGATCCGGCCGGCACAAGCGGAGGCGGCATCGACCTGCCCGACCTCAGGCTGTTCGTCTTCACCCTTTTCTTCATGTTCGGCGGCATCACCAGCCTCAACGACATCCTGATCCCCAAGCTCAAGGGCCTTTTCACGCTCAGCTATTTCGAGGCGATGCTGGTGCAGTCGGCCTTCTTCGCGGCCTATTTCATTGTCTCGCTGCCGGCGGCCGCCGTGGTCCAGCGGATCGGTTACATGCGCACCGCAAGCCTCGGCCTGCTGGTCATGATGGCAGGCTGCCTGCTCTTCATCCCGGCCTCGCTCTCAGGCGGCTTTGCGCCCTTCTTGGCTGCCCTCTTCGTGCTCGCGGCTGGCGTCACCACCGTGCAGGTGGTCGCCAATCCCCTCATCTCGCTGCTGGGGCCGCCGGCCACCGCCCACAGCCGGCTCACCTTTGCGCAGGCCTTCAACTCGCTCGGCACCACGCTCTTTCCCTGGGCCGGGGCAACCCTGATCCTCGGCTCCATCGCCATCATCGAGCCCGGCGCCGGGCCTGCTGAAATCGCTGCCCATCATGCCCGGGAAACCCGCGTGATCTGGAAGACCTATGTCGGCCTTGCGGTAGCCCTTGCCGCCATTGCCGCCATGGTCTGGTTGCGCCGCCACCGCCTTCCCCACGCGCCGGCCGCCACCCCGATCCTCGCCGCCTTCAACCTGCTCGGCCAGCCCCGCTTTGCAATGGGCACGCTCGGCATCTTTCTTTACGTGGGCGCCGAGGTCGCGATCGGCTCCCTCATCGTCAACTATCTGATGCAGGCCGACGTGCTCGGCCTTGCCGAGCAGGACGCCGGCCACCTTGTCGCCTTGTACTGGGGCGGCGCCCTCGTCGGCCGTTTCGTCGGCGCGGGCCTGTTGCGCATCGTCAGGCCGGGGCTTGTGCTGGGCGGGGCTGCAATGCTCGCCATTGCCCTGCTGTTCGTATCCGGCACAAGCGAAGGTGCACTCTCGGGCTATGCCCTGCCCGCCGTCGGGCTCGCCAATGCCGTCATGTTCCCGACCATCTTCACGCTCGCCAGCGAGGATCTGGGCACGCGCCGGGCCGAAGGCTCGGGGATCATCTGCATGGCGATCGTCGGCGGCGCGATCATTCCCCTCCTCACAGGCCTGTTTGCCGACGTGGCCGGCCTGCGCACCGCGCTCCTCCTGCCGGCCGCCTGCTATCTTTACGTCGCCGGCTTCGGGGCCTGGGCTCTCGCCGCACGCAGGCAGGCCCAACCGGCCTAGAGCCCGGCTCCGCGCCCTGCACGGGGTGCGACCAGCAGTCCTCTCGCAAGCGCAGCAAAAAATCTCTAAATGCAGTTTCTTGCGGGCGGAGACCCCGCCAGGAGCGCTGAATGTCCGAACTCGACCCATTGCTGCTGTCGCGGATCCAGTTTGCCGCAAACATCAGCTTCCACATCCTCTTCCCCACGATCACGATCGCGCTTGGGTGGATGCTGCTGGGCATGAAGCTCGCCTATGGCCGCACCCGGGACGAAGCCTGGATGGACGCCTACCGCTTCTGGGTGAAGGTGTTCGCCCTGTCCTTCGCAATGGGGGTCGTGTCGGGCATCACCATGAGCTTCCAGTTCGGCACCAACTGGCCCGGCTTCATGGAAAAGGTTGGCAACATCGCCGGCCCGCTGCTGGCCTACGAAGTCCTCACCGCCTTCTTCCTGGAGGCCGTGTTCCTTGGAATCATGCTGTTCGGCTTCCGCCGCGTGCCCGATTGGGCGCACACGACAGCCACCCTGCTCGTCGCGGCCGGCACCACGCTCTCCGCCTTCTGGATCATCGCGCTGAACAGCTGGATGCACACGCCGGCCGGGTTCGAGATGCGGGACGGCGTTGCACACGCGACCGACTGGTTCGCGATCGTCTTCAATCCCAGCTTCCCCTATCGGCTGGTGCACATGCTGCTCGCCTCGGGGCTGACGGTTGCGTTCCTGATGGCCGGCCTGTCGGCCTGGCGCTGGCTGCGGGGCGACCGCTCCGCCCCTGTCCGCCTCGTCCTTCGCGCCGGCATCCTGACGGCCGCCGCCCTGATCCCGCTGCAGATCCTTGCCGGCGACATGCACGGGTTGAACACGATGAAGCATCAGCCGGCCAAGGTCGCCGCAATGGAAGCCAATTGGGAAACGCGCGACGGCGTCCCCCTCGTGCTCTTTGCCCTGCCCGACGAGGAGGCGCGCACCAACCGGTATGCGATCGAAATCCCTTACGGTGCGAGCCTCGTGCTCACCCACGAATTGGAAGGCCGGGTTCCGGGCCTGAACGATCATCAGGGCAAGCACCCGCCGGTCGCGCCCGTTTTCTATGGCTTCCGGATCATGGTGGGTCTTGGCGTCCTGATGCTGCTCGCTTCATGGTCGGGCGCGTTCTTCATGCGCTGGGGCCGCGGCCCGCAGGCGCTTCCCGTCTGGCATCTGCGCCTGCTCGCGCTGATGACCTTCGCAGGCTGGATCGCAACCCTTGCCGGCTGGTATGTTACCGAAATCGGGCGCCAGCCCTGGCTGGTAACCGGCGTGCTGTCCACGGCCGACGCGGTCGCGGCCGTGCCGGCGCCGATGGTGCTGTCCACCCTGCTGCTCTACCTCGCGACCTATGCCCTGCTTCTGGCGGCCTATGTCGGCGTCCTCTTCCACCTCGCGAAAAAGGACGGCGAGCGCGGCGGGCTGGAGGATGAGCGCGACATGTTCCCGCCCGTCCTGACGCCAGAGGCCGTTCCCCCCCAGATGCACCCGGCGGAATAGCAGGTGGAACCGTTTCTTCCTGCCCATTGGCTGCCCCCCATCTTCGCCGGCCTGATGGGCATCTCGATCCTTCTTTACGTCGTGCTAGATGGTCTCGACCTTGGCATCGGCATCCTTTCACGCGGGCAGCCCAAGCCGGACCGCGACCTGATGATCGCCTCGATCGGCCCGTTCTGGGATGCGAATGAAACCTGGCTGGTCCTTGCAATCGGCCTGCTGCTGGTGGCCTTCCCGATCGCCCACGGCATCATCCTGACGGCACTCTACCTGCCTGTCGCCCTGATGCTTGTCGGCCTCATCATGCGCGGCGTCGCCTTCGAATTCCGCGCCAAGGCGCCAGACCCGCGCAAGCCGATGTGGGATCGGGTCTTCTTCGCCGGGTCGCTCCTCACCTCGGTGACACAGGGCTATATGCTCGGCCAGTATATCCTGGGCTTCACAGGCGGCTGGGCGGGCGTTGCCTTCGGCCTGCTGACCGCCGCCTGCCTGACCGCCGGATACGCCTTCGTCGGGGCCTGCTGGCTCATCTACAAGACCAGCGGAGACCTTCAGACAAGGGCCGTCGCCTGGGCGAAGACCGGGCTCCTGTGGGTGGCGCTCGGCATGGCCGCCATCTCGATCGCGACACCGCTTGCGTCCCCGCGCGTGTTCGAGCGCTGGTTCAGGCTCCCTGAACTGCTGCTTCTTGCACCGCTCCCCATCATGACTGCGCTCCTCATGCTCTCCACCTGGATCTTCCTGCAGCGCGCCCCGCGCGAGGAAGACCGCCTGTCGTGGTTCCCGCTTGTCGCCGGCGCCGCCCTGTTCACGCTCGCCTTCTTCGGCCTTGCCTACAGCTTCTTCCCCTTCGTGGTGCCCGATCGCCTGACCATCTGGCAGGCAGCCTCCAGCGCGGAAGCGCTCAGCATCATCCTGCTTGGCACCATGGTCGTGCTGCCGGTCATCCTTGCCTATTCCGTGCTCGCCCACTGGGTGTTTCGCGGCAAGGCAACCGAACTCAGCTACACCTGAAACCCGGCCCGCACCCGCTTTTCTGGCGCAACCGGACCGATGCGTCGCGGATCGCCCCCGCCTGACCGCAAGCCCCGGAGCAAGGCATCGCGGCACAGGGCGGGTGCAATCGGAGGAGTAGCAGATGGCCGTATCGATGCGGGGCGCAGGGCGCGCGGCTGCCACCCTTGCCTGTCCTCGCGACCTCGCCGCTGCTGGCCTCGGGGTTCGCACTGCGCGAAGCGTCACCCGGCGCTGACGGCGGCAACCCGTTCAATCCTGTTGTCCTCGTGCCCACCCTCTACGGCACGATGCAGATCAACGACAGGCTGACTGCCGGCATAGGCATCAATGCGCCGTTCGGGCTCAGGGTTGATTACAAAGACGGCTGGTTCGGCCGCTACGACAGCCTCGCTGTCCGCGTCTCCTGCGCGCCCATGTCTTCGTCGCGGCCGAATCGCTGGACCGCAGGGACCGCTTCTACGAAGGAACTCCGGCCGAGGTGAAAGCTGCCCTCCGGTCAGTCAACCGGGGCAATGTGGACATGCTGGCCGCCGACGTGACCCTGCGCTTCTAGAGGAGACTAGGATGTGCCGGGGAGGACCCCTGCCCGCGCGAGGCTGCAACAGCCTTTCGACGGCGCGCCGACCATCCGACCGTGCCGAAGCCCAGCACCATCATCGCCCAGGTCGCCGGTTCCGGGATCACGTTGCCGCCAAACGCTATCGAATCCAGCGTGAGTGCATCAAGGCCGCCCTCGTCGAAGGAGCGGCCACTGTCCAGCGACTGCAGATGCAGCTCGTCGAAGGCAACACCGGAAAACCCGAACACCTGGAACCCCGTGTAGTAGGGCACGAATCCCACAACGCCCCCGGCGATCTCCTCGCCATTGTTCCAGATCCGGAACTGCAAGTGCGGACGTTGCGACGACCGCGTTTCGGCACCCGGCCAGCCGCTACCGGCCGAGAACTGAAAGGTGCTGAGCGGGCCCTTGAATTGCAGCCGGGTGTAGCCAAGGCCGCCGCCGTTGGCATACCAGCTCTGCCTGCCCTCGGCTGCCTGCGACGTCGTCCAGATGCCGCCGGACGTCGGTATGCCCTCATAGGTCACGCGAACGCCGTTTTCCTCGTAGCTGGTGGCGGAGGCGGCGGCCTCGAAGCCGATCTGCACGGTCGGGTTCAAAAGGAAGCGTCCCCTGTGCACCACCAATCCATCGACCGTCGTCGCCGCATCCGCTGCCGGGGCAACCGCAGCCGCCAGGAAAAGCACGGCCAGCAGCGCCGCTGGCGATGAATATGGAAAGCGCATGTCCAACCCCTGTTGCCGCCGCACGCAAACCCTTTCGGGCAGCGCACGACCGAATGACGACAGCCGGCGACCTGGCATTATGGGATACCCTGCGGCCGTGGCTGATGCCGCGGCACTCCTCGGGAGGATCCGTTTGGGATGTCTGCGACCGGCGCAAGAAGCCCTGCCGAGTCGCTACATCCATGGTGACAGTATCCTTAAAGCCCCGAAAGCGGGAGTCCCGACGCGCCCGTTTCGGCAGGGATTCGAAGTTAACCGATCCGCCTCGTGCTTAACCCAGTCCGAGCGCAATCTCCGCATCTTCGCGCCGTGAACCACTGCATCGCCCGCAGGAAAGGTTTCGGCCATGATCCGCATGTTGCGCGCCCCAGATCACGCTCTTGCCGCAGTCCTGCTGTGCGCCCTGGCAGGAGCTGCGCAGGAGGTGGCGCCCGCAGCAGCGCAGGCGGCCGAGCTGCGTCGGCCCGCAACCTACTTCGTCGATTTCGAAGCCGGCTCCGACACGTCCGACGGCCGATTCCCCGACACCGCGTGGAGACGTGCGCCCGGCGACAGCCGGGCCGGACCCGGCCCGCGCAGCGTTCGCCTGCTCCCTGGCGATACTGTCCTGTTCCGCGGCGGCGTCGCCTATCGCGGCACCGTCGTGGTCCGAAGCGCCGGCACCGCTGCAGCACCCATCCGTTACATCGGCAACAGCTGGGGCCCGGCGCCGGCCATCCTCGACGGCAGCGAGCCGGTCCTGCGCGCCCGCCCGTGCCGCAGCGCCCGCGACTGCGACGGTGACACGGGGTGGGCGGGGCTTCATCGCATGTCTCTGCCTGGTGATATGATGGCATGGGACGGCGTGTTCCAGTCGGACAGGCCCCTGGCGCTTGCATCGCCCGGCTTGCCGTTGGCCCCCGGCACAGTTCGGCCGATCAAGGGCGCAGGCGGGGGCGGCGTCGTCGTCGTGCGTCCGTGGCCGGCTCTCGACACCGAATTTGCCGCCGGCGCAGCCCGCGTCGGCTTCCTGCTGGTTGCAGGCGGCCATGTGCGGATCGAGGGTTTTTCGGCGACCCGCTTTGCGCAGGCGCCCCGCTTCGGCCCCTATGCAGGCACACCGGTCGTGCAGCTGCAGCCGCTGCCCGGCATCACGCTGGCCGCCAGCACGGGAATTTCCGCAATCCGGCACGCCGCGCCCATCGGACAGGCCATTGCGGGGGTGACCAGCGGCCCGGTCTAAGCTTCAACGTTCAACATTTACCATGGTTTAGCTTTTCCGGCCGGCAACACTGCACTAGTGTCGTCCGATGGTGGCCCGGCTTGATCGTGGAAAAGTGGGCGGGGCTGCGCTGTCGCGGCATCGGTTCTCGTGCGCGTTGGCTGTCCTCCTGCCCGCGCTTCAGGCCCAGCCCGTGCTGGCGCAGGACGCGCGCCAGTCCGTCCCCCGCCTGCTCGAGGCCCAACCTCCGATCGTGGAAGCGCCGCCCGAAACGCTGAAGGTCAACGACGATCCCTCGCCCGTGCTCGAACGGCTGACCGGCGTGCGGTTCGTCTATGATCCGGCATTTGCTGCCTGGCCCCCCGGGGCGGAAGACCCGGCGATACACATCATCGGCCTGCCTCCGCTCGACAATGCGGCGTTCCGGGCGCGTGCCGCCGAAGATCTCGGCAAACCCGCCTCGATCGCAAGCCTCAATGCACTGGCCCGCGCTGCTGTCCAGGCCTATCGCGCAGCCGGCCGCCCCCTCGTCGATGTCGCAGTCCCCGCGCAGGACATCACGTCCGGCACCGTCACCTTCATCGTCCGTGAATTCGTTGTCAGCGACGTGGTCGTCGAGGGCGCCCGCTTCTTTGATCCCACACGAATCCGCAACATGATCCGGCTCGAGCCGGGGCAGGTTGTCGACCAGTCCCGCCTGCTGGAGGACCTCAACCGGATCGCCGAAAACCCCTTCCGCCGCGTCGACCTGGTCTACCGTCGCGGCGAGGCGCCCCTCACCACCGATGTCGTGGTCCGGGTCACCGACCGGAGACCTTTTCGGATATATGGCAGCTTCGAGAACAATGGCACCCCGGCCGCCGGGCGCGAACGCTTCGCGCTGGGGGTGAACTGGGGCAACCTGTTCGGCGGCGACGGGCAACTGGCCTACCAGTTCACCACCTCGCTCGACCTGTTCGATGGCGGTGATCCCCGCTTCCAGGCCCACAGCGCCACGCTGGTCCAGCCGGTCGCAAACAACGCTACCGCTATCCTGTTCGGCACATACCAGCGCACCGTCCCAAGGCTTGGGCCCGACATCGGCCTGATCGGCGAAAGCTGGCAGCTCTCTCCGCGGCTGACCTTCCGCATCCTCTCCCGCCCGGACCAGCGGGCGCAGATCAGTATCGGCTATGATTTCAAGCGGACCAACAACAACCTGCTGTTCGGCGGCCTGACCATTTCGGACGAGGCGACGGAAATCCACCAGCTGATGGTGGACCTGACCTACAGCAAGGTGTGGAGTCTCGGGCTGTTCGCCATCTCCAACAGCTTCACCCTGTCCCCCGGCGGCATCGGCAGCCGCAACACCGACGAGGCGTTCCAGCCCGGCCCCACACAATCGGGCACGCCGTTCGCCCGGGCAAACTACGCCTATCTGCGCACCATCGTGTCGCAGGCCATTCCATTGGGCCGCACCGGGGCCGAGGCAGTCACACGGGTTACCGGGCAGATCACGACAGGCAACCTTCTGCCGTCCGAGCAGCTGGCAACGGCCGGCCCCGGTTTCGTCCGCGCCTACGATCCCAATGCCGTCCTTGGCGCGCAGGGCCTCACCGCCACCCAGGAGATCTGGGCACCCCCGGTCCGTTTCGCCGGCAACGACACGTTCGGCGGCAGCGCCCGCATCGGCGCCTACGCCGACTCCGGTATGGCCGGCAACCCGGACCGCCTTCCCGGCGAGCGCCGCTGGCAGCGCACCGCAAGTGTCGGGGCGGCCGCCACGGCCGAGATCGGCCGCGCCATTGACCTGCGCGCAGATTATGGCCTGCAGCTCAGGACCCAGCCGGGCCAGCGCAGGCCCGGCAGCCAGGGCTTCATCAGCCTGACCGTCGGTTTCTGACGGAACAGACCCGTCGGGTTGCAGCCCGGGGCCCGTCGTTCAGGTCAGGCCGATCAGGGCAGTGTTGCCGCGCCGTCGAACGCCGATGAACCGGCCGGGTTGTCACCAATCGGTGATGCCGGCTGGATGGTCACCGTATAGCGGCTCCCGTCCACGACCGTGTCGGGCCGTTGCGGTCGCCCGGGCAGCAGCGTGTCCGACAACGCGGTCACGCCTGCCCCCACGCCTGCCTGCACATAGCCACCCAGCGCCGGCACTTCGATCAGTTCGGGCACGAACTGCACCAGCACCGGAATCGGAAGGACGGTCAGCACGCCCGGCACCCTGGTAACAGTATAGTTGCGCGGATTGCCGATCACGTTGATCGCATAGGGCCCCGGCGCCGACAGCGGCAGCGCATCCGACACCGCGATCAACCCGATGGAGGCAGCCGTGTCGCTGCCGAACAGGCCCGACAGCGCCAATTGCAGCGGCGGATTTTGATCCCCGAACGGCCGCTGGGCATCCAGCGCGGTCGCCAGCAGCGGCGCAGGCGTGATCGTGCCGATGGCGCCGGTCGCGGTCGTTGCAACCGCATAGTTGCCGGCAGCTGCCCCCGTCAGCGTGATGCCGCTCGCTGTCACCTGCTTGCCCGTGCCGACGTCGGGCGTGTCGAATGCGCCCGAAGCCGCCGTGGCGGCAACCACGTCTCCGGGCAGCACACCGCCCAGCGCCAGATTGGCCGGCGAAATGCTGGCGGTCACCGTCGCGTTGTAGGTGCGCGCCACCTCGCCCGCCAGCAGCAGCGTCAGCAGCCGCCGCGAAATGGTGAAGGGGGCGCTTTCGAACGCGATCCGATAATTGGGATTGGCCGCCAGCGTGCCCGGCCCGATCCCATAGGGCGACCCGGCGACCGCCTCGCCCGGGGTCCGCGCCAGCTGCCCCGTCAGCACCGTTGCCGCCGTGTCTGTAAAGCGGAAGCCCGTCGCGGTGAAGGACAGGGCGGGATCAGGATCGCCATAGACCTTGCTGCCCGGTGCCGCCACCACCCGCAGCAAGGCAGGGTCGATGGTCAGTGCGGCATCCGTGAAGCTGATCGCATAATTGGGGTTGGCAAGGGTGCCGATCCGGATGTCGTAGGCGCCGACATTTTCGCCGGGATCGCGCACCAGGCTTCCCGACAGGCTTGCGACCGTGTCGCCCAGCCGGAACCCCGAGGCAAGGAAGGTCAGCACAGGGTCTGCATCGCCATAGAGCCTGCGCTGTGCATCGGCCG
>BBPD01000053.1_pt1 | contig 16800 bp, 18 predicted proteins | sample 1344911 | NCBI WGS metagenome assembly BBPD01 (sample SAMD00019088, study PRJDB2971) | groundwater metagenome | biome: freshwater biome; feature: mineral spring; material: ground water | place: USA: CA, Sonoma | collected 2011-09 | depth surface m
CGCCTGTCACGAACCAGTCAACCCGTCTTTCAGCAGCCTGCTAAAACGTCCGCCCCAGATAGGCCACAATTGCCTTCACATCGCCCTCGGGTATCTCGGCTCCGTGCGTGTCAATCATCTTGGCCACATTGTCGGCCCAGAATTTCTCGCCCTTCCCCCGCGGCTGGGTCGTCAGATAATCGAGGCTGTGGCAGGCCGAACAATGGGTCTCCACCAGTGCCACGCCAGCCCCGCGCGGCAGCGACACGGGCTTCTCCTCCGGCAGCCGATAGGCCTGCGCGGCCACCATCGAGGCAAGCCCCAGCCCGATTACTGCCACCACCCGCTTCATGCCGCCGTCACCTTCACCCGCTCCACCACATTGCGCGCATAACCGCTGGGGTTCCAGCTCGCCACCAGCGGCTGCACCTCGCCCGCCATCGTCTCAGCCCGCGCCATCAGAACATGCGCGCCCCGGCGCAGCTCCATGGGAACGCTCCAGCCGCGAAAGCCGTATCGGCCACGGTCGGGCCCAAGCCGCGCCTCCGCCCAGCTGACCCCCCCGTCGGCAGACAGCATCACCCGGCGGATCCCGGCGCCGCTGTCGAAGGCGAGGCCAGCCAGCTCCGCCTGCCCGGCCGCCACCACGGCCCCGGCCATATGGCTCGTGATGAAACTGCGGACCCTGAGCCGCGAGATCGGCACCGTCTTTTCGGCCCTCGTGCCCGGCGCCACGCAGCCGCAGTCATTGTCGGGCATCCGATAGGTCTTGGTCATGAAATGACCGTCGAACGGCCGGTCCAGCACGGTGATGCGCTCCAGATGCTTCACCCAATAGGTTCCGAACCAGCCCGGCACCACAAGCCGCAGCGGAAAGCCGTTCAGGAATGGGAGCGGCTCCCCGTTCATCGCCCAGGCCAGCAGCACCTCGCCGTCCGTCGCATGATCGACCACCAGTGACTTTGCAAAGTCATGGCCCGCAGGCAGCACCGGCCCGTCTGCCCCTTCGAACACCACCTCCACCGCGCCCTGTTTCAGCCCGGCCGCCGCCAGCACCGCGGCCAGGGGCACGCCGGTCCAGCGCGCATTGCCCATCGCGCCGTGCGCAAGCTGCCCGCCACCCACCCGCGGCCCGGAAAACCCCCGGCTGTTCCCCGAACACTGGTTCACCGCCACGATCTCGGCCCGCGGCATCGCCTGCAACGCAGCCAAAGACAGCGACAGAGCCTTCGCCACATGCCCTCCTACTATCAGCCGCCAGGCATCGGCGTTCAGGTCAAGCGGCAGCTGGCCCATGGAATAGCGCACAAAAAAGGCATCGTTCGGCGTCAGCAGGCTGCCGTCCGCCACGCTGTCGGCAAACACCTTGAAAGGCGTTTCCAGCTGCGGCGGCCGCGCCGTCATCTGGATCAAGGGCCGCTTGCCCGGAAACGTCACCAGCGGGCGGGTGCCATTGGTGAACGGCAGTTCGATCGTTTCCGCAGGCGCGGCAGGCACCGGGGCAGCCCCGTCCCGCGCGCAACCGGCAAGCACGGTGCCGCCAAGTCCTGTCAGGATCGCGCGTCGGTCTAGCATCCTTCTTCCCTAACCCGTCCGGGCCAGCCCCGCCAAGCCCTGCCGGAGGCCCCGTCGCCGCTGGCGCAGACTGGCAAGCCGCGCCATAGTCGCGGCTCATGTTTCGGCACCTGCTCCGCCAATTTCTTGCATTCCAGTTCATGCTGGCCAACCCGCTTGCTGCCACGGACGAACCGGCGGCGGCCGGCGCGGCGTCTGTGGCTCACCCCCGCATCGGGCTCGTGCTGGGGGGCGGAGGCGCACGAGGCTTTGCCCATGTCGGCGCTCTACCTGGTCGTCGGCCGCATCTTCTGACCCGCGAACATGCCGGATCGGCGGCAACGGCTTGTCGCGGCTGACTATATACGCGCATAATCATCCCCCATGCGGTTCACCACGTTTCTCCTCGCCCTGCTGATGATGGCTGTGCCTTTGCGGGCAGCCACAGCTCCGACCGTTGCGGCCGCCGCCGACCTGCGCTTCGCCATGGACGAGCTGGTGGCGACCTACAGCCGGGAAACCGGGCGCCAGGTAAAGGTCAGCTACGGCTCGTCGGGCATCTTCCGACAGCAGATCGCGCAAGGCGCCCCGTTCGAGCTGTTCCTGTCCGCCGACGAAGACTATGTTCGGCAGCTGCAGCAGGCGGGCCTCACGCGGGATGGCGGCGCGCTCTATGCCATCGGCCGTATCGTGCTGTTCGCCCCCAGGGGATCGCGGCTGGCGGTCGACGGGCAGATGGCCGGCCTGCGGAGCGCACTGGCCGAAGGCCGGCTGCGCCGCTTCGCCATCGCGAATCCGGATCATGCGCCCTATGGCGCCCGCGCACGTGAGGCGCTTGGCCATGCCGGGCTTTGGACCGGGCTGGAACAGCGACTGGTGCTGGGGGAAAATGTGTCGCAGGCGCTGCAGTTCGCAGCCACGGGCGGGGCCGATGGCGGGATCATTGCCCTGTCGCTCGTGAAGGCGCCCGGCTTCGAGGAGACGGGCAGCTGGGCCCTGATCCCGGCAGACTGGCACCGGCCGCTGCGCCAGCGAATGGTGTTGACGCGGAAGGCTGGCCCCCAGGCCGTCCTCTTCTATCGGTGGCTGCAGGGCCCTGCGGCGCGCGCAATCCTGATACGGCACGGCTTTGCGCTGCCGGGCGAGCAGGGCTGATGGACTGGCAGGCCTTTGCCCTGTCGCTGAAGCTCGGCGCACTCACGGTCGCGCTGCTGCTGCCGCCCGCGCTGTTGCTGGGCCGCTGGCTGGCGACGACCCGCTGGGGCGGCAAGCCGATCGTCGAAGCGCTGGTCGTGCTGCCCCTGGTGCTGCCGCCCACTGTCGTCGGCTTCTACCTGCTGGCGGCCATGGGCCCGAATGCCGCCATCGGCCGGGCGTGGACAGCCTTGTTCGGCGAGGGCCTGGTGTTCAGCTTCCAGGGCCTTGTCGTCGCCTCGGTGATCGTGAACATCCCCTTTGCCGTGCAGCCCGCCCAGCGCGCCTTCGAGGCGATCGGCAACGACCTGCGGGCAGCGGCCGCCACCTGCGGGCTGGGCCCGTTCGCCACGTTCCGCGCGGTAGAACTCCCGCTGGCCGCACCCGGCATCCTGACCGGCGCGATCCTCGCCTTTGCGCACACGCTTGGCGAGTTCGGCGTGGTGCTGATGGTGGGCGGCGCGATTCCCGGCGAAACACAAACGCTTGCCCTTTCAATCTACGACAGGGTGCAGGCTCTGGACACGGCCGGCGCGTCGGCAATGGCGGGGTTGCTGCTGATCGTGTCGCTGACGGCTGTCGGGCTCACATTCCTGCTGACGCGGAGGCGTCCGGGTGTCGGCGCCTGACGCGGCGCATCCCGGGCATGGCCTTCGCGTCACCCTGTCGCTCGACCGGCCCGTTTCGCTGAACGTGGAGCTCTGCGTGGCCCGCGGTGAGATTCTGGCGCTTGTCGGCCGGTCGGGCGCGGGAAAATCGAGCCTGCTGAAAGCGCTGGCGGGGCTGATCCCGGCGCGCGGCACGATCCGGGTCAACGCCGACACCTGGCTCGACCAAGAGCAGCGCGTGCCCGCCCATCTGAGGCAAGTCGGCTACCTGTTCCAGTCCTATGCGCTGTTCCCCCACCGCAGCGCGTTGCAGAATCTGATGATGGCAATGGCCGCCCCAAGTGCGCGAAAGGCGCGCGAGCTCCTGGCCGCAGTCCACCTCGAAGGGTTGGCAGATCGCCGTCCGCACCAGCTGTCGGGCGGGCAGCAGCAGCGCGTGGCCCTCGCCCGCGCGCTGGCCCGGGAACCCAGGCTGCTTCTGCTGGACGAGCCATTTTCCGCGGTCGACAGGCCAACCCGGCGCGCGCTCGCCGGCACGATTGCAGAACTGCGCAGCCGGCTGAAGATGCCGGTGATCCTGGTGAGCCACGACATCGAGGATGTGGCTGCACTCGCCGACCGGATCGCGGTGCTGGAATCCGGGCGGATCGCGCAGGAGGGGCCCACGGCTGAGGTGGTCGCGCGGCCCGCCTCGCCCGCCGTCGCAGAGCTCGTCGGCCGCACTTGAAGCCGGCAGCACCGGGCACGATTTGCGCGCGCATGCACCGGCGCAGCGCCCTGACAGCCCAGCTGACCGCACTCGGCATTGGCGACGGCGATCTCGTGATGGTGCACGCCGCGCTTTGCACGGTCGGGCCCGTGTTCGGGGGTCCCGATGGGCTGATCGAAGCCCTGCTGGCAGCCGTCGGCCCTTCCGGCACGCTCGCTGCCTATCTGGACTGGGATGCGCCGTGGGAGGATGTGGCAGACGCCGATCGCCGGACGCTCGACGATTGGCGCGCCGAGGCCATGCCCTTCGACCCGGGCCGCACCCGCGCCGCGCGCGAAAATGGCGCATTCGCCGAGTTCTTGCGGACGACGCCCGGCGCTCTGCGCAGCGCCAACCCCGGCGCGTCGATCGCAGCCATCGGCGCGCAGGCGAACTGGCTGACGGCCGACCACCCGCTGGACTATGGCTATGGCCCCGGCACGCCACTTGCCCGGCTGGTCGCAGCGCGCGGCAAGATACTGATGCTCGGTGCCCCGCTGGACACCATGACCCTGTTGCACCACGCCGAGCATATGGCGCAGATCCCGGGTAAGCGGGTCATCCGCACCGAGGTGCCGTTGCTGGCAAATGGGCGCACCGAATGGCGATGGATCGAGGAGTTTGACACCTGCGATCCGGTGTCGGACCGGCTGCCCGAGGACTTCATCGCGCAGATCGTGGCGGCCTATGAGGCTGGCGGCGGGGGCCGTCGGGGCAATGTGGGCGATGCGTCAAGCCTGCTTGTGGAGGCTGCCGGCATCCTGCCTTTCGCGGTCCGGTGGATCGAAAGGGTTGCCGGCTAGAGCAGACGCGCGGCATGCCATCGAAGATGCTCGGCCATGAAGCTGGAGATGAAATAATAGCTGTGGTCATAGCCAGGCTGGCGCCGCAGCGTCAGCGGCTGCCCGGCAGCGGCGCATGCCGCCTTCAGCCGGTCGGGCTTGAGCTGGGTGTTGAGGAAGCTATCGGCGTCCCCCACATCGACCAGCAGGGCCGGCAGCCGCGCACCGCCCTCGATCAGCGCAACGGCGTCATGCTTGGCCCATCGGGCGCGATCGGGCCCCAGATAGGCGGAAAAAGCCTTCTCGCCCCACGGCACCTCGGACGGCGCAGCGATCGGAGCAAACGCCGAGACGCTGCGAAACCGCCCCGGATTGCGCAAGGCAACCGTCAGTGCGCCATGGCCCCCCATCGAATGGCCCGTTATCGCCTGCCGTTCCCTGTCGAGCGGAAAATGCTGCGCAGCAATTGCGGGCAGCTCGTCCGTCACATAGCTCCACATGCGGTAGTGCAAAGCCCAGGGCATCTCGGTCGCATCGACATAGAAGCCGGCACCCTGCCCCAGGTCATAAGCCGGATCGTCGGCGACGTCGTTACTGCCCGGATGATGTCTTGGCGAGGTGTCGGGCGCAAGGAAGGCAAGGCCAAGCTCGGCGCAAACTGTGCGATAATCGCCCTTCTCGGTCACGTTCGCATGCGTGCAGGTCAGGCCCGACAGATAGGTCACGAGCGGGAAAGGCCCTTTGCCCGGCGGCAGGAACAGCGAGAAGACCATGCGGGTTCCCGTCGCCCGCGAGGGGTGCGCCAGCACCAGCTGCGTGCCGCCGTGGCTTCGCCAGCTCGAAATGGTCTCGGGGCTCATCGAAACACCACCGTCCGGCATGTGCATCAGGTCGAAGGCTTCGTTGATCCGCTCCAGCGGCAGGCGGTGGGTGATCATCGGGCCGATGGCGATCCGGCCGTCCATGTACCAGTCCACGATCTTGGGCACGTCGGTGCGCCCGCGCGCCCCGCCGAAGGCGGTGCCCTTCCACACCCGCACCCACCTCCAGCACAATTCCGGCGCCCTCATGGCCCAGGATCACAGGAAAGACGCCCTCGCTGTCCAGCCCATCGAGCGTGTAGGCGTCGGTGTGGCACACCCCGCTCGCCTTGATCTCGACGAGCACCTCGCCGGCCTTCGGCCCCTCGAGGTCGACCTCCACCACCTGAAGCGGCTTCTTTGCCTCGAACGCGACTGCTGCCCGTGTCTGCATGGGTAATGCCCGCCTCCCGTTTGCGCTGGCCTCCATAGAGGAGGGCGAAGGCCGGCAAAAGGGGACAGCCCAGGGGATGCCCGCAATCAGCCGCCGCAACGGCATGGACCCTGCCATCTTCGAGGTGTTCGCGGCGCAGCAGGACCGTTGTGTGCGCGACCGGCTGATCCCGGCCGAAGCGGAAGTGGTGGAGACCGACGCGGTGCCACCCGCCATCCTCGACGAGATGCGGGCAATGGGCCTGTTCGGGATCACCGTCCCCGTCAGCCATGGCGGTGCGGGCCTGAACGGGTGGCACTATGTGAAGACGATCCGGCAGCTGGCCCATGCGCACGCCGGGGCTGACGATCGGCAAGGCCGACCGCAAGATGGGCCAGTCCGGCGCGCAGATCGCCGACATCATCCAGGAGATTGACGTTGAAAGGGCCGCTGGATGGCTGACGACATGGCAATCTGGGCCCGGCAGGACGGGACGGCGTTCGCCATCAACCCGCAATTTCCGATCAACACGATTGCGATGATGCGCGGCTGCGTGGCGGCGCAGCGGCGGGGAGAGCTCGAGGCCTTTGCCGGTGCCCTGTTCGACGGCATGTGGCGCGACGCCCGGGACATGGGCGACATGGCCGTACTGGCCGGCGTGATTTCGACAGCCGGGCTGGACGTGGCTGCCTATGCCGCGGCAATGGATGACCAGTCCGCAAAGGTCGAACTGCGCACCAATACCGAGGCTGCCGTCGCGGCCGGCGTGTTCGGCGTGCCGAGCTTCCCTGTGGGCGAACGGCTGTTTTTCGGGCAGGACCGCAGCCATTTCGTCGAGCTGGCGCTGAAAGCCGAAATCTGAGGGAGGGCGCGGCGCCGGTTTTCGGCACCGGCCCGTCAGATATCGATGCAGATCTTGCCGAAGTGGCTGCCTGACGCCTGGTGACGGAAGGCAGCGCCCAGTTCGGCCAGTGGAAAGTGGCGGTCGATCACCGGTTTCAGGCCGTTGGCGTCGATCGCGCGGATCATGTCGAGCTGTTCGCGCCGTGTGCCCACCGTGATCCCGATCAGGCGGATCTGCTTGGCCATCAGCAGCATGGTGGGCACAGGGCCGGCATAACCCGCCAGCACGCCGATGAGGCTGATGTGGCCGCCGATCCGCACGGCGTTGATGCTTTCGGGCAGCGTGCCGGCGCCGCCGATCTCGACCACATGGTCGACGCCGCCGCCGGTCAGCTTTGCGGCCTCGGCGCCCCAGTCGGGTACGGCCTTGTAGTTGACAAGATGATCGGCGCCCATTGCCTTCAGGCGTTCCAGCTTGGCGTCGCTGCTGCTGGTTGCGATCACGGTGGCGCCGAACATCTTCGCGAATTGCAGGGCGAAGATCGAGACGCCGCCGGTGCCCTGCACCAGAACCGTGTCGCCGGCCTTCAGCCCGCCTTCGGTGACGAGGGCGCGCCAGGCGGTGAGGCCGGCGCAAGTCAGGGTCGCGGCCTGTGCGTGGGAATAACCCCCGGGCTGCTGCGTGAAGGCGGTGCCGGGGGCGACCACCTCTTCGACCGCATAGCCATCGGCGCCATCGCCTGGCACGCCGGCAAACCCGCCGGGGATCGCCCGGCCGTCGAGCCAGTTGGGGAAGAAGGTGGACACCACTCGGTCGCCGACCTTGCAGTCGGCAACGCCCGGACCGACGGCCAGCACCTCGCCGGCGCCATCCGACATCGGGATCCGGCCGTCGGGGGTGGGGATGCCTCCCATCACCACGATATAGTCGTGATAGTTCAGGCTTGAGGCGCGGAGCCGGACCTTGATCTCGCCGGGCCCCGGATCGCCGCACGCCGGCATGTCCTCGAGCTTCAGATTGTCCGGCCCTGCCGGGTGCCGCAGCCGCATTGCCTTCATCATGGCTCTCCTCCGGCCCCCTCCATGCCCGAGGCGGGTGCAATGCATTTCCTCGCGATTTGCACAGTAGGACGCTTGCGCCTCTCGCCTAACGCTGGCCCGCGAAGGAGATACGACCATGGCACAGGCCTGTATCATCGACTCGGCCCGAACCCCGCGCGGCGCCACCGGCTCGATCCTCGTCGGCACGATCCCGGACGAGCTGGAACGGCGCGACTTGAGACGCGGGCTGGTGACGATGTGCGCAGCCGGAGGCATGGCGCCGGCGATCGTCATCGAACGGGTCTGACCTCTGCAAAGCGCTGGACAGCATGCCGCCGTTTCGCTTCAAGCGGTGGCAATTGACAGCGGCCCTGCCTCGCACAGCTACAGCTCGCATCGCCGTCGCCGGGCGCACGCCGCGCCGCTGTGCGGGCATCGAGGATGCGCTGACGCGCATGCAGCAGGAGAGCACTCGCCTCAGCGACGAACAGGCAAGGCACCTCGCCATTCACGGGGCGTCCCGCAACGAGGACGCAACCTGAAGCTGGACGTTCGACCCCTGTCTCGACGACCGGTCTGTTTCCGACATGCCGCACGAGCAGGTCGAGCAGTTCTGGAGCCGGATCAGCTGCCCGACGCTTCTGATGCACCGCGCGAACAGCCGGGCTTCGAACCCGCAAAGGGATTGCCGCATCCGCCACTTCCAGAACGCCCGCGTGGTGGAATTCGAAGCTGCCGGGCACTGGCTTCACCACGACCGGTTCGACCGCTTCATTGCGGAGCCGGGTGGCTTCCTCTAGCGCTCGACCCGCACCCCCAGCCACAGGATTCGCGGCGTTCCCAGATCGATCGATCCGCCGGCGTTGCGGGTGACGACGGTTTCGTCGAACAGGTTCTCTGCCCGGGCAATAATCGCGACACCCGATGCGACCTTCGCCCGGGCAACCAGATCGACCGTGGTGGCCGCCGGCAGCAGGTCGGTCTCCAGGTCGTCCTCATACTGGGCACCCACATGGCGCAGCGTTGCCGAGATCAGGCTGTCCTCGGCCCAGCGCCAGCCCAGCGTCGCGGACAGCATGTGGGCCGGCGTCTGCGCCGGGCGCAGGCCGTCGAGCGCAGTGCCCGGCGCCCGCACGCGGCTGCGGCTCCAGGCCCAGCTGGCCGACAGGTCGAACCGCCCGGGCGCGATCGCGCCCGACATCTCGAACCCCCGAGCCGCAATGGCCTCCACGTTCCGGCGCTGCCGCGTGATCGGCGCGATCGTCACATTGGCGATCGCGTCTTCCAGCCGATTGTCGAACAGGGTCGCCGACAGGCGCAGCGCCGTCAGCGGCGCAAATTCGGCCCCGACCTCGATCCCCTTCAGCGTTTCGGGCGCAAGCGCAGAATTGGCCTGCGTCGTCACCGGAAACACCACGAATGGCCGATAAAGTTCATTCAACGTGGGCAGGCGGAAGTTGCTGTAGACAGCGCCCCGCACGGATACCGCCCCCGACAACCGCCAGAGCGCGCCTGCCCGCCCACTCAGGCGCCAATCGGTCCGATCCGCAAACCGCTCGCTGACAGTGGCGATCCCGACGCCGGTTCGGCTTTCGAACCTTCCATCCCGGATCGCCCAGTGATCCAGCCGCCCGCCCGCCGTCAGCACCAGTTCGCCAACCGTCAGGTCTGTCTCGGCGAACACCCCTGCGCCCAGTTGACGACCGCCGGCCCTGCGCCGGGCCGTCACGGCACCGGTGCGCGCATTGAAGGCGGTTTCGAACATCTCGCCCTCGGCAAGCCGCAGGTCGCCGCCCACCCGCAGCATCCGCCCCGCACCGACCGGGGGGCGCAGCTCGATCTTGCCGCCAAGGCCCGTTGCCGGCGTGTTGCGCTGGTCCAGCGTTGGGCGAAAAGTCGCCGCGCTGACCACCACATTGGTAAAGTTACGGGCCTGGACATAGGCCAACGCCTCGACCTCCCAGTCGCCGCCGGAAACCAGGCGAAGGCTCGCATCCTGCCCCTCGCTGCTGGAATCCGCGCCGCGAAAGCGCAGCGTCCGGTCGTCGCGAAACAGCAACACCCGCGCCTGAAGTTCGGCCCCGCCCATAGGCACCACCGCGCGGGCCCCGATGCTCCAGCTCGCGTTTGCAGCCGGCACGCTTGCCGCGACGCGCTGGTCGTCCGGCGTGGTCCGGAAACCGTCCGACCGGTCCCACCGGCCCGAAACCGTCGCGAACCCCCCGCCGAGATCGGCCGTCAGCTTGCCCGACACGTCGGTAGAGCCATAGCTGCCGCCCATCGCCTCGACACCGAGCCGCGGCAGCGATTGCCGGTCGGCACTCAGCAGCTCGATGGTGCCCGCAACCGCGCCGGCGGCAAAGGCGCCGGAACCGGCGCCGCGCGTCACCCGAACCGCCGACAGACGGTCAGGTGCAAGCGCCGTGAAGGGAACATAGCCGAAAAAGGGATCCGCAACCGGCACGCCGTCCAGCAGCACCAGCGTGCGGCTCGCAGCATTCCCGCCAAGCGCCCTTAGCGTCGCCCCCTGGGCGGAAGGGTTGGCGGAGCGGCTGTCGGACCGGCGGAACTGCTGAAACCCGGCCACATCCTGCAGCGCGATTTCCAGCCGCCCGACGTCGCGCAGCCGCTCGCGGTCGATCAGCTGGGCGCCATAGGCTGGAACTCCCGGCGCCAGCGCAAGTCCACGCCCGGTGACAACGATGTCGTCGGGCGCTGCGGCACCCACGGGCGCAGCGGCCGGCACGAGCAGGGCAAATGCAGACATTCGCATCCATGTTCGCCTAGTCGGGCCCGCAGCCTGGGGCGACCCTCGAATTGCGCCGGTCGCGGCGCTGGCGCATCAGGCCGGCGCAGGTTCGGGCCGGCGGATGCAGCGGAAGCCGATGTGGCTGGTGGAACTGTCGATCGCCTGGGCGTGCCGGGCCGCCGGTCGATAGCGGCGGCAGTAGCTCGGCGCACACAGATGGGAGCCCCCTTTCAGCACGCGCCGCGGAATGCGGATCTGCGGAATCGCAGGATCGAAACTGCCATCCTGCGCTGCCCCCCGCGGGTTGCGCGGAACACAGCAGCCCGCCTTGGGCAGCAGCGCATGGCTCCGTGCATATCAGTCCGCCGTCCACTCCCACACATTGCCGATCATGTCAGAGAGGCCGAAGCCGTTCGCGGGAAAGGCGCCCACCGGCGATGTCCGCACAAAGCCGTCGGCAGCCGAGTTGCGATGCGGAAACTCCCCCTGGAATACATTCGCCATGTGCCTGCCGCCGGGCTCCAGCTCGTCGCCCCAGGCAAACTCGGCACCCTCCAGCCCGCCCCAGCCGGAATATTCCCACTCCGCCTCGGTCGGCAGCGCCTTGCCGGCCCAGGCCGCATAGGCCTCGGCGTCGGCAGCCGCAACGTGGACGACCGGATGATTGTCCAGCCCCTCGATGCTGCTGGCAGGCCCTGTCGGATGGCGCCAGTCGGCACCCGCGACCCGGGCCCACCACTGGCTCCAGTCGTCCAGCCGAACGGGGCCTGCCGGCGGCGTGAACACCAGGCTTGCAGCCCCCAGCATCTCGGGCAACGCACCCGGATAATCGGCCGGATCGGGCCTATGCCCGGCCAGCGTCACATGGCCGGTCGCCGAAACGAAGGCCGCGAACTGACGGTTGGTGACGGGCGTGCGATCGATCCAGAAGCCGGACACCTCCACCTCATGCGCAGGCGCCTCCTCGGGATAATGAACATCCGATCCCATGCGGAACCGGCCGCCCGGCACCCGGATCATTCCATCGTCGGCCATCATCAAACCCATCGGATCCGGGTGAACAGGGTGTCAGTTTCGCCGGCCAAGCTGGCCCGGTCGAGCAAGGCAAGGCCACCGGCAATGCCGGCGTTCGACTGCCGGATCACCCGCCGGATCACCCGCCGTGCCGCCGGCTCGGCAGGCAACTGCGCAGTCCACACGATGATGCTGCCCCGCTGCCCCGCTTCAGTCCCGCCGTTGACCATGCCACACCCTACCCGGCAACAGGACAGCTGATTGCCCATTTTCAGGCACAGGATCATGCCCCGCGCGAAGTCGACGAAATGACTCTGCCTGTCTGTGGGCAATGCGACAAGCGATGATCCGGCAAACGGCAGGTGGAACCGGCAACAGCAGGACAGGCGCATGGACCCCATGATGATCGTGAAGCTGCTGGCAGTCTGCAGCCTCCTCCTGCTTGTGCTGTCGTTCGGCCTCGAAACCAGCCTGGCAGACGCCTTTGCCTTCCTGCAGGAGCCCCTGCTGTCGGTCAGCGCCATGGCTGCGATGTTCCTCGTGGTTCCGGCAGTGGCGCTCGGGCTGTCGCTGCTGCTTCCCCTCGTTCCGGCAACCAAGTTCGCGCTGCTGGCGCTGGCCGTGTCGCCCATGCCGCCCGTGTTTCCCGGCAAGGGCGCCAAGGTCGGCGGCGGCAGCCGCTATGTCATGAGCCTGTTCGTGCTCGCGACCGCGGTCACCTTCCTTGCCGCCCCCCTTATCCTGCTCCTCGAAGCAAGACTTGTCGGGGTTGGTCTTGCGTTCGAGGCAAGGCGAATTGCCCTCACCCTTGCTGTGACGGCGGTCATCCCGCTTGGCGCAGGCCTGCTTGTGGGGCACGCTGCGCCGCAACTGGCCAAGCGCATCGTGCACCCGCTCGCCGTCGGCGGAAAGCTGCTCCTGGGGCTGACCGCTCTGCTTGCGCTGGCGATCGCAGCCCCCGCCATGTGGCAGGCGGTCGGCAACTTCACCCTCGTTGCCTGTGCCACCCTTGCTGCAGCCGCGCTGTCTGGCGGCCATTTTCTTGGCGGGCCCGGCCAAGGCAATCGCGCCGCCCTTGCTACAGCCGCCTCATTGCGCCGCCCGGGCGTTGCCTTGGCGATGGCCGCATCGGCCGGCACATCGGATTCGCAACAGGTCGCTGCCACGATCCTCATCTACCTTGTCCTCGCAACGCTGCTGGGCATCGGTTACGAACGCTGGCACCGGGCACAGCCGCCAGGTGCCTGAACAGTGTTTCCGTCTCTGGGGCCCGGAGGGCCTGCAAGCGCTGCCGCGGGCGGCGGCAAGCGCCCTCTGAGCGTTGTCGTCTTGCTCATAGTGGCTCCACCTTCCAAGGAGTTGGAGCCTCCGGCACACCCAGCGCGGTTCAGGTGAGCGAGCGCGTCACCGGCGTTTCTGCGCCGGGGCACTTTCGCCCAGAGCACAATTGGCCGGTGCATTGACCGGGTTGCAGCGCATCGCCACGCCGCCGGGCAGGCGCACGACATAATCGGTGCCATAGGCGTTGCCAAGCTGGAAGAAATCGGTTGATACAATGTGGGCGCCGCTGGCCAATGTCGCCTTGGCGCGGCTCAAGTCGTTAACCTTGGCTTCGTGGGTGTCGATGTCGGCGCGCGCGCGCACCAGATAGCCTTCGCGCACCCGCTGCGCCACTTCGCCGGGGTGCCATGTGGCGTTGTCGAGCAGCAAGAATGCGGCGAAACTGTCGCCGGGCTTGGAGCGCAGAAAGGCCACCCGGCCCTCGAGATTGGGTCGGCCGGCGCGATAGGCCGACAGGCCCTCGCCATCCAGTGCTGTGAGGGCCAGAAACACGAACTTGCCGCGGGCGGTCGCCAGCGTGGGCCAGTTGCCAGCGCGCACGGCCGCCTCCAGCGTTGGATAGTTGCCGCGCACATCATCAGGTGTCACCAACAAGTCGCGGCCGAGAATGCGGATAATGTCGGCATCCATGCGGTCAAAGGCCGCCGCATCGAACGGCAGAGCGGTGGTTGAGCCCGGGAAGATCGGATAGGCGTCGCTCTTGGTTTCGATGAGGATGAAGATTGGCTCATGGCCGGGGTGCGCATCTGACCAGCGCTTCAGTTCCGACAGGCAGCTGGTGAACAGGTTGCAGCTGGACCGCACGTCGACATCGACCATGTGGAACACCTTGAAGCCGGGCTTTTCCATGTCGGTCTGGTCGAGCGGCAGCAACGGGCCCTTGTCCTTCAGCGCTTCATAGGCTGCGGGCTTCAGGAAGCGGCCGCCATCGGGGTCGTTGTTCAGATCAAGCTCAAGGCTGCGCAGCCCGGCATCGAGCTGCGCCGTAAGCGAGGGAAAGCGGTAGTTGAGCGCCTCGCCAAAGGATACGCGGTTGGGGTGATACTCGTCCCATTCGGCCCTGGCCTTGGGCGACATGCTTCTTACCATCTGGTCAAGGCGCGGGCCCACGGCGGCGTCCAGCGCGGCGAGGATCCGCGGATCGGTGCCTTGCGAGTAACTGTTGTGGGTGCCCAGCACCTGAATCTGGTTGAGCCTGATCTGCACGTCCTGCGCTGCGGCCGGACCGGCCAGCAACAGGGCAGCAAGCAGGGAAACGCGGTTCATCGTTGAGCTCCCGTTGGTGGCTTCAGAAGGCGTAGCTGGCGATCAGGCGGACATTGCGCCCGAAAATCGGACGGCCGTAGATGACCCTCGATGCGCCCTGGCCGGCCAGCTGGTCCTGGCGCGGGTTGCCTTCGGTGATGCCGCGCGCATTGGTGATATTGTCGCCCACAATCTGCAGCGACTGCCGCCCGCGCACCGCCGAAATGCCCAGTTGCAGCGTTTCATAGCCCGGCATTTCGGTCTGGTTTTCCAGATCGACGAAGCGCCGACTGATGAAGTTGAAGCGGGCAAAGCCGGTGAGCTTGGTGCTGCCGACATCAAAGAACACCGACGGGCGGATGTTGCCGTAGAATTCCGGCTGGCGGATCGGCAGGTTGCCATCGGCCCGCACGACCGTAGCGCCGCTGGCGCTGGTGAAATCGCCAAGGCGTGGCGTGTTGTAGGTCACAGTTCCGTCCAGCGCGAAGAAGCTGGCTGGCCGCCACGAGAATTCGGCTTCCACCCCAGGGCTTGTCACCCGCCCCACGAAGGCGGCAAAGCCCTGCGAGCCATCGGGATTATCGGCAAACAGCGTCGCGGTGAACGGATCGAAGCGGCTGTAGAAGGCGGTCGCGAATAGCGAGAAGTTCGGCAGCCTCAGCTTGACGCCGGCTTCATACTGCTGAGCCGAGGTGATCACCGGGATGATAGGGATGATCAGGTTGAACTCGCTCGGCCCGCGGTACGCACGGCTGGCGCGGACATAGAGGCCAAGCTGCTCGGTCACGGTCCAGTTGGCGCCGGCGGTCCACGCCGTGTGCTCATGATCGATTCGGGTCGGCACGTTGACGCCGGAAAAGCCCTGCGCGGCATTGTCGGCGAGCGTGGTCGGATCGCCCAGGTTGAACGGCCGCGGCGCGCGGAAGAAGCCATTGCCTGCATAGAGCGTGTGGCGGAAGCCGGCTTCCAGGGTCAACCGGTCGGTGAGCGCCCAGCTGTCTGCACCATACAAGTCCCATTGGTGGACCTGAGAGCGACCCGAGATTAGCGTGGTCGAGTAGGCCAGCACGCCATTGTCGGTGACAAAGCCGATCGGTTGACCGCCCGCGTTGTAGGCGACGAGGTCGATGGGCTGCGGCTGCGAGCGCAGCTGGAACAGATAGGCCTGGCCGCGCCAGGTCGCGTCTGATGTAAAGATTGCGATGTTGATCCCGGCGGTCAGCTCGTGCCGGCCGGCGAGGTTGAACTTGAACGTGGTGCGCAGGTCGTTCTGGATCGCTTCGAACTCGGTCTGGATGGCGCGATAGTCGACTGGGATGACCAACCCGGACTCGCTGGCCGGATCATATGGGGTCAGCCCGCGCGAGCCGGCAAAGGCATAGCCCAGCCGGGCGACATCCGGCCCGAATGCGGCGCGCGCCGCGCCCAGCCGGGCCGCTGCGAAGGCACCGGCATCCTGCGGGTTCTGCGAGGAGTAAATGGCATCAAAATCAAGATCACCACGCGTATAGCGCAGCCGGTTAACCAGGCTGAGCTGATCGGACGGGTGGAAATCCAGCTCCAGCCCGGTGGCCAGGTAGCGCGTGTCGCGCCGGTTATCGAGCGAGCGGTTCTCGGTGGTGACCGCGCCGGCCGCGGCGGCACTGGTGTATCTGAACACGGCGCGGCCATCGGCCAGCGCCGGGGTGTTCAGGGTGCCGGTGAAGATATCGACGAACTCGTTCAGCGAGCGCGATGGGTCGCGCGGGTCGGCAAGCGGGATCGGCAGGAAGAAGATGTTGCTGTCGTTGAAATACTTGAAATGGGCGCGGACCTCGAATGTGTCGAATTCCTGGCGGAGGTTGAGCCGGATCTGGCCGCCTTCATCGGTCGGGTAACCGGCCTTGCGATAGCCGTCGTGGTAGCGATAGAAACCGCCGACGGCAAAGTAAGTGCGCGGTCCCAGCGGCCCCGACACGAAGGCTTCGCCGCGATACAGGCCGGTGTCGCCCAGCGTCAGCCGCCCCTCGCCTTTAAGCGTGTCGCCGCCCTGGCGGGTGACCAGATTGTAGATAGCGGTGGCATTTGTGGCAAAAACCGGCGCCGGGCCGCCGATCACCGCCTCATACCGTTCGGTCATTACGTCGATGCGTTGGATGCCATCGCCAGTGAAGAAGAAGCCGGCGCTTTCCGGATAGAGCGGGAGGCCGTCTTCCTGGAAGGCCTGGAAGCTGCCTTCGTTGGGGATGCCGCGTACCCGGTAGACGTTGGAGGCTTCGCCGCCGCTGGCTTCGGCAAAGACGCCGCGCACCTGCCCCAGCAGATCGGCGGTGCTCAGCGGTGCCAGCCGCACCAGATCCTGCGCATCAAGACTAGTGATCGCATAGGAGGTGCGGAACTTGCTCTGGCCAATCGCGGTGGCGGTGACGACGATTGCCTCGAAATCATCGGGCGCTGCAGCGTCTGCCGGGGCCGGAGCGGCAGGCGCGG
>BBPD01000961.1_pt2 | contig 16797 bp, 19 predicted proteins | sample 1344911 | NCBI WGS metagenome assembly BBPD01 (sample SAMD00019088, study PRJDB2971) | groundwater metagenome | biome: freshwater biome; feature: mineral spring; material: ground water | place: USA: CA, Sonoma | collected 2011-09 | depth surface m
GGCGCCGACCTCTACCGCAAGACGACCGGCTCGAACTGGTCTCCCCGCCATGGCTCACGCGTCAACCATCGCCAGCTCACCTCTGCGATGATCGACAGCCGCGACTTCATCGCCGCACGCAAGCGCGCCGATCGCGAGGTGCTGCTGCCCGCCGGGCCGAAGATCGCGCTGACCGGCGGGCTCGACTTCAATGACCACCAACTGATCTGGGCCAAGCTCGACCAGGTCCGCGCGAAGCATCCCGATATGGTGCTGATGCACGGCAAGTCTCCGAAAGGGGCCGAGAAGATTGCTGCCCGCTGGGCTGACCACCGCGGTGTCGCACAGATCGGCTTTGCTCCCGACTGGACCCGGCACGGCCGCTCCGCCCCGTTCAAGCGCAACGATCAGATGCTGGACGTACTGCCGATCGGGGTTATCGTCTTCCCCGGCACCGGCATCCAGGACAACCTGGCCGACAAGGCGAAGAAGCTCGGCATCCCGGTCTGGAGATTCGGTGCCACACGAGTGTAAAAGTCATTTGTTAATCGAGGATCACTCGATGCAGGCGCCAAATCTCTAGCCCTTAGGATAGCATGGGGAACAACTATTCGGTGCGCATGGGTTACAGGACTGCGTACTAGGGCAGCAATACGAATATGGACCACATGTCTTTGGGTCACAAATCATCACCGTTTCAGATTTTCCGAGGACGGCCTTCTTTATCTGATGGCGCGTTTCTTCTACGACCTGTGAATTGACAATTTCTTCCAGAGATTTCTCAAATACAGACCCAATCGACCAACGGCGAGCCATATTACAAGGTGACACTAGGCCATCTGGACCAATCGAAATTATCTTGTCTGCGCAACTTCCGCAAAGATCAGACATCTCACATTGTGAGTCCGCACCGGCACGTCCGAATGATCGAACATGGTCAAATCCCACATTCTCAACGCCCAATGATCTCAATAATTGCACAGCCGCATCCGTTTCATCTCGGTTTATGTCCATAACGATGACGCCGGCTCGGATACGCAGGCCTGCATCTACAACACGTTTGATATTTTGTACCGTTCGATCAAAGCTTCCCTTACGATTAGTAATCGAATCGTGAATATTTGCATTTCCAGCGTAAAACGATGTTGCGACCGCAACCTGATGATCAACGAATCCCTGCAAAAGTTTTTCACTTAAGCTGACCAAATTTGTGAATACCTCAACAAATTCAAAACCCAAGTATCTTGCGTGGGAAATAAATTCTAACAAATTTTTATTCAGCGTTGGTTCTCCACCAATGAACTGAACAGATCGACATTTTAGCCGAGAGAGATCCTCAAGAAGAGAGAAATACTGATCTGGATTCAATAGGTCTCTATAGCCACTATCTGGACTGGAATCGGAGTAACAATGCCCGCAATGCAAGTTGCACTGATTAGTCAGCTCGATCCATGCAAAATCGAGCACCGTGTCAGTCTCGGGCAATTTATTGGCTTGCAAGGGCACGTGCATATTTTGCTCCTCAACTATAACCAGATCAAAGAGTGCCTCGAACACATCTAGCGGTCAATACCCCTTATATCATGCTCAATCATCTTCCCGGCACGCGACGGCACGCTGTCTGTCACTCCCTGCAACGAGTTCGACGGCGATGCCGAGATCGTGGCTGATATCGATCCGTTCGACGTCTGACGTCTGGCGGAACAGCTTCGCAGGCGGAGATCGCTTCGATTTCCGCTCCCGAACCGCGTCGAATTTGGCTATACTGCGCCTCGCGCCTTGGTGGTGATGGATGGCGCACCCGTCAGACCTATTCTCACGGAGGCCACCACCATGATCGTCTTCGCCATTCTCGGTTCGCTAGCCGCCATCGTCGTGCTTTGTTGGTTGCTGTTCACGCTCGCCGTCTTTGCGCTTCCAGCCTTCATCGGCGTCAGCGCGGGCATTTGGGCGCATGAGACCGGCGCTGGCCTGGTCGGCGCCATCGTCATCGGCGCCGCTGCCGCCGGAATGGCACTCGGCGTCGGCCAGCTTCTGCTCGCCATCCTGCGGCCGGCCTGGCTGAAGATCTTCGTCGCCATGGCTTTCGTCGCTCCTGCGGCCATCGCGGGCTTTCACGCGACGCATGGCATCGTGAAGCACACCATGCCCTCGGAAACCTGGCAGCTCCTGTTCTCGGTCTTCGGGGCAATCGCCGTTGCAGTCACGGCCTTCATCCGCGTGACGTCACTGACCCCGCCCGGATCGACCAGCCGAAGCATTGCCAATGCCTGAATGCCGAACTGAACACGGAGCCGGACCTGAAGGCGGTGATGCACCGCGCGTCAACCGTCGATCTGACGTGGAATCGGGCGAAAAGGCGCGAACGGCAGCGCGCAACCTGTCACCCCGCCGGGCTCGCTGATCTTCTGATCCAAGCCTGCTCATCCGGCAACGAACCAAGCGCAGGTGGACGGGCGGCACTGGCCAGGCGCCCCTCATCAGCAAGACGCGGCGTGCCAGCTGAGCGCTCAGAAAGTCGATCGCGTGAACCGCGCATGCCACCTTGGCCGATGCCCTTCGGCGCCACGTCATCCCCTCTGGACCTAGCCAGATCGAGCGCACCCAAGCGGCCTCTTCAATGGCCTGATCTGGCCGAAGACCGGCTAACGCCTCGCTCGCCTATGGCGCAACAGCGGCGTCACAACTTTCTTCCCCTGCCGGCTGCGTCGTCATTCCTCGCGCGACAAGAAAGTTCCTCCTTTGCTGTCAGGCCCCAAGCCTACCCCAGCAAACTGGGGACCCCAGGCAGGGGTGCGCCGTCGATCGTCTCCGGCCCGTCGATCGCCATCGAGGCCGCAATGGTGCGGGCTCGAGACTTCAGATCGAGGAGAACTGACATGGCGACCATCGGCACCTTCAAGAAGACCGGCACGAACGAGTTCACCGGCGAAATCGTCACCCTGAGCGTTCAGGCCAAGAACGTCCGCATCGTCCCCGAGACCCGGGCCACCGGCGAGAACGCCCCCAGCCACCGCGTCCTGGTCGGTCGCGCCGAGATCGGCGCCGCCTGGTCCAAGCGCTCCAACGAGGGCCGCGACTATCTTGGTCTCAAGCTGGACGACCCGAGCTTCAACGCCCCGATCTACGCCAACCTGTTCGACGACGAGGACGGTGAAGCTTTCAGCCTCATCTGGTCCCGGCCCAGCCGCCGCAACGGCGACTGAGGCTCTAGCGACGCCCCGTCCGGTCGATCCGGACGGGGTCTTCGTCTGCCAAAGCATCCGAATCAGCTTGCGGCCTGAACTACTCGAACGACCGCAATAGACGCTCTTCAGTCTGGCCCGAGAAGCCAAGAACGACTATTATAGCCGTAGTTCTAGCGTGCGCTGAGGTCCGAGTGGAGGTGATCATGCATGATCACCGCCCGACTGTCGCGGGCCGCACGCGCGCTGCTGGGTTGGACACAGGAGACGCTCGCTGACGAAGCCCGTGTATCACTGACCGCGCTCAAGCGCCTCGAGTCGGAAAGCGACTTGAAGGTCTACGAGAGCACGCGCGATCAGGTGCGCCGGGCATTCGAAGCGCATGGCATCGTCCTTCTGCAGTCCGACCAAGGTGAAGGGGTGATGCTCGTCCATGGCCGAAAAGCCGCCAGCGACATGCGGAAGAGAAGCTAGCGCCGTTCCACGACGGCCAACCCGCGTTGCGGGCCAACAGCCATACCAGTTGCCGTCGAAGTCGGGCTTGGTTAACGCCATGCCGACACGCAGGGGCTCTGTGATTCCGGGTGGGGCGTCGTGACAAAGGCAGAATTCCTCGAACGACCGCCCGAGAGCGCGTCGGTCACTGACTATGATCGCAAGCACATGACGGTCTACCTCCGTCTCCTCGATGCCGCGTCGGACGGCGCGGCATGGGAAGAAGCCGTGTCGATCCTGTTCGGCATCGACCCGGCCGCCGAGCCGGAGCGCGCGCGCCGCGTCCACGACAGCCATCTCGCCCGCGCCAAGTGGATGAGCCAACACGGCTACCGCGAGCTCGCACACGAGCACCCGCGCCGGTAATGCGGGGATGATGCCGCGGCGGCATCGCCCGTTTCCGATTCTCCGGCTTCCGCTAGCGCTCGCGTGGCGGAATCCTGCCCAGCGAAGCTGCTGCAGGTTTGCTGGCGGAGGATGCATGACCCCCGACATCTCGCACTGGCGATCATCCGAGCGCTACGAATACGTCGAAGACCTCGTCTCGCCTGAACTCGCCTGGGAATGGCTGCGCCGGAACGAAGACTATCAGCGCGACTTCGAGGCCGCTCAGGTTGAACCGAACGCCGACACCGCAGCGACCGAGGCGACGAGGTCTCGATGGGGGCTGCGATTTCCTGTTGTCGCCTGCCCTCGACGCCAAAGAGGCCGCGCCCATCTGGGCACCCACCTCGAACACTGGCGTCGTGATGCTGACCGCGCAGCCGGCCATCCTACCGAAGGACGCCACGCCATTCGTCATTGACGCAGAGGAAGCCGGTCAGTCAGACGCGCAAGGCTTCCACTTCCTTCACGGCCTCGCAAACGGCGAACGGCTTCAGATCCTGCGCCTCTCCGGCGTGACCGGCGCCGAAGGCACGGCGGCCGTCATCCCGCTGGGCCCCGAAGGGTTCGATCGGCTCGAGGCCGTCGCCCGCCTCCTGAGTTCGCTCCATGGCCGCTCGATCCCTGCCGACACGCGGCTGACGAGGCAGCAGCGTCACCGTGCGCGACGGATGTTGCAGGCCGTGGACGGGCGTCTCAGCGGTGCCAGCTACCGCGACATCGCCGCGACCCTGTTCGGCACGCGCGACCTTGCCGATGAACCCTGGAAAACATCCTCGCGCCGGTTCGCCACCATGGAACTTGTGCGCGGCGGCCTCGCCATGATCGCTGGCGGGTATCGACGCCTGCTGAGTCATCGCCGTCGACGCTAGCAGGCCTGGTGTGGGGATTTGCTCCCGCCAGCTTCCCACTCCCTCCGCAACAATGCGCTCCGCCAGGGTAGCCGCCAACCGCCGCTGTCCCCCTGCGGCTCTCGCGCAACCTCGGAGGCCCGATCATGTCACCCAATGGCACCGGCGTGCCGCAACGTTTTCTCCGCACGCCCGAAGCGGCCCGCTTCCTCGGTCTCTCGGATCGCACGCTCGAGAAGCACCGGACCTATGGTACCGGTCCCGCGTATCGAAAGCTCGGCGGGCGCGTCGTCTACGCGCTCGAGGACCTGAAAGCCTGGGCAGATCGCGGCTTCGTCACCTCGACGTCCGATCCACGCGGCAGTGTCCTTCCCGCCAAGCGCCATGCCGCCGTCACGCCTGCCTTCGGCGGCGGCCAAGCCCGCTGAGCCGTCCGACATGCCGCAGCGGCAGCGCCCCCTCTCCTCAAGCGAACGATCACGGCTCGATCCGTTCGTTGTCGCCACTGGTGACGCCAGCCCGCGCGATCAGCGCGATCTGATGGAGCGGCCCTTCTTCTCGCTCGCCAAAGCCAAGCGCACCACGCCGATCCTCTACGAAGCCGGCGACGTGCGCGTCGAAGTCTTCGCGGTCCCCGAGCATGGCATGGCGACCATCTGGGACGCGGATATCCTGATCTGGGCCGCAAGCCAGATCGTCGAAGCCGCAAACCTCGGGTTCCAGACCTCACGCTTCCTGCGCTTCACCCCGTATCAGCTCCTGACCGCCATCGGACGCCAAACCGGATCACGCGATTACCGGCTGCTCAAGGGCGCGTTGGCGCGCCTGCAATCGACCGTCATCCACACCACGATCCGCAACGGCGAGCATTGGCGACGCCAACAATTCTCCTGGATCAACGAGTGGGGGGAATGCACGACGCGCGACGGCCGCGTGGAGGGCATGGAGTTTGTCCTGCCCGACTGGCTCTATCGCGGTGTCATCGACCGCTCGCTCGTCCTGGCCATCGATCCCGCCTATTTCCGGCTGACCGGCGGCATCGAGCGCTGGCTCTATCGCGTCGCCCGCAAACATGCCGGTCGTCAGCCGGCCGGCTGGACCTTCGAAATAGCGCACCTTCACGCCAAATCGGGCAGCCTGGCGCGTGTTTCCGACTTCGCCATCGACATCCGCCGCATCGTCGTCCGCCAGCCGCTGCCCGGCTATCGCTTGGCTCTGGAGCGTGCGGGTCGTCAGGAACGCCTGCACATTCGACCCATCAACTTGTCCACAGGGACTGTGGATGGCGTTGTGGATGCGATCGGGACTTCGGGCGCAAATGGTATCGGGATTTCGGGCGCAGCCGTATCGGGACTTCAGGCGCGCAGATCGCAACTAACCCTCTGGCCTGAAACGGCAATTCCGAGCCTTAACTTAGAGTCTAACAAAGATTCTAACTTCTTGTTGGAGCGGGGCGACGGTGGAAAACCACCCCGCGGCCGACGGAGCGCGCGGTCATGATCGTCGCGTTGCTCAACCAGAAAGGCGGTGTCGGCAAGACGACAATCGCGCTCCATCTCGCCGACGAATGGGCCAGACGCGACCAGCGCGTCATGCTCATCGACGCCGATCCGCAGGGTTCCGCACTCGACTGGTCCGAAGCTCGTGCCCGTGAAGGCCTGCCCCGCCGGTTCGCCGTCATCGGACTGGCGCGCGACACCTTGCACCGCGAAGCGCCCGAACTGGCGCGCGGCGCCGATCATGTGGTGATCGATGGTCCCCCGCGGGTCGCCGGCCTCATGCGCTCGGCCCTGCTCGCCGCCGATCTCGTCCTCATCCCGGTTCAGCCGTCGCCCTTCGACGGATGGGCGTCGGCCGAGATGCTGGCACTGCTCCGCGAAGCACGCCTGTTTCGCCCGTCGCTTGTCGCCCGGTTCGTGCTCAACCGCTGTGGCGCGCGCACCATCATCGCACGCGAGACCGCCAAGGCGCTCGCCGAACACGATCCGCCGGTGCTGGCGAGCGCGATCGGCCAACGCGTCGGCTTCGCGGATGCCGCGCAATCCGGCCGCCTGATCTCGGAGCTCGACGGCCAGCGTGCCGGCACGCGCGAGATCGCCGCGCTCTGCGCCGAAGTTGGGAGGCTCGCACCATGAGCGCACCGGCAATTCATGGCGCAGCGGGCGTTCGGCCGTCATCACCTCCGGGTCGGCTCACCGAGGTCGAACTGGTTTGGCGCGAGAAGCAGGTCGAGCACTGGATCCGCTTCGGCCATGCGGTCCACGAACAGATCCTCGACCGGCGGCGCCGCGTCCTCAGCTTCCCCGCCGGGGCTGTCTTCGCCTTCGTCCGCTGGGCATCAAATGGCTTTGGCACCGTCGTCTCGCGCATCGACATCCTGCGCGCCGTCAGCGCGAGCGAAGGCTATCAGACGCTCCCCTCGGTGCGGCCCGGTGGTGAAATCCTGCTGCAAACGAGCGGCTGGCCGAACGTCGAACGCGTGCTGCTTCTGATCGACACGATCGAAGCGCTCGACATCGATCCCACCGACACTGCGCCTGACTATTGGCGCCATGTCCATAACCGGCTCGCCGCTGGCGACGCCCCGCGATCCTACTCCCGACAGCAGCACCGCGCTTGGCGCTTGCGACAGAGGGCCGAGCCATGACGCGCGCCGGCTACCTGCTGACGACCACGGGCGCCGCGCTCCCGCTGATCACGCTGGCGATGGTGTACGTTGCACCGCGGCTCGTCTGGAACGCATCGGCCAGCGTCCCGGTCGGCCTCTATGAGATCGGCTCGGCTACGCCGCTTGAGGTCACCGACCTTGTCGCGGTCAATGCGCCGGAGCCGCTTGCCGCATTCCTCGCGGAACGGGGTTATTTGCCGCGCGGCGTGCCGCTCTTGAAGCGCGTTGCCGCACTTCCAGGCCAGACGGTCTGCCGTTTGGGTGGCGACATCACCGTCGACGGAATCACCGTCGGCAATGCGCTCGACCGCGACCGTCTGGGACGCACGCTGCCTATCTGGAAAGGCTGCCACCAGATCGGCGCGAGCGAATTCTTCCTCATGAACATCGGCGTCCGGGACAGCCTGGACGGCCGCTACTTCGGGCCTCTCGCCGTCACCACCGTGATCGGCCGTGCCACCCCTCTCTACACCGACGAAGACGGCGACGGTCGCTTCGTCTGGCGCGCGCCGACGCGGTGACGGCGCCGCCACGACCCGTTCCACCGCATTGTCAAGGAAGTTGCCATGACCCTGATCGGAGAATTTATCCGCACCAAGAGCGGCTATGGCGGCCGCATCCGCACGCTCGCGCTCGATGCAGCTCTGGTGCTCGTCCCGGCGGAGCATTCCGACACGGAGAACGCGCCCGACTATCGCGTTCACCTCGGCGACGATGCCGACGGACCTGAAGTGGGGGCGGGATGGAAGCGCACCGGCGAGAAGGCCGGCGAATATGTGTCATTGCAGCTCGACGATCCGACTTTCGCGCAGCCGATCCGGGCCAACCTCTTCCAGTCGGCCGACGACAAGTCAGCATGGGGCCTCTACTGGAACCGGCCGACCAAGCGCAGCGAGCGGGATTGACCGATGCGCGTCGTCCGTCGCCACCCCGCTGTCGGAGCGAAAGGGGCCGCCTGCCGGCTGCCCTTCCTTCTCCTTTCCGGCCTTGCCTTTGCCGGGGCGATGCCCGCGCCGTCACTGGCGCAGACATCGCCCATCGAGCGACCCGCTGCAGCCTCGCCCTACACACGAGCGGTCGCCGAGGCAGCGCAGCGGTTCGGCATTCCCGAGCGCTGGATCTGGGCAGTCATGCGCGTCGAAAGCGGCGGTCGTGTCCGCGCGGTCTCGCCGAAGGGCGCCATGGGACTCATGCAGATCATGCCCGCGACCTGGGCCGATCTGCGGGCGCGCCACGGGCTGGGTGCCAATCCCTTTGACCTGCGCGACAACATCCTCGCTGGTGCAGCCTATCTGCGCGAAATGCACGACCGCTACGGCGCGCCGGGCTTCCTCGCGGCCTACAATGCCGGCCCCGGACGCTACGATGACTATCTTTCAGCAGGTCGCGCGCTGCCCGCTGAGACCATCGCCTATGTGTCAGCGCTCGCGCCGCTAATTGGCAGTGAGCCTCTCGCTGCCGGCGTCGCTGTCGCGAACGTCGACCCGCTCGCCTGGACCCGGTCGCCGTTGTTCGTCGTGCGCTCCGACGGCAGCGATGCTGCAGAACGATCGCAGCCCGACCGTCAAAGGAACGGCGGCCGGACGGCAGATCCGCAGCAGCCCCCGATTGCGAGTTCGACGCAAACGGCAGGCATCTTCGTGACCCGCGCCGATGATGGAGGGCGTCCATGACCAGAATCGCACTCCGGCGCGGTGTAGCGAGCTCCCGGAAAGAGGCGGCATCGGGCGGTTGGAGCGAAGCAGACACGACCAACAGATGGCGAGATAAAAGCGGCTCGCCACTCGCGTGCAAGCCATTGCTTTCGCATGGCTTTTCACGTGCCGGTCGGTTGGGGGCAGTGCCGGTTGCGGCTATTTTCCACGCTATTTCAACGACATTGCCGGCACTGTCCATCGTTTGGCCCACCGAAGGCCGGCGATGAGCGATGGCGACAGCGACTTCCGGGTCCGGCCAGGCCGCATCGGTTCGACGCGGGCGACGAAGCCCAAGAGCTTCATCAATCAGGTCCTGCGCGCCGCCAAGCGCTCGGGGCATGTCAGCACTGGTGGCGGTCCGGGGCGCAAGGCGTCCGGCTATGGCCGTTCGACCTTCGGGCGAGGACGCATCGCGTTCAGCCGCGCACGGCTCTTCAGCTCGTCGCGCCGCGTCGTCGTCAAAGCGCGGATCGCCCGCCACCAGGGCCGAGCTTTTCGGTCCGCGCCGCTTCATGCCCACCTCTCCTACCTCAAGCGCGACGGCGTCACGCGCGACGGCGAAAAGGCCGTGATGTTCGATGCCGACAGCGACCGCGCCGATGACGCCGGTTTCGCCGCGCGCTCGAAGGATGACAGGCACCATTTCCGTTTCATCATCTCGCCCGAAGACGCCGGTGAGATGACGGACCTGCGCGCCTTCACGCGCGACCTCGCGCGCCAGATGGAAGCCGACCTCGGCACCCGGCTCGATTGGGTCGCGGTCGATCACTGGAACACCGACAATCCCCACGTTCATCTGCTGGTGCGGGGCGTCGACGCCCAGGGGGCCGACCTCGTCATCTCCCGCGATTACATCAGCCGCGGCTTGCGGTCCCTGGCGGAGGACCTGGTGTCGATCGAGCTTGGCCCGAAGCCGGAGCACGAGATCAAGACGGCGCTCGAACGCGAAATCACGGCCGAGCGCTGGACCCGCCTCGATGTCGAGATTCGCATAGCCGCCGACGAGACCGGCTTCATCGATCTTCGCCCCGAGCAATCCGGTGCCAGTGATCCCCAGACCCGCCGGCTCATGATCGGCAGACTCCAGCACCTGGAGAAGATGGGCCTCGCGTCATCCGCCAGCCCCGGCGAGTGGATGGTCGGCCTCGATGCCGAACGCCACCTTCGCGACCTCGGGCTTCGCGGCGACATGATCAAGACCATGCACCGCGCTTTCGCCGAGCGCGGTGAAGATCGCGGAGTCGCCGACTATGTCATCGAAGGCGGAAGTGGACAGGTGCCAATCATCGGGCGGCTGGTCGATCGCGGCCTGCACGATGAGCTGACGGGCGAAGCCTATGCGGTGATCGACGGCACCGACGGCCGCGCCCACCATGTCCGGTTCCGCGGTGTCGAGGCCTTCGAGCACGCACCCCCGATCGGCGGCATCGTGGAAGTTCGGCGCTTTGGCCGTGCCGATGAGCCGCGCCCGACACTGGTCCTCGCACACCGGTCAGACCTCGATCTCAGCCGGCAGATCAGGGCGCCGGGAGCCACGTGGCTGGACCATCGGCTGGTGGAAGCGGACCCTATGCCGCTGTCGATGGGGGGCTTCGGCCGCGAGGTGCGCGACGCTCTGCAGGCGCGGGCCGAGCATCTCACCGACCAAGGCCTCGGTCGCCGCCAAGGTCAGCGGATCATCCTGCAACGCGACCTCCTCGCCACGCTGCGGCGGCGCGAACTGGATGCGGTCGGGGCGCGCCTCTCCGCCGAGACCGGTCTGGCGCACATCAAGCTGGCCGCCGGCGATCCGGTCGCCGGCATCTATCGCCAGCGTCTCGACCTCTCCTCCGGCCGCTTCGCGATGATCGAGAGCAAGGGACGCGATGGGGGCCTCGGCTTTCAGCTCGTGCCCTGGTCCCGCGAGATCGAACGCAAGCTCGGCCAGCATGTTGCCGGCGCCGTGAACGACGGCGGGGGCATCGAATGGGGTCTCGGCCGCAAGCGCGGGCTCGCGCTCTGACCGACAAGGAAGAAAGGACCGCCACCGATGTCCGCGACGAAAATCCTCTGGGGCCAGATCACCACCGTCTTCCTCATCGTGCTGCTCACGACCTGGGGCGCGACCCAATGGACCGCCTGGCGGCTCGGCTTTCAGGCGCAGCTCGGCACGCCGTGGTTCGAGCTGGCGGGTTGGCCGGTCTACTACCCACCCGCATTCTTCTGGTGGTGGTATTTCTACGACGCCTATGCGCCGCCGATCTTCGTCGAAGGCGCGGTGATCGCCGCCTCCGGCGGCTTCATCTCCATCGCCGTCGCCATCGCGATGTCGGTGTGGCGCGCCCGTGAGGCGAAGAACGTCGAGACCTATGGCTCGGCTCGCTGGGCCGAACTCCGGGAGGTGAAGGCAGCTGGCCTGCTCGGACCCGATGGGGTCGTCCTCGGCAAGCTCGGCGACGCCTATCTTCGGCACGACGGGCCGGAGCATGTCCTGTGCTTCGCACCGACGCGATCGGGCAAGGGTGTCGGTCTCGTCGTCCCCACGCTCCTCACGTGGCCGGGCTCTGCCATCGTCCACGACATCAAGGGCGAGAACTGGCAGCTGACCGCCGGCTTCCGCGCGAGGCATGGTCGCGTCCTTCTGTTCGATCCCACCAATGCCAAGTCGGCCGCCTACAACCCGCTCCTCGAAGTGCGACGCGGCGAGTGGGAGGTCCGCGACGTGCAGAACGTCGCCGACGTTCTCGTCGATCCCGAAGGTTCGCTCGACAAGCGCAATCACTGGGAGAAAACGAGCCATTCGCTGCTCGTCGGCGCCATCCTGCATGTCCTCTACGCCGAAGAGGAGAAGACGCTCGCCGGTGTCGCCGCCTTCCTATCGGATCCGCGCCGTCCGATCGAAGCCACCCTGAAGGCGATGATGACAACGCCGCATCTCGGAGCCGGCGGCTCTCATCCCGTCGTGGCGTCGACCGCGCGCGAACTTCTCAACAAGAGCGACAACGAGCGCTCGGGCGTCCTGTCCACCGCCATGTCGTTCCTGGGCCTCTATCGCGACCCGGTGGTGGCGGAGGTGACGCGCCGCTGCGACTGGCGGATCGCCGACCTCATCGCCGACGAGAAGCCGGCGACGCTCTACCTGGTGGTTCCGCCATCGGACATATCCCGGACGAAGCCGCTCATCCGGCTGGTGCTGAACCAGATCGGCCGGCGCCTGACCGAAGATCTGCATGCGCGAGACCGGCGGCATCGCGTGCTGATGATGCTCGACGAGTTTCCAGCTCTCGGCCGGCTCGACTTCTTCGAGAGCGCGCTCGCTTTCATGGCGGGTTACGGCCTGAAGTCGTTCCTCATCGCCCAGTCGCTGAACCAGATCGAGAAGGCCTATGGCCCGAACAATGCGATCCTCGACAACTGCCATGTGCGGGTGAGCTTCGCGACCAATGACGAACGCACCGCCAAGCGCGTGAGCGACGCGCTCGGCACCGCGACCGAGATGAAGGCGATGCGGAACTATGCCGGGCATCGGCTCAGCCCATGGCTCGGTCACCTGATGGTCTCGCGCTCGGAGACGGCGCGGCCACTCCTCACCCCCGGCGAAGTGATGCAACTGCCAGCGACCGACGAGATCGTCATGGCCGCCGGTGTCCATCCCATCCGCGCCAAGAAGGCCCGCTATTTTGAGGATCGCCGGTTCAACGAGCGCATCCTGCCGTCGCCGGATCCGACGAAATGTAGGCGTTCGACTCGAAAAGACGCTTGGTCCGAGTTGAAGCCGCAGCAGCCCGACGCGGTGCTCGCGGCCCAGCTCGACAAGGCGGAAGACGCAGCCAATGGCGGGCTGCGGCGCGAGCCGGAGCTGCCCGACCATGTCGCGATCGCCAAGGAAACGACCGGACCGGCAGCGGCCGACGAGTTCGCCATCATGCTGGACGATGAGCCTGAGGACGCCGCGCGGCAGCGGCAGGCGCTGCGGCAGCAGATGCGCGGCGTGGCGCGACAGGTCGCGCTCGATCCCAATGACGGCATCGATCTTTGAGGCAGCCATGCGCGACCGGATGAACGTTTATTTCCCGCCCGAGATGCTCCGCCAGATCGCCGATCTCGCCGACCGCAAGAAGCTCTCCCGCTCCGCGATCGTCGAGGCGGCGGTTGCGTCGTTCCTGTCCCCTGATGGCGCCGACAAGCGCGAGGCCGCGTTCGCGCGCCGCCTCGACCGCCTGTCGCGCCAGGTCCAGCGCTTGGAGCGCGACCTCGGCGTCACGGCAGAAACACTCGCCCTGTTCGTCCGCTTCTGGCTGACCATCACGCCGCCCTTGCCGAACGATGCTCAGGCGTCAGCACAGGCCAAAGGGCGGGAGCGCTATGAGGGATTCATCGAGACGCTGGGGAGGCGATTGCAGAAGGGGCAGAGTTTTTTGAGGGAGATACCTGATGATGTTTACGAAAAAAGGATTGACCCTACGGACCAACGTTTTCAGGGTTCAGAAGAATAGTTGCGCAAGAAATCTCCGAAGTCAGTACTGTTCAAGCAGTATCTTCAAAACTTCAGATACACGCTTCGCTCGAGTTTCGGGCGCTTTCGCGGGGTGAATTCGATGTGTCAGGCCACGCTGCTTGCCGGCGCTAAGGCCCTCCCATGCCATTTTCGCGACTGGATCGGCCTCAAGGGCTAACGCCAACTCAGCTGGGACATCCACCGCATCCTGATCGCCTATCCGGAAACGCATCTCAACAATGTCACCAATGTGTACCCTACCTTCTTTCAGGACACGCGGCGCGACGATGAAGTAGCGTCTTCCATCACCCGTCGGCATCCAGGCGCCTGTCACAGAAAAATCGGCGATCTCGCCATCGACACGAAGCCGGGGATAAGCTGCGAAAGGCAGTTGATCCTCAAATGTTGATGGCAGAAAGAGCACTGTGTACCAGACTTTCCGGGCGCGACCGACGCCGAACCGATCGATCGCGCCTTCGAAAGCGTGCGGATAGACGAAGCTCATGGCTGCAGTGCCAACGTTTCAGGCGGCCTGAAGTTCGACTGCTGGCTCACCGATGTAAGTCTGGTGAGGGGGTTCGGCGTAGCGCTTGAGACCGGCTAGGTCCTTCAGGTGCATGCTCCGTGTCCATCGAACAATGCCAGCGAGCCGCAAGATAAGATTAAATGGCCGCGTGATGGCGTTGTCGAAGTGCAATTCCACGCGCGTCCGGCTTGCCGAGATTGGGAAGAGCTTGAATGTCAGCACAGGCTTTTGGGGCGGCCCCTTGCCGGCAAGTGAGAGCACGACCGCGCGGCCTGGGTCCAGAGCGATGACCTCCTGATGCCCAAATCGATCACCCTTGGCTGTGAAGAAAACGGTACGAGCGTCAATTTGGCCGTCGACCCCCTCGCAGCTGCAGGCAGACCCCGTCTCACTCGGCCAAGCCGACCAGCGCATCAGGCGTTCCTGCAGACGAATGTGATCGTAAATCGCCTCCGCCGGGGCATCGATATCGATTGTCTCGACATAGCGTACATGGCGAGGCGTAAGGAACGTCGCTATCAGGGCCACCATTACAAGCACGGCGATCCCGCCTACCAACCATTCCATCGCTTGATCTCCGTCCATACAGCCAAATGCTGGATTGCATTGCCAGCCGATCCAATTTAGCTTGTATCACATGTATCTTGGCAATCAAGTGATCTGTCCAGGGGATGGGCTGTGAAAAATGGTGCGGGCACCGAAGACCCGGCCAGCGTCATTGCGGCCTGCCGACGGCTCCATGCCGCGATTGATGCGCTTGACCAGGCTGCTGCTGACCTATTGGGCGTCTCGCGCAACGATCTGCGCTGCCTCAACCTTTTGGAACATGCTCCGATCCCGCCCTCCAAGATTGCGACGAGCCTCCGTCTCACGACCGGCTCGGTCACGGCGATGATCGATCGGCTTGAGGCTAAGGGTCTGGTCGCAAGAGCACGCGATCAAACGGACCGTCGCGGCATAATCGTCAGCGCCACGTTGCGCGTTTTCCAAGTGCTAGGGCCTCTGTATCGATCATGCGCCCAGTCTTTGCAGACCACGGTTGAAGGCTATCCAAAACCAGAGCAGCGTGCCGCTGTACGTCACTTTGTCGATGCGGCCGAGGCGTGGGAGCGCGCGGCCAACGGCGCTCAAGCCCAATGAGGGCTTAATTGGTCAGGATCGATCAACTCATCGGGTTGTTCTCGCCACGGTCAGAGCGCAGCGCTCAGCTCGTTCGCGGACCATCGCGGCAAGGCTTTCGATGGCCGTCCGATCGAAGCCAGGGCGCACCAACTCGGCGGCAACCTCGCCTGTTCGCGCAATCACGCCTTTGCTGATCTCCGCAACCCGTCTTCGTATCAGGGGCACGCCGATACCCGCGTCCGCCGCGAACGCTGCCCACCCGTTCGCGTCCAGTTCGGCGAGAGTGGCGCGTTTCCCGATCTTCATGGCGAATTTCGGCGAGAGATCGGGATAGGCAACGGTTGCCAGCAGATCATAGAGCGGGGCGAGGCGCGGGCCTTCGGCGTCGTAGAGGATCGAGAAATTCTTGCCGTGTGCGTCGGCGTTCCCCGCGATCACATTGAAGATCACCGCATCGAGAAGCTTCAGCACATCGACCGCGGGCCTTGCGGCGACGCGGCGGAGCAGCGCGAAGCAATCCTTGAAGGTCGGGCCACCCTCGCTGGCGTATTTGGTTTCCGGCGGCACGCCGAGCGCCTGGCAGAAATCCTCCTGATGGATCCGGCGCACAATGCCATCGGCGCCGATGGCGCGGTCATAGCGATGGACCAGCAGAAAAGTTCGATCCTGAACGGTGCGCGCTTCTGCCGGCGCGACATCGAGACCGATTGCGGCAGCAAGGCGCATCACGAACGCTTCGTTCTCGGTCGTGGCCGCGAAACGCGATATGGGCGGCTTGAGAATATGCGTCGTGGCTTGGCCCGGCGCAGGCAGCGCCACAGCCCCATCCACCAGAACCACCGGCACCTTCGATTGCGCGCCAGCAAGAGAGAGACGAAGGCCTTCCTCGCCCGCGAGCAGTGGGCGGACGGGCAGCGCGTCCAGCACCCGGATCAGGCCTGCATCGTCAAGCGGGGTTGGCTGCCGGTCGAGGACCAAAGCGGTCGGTGGCTCGCCGGATGGCAGAAGCTGGAGCGCGCCCGCGACATCGCCGCCGAGGCGATCGAGAAGAGCGAAATCATTGGCGCGCGACACGCCGAGCGCCTGAGCCGCCGCGTCGCGCTGGCCTTCCTCCGGCAGGAGGCCACCGAAGAACGGGCGACACTCGCGGCGCGTGAACGGTTCGGCCCGCTTTGGCAGCGAAGCGGACAAGGGCTGCGCCGCCTCATCGTCAAGCCAATCCGGCGCATAGGCGAAGCCGAGTTCACCATGCCGGTCCTGCGTCAACTGGCCCACCAGGCGCCCATCCCACCAGATATCGAGGGTGCGCGTCATGCCTTCTGAGGACCCTTTGGCCGCGCTCCATTGGTGTCGGGCGGCGGTGTGATATCAAGCGAACATCCGAGCGCAGACAGGACCTGAAGCGTCTTGCCG
>BBPD01000453.1_pt2 | contig 16750 bp, 21 predicted proteins | sample 1344911 | NCBI WGS metagenome assembly BBPD01 (sample SAMD00019088, study PRJDB2971) | groundwater metagenome | biome: freshwater biome; feature: mineral spring; material: ground water | place: USA: CA, Sonoma | collected 2011-09 | depth surface m
CAAATCTCGCCCGGGGCTTTTATGACCTGTCGAGTATAGCGAGACAGGTCGTTCTGATGATCAACCTGTCTGCAGGTTGGAACGGATCGACCTGTCGGAACAAAGTGGAGACAGGTCAAATGATCAACCTGCTCACTGCTCCGCAGTGAGAGGGTCTCTACGAAGTAGAGACTCCTTTTTGAAGGTTGTGGGTGATCTGTCGCAACACCTCTGCGACCCTTAACTGGACATCGACATCCACTCCATCTTCCGAGATTTTGCCCTCTCCGACTTGGAGCAGATGCTCTATATTCTCCGCGATTTGGTGAACCATATCGACCATGTCCTCCATGGAGATAAGTCCTGAATAGTATGCATAGAAAAAAGTGGTGCCAGACCTGAGAACTTTGTCCTTGAACGTTGAATGTGCGGCAGCAACTGCCTGACGCGAATAGGATTCGTTCATAAACGGCACGAGGTCTGGTAGATTCTCTCCAATCCATGTCATCTCCGCTCGGTTCGTAGTGGTTCTAAAATCTGCGCATAAGCGCGCAATTGCCCACTCCCTTGCAGTTAGATGGGTACGTTCCTTTAAAAAACGGGTGACCTCAGCATATTGTTGTTTATCGAGCATTTTAAACTTCTGATATTTTTTAGCCATGGTATCCCAACCACTGGTTTACGATATTAGTCCATTTCCTTAAAAAAGTTTTTAAGATGTATCAACAACAATATTAGATGAGGCCATTGTTTAAAGAGAAACATATAATAAAGAGAAACATATAAGATAGAATGAAAGACTATATTAACAATGAATGAAAGATTATATTGACAATATAAGACAAACAAGTATATCTCTTTGTGAAAATTGTGATGAAAAAGGAGTTGGACATTAATATGAAGTCTATCGTAGAAGAGGCGCTTACAAGGGCAGAAATGGAAAATGCAGAGGGGCAAAAGTCCCAAAAGAAGGAAATTGGAGAGACGGATGAGGACCTATTTGAAATCTTAAAGGAGCTCAAAACTACCATACGTGTTTTTGGGTGTGGAGGCGGCGGATCAAATACGATTCAGAGAATAATAGAGGAAGGTATTGAAGGGGTGAACCTGTTTGCATTGAATACAGATGCTCAACACTTGTTTTATATTCACGCGAATAATAAGATTTTAATAGGGCGGAAGAGGACCAAGGGGCTTGGTTCAGGCAGCATTCCACAGATTGGGGAGGATGCAGCCAAGGAAAGTGAAGAGACTATCAGGGCGGCGGTGGATGGATCTGATATGGTCTTTATCACATGCGGACTTGGTGGTGGAACTGGAACCGGGGCGTCCCCGGTAGTTGCAAAAGCTGCCAGAGATGCAGGGGCACTTACCATAGCAATAGTGACCCTTCCTTTCAGGGCAGAGGGCATGGTCCGGCGAGCAAATGCCGAGGCTGGGCTGGAACGTCTGCGCGAAGTAGTGGATACCGTTATCGTCGTGCCTAATGATAAGTTGCTGGAAATCGCACCGCGCCTACCATTACAGGCTGCGTTTAAGGTTGCAGACGAAGTGTTGATGCGTGCAGTTAAGGGGCTTACCGAATTGATTACTAAACCTGGGCTGGTAAATCTCGACTTTGCAGACGTTAGAACCGTTATGCAAAAAGGTGGAGTTGCCATGATAGGTCTCGGTGAAGCAGACGGCGAGGATAAAGCCATCGAGTCGGCAAAGAGGGCGTTGAGAAGCCCGTTACTCGACGTCGACGTCTCCGGTGCAACTACTGCATTGGTAAATGTAATTGGCGGAACTGATATGACCGTCGCCGAGGCAGAAGGAATAATCGAAGAGGTTTATCAGCGCATCGATCCAGATGCACATCTAATCTGGGGGGCGCAGATCGATCCAGCATTGGAGCGGACCATCAAGACGATGATAATCGTGACGGGGGTAAAATCGTCTCAGATATATGGGAGAGCAGAGGAACTGAAAGGGACCACTCAAAAGTACGGCATCGACTTCCTAAGATGATATCAATTGTCATGACTTAAAAGGTATTTTTACGTTGAGTTTAATGACATGTGATACTTTGGGTATATTTTATAATGCCGTTTATCGGACGGTGAAACGTTGGCGAAAAGAATTGACAGCAGGGCATTAGATGGCAATATATCAACAAAAATTAATGAGTATATGAGGATAATCAGGTTAGCCAGAAAACCTAGTAAAGAAGAGTTCAATATGGTCTCAAAGGTCTGTATAATGGGCGCCCTATCGATCGGCTTAATCGGATTTTTATTATACTTCGTATTAAGCCTTCTGCCGCAGTTACTCATAGGCAACTAGATTTTTGGGGAGGATAGTATGGATGATAAAACAACCATCTATGTGGTTAAAACGACTGCCAATCAAGAAAGACCTGTCGCTAACCTGCTTGCACAGGCGACGGTCAAAGGGGGCTATGACATCAGGGCAATATTAGTTCCACACGAGTTGAAGGGATATGTACTGATCGAGTCACCTGCGAAGGAGATCGTAGATGAGGCCATTCATGGTATTCCGCATACGAGAGGTTTGGTTAAAGGACAATCCAGCCTTGCTGAAATAGAGCATTTCCTGACGCCGAAGCCGAGCGTTACAGGCATCTCAGATGGTTGTATTGTAGAATTGATAGCCGGACCATTTAAGGGAGAGAAGGCACGAGTCAAGCGAGTGGACGAGGGCCATGAGGAGATCACAGTTGAGTTATTTGAAGCGATGGTACCAATACCTATCACGATCAGGGGGGACCACGTTAGGGTATTGGGCAAAGAGGAATCTGAGGGTTAAATAAAGAGGTAACACACCATATCATGGCTGAAACGATAGAAGTTCTTGTAGCAGGGGGACAGGCAAATCCAGGGCCGCCATTGGGACCAGCATTAGGACCACTTGGAATAAATATCAAGCAGGTAGTCGAGGATATCAACGAAAAGACGAAAGAGTTTAACGGAATGCAAGTCCCCGTCAAGGTCATCGTAGATGATGCCAAAAACGTATCCATAGAAGTGGGGACTCCACCCACATCTGCGCTGATAATGCAAGAACTTGGGATACAAAAAGCCCCTGGTGCGGCTGGAACCGATTCAGTAAACGACCTCTCCATGGAGCAGGCGGCAAGAATTGCCAGGATGAAGATGGATAGCATGCTCTCAACTACGCTTAAAAAAGCCACAAAAGAGGTCATCGGCACATGTGTTTCAATGGGCGTTATCGTGGATGGAAAAAGCGCTAAAGATGCCTTGAAGGATATTGATAAAGGAGAATACGACAGCGTATTCGCCAACCGATAGTTTAAAATATGTGCTTGGTCAATTTGAGAACTCACAATTCGATAAATGCATCGTAGGAGATCGTCTGATCGTAATACACTACGAGGGATAATATGGCGCGCAAAGATATATTACAGGCCGTTAAAACGGCTTTAAGCTCACCGGAACGTAATTTTACCGAAAGCGTTGACCTGGCGATCAATCTTAAAAATATCGACATGGGTCAACCTCAAAATAGGATCGATGAAGCGGTAGTTCTCCCAAGTGGATTGGGCAAGCCGGTGAAAATAGCAGTTTTTGCCTCGGATGAGTTGGCCATAGTGGCGAAGGAAGCGGGAGCAGATATGATTCTTCCGCCAGAACAGATTGAGATACTTAAAAAAGATAAGACTAAGGCCAAATCCATCGCCGATGAATATGATTTCATCCTCGCCGAAGTGCAACTAATGCCATCGATAGGCAAAAACTTGGGACAGGTCCTGGGTCCACGCGGTAAAATACCGTACCCGGTCCCTCCAAACGAGGACATAACTCCGATAATCAAGAAACTGCGAAAGACGGTAAAATTGAAGTCCAGGGATAAAAAGACGTTTCATACGATGGTCGGATGTAAGTCCATGGCGCCAGAAGAGATAGCTGCCAACATCGAGGCGATTCTCAGGCACATCGAGGCGAAACTTGAAGGGGGAGCCCAGAATATTCGTTCGATTTATGTGAAAACCACGATGGGACCTGCAGAGAAGGTGATGTAAGATGGCAGAAGTGCACAGCACCCACATTCCAAAATGGAAGAAGGACGAAATCGAAGAGATTAAAGAGTCCATTAATTCCCATCCTGCAGTGGGCATAGTAAATGTTCATGGAATCCCAGCAAGACAATTGCAGCAGATTAGGGCGGAGTTATATGGGTCGGCCATTCTGAAGATAGCCCGAAATACGCTCATCGAAAGGGCGCTTGATGAATCTGATGAAAAGGTCCGCGTGCTGAAAGAATTTATTGAGGGACAAACTGCGCTGTTGTTCACCGAACTAAATCCATTCAAATTGCAAAGACTAATAGAAAAAAACAAGTCATCTGCGCCAGCAAAGCCAGGAGACATCGCTCCATGTGACATCATCATAGAAAAAGGTCCAACTCCCTTTAAACCAGGTCCAATAGTGGGAGAGTTCCAGAATGTCGGGGTGCCCGCTGCGATCGAGGGCGGCAAGGTGGTAATCCGGGAGCGTAAAGTCCTTGTCAAGGCAGGCGACAAAATTCAGCAGCAGGTTGCAGATATCTTGACAAAACTTGAGATATATCCGATGGAGGTCGGCTTGAATCTAAGAGCAGTATATGAAGAGGGAATGATATTCAGGCCTGATATATTGGCGGTCGACGAATCCAAATACTTCTCGGATTTCATGACTGCCGTGCGTAATGCTTTTAACCTATCGATTAATATCGCATATCCGACCAGTGCATCAATTCGAGTATTACTGCAAAAGGCATCCGTCGAAGCGAGAAGTTTGGCGATTAATGCGATGATATTTGAGCCAGATGTCATCGATGCACTGCTTGCAAAAGCAAATCTTCAAATGGTATCTCTGACAGCCAAACTTTCAGAGAAAGCCCTAGAGTCAAAATCCGAACGGGCGTCAGAAGAAGCAGGTGAAGTTAAAGAAGGAGAAGAGATATATAAACGGGCTTGAGTTCGTTATTGTTATAATCAAAAAAGAGGTGTTATAGGATATGGAATATGTATACGCAGCACTTATACTACACAATGCTGGAAAGAATGTGGATGAAAATGGCATTACCGCCGTATTAAAGGCGGCAGGTATCGATGCCGATATGTCGCGAGTAAAAGCGCTTGTAGCCGCACTCGACGGCGTCAATATAGACGAGGCCATTGCACAAGCGGCGTTTGCACCGGCGGCGCCAACGCAGGCTGCACCAACTGTTAAGGAAAAGAAGGAAGAAGGTAAAAAAGAGGAAAAGAAGGAAAAAGAAGAGAAAACGGAAGAAGCCGGAATGGAGGGGCTTAGTGCTCTGTTCGGTTAAATCACTTTTTAATTTCCTGTCCCAGAGAGAAGTTTTTAAGTTTCAGCACGTAAGGGTAATCTACTTGTCTGGGAGAGCAAGATATCGGCTCTGTAGAACCCTCCTCTCAATTACTACAGAAATCAAGCCAAGGAGACCAAGCTAGTGATACACAATATCGATAGAGGGGTGTTGAAATTCTCGTAGGAATTACAACTGTAGCAATTCAAAGAATTGCTATTCCGTCTAAATGTCCCAAATCAAAGATTTGCGGACTCCGTCTAACTCTTCCGAGTTAGTCGGCTTTGATTTAGTCGGTGTTTCATCTGTGACATCAGACATTTATGTTCGTTCAGATAGAGGGTTTCTACAAGGCCGAATTAATGGAAAGATTAACATGTGGGAACTCGAACAACATTTACAAAAAGATGAGAAGATTGAATATGAAGGAACTCCTGAATGGATAGGATACTTTTGGAAATTTTGTCTTGGGATAATAACAATTCCACTTCTAATCGGAGTTCTAATTATCGGGTGGGTTATTATACAAAAATTATCTACAAAATATGCAATAACAGATAAGCGAGTCATGGATAGATATGGAGTTATTTCAGAAGACTTTAAATCCGCCTCGTTTAAACATATTACCTCTGTTAGAACAAAGCAAGGAATAATTGGAAAAATGTTCAATTTTGGTGATATAATTATTGATACCGCAGGTAGTGGTATTGTGTTTGAGTTTGTTTGGAAGTATGTAAAAAATCCAATCCAAGTGAAAAACCAAATAGAAAAACATATCGATTAATTTTTCCCGTTTAAGTGCTTTGCACTTAAAGAGTAGCGTTTGCACCTAAACTCCTAAAAGGTGCAAAGCTTGGTCAGCATTAAACTTATATCCTATGGCATCAAAACCTTATATTATTCGAGTGCTTGTCCCAAAAACTCGGGCATTATTGTCAGCGTCATAAAGAGTGATACCAACACCGATTGGTCTTTCTGGCGCTTTTAAAACCACTAAGTGAGGGCCAATTACTACCTCTGTTGTTTCGTCAACATCTTCATTCGCCTTTTAACTTCCTCTGCTGCAAATTCCCTGTTATATTCCTTTTTAAGATTGCGATATAATTCGATGAAATCCCTATGCATATATTTAGAAAGATAAATCGGGCCATGTTCAGCTTCGCCCTCTTTATGCACTCTATCGATTACTTGCTCTGCACTTTCCCCTACTACTTCTGTCGTTTCCTCTTCTTCTGTCATGGTATTTAATATGTGCCCCTGTAACAAATACCTTTTTGAAGATGGGCATATAAATAAAGCACAATGAACGACGAGCAGATTAAAAATAAGATGAAATCTCACTTCTCAAGGAATTATAATAAATTCTACCCAGCCAGGACGTTAGAATCCCTTGGTTTCTGCAGAAATATTTGTAAAAAATGTGGCAAAAGTTTCTGGGCTATCCAGCCGCGGGACTTCTGTGACGAACCTGCGTGCAGTGGCGGGTATCGGTTTATCAACCAGACCATCACGAAAAGGAAATTTGGATATAAAGAGGCATGGGACGTATATGTAGATGCGTTCAAGAAATGGGATTATGTGCCACTTGACAGATATCCAGTCGTATGCAGGTGGTATGACGCTCTTTACTTTGTGACCGCAGGCATAAATGATTTCCAGCCATATGTCGTTTCTGGGGAAGTGGAGCCACCAGCGGATGCGGTGATTGAACCACAATTCTGCCTGAGATTCCAGGATATCGACAGCGTGGGAATCACAGGTAGGCATTACACTGGTTTCATAATGGTGGGCCAGCACGTGTTTAATACCACGGATAAGTACGTCTATTTCAAGGAGGAGGGAATAGCCCAGATATACGAGTTTTTAACAAATGGATTGGGAATTTCTCCACATGAGTTATACTTCCATGAGGATGTCTGGGCAGGTGGAGGAAATTTCGGCCCATCTATGGAGTTCTTTTCAAGAGGCCTTGAACTGGGCAACCAGGTGTACATGCAATACCAATCACTGCCAGACGGCTCTTATAAAGAACTTCAAACCCAGGTAATCGACATGGGTGCTGGTCTGGAACGATGGTCGTGGCTTTCACAGGGGACCCCTATGTCATATGATACCGTCTTCCCGAGTGTCATGAAATATCTATACAAATATGGAGGCGCCCCCCCAGAATTCTGGAGCAAGTTCGCGAGATACGCGGGTCTGTTGAGCGTCGACGAGATGGAGAATCTCAGCCCCATATGGAATGACGTGGCGTCCTATATTGGCATCGAGCCACACAACCTCAAAGAAGAAGTTTACAGGACACGGTCGCTTTATGCTTTGGGAGATCACACGAGGACGCTTTTAGTCGCACTACATGATGGTGCACTGCCCAGCAATGTAGGGGGAGGATATAATCTCAGAAATATCCTGAGACGTTGTTGGTCCCTCATCGATGAGTATGACATCGACGTCGAGCTTGAAGACCTTTTCAAACTTCATATCGATGAATTCGGCAAATGGTTCACCGAGCTCAGAGATTATGGGAGCCTGTTCGAAATTCTGCAAATCGAGAGGAGGCGATATGATGAGACGATGAGAAAGAGCAGGGACATCGTGCGGAGGATGACCCAGAGAAACGAAAAATTCGACGTAAACAAACTGGTGGAATTGTATGATTCCCATGGGATATCTCCAGCTGTCATAAGGGAATTCGGCCATTCTGTCACGATTCCGGATGATTTCTACCACCAGGTGCAGATGCGGCATGAGAAACAAGAGGCGAAAGTGGACAGGGCAAAATACGACGTTACAGGGATTCGCCCTACGAAAATGCTTTACTATGAAAAGCCAGCGGCAACGAAGTTTACTGCAAAAGCCATCAAACGGATTGCGCCTACTAAAATAATACTCGACAAGACCTTATTTTACCCAAGCAGCGGGGGACAGGTGCATGATACTGGAACATTAAACGGAGTAAAAGTCCTCGAGGTCATAAAAGAAGACGGCGTCATAATACATATTACTGAAAAGCCCATCGAAGGCGATGTGGTTGAGGGAATTATAGATGCTGAGTTGAGAAAGGTCTTGTCCGAGCACCATACTGCCACGCACATAGTCAATTATGCTGCCAGAAAGGTCCTGGGAGAGCATATCTGGCAGGCTGGCGCCGAAAAGACCCCTGAAAAGGCGAGACTTGACATCACCCATTACGACTCTTTAAGCTTTGACCAGCTCCAGGAGATAGAGAGGGCGGCAAACGAGCTTGTGAAACGGAACATTCCAGTTCGTATCATGGAAATGCCAAGGGGAGAAGCTGAAAGCAGATACTCTATGAGGATATATCAGGGCGGGGCCGTCCCGGGGAAGGTGTTGAGGATCGTTGGCATAGGCGAGTACGAGGTAGAGGCATGTGGAGGGACTCACACCAAAAGCACCTCAGAGGTAGGTTTTATCAAAATTACGAGCTCGGAGAGAATACAGGACGGCGTAGTTCGACTTGAATTTGTGGTAGGGGAGAATGCGATGAAAGAGATACAGCACCATGAGAGGATTTTAAAAGAATTGTCAGATATGTGGGGAGTTTCACGGGACGATGTTCCCAAGACTGCGAAGAAGTTCTTTGAAGAGTGGAAATGGCTCAAGAAGGAGAACGCCAGGCTGAAGGAGGAACTGGCTAAGGCGAGGATATCGGACATGGCCAATAGTGCGCGTAAGGTCGACGATGTTAGATTGATTTCGAGGACATTTGCCGACGCCGATATAGAAGAATTGATAAAGATGGCGCCACTGTTGGCAAAAGAGGACGTGGTCGTGATACTCGCATCCAGTAAGGACGATGTGAAAATAGTGGTCTCGGCTGGACCTGTCGCAGTCAAGCGCGGCATCGACTCGGGCGCCATCGTCCGCGAGTTATCCAAAATGGTAGGTGGTGGTGGTGGCGGAAGACCAGAGCTTGCGCAGGGGGGTGGTCCGAAGGTGGAGAGGTTGGATGAGGTGCTGGAGAAGGGCGTTGATTTAGTTAAAAAGGCTATAAACTCTTAGTTTTTCAAACGGCTTATTCACCTTAACCTTTTTATCGCCTCAGTTGTGTACCATACTTTGATGATCTTCTCCTTCCGAATCTTCTCAAAATGCTTGTCATTCGTTATTAAAATTGCACCTGTCTGAAGGCAGGCCGCGGCGTGAACGATATCTGCGGATTCTTTTTTAGGTAGATACTGCTTACAGATCTTAACGAACTTTTCCTCGACCTCAACCGAGTTTGCTTTAGCAACGATGGCATCAAAAATTTCCGTCGTGGTTTTTGAGCCAAAACGCTGGGCATATTTCTTCATCTCTGTTAAGAGGAGCGCATCCATGACCAACTCTATTTTGGCGTCATATATCATTCTTAAGATTAATTTTAGCGTCTGGGTTCTTCTTCCAGGGTGTTTAATCGCTGAGACAAAGACATTGTTGTCAACCAAGAACTTGTGGGTACTTTTTTCTGGCCTCTTCATTAGTTTCTGCCTCAACTTCTTTCTGAATCTTGTCTATGTCCACGCCTTTTAGTTCGTCTTGTAGCCTCTTAACGATCTCCCATATGTTCATCTTTTTGATTACAATGATGTCGTCCTTTACGTCCGTTATCAATAGCTTAGAATGCTCATTGATGCCCATTCGCTTACGAATGTCTTTTGGGATTATCAAACGTCCAGCATTGTCTACTCCTACGATTTCCATATCTACCATCAAATCCATTTATACCATTACTGCCATTTAAGCTTGTCGATAGATTGATGTGATTTCCACGGAAAACTGAGCGAGATACCGAAAAAGGGCGTTGATTTAGTTAAAAAGGCTCTAAGTTCTTAGTTTTTCAAGCGTCTCATTAGCCATGCTATTAATAGCAATCCAACAACTCCAACTATTGCTCCAAAATATAGTGGTTGGGACAACGCTGGTGGTGATTTAATCTCCCAAAACCATGATGTTACAATTATGCTCCCATCATTCTGTTCAAGCACCGCCATAACAGAAAACTCACCAATCGTCGTAGCTGGTATATCAATCTGCGAAAAGCTAACATTTACATCTCGTCTAATCAGTCCTGGATGATTTTGAAAATCGAATGGCAACACTTCCCCATATAGTGCATATGCATCTGTCATTATCCAATAAACAGTAAAATATGTATCCTCAAGAGATACACTAAACGTTCTCGTTTCACCAACAGTATTGGATATGTGATAGTGGTCGGGTTGTCTTACCATTGCAAGCGGTTTTGGTGGCCCAGGATGATATGGGACTACATACCACACCCATGTATGAATATCGGTTCCATTTGGATTTTCCACTATGGTTGAGACGTTCCAATTCCCAGGTGGTATCTGCCCATCAATCGTAAGGTTTGCAGAGATGACGCTCTCATTTGTCTGGACAACAGCACCATCAATCTGCCAGGTGACATTGACAATTTGGTCTGTTACAATTCTGAAGGACCTTGTCTCCCTCTCTACGTTAAATACTTCTTGGCTCAATAGGGCGACGAACAGTAATGTTTGGTGGTGTCTGTCCTGCTGACGCCGGGGCAGCGAGCAAGACTAAGAGAAGCAATATCAAAAAAGGTAAAACGATTTTGTTTTTCATCACCATTATCATTTCCTATGTTAGGAAGCCATTAAGACATGATTATATATATATATTTCAGTGTTGTTAGCCCAAGTAGAAATGACGATTATAGTATGAATCATCTTCCTTAAGTACAATGCTTTAAATCTTGATACCTATTATCAAGGGAATGACCATGTTCTTAGAATGCATCGAATGTAAAACCCAATATCCAGATTCGGAAATCATTTACAGATGCCCAAGGTGCGGCGGGCTTCTTGATGTCATATATGATTACTCGAATATCGACATTAGCGCGCAAAACCTCAAACAACCTCCAAGTGTCTGGAAATACAGGGCGCTTTTACCGATTAAAGGTGAGCCAGTGTCCTTATATGAAGGAGGAACTCCCCTATATGAATGCGGTCGATTGGCAGACGAGGTCGGCATTCGCAAGTTATACGTAAAGCACGAAGGACTAAATCCCTCAGGCTCGTTCAAGGACAGGGGGATGACGGTCGGCGTATCAAAGGCGCTTGAATTAGGAATGCAAACCGTTGCTTGTGCATCCACCGGCAACACATCTGCATCACTTGCTATATACGCAGCAAAGGCCGGAATATCTGCCGTGGTGTTGCTGCCCACTGGCAAGGTGGCGATGGGAAAGGTAGCACAGGCGTTGATGCACGGCGCCAGAGTCATCAGCATCAAGGGCAACTTTGACGATGTATTCCAGCTGGTGCAAGAGTTGTGCGACCAAGAGGGATTTTATCTCCTCAACTCGGTCAACCCGTTCAGGCTCGAAGGGCAGAAGACCATTGGATTTGAAATCGTAGACCAATTAAACTGGGGAGTATCCGATAGAGTTGTCGTGCCTGTCGGAAATGCTGGCAACATCTCTGCCATCCACAAAGGCTTTGTCGAGTTTCAGAAGTTTGATATCATAGACGAAATCCCAAAGATGACAGGGATACAGGCTGAAGGGGCGGCCCCAATTGTTGATGCATTCAAAAGAGGTGTAAAGGATATCGTTCCCGAACCAAATCCTGAAACTATCGCTACCGCCATTAGGATTGGAGATCCGGTGAACGCACCGAAAGCGCTGAGAGCCATCCGCAACTCTGGGGGAATGGCAGAAGTTGTATCTGATGGGGAGATAATAAGGGCGCAGAAAGACCTTGCCAAGCTGGAGGGCATAGGCGTTGAGCCTGCGAGCGCATCATCTATTGCAGGGTTAAGAAAATTGGTCGAGCAGGGCATCATTGACGGGGACGAGTGCGTCGTCTGCGTCACCACCGGGCATCTGCTGAAGGACCCAGAGGAGATTATGAGGGTTTGCGATAAGCCCATTGAGGTAGAGGCGGACATAAGGGCGATAAAAAAGGTATTATCTGAACGTATTTCTAAATAAATCTAATTCTCAGCTCTCATATCTAAACTGGTTTATCTTATCTCTTAAAGAGATGGCAGCATCCCTGGCCTTTCTGTCAAAGTCCTTTCCTTTGCCAGCATAGATGATGCTCCTCGATGAGCTGATGATGGCCATATCCCCCGATGAGTTGGTGCCAAACCTTACAGCCTTTTCAAGGTCACCACTTTGTGCGCCTATGCCTGGAATCAACATCAGCATGTCCTCGCCCATAATAGTTCGTATCTTCTTTATCTCGTCTGGCCAGGTGGCTCCGACCACCAATCCGCAGTTTTCGTGCACATTCCACTTTACCGCGTGCTCAGCCACGATTTGATACAGCGGCTTTGTGCCGATATTTTGAAACTCGGATGCACTGGGGTTGGAAGTTCTGCATAACACGAATACTCCCTTGTCCTCATAATTTAGGAAGGGCTTGACCGAATCGAGCCCCATATATGGATTTACCGTTACGGCGTCAAAACCGAACACATCGAACACGGCTCTTGCGTATGCTCTGGCGGTGTTGCCGATGTCCCCTCTCTTTGCATCGCCGATGATCGGAATGGAGGTTGGAATATATTCTATTGTCCTCATCAGAGATTTCAAGCCTTCCGGACCCATGGCTTCATAAAACGCCAGATTTGGTTTGTATGCAACCACTAAATCCTTCGTCGCATCGATGACCTGTTTGTTGAACTCGAAGACAGGGTCGTCTTTCTTGCGCAAAAGGAATGGCGCGATTTCGTCGATGTTGGTATCCAGGCCGATGCAGAGGAGGCTGTTGTTCTCTTTTGACATGCTGTTGAGTTTATCTTTGAACTTCATTTTCATCCTCAACTACATTATTTATATACACTATCCGTTATATACGCCCATCTTAAACTCCCCATCCCACACAGCGGCAGCCGTGCATACGGGATGCTCAAAGTCCAGACCATACATCGACCTGGCGATTTCGCCTGCTGTTGCCCCCTTTACTCTCAATGGCTTAAAGTCGGTCTGCTCATACGTGGCGACAAACTGCGCATCATCTTTTTTGAGTTTGAACTCTCTGACTGTTAATCCATCCGACTTTATTATGCCAAGATATCCCTTATCAGCAGAGACATCGACGACGCCTGCGATTCTCGGCGTGTTGTATGAGTCTTTTTCATAATCCATCGTGAGCAGTCCCAATGCTAACGCATCTCTTGGCGGATATCCCAACTGGATCTTTTCGGCTATGGGGTCTGTATGCGAGCCATTCGAGGCAACCGCCACGTCTCCGACGATCTTAATGCAGTTATATGAGATATAGGGATTTTGGAGAAGGTCTGCTATATCCTTCGGAACGATGAGCACTACATCATCCTTTATCTCGGCAATTCGATTTGGAAAAGAGCGGGAAGATACTCTATATCCTGCAAAAGGAATTTCACCTGAGCACCCTATTGCGACGATTCTGCCTATATACATGGTAACCCTTCACATTTTTATATATTTAACACGAAGCCTAATTTCACTTAACGGTTTCAACATTAAATCCTTTCAGCATTTCTGCAATCATGGGACTCGTTTCCGGTAGGTTCCTGGTTATGATCTCCCAGATGATACTCAAGTCAACCCCAAAGTATTCATGAATTGCGATATTCCTTAATCCGATCATCCTTTTCCATGGAATGTCGGGATATTTTCCCCTCATATGCTCTGGAATGTTTCTCGACGCTTCACCAATAATTTCGAGATTTCTTATAACTGCATCCACAATCATCTCACTTTTTGCAAACGTCTCATAATTTAAACCTTTGATATAGCGCTCAATCTTGCCCATGGCTTCCAGTATGTCTTCGGCAAACATCCTGTATGACCTCTTTTTCATGCGTAAACCACTTCTTCCAATATTTTATCTTTTAGCTGTGGTTTCAAAGCCCTTATTGTAACTAAATCTACTTCTTTGCCCAAAATTTCCTCGAGAAATTCCTTGAGATCGACAAACTCCCATCCGATCGGACCATAAAACTCCACTAAAATATCCACGTCGCTTTTTTTGGATTCCTCCCCCCGGATGTAAGATCCAAAAATCCCTATCTCACTTACCTTGAACTTCTCTCTCAGGAAAGGTTTATGTCTTTTCAATGTTTCTTCCATTTCTTTTCGCGTTTTCATCTTCATATTCTCCCTCCAATGCATAAAATACTCATTCTGAATACAATCCCCCCACCATTTACATCTCCCTCCCGCCTTACAAAAATAATGCCCCCTATCTCTCCAATTATCTTTCTAAATTACTTAAATCGCTTATCCACCTCAATTCCAAGGATGTTCTTCTTGCCAGCATGTACATCTCGTGCTATCTCGGCACAGCCTATTGCAGCGCCCCATTTATTAAGGTGGATGGTTTTCATATTTAAGATATTCTCTATTTTAATTCTGATTTCACCAGGTCCGCTCAAAAAAATGGCCTCCAGCACTTCACGCTCTTCGACCATTACTCGCATCCCAGCTATTTCCATCGCGGCAAACAGGGCGAGTCTATCCAGAGCTAATCTGGCATCATCACTTTTTGCATTTATTAGTTCCTTTTGGTCCCTAAAGGGCGTGTGTTTCAATACGCCTCCCCTTGAAAAAGCCTCGTTTGCACTCATTTTGCCGGCATCGATGTCCCGAATGGCTTCAAGGTCCAATGGACCATGGAGTATCCCAGGTGCAAAAATGCCCGCATCTATGGCGCCGATAATTTTTCCATTTACCACTCCAACCGTAACGGTATTCGAGCTTACATCTGAGACGATGAAAGTATAATATCCGCGCAAAAGAGCATGGTATGCGATTCCAACTTTCTCCGGGCTAGCTCCATGTGAAAACATCTTCATCCGCGGGTCTATGTCGCTCCCGGAGTGTATACCAGGTATTACAATCGCAGGTATGTTAGATGCCCTGATCACATCGAATACATGAGTGCCGCCGCCAACATTTCTCCCAGCACCTCCAACCCCTCTGACGCCCCGATTGGCTACGCACCTAATATCGGTGATCTTTGATATGCCGTCTCCCATCGAATATCCTATCGCCATCAAATCGATATCACTTGCGTTGACATCTAAACCGCATAGGATGGCCTTAAGCAGTATATCGTCTGCCATTTCTCTGGCGCTTTCCCGTGATAATTCAAAGCCATGACCATCATCCGTTCCGAAGCGTATCGCTGTGGTACCGTGGTCGATTCCAACAAACATGTTCATTAGTATTCACATAGGGGGGTAATCTAATTTATGCACAAGTTTAAAATATAATGATTAACAATTAATAAATGTGATAACATGATAGTAAGCGAAATTATGCACAAGCCAACTTTTGTAGACTCTATGTCTACGGTCACGGATACCGCTAAAATTATGTGTGAAAAAAACATAGCTTCCGTCATAGTTGGTTCTGCTACCGATTCAAAGGGCATATTGACGGAGCGGGACGTAATAAAAAAAGTAGTAGCTGGAGGGATAGATCCAAAGACGACTCTGGTCAAAAATGTGATGCATCCCGCGGTTGTCACAATTAACGAAAACGCCTCCGTCCAGGATGCGGTAAAATTGCTGATGACTCATTATATACGACATCTTCCGGTCTCCGACGATTCAGGGAAGGTCGTAGGCATGGTGAGTGCACGCACCGTCATGGATGCCTTGGGACGTTTATATGTAAGTGAGCGGCGCCGAAGAAGCTCTCGACCACCAAGCTTTTAAATAATTCATACGGCCACAATCACTTGTTTATTTTGAAATCAGTACCAACACAGAGAGGTGCTGTTAACTTAAGCAGAAATGACGATTTCAAAACGCATAGCACCTACCTGTTTTACGTTTCAGGTAGTCCTTAAGTTAACACTGCCCACAGAGAATATATTTAAATATAAGTCATCCTAACGAATATAGTCCTTAGCGCGGTTAGCATCATGAGATATAATAGCATAGTCTGGAGGCAAAAACTGGCAGACACGGTAGATGGGATAGAAATAGCAATCTATGCGATTATCGCTGTATTCTTGATTGGGATGGCATTTATCACATTTGTACACGTGGGAAGAAATCTGTTGTTGAATGTTTTTGTGATTCCAAATGACCCGATGTCGGCCATGTTATTGGCACTCAAAGATCTAATGGTTGCCATGATACTCGTTGAACTACTACAGACCGTTATAGTTTTTATAAGGGAACATAAACTTGACATGCGACTGATACTGGCTGCTGGATTGACGGCCATGGTGCGGAAAGTACTTGTATTCGGTGTGGAGCCCATAGATGCTATGATGATGAGTCTCGTAGTGGCATTGATTGTAGTGTTAACTGTAGCAATGGTGGTGTTCACAAAATATGGACCAATAACGAAATCAATTCATTAAATTGCGGGGGTTGCCAAGTCAGGTCAACAACCTTTTTAAATAAAAAGGTCGTTTCTGCTTTGGCAGAAACACCTTCACTCTGC